>Ga0068868_100001461_pt1 | contig 16301 bp, 17 predicted proteins | sample KBSMisM42_FD_64660 | JGI IMG/M metagenome (GOLD analysis project Ga0068868, IMG submission 64660) | Miscanthus rhizosphere microbial communities from Kellogg Biological Station, Michigan, USA - KBS Miscanthus M4-2 | ecosystem: Host-associated > Plants > Roots > Rhizosphere > Soil ...
ATCGCGCTCGCGGCGTTCGTGATCGTTGGCGAGCTCGTCTTCGCGCCTTCCAGCACACAGGCCCTGGCGATTTTGCCCCGCACGGGACCGGAGCGCGCAATTTGGATCCTCGTCGCCGCGACCGTCGGCTTCGCGGAAGAGCTCGTCTACCGCGGCTACTTCATCACGCAGCTCCGCGCCTTCACCGGCAGCGTCGCCGTCGCAGTCGCGCTGCAAGCGATCCTCTTCGCGATCGCCCACGCGAACCAGGGCGCCTTCGCGATGCTGCGCTTCGGAATCTACGCATGCGTCTTCGGCGCGGTAGCCGTATGGCGCCGCTCACTCGTGCCGACAATCGTGTGTCACGTCGGCATCGACGTGATGGGCGCCTTCACGCCTCACAACGGGTAACCGAGCGCCGCGCAGGCGCGTCGAATTCTCGCGACTCGTTCGGCAGGCGCGAGCGCGTTGCCGTCGAGATGCTCGCGAATGGCGCGCAAATCGTCGAGCAGCTCCGGCGATGGAAGGACGTCATGATCGCCGGCGACTTCATCGCCTCGAGCGCGTCGACGAGTCGCTCGACGTCCGCCTTGGTCTCGTCGTCGAACGCGTCGCGCTCGATCAGCCAAAAGAGCCGGTTGATGCCCTCGGAGATCGCCTCTGCGATTTCGCGCGCATCCATCGATGCCGACATCATGGCGGCCCAGCGGCGCGACGCAGCGACCACGTGCGCGGCTCGGCGAGCTCGACGTTGCCGCCCGGCGACGCGAAAGGGTCGACGTAGCTCGGCGAGATGGGCTTGCCGATTTGCGCCATGTGCTTGTGATAGTTGCGCCGAACGTAAGCGACGACGACGCGCGTCTCCTGCGGCGAGGTGAGGATGTGCGCGTGATACCGGTCGGCGAGCACACGCCCGCGCCGCTTCATCATCCGATTGAGCCCCTTCGCGACGCGAATCGAGAACCCTTGCATCGCCCGCGACAGCGCCTCGTGCGCGCCGGCCTCGACCACGAGGTGCATGTGATTGCCTTGCACCGAGAACTCGACGATGCGCACACCGAGACGGTTCGCCGCTTTCGCGATCGCCGGCCCGATCACGTTGAAGGCACGCCGACTCCGCAAGTTGTACACGTGGTTCGCCATGCGAACGGTCACGTGCACCGGAAGCATCCGCTCGATCGCCCGACGTGGCGTGTGAGGTAGCCCGCCCACGCGCACCGGCCGCCCAGCCCTCGGTCTCGAGCCGCCACGCGCTTTCTCCCGTCCTTCGAACCGAAGCTCCCCCTGCACCATATTGATTCGGCAGATATTATCTCGGCCAGTCGTCGGGTTCAAGCGCCAACTTGCCGAATCGCATCCGCCCGAACCGCGGGGAAGGATCTCGGTCGCCGAGAGAAATGCCGCCGGACGGGGAGCTTGAACGAGAGATAGGGCGCCGGATTCCCGTATGAGATCACCGGTGTTCGGATCCGAGTTTCGGCGGCGGTCGGAACCGAACGCTCTCGGTCGTTCTCAGGGAAATGCCGCGGAGCTCTCACCGAAACTCCGGCGGCGTGAACGAGATCCAAGGGCGCCGGATTTCCGTGTGAGATCACCGGTGTTCGGATCCGAATTTCGGCGGCGATCGGAACCGAACGATCTCGGTCGTTCTCACGGAAATGCCGCAGGAGCTGTCACCGAAACCTCATGGCGGACCGAACCGTTCGGAACCGAACGATCGGCGCCGCCGTCAGGGAAATCCCGCTCGATTTCTCACTGGAACTTCACGGTCACCGGCGTGGGGTGCGCGTTGGTGTCCACCGATGCGTCGATGAGACCTTGGCCGAGCTGGCCTCGATCGTTCGCGCCCCAGCACATCACCGAGCCGCCTTCGATGAGCGCGCACGTGTGGTTCGTCCCGTTCTCGACTTCGAGCGCCTTGCCACCCAAACCCTGGACCTGCGTCGGTGCGAGGACGTCGGCGTTGTTGAAGCCGGCGTCCGTGGCACCCGTTCCGCACTGGCCCCAGTCGTTCTGGCCCCAGCAGTAGACGGTTCCGTCCGAGGCGAGCGCGCACGTGTGCGAGTAGCCGGCGCTCACTTGCGTGATCGTCTTGTTGGCGACGTTCACTGTGATCGGCGTCGTCGATTGGTTGTTCTGCTTTCCGTCGCCGAGCTGGCCGTCGGAGTCGTCGCCCCAGCACATGACGGTGCCGCTCGAGACCGCGCACGCGTGCAGCAAACCGGCGCCGATGTTCGTGACGTTCGTGAGCGCCATCGGACCGGGCGGCGCGTTGCCGTTCGTCGTGCGACCGAGCTCGCCCGAGCCGTTCGCCCCCCACGAATGGACGATGCCGGCCTTGGTGAGACCGATCGTGTAGTCGTATCCAGGTCCCATTTGCGAGGCGGGTCCGGCGTCCGTGATCACTGCGCCGGCAGGAAGGACGTTGCCGTTGATGCCGGGCGCCGGGCGACCGAGCTGCGTCTGCTCGTCGTATCCCCAGCAGTACATCGCGCCCGTTCCGTCGATCGCGCAGCTATGGAGGTTGCCCGCCCAGACGCTGCTCACGCTCGAGGGCAGACCTTGAACGGCCGACGCGTCAGGGTGTGCGTTGTTGTCGAAGATGCCTGCGTCCGCGGCGAGCCCGAGCTGGCCCGTCGTGTTGGCGCCAAAGCACATCGGCACGCCGCCCGCGAGGACGCACGTGACGCTCGAGTTGAGCGAGTAGTGGCTCGCCGTGATTTGCGTCACGCTCGCGAGCTGCGGATTCACGGGCGCCGGATGATCCGTGAGCACGGATGTCCCGAGCTGCCCGACGTTGTTGCGTCCCCAGCAGCGCACCGTCCCGTCATTCACGCGTGCGCACGCGTGGAAGCCGCCGGTGGCAATTTGTAGAATACACGGAGTCTGCAAACAGAGCGGACCCGCGTCGACGATGCCGCCATCGGACGCGTCACCGGTCGTGACGTCCGAGGTCGTGACGTCGCTCGTCGTGCCGTCGTTTCCGCCGCTGTCGGTCACGGTGTTGTCGATCGCGGCGTCCGTCGCTTGCGCGTCGTCCGTGCCGGAGTCGAAGAGACCCTGGTCCGTGCCACCGCACGCAACGATCAAAGCCAGGCCAGTGAAGCGAAGAACACGCATGACCACCCTCCGTTGGGAGGGAAAGTATCAGGAAAGGTGCTTGCGGGCGATGTCGGCCCAGGTCCCTTGCGGCTCGAGATCGAGGTAGCGCTTCCAGTGGATGCGCGCGCGAGAACGCTCGCCGAGCTGCTCGCACGCCATCGCCAGGTTGAAGTGCGCGTCGGCGAAGCGCGAGTCGCGCGAGATCGCCTTCTCGAAATGATCCGAGGCGCGCTTCGCGTCGCCGCGCTCGAGCATCACGTAGCCGAGGTTGTAGTGCGCTTCGGGCTGGCGATCGTCGATCGCGATCGCCGTCATGTAGAGCGCCTCGGCGGCTTGGTCCTCGCCGCGACGGAACAAGATGTTGCCGAGGTTCGTGTGCGCGATCGCGAGCTGCGGATCGAGATCGATCGCCTCGCGGTAGAGCGCTTCGGCTTCCTCGTACGTCGCCGGATCTTCGTCGAGCGCGGAGGCGCGGACGTAGAGATCGTACGCGGTGCGAGCGCGCGCCGCGGGCGTCTCCGGCCTGAGGACGCGAACGACGTCCGTGCGAAGGCTGCCCACGTCGAAGTCCATCACGAGCTGGCCCGTGACCGGCTCGAACGGACGGCCGCCGAGCACGTCCGACGTCGGCGAGCGCACGACGACACGACGCCCGTCGCTCACGACGCGCAGCTCTTGCAGCGGACGCGTCACACGCGGCAACGCCTGGCGAAGCGCGCCGATTGCGCGAGCCACTTCACGCAGCTTCACCTCGCGCGAGAGCATGAGCGTGGCGCGGAGCGCGATGAGATCTTGAAACGTGTACGCGCGCTTGCCGTTGCGCTCGCCGGAAGGCGACACGATCTTCGCGCGGTCGAGCGAGCGAAGACGCGCGGGCGTGAGGCCGAAGAGCTTCGTGACCTCCTTCGCCGAGAAGAGATCGGTGACGGGCTCGATCGCCTCGGCGGTAGCCGCATTTCCCGCGCTCATCTGACCTGGATCGATACGCCCGCCGCCGTTGCCGAAGCGAACGTGGATGATGTTGTCCTTGTCGCGGCGCTTGCCCATCTCTTCGCTTCTGATCGCGCAAACGCGCGCGTGGAGCAAGACACAATCGTTGTGAACGCCTGTGGAGAGCTGTGGAGAATTTCCGTGGTAACTTTTGTCCGCCATGGCCGCCAAGAAGAAGAAGCCCGCCCCGAAGACGAAGAAGAAGTCACCGGCGAAGAAGAAAGCGGCTCCGAAGCCGAAGACGAAGACGAAGGCGAAGGCGAAGGCGAAGGCCAAGCCGAGCGCGAAGAAGCGCGCCGCGCCGAAGAAGAAAGCCGCTCCGAAGAAAGCCGAGCTTGCAGTCCTCGTCGTAACGATCGTGCAAGAAGAGATCTTCGACGCCGCGCCGATGGATGTTTACGAAGCGCTCGTCGATCCGGCGAAGCACGCGCAGTTCACCGGAAGCACGGCGACCGGCGAGCCCGTCGAAGGCGGAGCGTTCACCGCGTGGGATGGCTACATCGCGGGTCGCCACGAGCGGCTCGTTCCTGGCGCGCGCATCGTTCAGCTGTGGCGCACGAGTGAATTTCCGGAAGGCCACCCCGATTCGCGTCTCGAGCTCGAGCTCCGTCCCGAGGCCGAAGGCAAGACGCGACTTCGTCTCACGCACTCGGGCGTCCCGCGCGATCAGGCGAAGAGCTACGAGAAGGGCTGGGTCGATCACTACTGGACGCCGCTTCGCGATTTCCTTCGCGACTCGGCGTGGTGACCGTTCATTCTCCACGCGCGAGACCTGGTCCCGCGGGGCCACATTTCCGGCCCAGGCCAACGGAAAAAATTCGTACAAATCGTTCGGATCCGACCGATTTGCCGCTTTTTTGTGCGTTGAAATGGAGATTCTGGGGAATGGCATGACCGCTGCTTAGGGGCGCGGCATGGATGCAATTCTCTTTGAAATGAAGAAGGCCCACTTGGCCGGGGCCAGGTTTGGGCGGTTCTTGCTCAAGCCGTTCGGGCCGAAGCTCACGCCGGCGCGGTTCAACTTGATGCTCGCGCTTCATGAGAAGCCGATGCGGCAATGTGATTTGTGGAAGCTGCTCGGCGTGGTGCGTTCGGTGGTTTCGGAGATGCTGGATTCGCTTCACGATCTGAAATGGGTGAAGGCGATTCGCGCTGCCGACGGAAGGACGCGACTGATTTCGCTGACGCGATTTGGAAAATGGCTGATCGATCTCGCGTTCAAGCATTGCGTCCTCAGCGGGGACATGCCGCTCGAAGTCGACAGGGCGCTCGATGAGCCGCGTTCGAAGAAGAGGTATTACATGGAGCGGTACGAGGGCTCGCGCATCGCGGTGAAGCTCACGCAACACTTCGGGTGGAAGCTCGATGAAGAGCTCTACATCTGGGACCTGTCGAAGCTGACGGGGCTCTTCAATTGGCCCATCAGCGATACCGCGCACTACGAGCTCGTCATCGCCGACGAGGGGATGATCGACGCGCCGTGGTTCGAACCGGGCGACGTGCTCGCCGAGATCGAGGATTAGACTAGGCCGCGGCTTCGCGGAGCGGGACGATGATCGGCTCGATGTGAAGCCCCGACGGGCGCGACTCGATCCACGTGGCGTGCGCCACCATCGGATCGCCGCGCAGGGCGACGTTGTCCGGCGCTTCTCCCACGCTCCCCACGTTCACGATGCGCGTACCCGACACGACGCGATCGAACGGCACGTGGCTCATGCCGCACACGATCAAATCTGCCGGATCGTCGCCGATGAGCGCCGAGAGCTCTTCGTCGTCCATCTCGTGGCTCATCGCCTCGGCCGGATCGGCGGGCGAGCCGTGCACGAGCAGGAGCTCGCCGCCGTCTTCGAGCGGGAAGCGGACCTGCGTCGGCAAACGACGAATGCGCTCGAGCACGAGATCGCCGAGCTCGCCGCGCACGAGCTTCATGCGCTCCACCATCTTCTGCTCGTGCTCGCTCTTCGGAGCGATCTTCGTCGGGTCGAGCGTCGCGATCGCACGGTCCGTCACGCCTTGCACCATGACGGCGCCTGCGGCCGACAGGCGTCGCCACGTCTCGAGCGGCTGCGCGCGGCCTGCATCGTCCAGCCCAGGGAACACGACGTCACCCGCGACGAGCAGTTTGTGAAACGAGCGGCGCTCGGCGGTGGCAAGAACGGCGCGCAGCGCGTCGAGGTTGCCGTGAACGTCGGAGATGCAGAGCAGAATCATGGGCCGCGTGCATATAGCACTAAATCGCGGCCCGTAAGGCGCGGACGAGCTCGGCCGGATCGCCCTTTTCGTGGATGCGCCGCACGATGGCCGAGCCCACGACGACGCCATGCGCGCCCTTCGCGGCCGCGCGTGCTTTGTCGGGCGAGTCGATGCCGAAACCGACCACGACGGGTGCGCCGATTTGTTTCTCGAGCTCGGCCGCACGCTTGCCGGCGTCTTCGAGATTGGCCTCGGCCGTACCCGTCACGCCCGTCACCGAGACGTAATAGACGAAGCCAACGGAGCACTCCGCGAGAACGGCCTTCGTGCGTGCGACGCGCGCGGGCGAGCTCGTCGGCGTGAGGAGCGGAACGAGCGAGAGCCCCGATTGCTTGCATGATGCACGCAATGGCGCGGCCTCGTCGACGGGCAGATCCACGACGAGGAGACCATCCACGCCGGCCGCGGCCGCGTCCTTCACGGTGCGCTCCTCGCCACGCACGAAGATCGGGTTGTAGTAACCAAACAGAAGGAGCGGCACGTTCGTTCGTTTGCGAATCTCGCGCGCTGCTTCGATGGCGCGATCGAGACCGCCGCCCGCGCGGATGGCCCGCTCGCTCGCTTGCGCGATGGCCGCACCGTCCGCTGTCGGATCGGAGAACGGCACGCCGAGCTCGAGCACGTCCGCGCCAGCTTCGGCGCACGCCACCGCATGATCGATCGACGCTTCGTGCGTCGGATCGCCCATGCACAGATATGCCACGAGCGCCTTTCGATTCTTCGCCGCGAGCGCGGACATCACGTCGTCAATGCGCGACACGTTCGTGCTCCAGATACGTCGCGAGATCTTTGTCGCCGCGTCCCGACAGGCACAGCGCGATCACCGCGGGACGATTCTTCTCCTTCGAGATTACCGAAGCGATGTCCTTCACGCACGCGAACGCGTGGGCCGTCTCGAGCGCCGGAAGGATCCCTTCGGTCTTCGCGAGCAGCTTGCCCGCCGCGAGCGCCTCCGCGTCGGTGGCCGCGACGTAACGCGCGCGCTTCGTGTCCTTGAGGTGCGCATGCTCGGGACCGACGCCCGGATAGTCGAGACCCGCGCTGATCGAGTGCGCTTCTTGGATCTGCCCGCCGTCATCACAAAGCACGTAGCTCTTCGATCCGTGCAGGACGCCGACGCGCCCCTTGCCGAGCGTGGCCGCGTGCTTCGGCGTGCCGAGCCCCGATCCGGCAGCTTCCACGCCGAAGATCGCGATGGATGCATTCTGCAAGAATCCGCGGAACATCCCGATCGCGTTCGAGCCGCCGCCCACGCACGCGATGACCGCATCCACGTTCGCGCCCACCTTCGCGAGCTGATCGCGCGCTTCGTTTCCAATCACGCTTTGGAACGTCGCGACCATCTCCGGATACGGGTGCGGGCCCGCCGCGCTGCCGATGCAGTAGTGCGTCGTTCGCACGTTCGTCACCCAGTCGCGGAGCGCTTCGTTCATCGCGTCCTTGAGCGTCCGCGACCCCGACGCGACGGGGATCACCTTCGCGCCGAGCAGACGCATGCGCCCGACGTTCGGCGCTTGCCGCGCCACGTCGACCTCGCCCATGTACACCTCGCACGGCAACCCCAACAATGCACACGCGGTCGCCGTCGCCACGCCGTGCTGGCCTGCGCCCGTCTCCGCGATGATGCGCGCCTTGCCCATCTTCTTCGCGAGCAGGCACTGCCCGAGCGCGTTGTTGATCTTGTGCGCGCCCGTGTGACAGAGGTCCTCGCGCTTCAGCCAGAGCGCTGCGATGTGCTCGCCTTTCGGATCGACGGCGCGCGCGAATCGATCGGCGCGCGTCAGCGCCGTCGGCCTTCCGACATAAGAAGAGAGCATCGCGCGCCACTCGTCTTGGAAGGCTGGCGTCTTCACGATGCGCTCGAACGCGTCCTCCAGCTCTTCCAGCGCGGGCACGAGCGTCTCGCTCACGTAGCGCCCGCCGTAGTCGCCATAGCGTCCCGGAGTCATCGGCACGGAGGGTAGGCGATGAATGCCGTGCGTGCACGGCGCATCGGAAAACACGGCGGAACAATGAACAGGCTTGCTTCGATCGTGCTGCTTTCCGGGCTCGCGCTCGCGCCTTCGCACGCACGTGCAGACGTCGACGGATCCGCCGAAGGCGGGACGTCGCCGACGAATGTGCGCATGCGTCTCGAAGCTGGCCGGATGCTCTCCGCGATGGAGGGCGACGCCCGACGCGTCTCGCTTCTCTTGCGCTCGGCCCGCGCATCGCACGCCGAAGGTCCAGCGAAGTGCATCAATGGTTTCTTGAGCCAGATCGACGCCGACGTTCGTCACGGACGAGACGACGTCGCCGATTTGCGCGCCTCGCTCGATCAGAAAGACGTCGCCGGCGCGCGCCGCGCGATGGGCTGGCTCTCGTCACGGCGCGAAGCCGCGCGATGGGCTTCGTTCGCCGCCGACACGTGCAACGGCCAGGTCGCCGCGAGGCAAGACGAGACCGAAGTTCACATCGTTCGTCCGAAACTCCCGTCGGATCGCGAAGTCTTCCGCTAGAGCCCGCTCGGAAGCGCGTAGCTCACCGAGTACGTCCCCGTCGTGGAGTTTCCCCAACCCCACGTCGTGACGGTGAACGGACCCGCGCTCGTCGCCGTGTGCGCGCCGTTGTCGCAACCGTTCTGTCCGGAGAAGTTCCCGGTCGAGAGATCGAGCCGCGTGTACTGATAGAGGTTCGTCGCGTCGATCGCCGCCCAGCCCGTGAGCGTGCCGGCGCAATCGAGCTTCACGTCTTGGAAGACACTGTTCACGCTCTCGCGAACGACGACGAGGCTCGTCTCCGGAAATCCAGGCTCGGTGAAGAACGTGTACGCGCTTCGCCATGACTTCGACGGCACGACGTTCACGAACTCGGGATCGCCCAGCTGCCCGTACGCGTTGCCGCCCGTCATGTGACCCGAGAGGTAGAACGGATGCTGCCCGTCCTGGCTCTTCACGCGGAACGGACCCGCCGAGGTGAACGTCGCGAGCTGACCCACTGCGAGCGTCGATGGCGCCCCGCTCACGGCCGGATCGAACGTGAGCTGCGTCCCTGCTGCCGCGCCGACGATGCGCCACGGCGGCGACTCGTCCGTCGACGTGCGGTTCTTGTAACGCACGGCCGCATAGTCCGAGCCCATCGCCGTCACGCCCGGAAGCTGCTGGTGCCCCGAATCGCAGAACGCGCTCGAAGGATCGATGTTCATGCACGTGTGCGCGCCCCACATGCCGATCGGAGCGCTCGACGTCACGACCGACCCTGTGAGATCCGCCTTCTGCGTGATCTGCAGCACTTGCCCCTTCGAGATGACGTACTTCTGCAGCTGATTCGCCGTCGCGCCCGCCACGGTGTTCGACGCGACGATGTCCGCGACGGGCGTGAAGTAGACGATCGTGTTGTCCTCGAGCGCGACGATGTCCGTCGACGGAACGCCGCCCGCGATCTGGCTCGCGACATACCCATCCACGACGACGTAGCTCTTGTCCCACGCGTGCGTCGGAAGCAGCACCGACGCGCTCGCGATGAACGCGCTCGCGCCGAACGGCACGTAGTCGGCTGCAGTCGCCGGCAGCGATGTCTTGATATGGAACGCATCGCCGATCATCGTTCCGTGTGCGGCCGGATCCGTCGTCATCGCGGGCGTCACGCCCGTCGGGCACGCTGGCTTCGCGTTCGGAGAATTCGAAAGGAAAAGCAGCGCCGTCTGGCCCGGCGAAACTTGCGAGATCGACGAGAAGGTCATCGCGTTTCCCGAGCCGCTCGTCGCGTAGAGCGCGTTCGGCAGCGAGGTCCCGGCGCGATCGACCGTCACGGTCATGGGCGAAGACCACTGGTTCGTGATCGCGACGGCGTAGCAACCGCCTTCGAGCCCGTTCTGCGGCAGCACGTCCGGTACGACACCATAGAACTCGCAGCCGAGCGCGCTCTTGCCGTCGTCGGTCGCTTTGCACGCGTCCTCGCACGCGCCGGCGAAGCAGCCCATGTTCGACGGACACGTCTGAACGACGTTGCCATCGCAGTCCGTGACGGAGTGCAGGTCGGCGGAGCACGAGGTCGCGCCGCACGTCTCGGCCGGCGCGTCCTGCACCGTCACGTCGATCGTCGTTCCATCCGTCGTCGTGCCGTCGCTCCCGGCATCGTAGTCCGATCCGTCCGGCAAGCCGGTGTCGAGCGACCCACCACACGCAACGAAGACGAGCGCGATTCCCACCCGACGCATGGGTGAATTCTACGCCTTCTTCTTGCGCCTCAAGCTCTGTTTCAGCTCCGCGAGCTCCTTGCGAAGCTCCGCGATTTCACCGTATGCGCCGGCCCGCTTCGCGGATCCGGCGACGTCGCCGTTTTCGTGATGTGTCGCTTCGATTGGAGGAGCGGGCGGGAGTGGCGTTTGCGGCGCTGCGCCGTTCCCGAGGAACAGACGCGCGAGCGCGCCGCCCATGTCGAACGGCACCTGCGCGAACGGGTTGATGCTCGAGCCCGCGCGCTGCTTCATCGCGAAGTACAGATCGAGCGCCCACGTCATGTAGCGCGTGTAGAACTCCGCGAGCGAGTCGTCGTTCATCCGAACGAGCTGCATCAAGAGCGGGACGGGGAGGAGATGCGCGCGCCCGCCTTCGGTCAGCAGCTGCACGAGCGTCGGCTGCGTGAGATCTTCGTCGCTCTTCGCGTCGAGGACGCGCACGTCACGCCCGGCGCGCACACGCTCGGCGAGCTCCTCCATCGTGATGTACTTGGAGCCCTCCGTGTCGTAGAGGCGACGGTTCGGGTACTTCTTGATCGTGAGGACTGGTCCCACGGCGCCGTCATAGATCGGGGCGGAACGCACTGCAACATGGATCGCGGCGAAATCTGCCGGGGACCGCAAAAATGCGCCGCAGACGTATTTGTTGCAATGCACAAAAAACGGCTTGACGCGCCGTGAGGCGAGAAGTATCGAAACGGCCCGATGAAGCTCAGCTTGCTCTTCGCGTCTGCGCTCGCCGTCGCCGGTTGTTCGAGCAGCCCCGAAGCCGCGTGCCATGTGGGCGCCGATTGCGCCTCCGGCATCTGCCGCTCCGACGGGACGTGCGCGCCGGTCCAAGGCACCGACAGCGGCGAGCCGGACACGAGCACGCCGAGCGACGGGTCTTCGCCGACCGACAGCGGCAAGTCCGACGCGCCCATCAAGGGTTGTGTTCCGAACAACGACGGCACGATCACCGCGGCCGAAGCCCCGCTCCAGCCGGGCCTCCACGCGAAGTACCGCTACGCGACGAACGTGACGTTCTCGACGGCCGGCCAAGCGCAGAACGACGGCTCGCGCATCTGGGACATGACGGGCGCGCTCGGCGGTGATCAGGACGTCGTCGTCGACACGAACAGCCTCACCAACGCTTGGTACGCGTCCTCATTCGCGACGGCTTCGTACACGACGCTCCTCACGCCTTCGTCGAACCTCCTCGGCGTCTTCCGCTTCGGCGGGAACGAGCTCGCGATCCAGGGCGTCGTCTCGCCCTCGCAGCAGGGCCAATTCACGAACGTGAATTACAACCCCGAGGCGATCGCGATTCAGTTCCCGCTCTCGATGAACGCGACGTGGTCGAGCACCTCCACGGTGCAAGGCACGGCGAGCGGCGTCCCCGTCTACTACTTCGAGAATTACCAATCGAAGGTCGACGCGCACGGCAAGGCGAAGACGCCGTTCGGCACGTTCGACGTCCTTCGCATCGCGACGGTCCTCACGCGCACGGTCGGCGCGGTCGTCACCATCACGCGCACGTACGGCTTCTTCGCGGAGTGCGCGACCCAGGTCGCGACGATCGTCTCGCAACCGAACGAGCCGAGCGCCGAGTTCACGAACACGTCTCTCGTGGAGCGATTGGCGCCGTGAACGTGACCAAGGCCCTCTTCCTTCTGGTGATCATGCTCCCACTCCTCGCGGGGTGTCTGTCGTTTCACACCGGCCCGATGCCGGGCGAGCCGAAGAACGCGACGTTCGCGAACGTCTCAGGTGTCCGTGTTCGTTACGTCGACCGCGGCGATCGCAACGCGCCCGTCGTCGTGCTGATCCACGGCTTCGCGTCGTCGCTCGACACGTGGAACACCGTGATGCCCGTCCTCGAGAAGAAGGGCTTCCGCGTCGTCGCGCTCGATCTCAAAGGCTTCGGCTGGACGGATCGTCCGGAAGGCGACTACTCGCCGCAAGCACAAGCGAAGCTCGTGTACGGCTTGCTCGATCAGCGTGGCGTCACGAGCGCGTCGTTCGTCGCGCACTCCTGGGGCGCGTCAGTCGCGCTCGCTGCTTCATTACAGGATCCGAGCCGCGTCTCGCGCCTCGCGCTCTACGACGCGTGGGTCTACGAAGAGCAGCTCCCGACGTTCTTCCACTGGGCGCGCGCAGACGGCGTCGGCGAGACGATGTTCGCGCTCTGGTACAAAGAGCGACCCGACGACAAGATGGCGCAAGCCTTCTACGACCCGAAGCTCGTCACGGAGAAGCTCGTCGAAGAGGTCGAGGCCGCGCTCGATCGTCCGGGCACCGTGGCCGCTGCGCTCGCCGCCGTTCGTGGACAGCGCTACGTGGATCTGCAGCGCAAGTACCGGACGATCAAGAAGCCGGTGATTCTTCTCTGGGGCAGGGAAGATCAGGTCACGCAGCTCCGCTTCGGCGAGCGCCTCTCGAAGGAGCTTCCGGACGCGAAGCTCGTCGTCTACCCGCAGTGCGGTCACTTCCCGATGATCGAAGCCGACAGCGCATCGACGGCCGATCTCGCGACGTTCCTCGAGCCCGAGCTGAAGACGCAGCAACAAACCGCGCCGCAGCAGCCGGTTGTTGCGCCGCAACAAAACACGACCACGCCGGCGACCACCGGCGGCGGCGGCATCGATCGAAACGGTCCATGAAGCTCTCGCTCGCCGTTCCTCTGTTTCTTGCGGCGGTCGCGACCACCCAGGTCGCGCGTGCGACGGGGTTCACCGACATCGGGCTCGACTTCCCGAAGACCGAGAAGTTCGAATTCAAGCTCGACGGCTACATGCGCGCGCGCGCCGAGCAGCTCTACAACCTCGATCTCGATCGTGGCCTCTTGCCGAGCGGTCAGCCTTTGTTTCCGGTGCCGCTCGACGATCCGAAAGGCCAGTGGCTGTCGCACGCCGACATGCGCCTTCGAACGGACGCGTCGATCTACGCGCCGGGCGGCGGCGTCGCCGTGAAGGTTCGCCTCGACACGCTCGACAACGTGGCGCTCGGCTCGATGCCCGACGGCATTCCGTACGCGTCGCTCACGCAGCGCTCGCAAGGATCGATCTTCTCGCTCCGTCGCGCGTACGGCGAAGCGCTCCTTCCGATCGGGCTCCTCGCGGCCGGGCGCATGGGAAACGCATTCGGTCTCGGCATGTTCGCGAACGGCGGCGACTGCCTCGACTGCGACGCCGGCGATTCGGTCGATCGTTTGATCTTCCTCACGCCGCTCTTCGATCACGTCTTCGCGTTCGCGTTCGACTACTCCGCCACGCTCGCGCTCGATCCGCGTGCCGACAACCGCACGATCGCGATCGCTCCGACGTCGAACGTTCGATCGATCACGCTCACCGGGTTGAAGTTCCGAACGGATCTCGCCAAGGATCGCCGACGGAAGGCCGGAAAAACCACGGTGGAATACGGTCTCCTCGGCGCGTATCGCTGGCAAGACGGCGACGTTCCCGCGGCGTATCTGCCGCAACCGACGAACGGCCCGGTCGCGCTCACGCCCGCGCAGGTGATGCCGCGGGGCGCGAAATACGGCATCGTCGACGCGTACGCGCACGTCACGCACCCGCAGTTCTTCGTCGCGGGAGAAGTCGTCTACGCGGGCGGGCAAGTCGATCAGGCGTCGCTGATCCCCGGTGTGTTTCTTCGCCAACCCGTCAAGAGCAGCCAGCTCGGATTCGCGATCGAGTCGGAGATCGGCACGCCGTCGTCTCCGTTCGGTGTCGGCATCGACGGCGGCTATGCCTCGGGCGACGCGGGAGCGATCCTCGGCGCGATCCCGCAGCCTCCGCCGAACAATCGCATCGACTCGTTCCGCTTCGATCCCGACTACCACGTCGATCGCATTCTCTTCCGCGAGATCATCGGCACCGTCACGGGCGCCGCGTACGTCCGCCCGCACGCGCGCGCTCGCGTCTTCAAGAACCCCGCGGGCGAGCTCCGCGCCGACATCGCAGGCATCGCCTCGTTCGCCACGACCAACAACTGGTCACCGAGCGGAGACGCGCCCCTCGGCGTCGAGATCGATCCGAGCCTCTCGTACAAGAGCCGCGACGGCTTCTTCGCCGCGCTCGAGTACGCGGTTCTCTTCCCACTCTCAGGCATGGATAACGTCGCCGCGAACCTCCGCGCTCAGCCCGCGCAGTCGTTCCGCGTGCGCCTCGCCTTTCTCTTCGGAGGCTCCTGATGGTGCGCCGCAGCATTCTCGTTTCCGTATCTCTGCTGCTCGTCGCATGCGGCGACAACAAGACACCGCAGCCGATTCACCAGCCGTACGACTCCGGGACGCTCCCGCAGCTCTCGTGCGTGCCGAACCTCGACGGCCAGATCGACGCGACCGAGCTCCAGCCCGCGCTGGACAATCCAGTTCACTACTTGGTGTCGCCGGCAGGGGCGACGCGTCAGGTCGATCTCGCCGGTCAAGTCGATTCACAAGGCCACCGCGTTTGGGACTTCGGCTCCGACTACGCCGACGACCAGGTCGCGACGATCACGGCGACGGGGATCGCAGGCAAGTGGTACGCGTCGTCGTTTCCGAGCGCGACGTTCGTCGCTCCGTTCGACGCGGGCGACACGCTCGAAGCGATCTACGCGTACAACACGACGGCGATCGTTCTTCTCGGTCTCGCTTCACGCGATCCGGACGGGCCGGGCGGCAAGACGCTCGTGTCGTACGCGCAGCCGATCGCGCTCTATCAGTTTCCGCTCCACGTCGGTCAGAGCTACCAGTCGAGCGGAACGATCACGAACGGGACGCTGCGCGGTCTTCCGTACGCGGGCACCGACACGTACGACATCGCGGTCGACGCTTCGGGGCAGCTCACGCTCGAGGCGTACACGTTCAGCCAAGTCCTTCGCGTGCGTACGACAGCGACCGTCGCTCCGAGCGCAGGGCAGTCGATCACGACGCGGCAGACTTCATTCTTCTTCGAGTGCTTCGGCGAGGTCGCGCGAGCGACGAGCGAGCCGGGCGAGACCAACGACGACTTCACGACGGCGGCCGAGCTCCGCCGTTTGCAATGAGGAGATCACGATGTTCTGGGACACCTACAAAAAAGGCTTCGATGCGTGGGAGAACGCGACCGCCAAGCTGGTCGAGACGTGGCTCAAGAGCCCGCTCGTCCTCAAGCCGAGCGGCGCGATGCTGACGAACATGATGCGGATGAAGGCTGCCAGCGACCGCATGAACGCGATGTGGTGGGGCGCGATGGGCTTGCCGACGAAGCGCGATCAAGAACGCACGCTTCATCTCCTGAACAAGCTCGAGTCGCGCATGAACGATCTCGAAGAAAAATTGGACGAGCGCTGAGGGAAAACCATGGACGTCTCGAAGTACCTCGATCTGAACATCGCCCCGCGCGTCCTCTTCAACGCGCTGCCCGATCGCAAGGACAAGCCGCGCTTCTTCGTCAGGGCCGCGGACAAATCGTGGACGCCGATCACGTGGCAGGCGTTCGCCGACCAAGTCTCGCGCGTCGCGCTCTACCTCGCTGCGTCGAGCTTCCGTCCTGGCGATCGCGCCGCCGTCTATGCGGCGAACTCCGTCGAATGGGCTGCTGCTGCGCTCGCGATCCAAGCCGCCGGTGGTTGCATGGTCCCGATCTACGCTGCGAGCACGCTCGAGCAGCTCGCGTACGTCGCCGGGCATTGCGACGCGAAGGTCATCTTCACGATGGGCGCGATGCTCCCGCGCGTGAAGGACGCTTGGTCGAAGCTGCCGGCGCTCGAGCGCGTGATTCTTCTCGATGGAACGAAATCGGACGATCCGCGC
>Ga0068868_100001462_pt1 | contig 16301 bp, 17 predicted proteins | sample KBSMisM42_FD_64660 | JGI IMG/M metagenome (GOLD analysis project Ga0068868, IMG submission 64660) | Miscanthus rhizosphere microbial communities from Kellogg Biological Station, Michigan, USA - KBS Miscanthus M4-2 | ecosystem: Host-associated > Plants > Roots > Rhizosphere > Soil ...
AACAACCCGCAGGTGTTTATAATAAATACCGCAGTTTCCTCAAAAAACACGACAAGTTCACTATAAAGAAGTCGGATGACGATTTTAATATCTATCATGACGACGATAATAACGTCGCTTGCCTCTAGCCATGAAAGCAAAGCCGTCCCGTCCTTTACTTTGTCGAAGGTTCGGGGCGGCTTAATTTTATGCCGTGGCCCATATGTATTTTATCGCTTTAGTTTTACCAGCGGAGATCAATGATGAGGTATTGAAATGGAAAATCTTCATGAGAGACCATTTCGATTGTGTGGTCGCCCTGCGTTCACCTGCACATGTCACTCTTGTTCCCCCTTTCTGGATGAGCGATAATCTTGAAAATAAACTAGAAGATACGATCAATCAGTTCTCTCAACTCGAGGGCTCTTTTGAAATAAACCTTAAGAATTTCTCAGCTTTTAAGCCCCGCGTTATTTATGTAGATGTATTACCAAATGCACGATTGGAAACTCTGCACGCTCGTTTGCTTGAATATTTAATTGTGAGCGACCTCTTCCCTATAAAAAAAGAGGATCGTCCTTTTCATCCTCATGTGACAATTGCGACCAGGGACTTATACAAAAAGGCTTTTAACGAGGCATGGGAAATCTTTAAAAAGGAAAACTATGAAGCGTCCTGCAGGATCGACGGAATTTCCCTGTTAAAGCACAATCAAAAAAATTGGGATGTAGTATCTACATCCCAATTTATAAACTAGTTAAGGCAATCGTTAGTTGTACAAAAAATGTGAGGTCGATGGCATGACATCAGTTGTGTTATCCTGCAGCATTTCTATGTCGAGTTGAAAACCTTCATCTACCTTTACGGTAACTTTTTCTTTTACCACTTTTTTATATCCTTCTTTTTCAAACACGAATTTATAAACACCGGGTTTCAGATCATCAAAAGAATAAGCCCCGGTTCCGTCTGTAATTACCACTTTCTCCTTTTTGGAACAAAGGTAGGCGGTGATACAAACGTCCTTCAAAGGCCTTTTGCCTTCAGCCCCAGTCACGCTACCCATAATATCATCCTTCTTACCGGGATCGGTGTTAGCTTTGGCAATGCAAGATCCAAGAATAAAAAAAGAAATCAGCAATAGGAATTTCGGTTTCATGTGAGTCAATTTGTGATCAAATAATTTTCACTTAATCACACCATGTGTAAACAAAGCTAAGTTTTTTTTATTGGATTACTAAGTGCCCCTTCAAATTCCTGCCAAACATTCTTTACGATTTCAGCTGCCGGTAAAATATCACGTAATAAAGCGCTTCCCTGGCCTATTTCTAACTCTCCTTCGTCAAGATTTCCTTCAAACATCCCTCTCTTAGCTCTGGCTCTTCCCAGTATCGTTTTCAATTCATCAACCGTTGCTCCTCTCAATTCTGCCTGCGATACTTCCTGGAAGAATTTATTTTTTATTATCCTTACGGGCGTTAGTTGTTTCATGGTTAAGATCGTATCACCTTCCTGCGAATGAATCACTGCCTTTTTAAATTCCCCGTGAGACGAGGCTTCTTCACTCGCCACAAAGCGGCTTCCCATTTGTATCCCTTCAGCTCCCATCACCATTGCTGCCAGCATCTGCCTCCCATTGATGATTCCCCCAGCTGCTAAAACCGGCAACTTTACCGCATTTACCACAGCAGGGATAAGGACCATCGTTGTAGTTTCCTCCCTCCCATTGTGGCCACCCGCCTCAAATCCCTCAGCCACAACTGCATCACAACCCGCCTCTTCGGCTTTTTTTGCAAACTTGCTACTACTTACGACATGAACCACGGAGATGCCTCTTTCCTTTAATACGCCTGTCCAGGTCTTAGGATTACCAGCGGAAGTAAAAATAATTTTTACTCCTTCTTCAATACAGATCTGGATATGTTTATCGATATCGGGATACAACAAGGGTACGTTTACTCCAAAGGAACGGCTGGTCGCGGACTTACATTTTTGAATATGTTCTTTTAAGACATCCGGATACATCGATCCGCTGCCTATGAGTCCTAAGCCGCCGGCATTACTTACGGCGCTTGCAAGCCGCCAGCCACTTGCCCAGATCATTCCTGCCTGGACAATCGGATAATCAACACCAAAAAGTTTTGTGATTCGGTTTGAGAACGCCATTATAAATAATCATCAGCGTTAAAGGTACGGGATGAAGTTACGAGTTGCGGGTTACGATTCGTTTGCTCAAATTATTTACCCATCTCCCTTAAGAACGCTACATGAGAAGCTATCGCCAACCGAACATTTTTAAATTCAATGTAGTGCAACCCTCGTTCTTCGCAGATTTTTTTAAGAATGTTATGAAGGGCTGGATAATGAACGTGCGATATTTTAGGAAATAAATGATGCTCGATCTGAAAATTCAACCCGCCTATGAGCCATGTAACGATCTTATTTTTTGTAGCAAAATTGGCTGTCGTTTTTAACTGGTGAATGGCCCATTCATCTTCCATTTTCCCGGTTTCTAAATCAGCGACCGGAAAGGCAGTATGTTCAACCGTGTGGGCAAGCTGGAAAACAATACTCAATACAAAACCTGCCACCAGCGTGAAGATGAGAAAACTGATAAGCCATGATTCAAAACCCACCATGTACACAGGCAGGCCGATAAACAAAAAGAGATGAGCGAATTTGAAACCCCAGAAAATAAAATGATCGCTCAGTTTCATTTTTTTCACCGGTGTATTTCCAATTCTGCCCTTAAAATATTTTTGATAATCCAATATAAAAACCCAGAAGATGTAGAGCATGGAATAAAGTATCCAGAAGTATAAATGCTGGTACTTATGTAACCTGTATTTTTTTTGAGTACTGCTCATTCGCAGCCAGGGTTGGATATCAATATCATCATCTACACCATCAATATTTGTATATGCATGATGAATGACATTGTGCTTCATATTCCACATAAAGCTATTACCTCCAAGAATGTTCAGTGAAAAAGCCGCGAGCTTGTTGACCCATTTGTATTTACTAAAACTGCCATGTGCGCCGTCGTGCATTACATTAAAACCGATGGCTGCCACAAGACCTCCTAATAGTATGCTTTCAAACACTTGCCAGACTACAGCGGGTGTAAAAAATACAAGATGAATATAAATGAACACAAAGCTCACCATTAATATGACGGCTTTTAAGAAGAGTTGATAATTGCCGGTTGTAGAGCGACCCACTTCGAGAAAGTACTCACTGATTTTTGCCTTCAATTCTGCATGCAAAGAATGGTGGATATTGGAAAATTTTGGAAGATTCATGATACATTTTATAAAAGAAACAATCTGCAAATTTACCTTAATTAACTCACTTCCGGCGAAATTTGTTCTCAGTGACAAATAAAACGTTTAATCCGGTTTGAAAAAGTTATCTTTGCAACATATTTGAGTTCTGCAGCAATTTTATTATCGCGTTAAGTTTGTTCTTATTTTGACTCTTATTCTGCAAGCTGCTCAGCTCGTTCAATTTTCTGACGTAAAATCTTTGATATGACGAATGATGCAATTATTAAACAAGTAGAAGCAAAGGGTAATTCCGATAGACCGCTGAACATTCACTTCAGGCAACGTGAGACCATCAAGGGATTGTTTATCAAAACCGAAGACTACAATGACCTGAAGTCAAAAAATTTGTGGCGGATAGTAACCAATGCCAACATAGAACGATGGGAAAAAACAAAAGATATGAATCTTGCGCGCATATTCAATGGTGTTGAATTTACAAGATTATCAGAGGTAGTTTGAAATTTTCTTTTCATTAAAAACAATCATCATGTTCCTCCAAACATGGAACAAGTATCTTCCCGTTATTAAGATCCTTCTCAAACGCTCGGTCAATGGCGAGCAAACACTCGATATGAATAGCAGCGATTTTCAGCGGGCTTCGGGTGGAAAAAAAGTAAAATTCACTTTTTCGATCCCGTTGATCAGGGGACGCGTGCCGACGGGGGGAATTTTTCCGGCCGTTGCCAAAGATCTCATTTCGGTGCTGCAACAGGACAATACAGCACTGAGGTTCGTGCAACAGAACGAACTCGAATTTGCCATGAACAGCGATTTTCAGTTATATATAAGGAACAATACGCCGGTCGAAAAACCGGTTGAACAAACAAATGTAGAAGTAACTGAAACAGAAAAAGAAGACTCCGGCGACTCAGCCATGGGGTGATTTGGAATGAAGATCTCGCACGATAGGCTGTATATATTCCCTCGCAGAAAGAATTATTAAAGGAGCTAGAGCGATGTGCATTTTTGCCAGAATGCCTGCAAGTAATAATTGATTTTTTCGGATAAAAGAGTTTTGATTTGCCCACGTGTTTCAGGAAAAGACTCGGCCAATAGGTTCACTTCTTCTTCCAACTGTTTTTTTAACTCAAAAGAATATTTAGACACCTGCATTTTGAAAACATTTTCTGCTTCGCTTCGTTTAATGTTCCGGATAGAGTTAGAGAATTGACTAAACAGCCAGGAATACATTTTTGCTGCATGATTAGTGAATTCGACAACCACTTTTTCGATATCTTCTTTCATTAAATTTCTATTACGCAAATATCGCAGTCTGAAGAGGAAGTATGGGTAATGATCCTTCAATATTCAATCCGTAATAACAAATCCGGTCAAATCAATTTTACATTGATTGCCCCTGCGCCCTTTGGCCCCCATTCAATTTCAAAACTCACATTGTCATGCTGCTGGATCAGCTGCAAACAGTTATTCACATGTACAAAAAGACTTTCTCCTGATTGCAGGTCCCTGATAAATCCATACCCTTTGGCTTCATTAAGAAAGGTTACTTTTCCCTTTCTGATGAGATCTTCAGGATCAACGGGTTTCTGTTCAGGAACGCCGATTACAATATCCTCTGCCCTTATAACTTTTCTCCTCGCAGGATCGGGTGGAACTGAGGTTATGATTCCGTTCTCATCCACATACGCCATCATATTGTCAAGATCACCAGCCTTCGCCGTTTCTTTTCTTTGTTTTTTTCTCTCTTCTTTTTCTTTTTTTGCTTTTTGCTTTTGCTTCTCTCGTTCCTTTTTATTCCATGTTTCCCGCGATTTACCCATAATGAATTCTTTTGATTTTAAATTTTTTGACCAATCATGTAATATACGTTAATTTATTTGAGGGTCGTCGTTAAACTTTCACCTAAAGCATAGACAGCCAGGGACCAAGAATAAAATCCGAATCGTTCAAATAATAAGAGTTATCTTCACAAAGTGATTAGCTCTTCAAAATTTAGATGACTTAACTCCATTCTTGCTTTTTAGTAATAGTTTAGTTCACTCAGCTTTTTTCTGCGGACTTCATCACACTGACTTTCTATTGTTAACTTTTTAATTTAATGATCCATGAACATGTACGTTTCGAATTTAAGTTTTCACACTACTGATGAAGACCTGAGAAAATTATTTACACAATACGGTACTGTATCTTCTGCAAAGGTGATCACAGACCGGGAGACCGGTCGTAGTCGTGGATTTGGGTTTGTTGAAATGGAATCTTCTCAGGAAGCAAATGAAGCCATGAAGAACCTGAACAATAAAGAAATTGAAGGCAGACCAATATCAGTGACTGTTGCGAGGGAAAGGGAAAGCAAGTCAGGCAATAACTTTGGCAGCAGGAAAAAATGGTAATGACATATCCAGATGTCATGAGTTGTCCCTTGCGGTTGTTCACAGGAATGACTGATACTTAGACTGATACCACCTCAAGCTATCCGAGGTCAATATCTGTATTATCACCAATATTCAATGTTCTTGTTTCACCTTTAATCTCGGTATCACTACCAATGAGCGAAGTGTCGAGTACAATGTCAAAAAGATTGGAGTAAGCGCCGATGATAGAATTTTTTATGATGGAATAATCGATCGTTGTATTCTCCCCGACCGCCACATTCGGACCAATAATTGAATTTTTTATGTTGCATCCCGCAGCTATACTTACCGGCTGAATAATGACCGTGTTCTCAAAATGAAGTCCTTCCTCGATCTTGCCTCCAAATTTCTTCAGTAGAGTAGCGTTAGATTCCAGCAAGGTTTCCTTTCTGCCACAGTCAAACCAGTTCTCCACTCTGAAGGCTTTGAATTTTGCGCCCGATTTCATCATACAATCCAGCGCATCTGTTATGCTATATTCTCCATGAGTACGTAAACCTTGTTTGATATTTGTTTCAAGACATTGAAACATCTGCTCGCTTTCCTTTATTTTATAAAGTCCAACCAACGCCATGTTACTTTTTGGGATATGAGGTTTCTCTACTACATGCTCGATCATTCCTCCATCATTGATCTCAGCCACGCCAAAATCCCGGGGATCATCCACTTTTTTTATTCCCAACATCGAATAGGGGCTGTTGATCACCTCGTGCACGTCGTATTCGCAAATGGTATCGCCGAGAACAACGAATATTTCTTCCCCATTCACGATACTACGGGTAAGTCTTACGGCATGACCAATGCCCTGGCGATCAGTTTGATGAACAAAATGAGCCGTAAGCTGTGGATATTTTTCGCGGATATAATCCTGTATTTTATCCCCGAGATAACCTACAATAAAAATAAATTCTTTTATACCGGCTTCATAAAGCTGATCAACGATGATACTCAAGACCGTTTTGCCGGCCAGCGGGATCAAAGCCTTAGGTTGGGTGTAAGTATGGGGTCTCAATTTGGTCCCTGCACCTGCTACCGGAATGATTGCCTTCATCTTGTTTTTTTGAATCTAATCAGCCCATGAAAGTAATGAAATTTATATTTTGAATTACCCGGGTATTTTTAAAGGACTTATATTTATTTAAATCAACTTATGACTTTAAGATCAACCATCGTTTTATTGTTAGTATTTTTTTTCGCACGAAGTTTTGCGCAGCTTTCGCATAAAGCCCAGGAGGTTGACTCACTACTTGAACACATTTATAAAAACGATGCGCCCGGCATTTCAATTTCCATTACTCAAAACGGAAAATCGATTTTCAAAAAAAGTTACGGAGTGGCCGATCTTAAAAGTAAAAAAAATCTCGATTCAAAAACCAATTTTAACATTGGGTCGCTCACGAAGCAATTCACGGCTCTCGCCATTTTGCAGCTCTCCAAAAATAAAAAGCTTTCCCTTGATGATCACCTCGATAAATTTTTTCCCGGGCTGGATACAAACGTGTCCATGGCAGTTACTATAAAGGAGTTGTTGACACATAGCTCCGGCATTATTGACCATTACGATCTTAGCGATACAAAAAACATGAAACACGCGCATATCAATGATGTACTCCATGCAATTCAAAAAACAGACTCAACTTATTTTGTTCCCGGCAGTCATTTCCGTTACAGCAATACTGCTTATTGTTTACTGTCTTTGATCATTGAGGAGATCAGCGGAATGAGCTACGCTCAATACTTAAAACAAAATATTTTCATGCCGCTCGGGATGAAGCAAACTGTAGTCTGGAATGAAAAGGAAAAAATAAAAAATGAGGCGTCGGGTTATGAATTTGACACAACCACGAAAAGTTTTAAAAAATCCGGCGCCGATGAAAATATTTTCTTTTCCACCGAAGGTGACGGAGGTATCTACACCTCTATCGAAGATTACCTGAAATGGTTTACAGCCTTGCAGTCAGGTAAAATATTAGCTAAAGAAATGATTCGCGGTTCCCGTTCTTCACAATTTATCATTGACCAGGAAAAACATTTGAGTTATGGTTATGGATGGTTTGTGGATGAAAGCCCTGAACTACGCAAAGTGTATCATAGCGGTTCAAATGGGGGTTTCCGGACCTATAGTTTTTCCATCCCTGAAGAAGATTTCCTGATTGTTATTTTTTCAAACCGCGACGATGTTGATCTCGAAAAACTGGTAAAAGAGATTTATAGAATTATTATCCCCAAAATGGCTGGTCATGGTTAATTGAAACATTTGTTTCATTTAAGATTGTTCATTTACTTTTGCGCCATGCAAAAAGACACACAAGTTTTTGACCTTATCAACAAAGAATTGGAACGCCAGCGTAATGGTATTGAACTGATCGCATCTGAAAATTTTGTTTCGTTGCAAACCATGCAGGCAATGGGGAACGTAATGACTAACAAATATGCTGAAGGCTACCCGGGCCGCCGTTACTATGGTGGTTGTGAAATTGTAGATCAAACGGAACAGATCGCCATTGACCGTATAAAAAAAGTTTTCAATTGTGAATATGCCAACGTGCAACCGCACAGTGGCGCGCAGGCAAATGCGGCAGTGATGATGGCAGTATTAAAACCCGGGGATAAAATTCTGGGTCTTGACCTCAGCATGGGTGGTCATCTTACACATGGTTCACCCGTAAACTTCAGTGGAAAATTATACCAGGCGGTTTTTTACGGAGTCGGTAAAGAGAGTGGAACAGTGGACTATGGCCACATGGAAGAAGTTGCATTAAAGGAGCAACCGAAATTAATTATTTGCGGAGCCTCTGCCTATAGTCGCGATTGGGACTATGCAAAGATCAGGGCTATAGCCGGTGAAATGGGCGCCTTCATAATGGCAGATATTGCTCATCCTGCAGGTTTGATTGCAAAGGGTTTATTGAAATCGCCATTCGATGATTGTCACTTTGTTACTTCCACTACGCATAAAACGCTGCGTGGGCCACGGGGCGGAATTATTTTAATGGGACAGGATTTTGAAAATCCTTTTGGTGTAAAAGATCCAAAAGGAAATATCCGTATGATGAGTCACCTGCTTGACATGGCAGTATTCCCGGGTACTCAGGGTGGACCATTGGAGCATATCATTGCATCAAAAGCCGTTGCATTTGGAGAATTGCTGACCGACGAATTTACTGTGTACGCGAAACAAGTAAAGGTCAATGCACACGCCATGGCAAAAGCGTTTGTCAATCGGGGTTATAATATTATCAGTGGTGGTACCGATAATCACTTAATGCTGATCGATCTTCGCAATAAAAATCTCACGGGCAAAAAAGCGCAGGAAACATTGGACAAGGCTCACATTACTGTTAATAAAAATGCAGTGCCTTTCGACGATAAGAGCCCGTTTGTTACTTCAGGTATTCGCATAGGTGTACCTGCGATCACAACAAGAGGATTGAAAGAGAAAGATATGGAAACAGTAGTTGACCTCGTCGATCGTGTATTGATGAAGATCGATGATGAAAAAACGATCAGGTCAGTCAGTGAAGAAGTGAAGCAGTGGATGAAGCAATTTCCTTTGTATCCTGAATTAGGATAGACCTTGGTCTTTTAAATCCAACTATTATCGTTTGCTTTTTGGGGGAAAAACATTTTTACCAGGACCAATCTTCAATCGAGCTTAAAGTTATTTCACGACAAATTGCTCAAAAAGGTTCACACCATTACCCCTGATCATCAATAAATAAATTCCGGAGGGTGTGTTGGAAGGCAAATGAATGCTTTGGGTGATAATACCACCACTGTGATCTACGGCTTGATCATAGATTTTCCTACCGTCCAAATCAGATACGAGGATATTGTATCGGCCCTTTTCAATCTTCGCCTCGACCAGTATCTTTTTGTCAATAGCAGGATTCGGAAATAAATTCAATTTAGAGTTAATCTTCCCAAGGTCAGCCCTTACGATCAAGCTAAATTTCGACCCCCCATCAATATCCACTTCCTTTATCCGGTAATAAGAAGTGCCACTCAATGGCGAACTATCAATCCAGCTATAATCTGCCTTACTGCTATTACCATTACCTTTTGGGTTGACTGTACCTGCAGTTACAAATTGCCGGCCGTTTTGCGATCTCTGAATTTCAAAATGGTCCACGTTCATTTCATCATATGTAGACCAATCAACGTTCAAATCATTATTTTCTTTATAAATTTTAATGTCACCAAAGATTAAAGGCAATGGAATGCCAACTTTTCCAATACCGAATGGTGAAAAAGTTGTGATGCCGGTTCTCGTGACCGTTTTCTGTACCTGGTCACCTGAACCTAACGCTGATTCCCAATATGTCCCGTAATGAGCTACACCAATAGAACTATTGGCAAGAGTTGGAAAAGTTAAACCTTCCAGGGCCGCAGGCCATGATAGGTTCATGGTAACCGCACCAGTTCCGCTGTTTTTGTTTACGATCCACACGGCATCCACAGAAATCTTTTTTTGTTGTGTTGTAAAAGGTATGCCATTAGGCATGCCATTTTTAGTAATTCCCTGGAAAACGCACAGGCTAAAATCAAATGGAGAAGGAGTGGTTAGTGTAACAGGCATATAATAGGTTCCATTTCCAGTGGGAAAAGTAGCCATACCTGTAAGACTGCTGACACGCAAACTGCTCGTTGCGCCGGTACTCGTGTTTACCTGCGTTACAATATGCTTAGACACACCAAAGCCGGAACCGGTAATGGTGCTTCCGGATGCTATGGTTAACACTTTTCCCGTGGGTATCGTGAGATGACCGGTTGTCAGGCTCAAAGTGCCTGTAACAGAAATATTTTTATTAAGCGTAACGTTTGCATCCACTACTATTGTTGTCGCTGTAACGGTGCTAAGTAATCCGGGAAACGGAGCAGTTGTCGCAGCGTGAAATTCATAAGAAGCCCCACTGGCGAAGCTCGCCGTGCCGGTTACCTGGACAGAGCCATCAACACCCGACGTGTTTGATGTACTTAGCGTGCCTGTTGAGCTAAGAGTAATTGACCCGGCTCCCGTAACCTGCCTCGTGTTGCAATCCAATGTCCCAATTACAGTGATGTTTCTTGATACGGGAACTGAAAAACTACTATTTAGAGTAAGTTTTTTTGTTGCATTCACGGTCCAATTCATGTAAGCGTTGGTGATCGTTCCTCCTGTTTTAGTGAAAGTACTGTTTGCTCCGTTAAATTCGACCTGCAATACATTGGCATTATTGTTTGAACGTGTGAAAGTTCCACCTGACTGAATGTAAGACCCATTTATAACGATCTTTTGAGTGTAATTTCCATTGCTTTGTCCTGCTTCCAAAACTCCATCTTCAATGATCAAATCGCCGCCAATGTTTAATGTGTAACTCTGGGTTGTGGCCAGGCGTAATTCATTTCCCGGGTTACCTGTATTTCGAAGAGTAAGGCTACCTGCAACGTTTGTAAGCGTGCCAGCCTGGTTTAAATTCGAGCCGTTAGGAACATTCATAATGATATTGCCCCAGGTAGTGGGGCTGGGTAACGCTGCAGTCCCACTCCAATCGTCTAATTCGACTGTGCTTGTCGATGCAAAAGTCCTGGTAGTGGTTCCAGGAACTGCATTGTTATTTACATTGTGAATATAAGTTCCTGTACCATCGATCTGAAAACCTGGAACGGTGATCTTATGGCTGCCACGAAGAGTTGCTCCAGTTTCAATAAGCAGTTTTGAATTTGTCCCACTTATAGTCCAGTTGGCCGTGGTAGTCATTAAGTGCCCTGTTTGTACAACGAAAATGTCTCCGCTCGTAAAATTCGCGGGTGACGCGCCTGTACCATTCCGGTTTATGTGCCACGAAGTAGTGAGATTGGGAGCGAGGCTGTTGACCGAGTAATATGTGTTTGCGTGCAGGGAAAAAAAATAACATGACAGTACGAAGAGCAGTACGGTTTTCTTCATCGGATTGGATTTCGAACGCCCAAAGTATCTAAGGATATCCACTTATGCAAGCCTCAGTGGATATTTCTAGGGCGAAATTACCATTCAAGTTTGTGTTTTTGAGAAATGTCAAATAAACAAGGGTCGACCTTTTCCGAGACAATAAAGGATATAGACCTGCGAAGAATCAATGATTGCCTGGGGTGTTCGGCGCGTCCAGTTTTTCAAGCACGTGCTCTGCCAATTTTCTGATATGCTCATTGGGATCGCTAAGAGACACCTGTACCACCTTCTCTTTAAGATGAGGAATCTTCGAATGGCCGATCGATTTCAATGCAAATTTTCGAACCCCAATATCATTATCATCAAGCAGTCCGCAAATTAGGTCCCAAGCGCCAGGTTTGTTACTTAGGTTGCCTAAGGAATGTGCTGCTGTCAGGCGCAAGATGGGGTTATCACTTTTCGCGGCAAATTCAATTGCTGGGATGCCTTTTTCAGATGACAACCATCCCAGGCAGATAATTGCTCTGGCAGCAACATCAACAGGGCCTTGCATCACCAATTCATTGAGAATGGGAATATCTTTTTCACTAAGTTTTGCTGTTATACGTGAGTAATCCGGTTCATATGCACTGAGCAGGTTTACGATCCGCTCTTTTTTTCTTGATTGTGGCATTTTGGTTAGGTTTTTTATTTGAGTAATGGGCTACTACGTATTTTTTTGATTTCAGATTTAGTCAGTATGGGTGGAAGATCATTTTCGGTGAAGGCAGTTGCCACGCTATTCATGAGCCGGGTTTTATCCAGTTTTTTCGGATGTCCGTTGATTCCGAGTACATGTGCCACTTCATGCGCCATTGTATAAAGTGGAGAGGTCGCAGTTATAGCCGCCATGGGCTTATCTTCAGGATGGTTGGCGCAGCCCACATTGGCGTTTGTCATAGATCTGCAAATGTATACCACGATGTCCCCATCGGGTATATTGTCCCGGTGCTCAGCTAAACGCTCCTGTTCAAATGTAATCTCGCCCTCACACGCGGGTTCCCCTATACCATGTCCGCCAATATCCAGGTCGTTTAACGCCGCAACATGTTGCAGTGTCTCAAGTGTACCTTGTAAAACGTCAATACCCGCCGTATCATACACTTTGCTCATCGCACCAAATCTTTGAAGCAGAGTTGGACCATGAGGTTGGGTTAAAATTTTGATATGAACTGTTAAGCTTTTGCGTGGTGTCGGAGTGGCTTGTTGTGTCGGCATACCTTATTTTAATTTTAAAATCTTCCAATGCGTTTGCCGGGATACTTCAGAGAATTCACTTAAATATTAAAACCTTCCTGGATCATTTTTTTCTTTTCATAAGGATGGACAGTCCTCCAAGAATTAAAACTGCGAGTCCGGCACCAAGAAAGATATAGCTACGTGGAAATGATCTTTCAAAATCAATGCTATCTGTTTTCCCGGTCAGTATAGCTGCAGACCAGAAAAAGGGAAGTCTTTTCTCATTTGAAGCATGACGTATAAATTCTTTTTTTGCATTTTGCAAGGCAACATCTGTCGGCTGACCTTTTACCAGGTACTTGTAAAAAAGTTCAGTAAGATCATAGGTTGATTCATTTTCAACCGACCATAGATTTGTAATGGACGAAGGTATTCCCAGCGCGGCGAAGCCACGACCAAAACTGAACACTCCTTCCCCCTGATAAAATTTCCCTTTGCCTGTTTCGCAAGCGGACAAGATAATAAGCCTGGTAGCGGGGTTGGTTTCGTTAATGAGGTCTGACAAATACAGAATGGAATCGGCAAAATAAATGGCGGGTTCTCCCGAAGCGCTTGCACTCACACCATGGGTGTATAATTGAATGACCTTGTATTTTGAAAACCGTTGAAGGAAATTGTTTTTTGAAGCTTGTGTCGAAATGAAATCATCGGCATAACTGAAATATGATTTAAGTTGTCGCAGAGAGCGATCACTGCCCGTTAATGCGGCTAAATTTGTAGCGGGTTGAAAATTGACGGGAGCAATTCCCATGAAATTCCGAAATGAGCCGGTAGGGTTTGCAACAAATTGATTCGTCAGGTACCTGGCAGAGTAGGTATAGCTCACTGCATGATCGTACAGAAAATATTCGATATCCGGTGACCGGCTGACAACCAGTGCTTCAACGGGAAAATAGTGTCCGTCAGGTGAAATGATGATACGTCCAGCCGGAATTGGATTATCCTCAAAAATCAGTCGATACAATGAATTCGACGTGTGTATAAACTCGTTAAACTGCCGATTTAATAAATCATAACTTGAAACGAAGGTGTTAAACAATCGAACAGTGCTGTCAAAAGTATTTTTATTTATTCTTGTAAAATGAATTCCTTTAGGCGTGATCACATAGCAGTATAGGGAACTGTCTCCGGAAAAAAATTCCACCAAAGCTTGATGATCTTTTAATAAATCCCTCTGTACATCCTGCGGAGTAATACTGGTGGAATCTAAAAAGCCCTGGTAATATAATGGGTTTTTGGTCTTTACGATGGCTATAAGTTGATCGAGTTCCATTTTAGCGGCAAACAACTTGTCTTGAAGTTCGGAAGAAGGCCCCGTGGCGTTTAGCGTTCTTTCCAATTGTTGTACTTTCTTTTTAGCCTGTGTGGTCCTAATGATATCTTCTTCTCCCATCGCCCGCTGTTCACTGAGCTGATCATTTAATAAAACGGCCCTGCTTTTCTCAAAGAAATAAAAACCATCATCAATGTTATTTGTCAGGTAACAGGCTTCAATCGCGTGTTCATATAACTGATGAGAGCTGGTTTGCCAGAATAGTTTGGACAGCTCCTCTGACTGTTCTGACTTTATTTTATTAATAAGCAAATCTGATATTTTGTAAATGCGAATAGCCTCGATTGCCAGCATGCGGTTGTGGGTTTCTTTGAATTGCCTCAAAAAAGCATCCCCTTTGCCAATCAGGAGCTCGATAATGAACCTTATTTTTTTAAATTCCTCAACATCACCCAGGGGAGTGTGTAGTATCCCTTCTTCGTCAATCCCCTGTTTAATCTGGTCAAAAGCCAACCGAAAATAGCACAATGCAGAGTCATAAGCTCCTTGCTGCACAAAGGCTTTTGCAATGCTTGCAAATATGTTCAGTGAATCAATGGGATGGCTATTACTACCAGTTTTGTCTTTACCAAAATATGCCAAGGCCCGTTTATAGGTTTTGATTGCTCTCTGATAATCCTTGTATTGTTCAAAATACAGAGTGAACCCAAGGTTGGTTAAAGTTTGACCGCAAAAAAAGTAGTAGTGATTATTCTTGTGAGATTGAAATGCTTTCTGAAAATAGATCTCCGATTTCGGATAATCTTTTTTATGGGCCGAGACCATGGCTAGCTGCTCATACAGATTTCCCAAATCCGCTTGGTCACCAATTAATTTGCAGTCCTCAATTTTGCCGGTAATGATTTTTTCGGCAAGGTCATATTCCTTCAAAAAAACTAACGCGTTGACCTTCCAGATCAAATAACTTATGATATAGCTTATGCTATCTTCGCCATGCGAATACTTCTGAATAATTGATTCACCCAATTCCGCTGAAGTGAAGGCTCGTTGATAGTCACCCACATCAAAAAGGTGTTCAATTTTTTCCCTAAGCGGGTATAATGAATAAGCATCAACCAATCCTGTTTTCAAAGCAATCGCAACACAACTGTCGATTACATTGATTTTCTCATTAGTTCTTCCCAGCTCAGAGTAGATGCGATATAAATTGTAATATGACCTGATAAGTTCTTTTGGCGATGTTTTTCCATTCGGAGACGTGTTTATGGATCGCCTCAGGTACTGCAACGCTTTTACGTAATCCGACTGGTCAGAATACATTACACCAATGCGCTGCAGCAACAATGCGTGAGTCGAATCATCTTTGTAAGGACAATTTTTTATTGTCACCTCATATCCTAACAATTCTTTTAATTGTTCCGGGGAAGAGACCTTGGAGTTTCTTAAAAAGATAAGCCTGTTCCACAATGAATCTCTGTCGGCACATTGCGCCCCGACAGAGATTGCGAGCAGGAGAACCCAACTGCTCAATATTAGATCTTTTTTGAGCATAGCGGATATCGCTATTTTGCTTAACCCCGACGTGAATTTATTTGGGTGGGGGTGGTGGCTTGAGCGGTTGAGGCGCCACTTCTTGTCCTTTGCCCTTACCAAATCCCTCTTCGCGTGCCAGTTCAACTGTCAGCGCGTAGGTTACCGGATCTTCGCTTTTTTTTGCCCAATCAAAGACAAGTTCAAAACCCTTGGAAGCCTTACGTTGCCGCACCTGCCGTTTTTTCTCATCATTCATAAGTTTCTGGATCATTAATTTTTTGGCTTCTTCCTCCTGCGGCGTGGGTTTTTGGGTAAATGTTCCTTCCCATGTTGCAGGAAAAGTGCTACCGACATTTAATTCTTGTAGTTTAATTTTCGTGTTCATAATAAAGGTTTTTAAAAGGCCATTAAATGATAACAACGCGGATAGTTGTCAGTCGGGGGGATTGCGTTTTAATAGAATAGATTTGGTAATAGGGTTGAGGGTCAAGGCAAATAGTCTCCCCACTTGCAGAGAATACGAAGAATTTGTCGTAATGTCTTATGTAAGGTAAACAATCCTTCCAAGATTTTATCTTAAAGAAAGCGCAGACTTGCTTCTCCATACCCAAAAGGCGAATACGGTCACGATA
>Ga0068868_100001465_pt1 | contig 16286 bp, 11 predicted proteins | sample KBSMisM42_FD_64660 | JGI IMG/M metagenome (GOLD analysis project Ga0068868, IMG submission 64660) | Miscanthus rhizosphere microbial communities from Kellogg Biological Station, Michigan, USA - KBS Miscanthus M4-2 | ecosystem: Host-associated > Plants > Roots > Rhizosphere > Soil ...
ACGCGGGCTGGGCCGCGGTGCTCGACACGATTGGCGGCGGCGATCTTCATGACGCTGCCTTCGGGAGCGAGATTGCCTTTGAGAATGACGAGGCCACCGGTGGGCTTGATGGGCTTGTCAAAATTATGGATGACGAGCTGGCCGGGTGTTTCCTTCGCCAGCGCGGCTTCTTCTGCGAGCGTCTTTCCGCTGATGGTGAGCGTCGAGCCATCGGCGTGGCCCGCATCGATCAGGCGCTTGGCCAGCAGGCGCGAACCACCTGCGGCCTGATAGTCGGACGCGACAAACTTGCCAGCGGGGGTTAGATCACAGATAAACGGAGTGCGTTTGGAAATGCCGTCGAAGTCGTCGATGGAGAGTTCGATGCCCATCTCACGAGCGATGGCAAGGAGGTGCAGAACGGCGTTGGTTGATCCTCCGCTTGCAGCCACACTGGCGATGGTGTTTTCAATCGATTTGCGGGTTATGATCTGCGACGGCCGCCGATTGGTGCGAACTGCGTCCATCAGAATGCGGCCAGCTTCCCGGCTCGCCCCGTTCTTATCTTTCGAAGTGGCAGGAACGCCGGACAGCTGAATCGGTGAGATGCCGAGAATTTCGCCTGACATGGCCATGGTGTTGGCCGTGAACTGACCGCCGCATGCACCGGCACCTGGACAAGCGTTCGCTTCAAGCGCTTCGAGTCCCGCGTCATCAATTCGCCCGGCGGCGTGAGAACCGATACCTTCAAAGACGTTCTGAATGGTGATGTCAACGCCGTTAAGCTTGCCGGGCGCGATCGATCCGCCGTAAAGCATGAGGCCGGGGATGTCGAGACGGCAAAGGGCCATGATGATGCCGGGCATGTTCTTGTCGCATCCGCCGATGCCTACTAGACCGTCGAAGAGATTGCCGCGGGCGACGAGCTCAATAGAGTCTGCGATCACTTCGCGCGAGACGAGCGAAGCCTTCATTCCCTGAGTGCCCATCGTGATGCCGTCGGAGATCGTGACGGTGTTGAACTCCATCGGCGTACCGCCTGCCTCACGAATGCCTTCCTTGAGGGCCTCGGCAACTTCGCGAAGATGCACGTTGCAGGTGCCGATCTCTGTCCAGGTGTTAGCGATGCCGATGATGGGCTTATGCAAATCGTCTTTTGAATACCCGGCGCCACGCAGATACGAACGGGCGGCCGCGCGACTGGGGCCTTCGGTCAACGGGATACTTTGGCGCTTGCCTTCGATAGTCATTTGCTCTTCGCTTTGCTCAGAGCCAGCTGCTAGCTTTCAGCCTCTAGTTCTTAGCTTGTTCGTGCTGCGGTTTGCATCTTTTGATTTCCCGCCTTTGTCGCGATGAAGCTGCGTCAAGGATGGGGCACCGCGTCTATTTCGCTTTCAGCCAACTGGCTTCGTCGTGCTTGGCTTCGTAATCGTCGAGTGCCGACTCATGGCGAAGGGTCAGGCCGATGTCATCGAGACCTTCCATGAGGCAGAACTTCCGAAACGGGTCTACTTCAAATGTGGCTTTGAATCCGCGCTCATCGGTGACCGTCTGCTCTTCAAGAGAGACAGTAAGCCTATAGTTCGGAATGTTTTTCGCATTTTCGAGCAACTGAGCGACCTCGTTTTCGCTGAGTCGAGCGAGGACGATTCCATTCTTGCCAGCATTTGAAAAAAAGATGTCGGCAAAGGTTGGTGCTATGACAACGCGAAAGCCGAAATCGCTGAGCGCCCATGCAGCGTGCTCGCGACTCGATCCACAGGCGAAGTTCTTGCCCGCGATAAGAATCTGCGTGCCTTTATACCGAGGGTCGTTAAGCGGGAACGATGGGTCTGGATCGCCAGAGGCTGTTCGCCGCCAGTCGAAAAAGAGAAACTCCCCGTATCCTGTGCGCTCAATGCGCTTCAGGAACTGCTTGGGGATGATCTGATCCGTATCGACGTTGGTGCGATCGAGAGGCGCGGCCAGAGAGGTCAATGTGCGAAACGGTTCCATCAGGCTTTTACCTCCTCGTGGACGGGCCAATTGCGAATATCGACGAAGTGGCCGGCGATCGCCGCTGCAGCGGCCATTTCGGGCGAGACCAAGTGAGTGCGTCCGCCGCGGCCCTGGCGTCCCTCGAAGTTACGGTTGCTCGTTGAAGCGCAGCGCTCACCGGGCAAAAGGATGTCGGGATTCATTCCGAGGCACATCGAGCAGCCCGGCTCCCGCCAGTCGAATCCTGATTCGCGAAAAACTCGATCGAGACCTTCCTGTTCGGCTTGCGCTTTCACTGCTTGCGATCCGGGAACGACCATGGCGCTCACGTGCGTGGAGACCTTGTAACCAGCAGCAATGCGTGCTGCAGCGCGCAAATCCTCTATGCGCGAATTGGTACACGAACCAATGAATACGCGGTCGATTGGAATTTCCGCAAGCGGGGTACCGGCCTTCAGACCCATGTACTCCAGCGCGCGTTCCAGACCTTTACGTTCCTGCTCGTTGGACACTGCTGTAGGGTCGGGGACTGAGGCGGTGATGGGCGCGACCATGCCAGGGCTTGTGCCCCAACTGACATACGGAACGAGCGTCGAAGCGGCGATTACGAGTTCGCGGTCGAACTTCGCGCCGGGATCAGTGGGCAGCTTGCTCCACTCGCTGACTGCGAGATCCCACGCTTCTCCCTTGGGGCTGAACCGACGACCTTTCAAATAGGCGAAGGTCGTTTCGTCCGGCGCGATCATGCCGGCCCGAGCGCCGGCCTCAATGCTCATGTTGCAGATCGTCATGCGGCCTTCCATTGAAAGCGCGCGAATGGCGGATCCTGCGTACTCAACCACACATCCCGTAGCGCCATCCGTACCGATTTGACCGATGATGGCAAGAATGATGTCCTTCGCTGTTACGCCGGTGGGCAGTTGGCCTTCGACGGAGATCCGAAAGGTCTTTGGCTTGGATTGCGGCAAGGTTTGCGTTGCGAGCACGTGTTCCACTTCGCTGGTGCCGATGCCAAAAGCCAGTGCGCCGAATGCGCCATGCGTGCTCGTATGTGAGTCACCGCAGACGATGGTCATGCCGGGCTTCGTGATGCCGAGCTCGGGGCCGATGACGTGGACAATTCCTTGTTCGCGGCTGTTGACGTCGTAAAGTTCGACACCAAAGTCGGCGCAATTTTTGCGAAGTGTCGCAATCTGCGTCGCAGCAATCTGGTCGAGGATATTGAGGCGCCCTTCAATGGTGGTCGGGACGTTGTGATCTACGGTAGCGATGCAGCGGTCCGGACGACGAACCTTGCGATTCGCCAGACGAAGGCCTTCAAAGGCCTGCGGCGAGGTGACCTCATGGAGCAGTTGCAGATCGATATAAAGCACCGTGGGCTCGCCTTTCGGCTCGACAACGACGTGCTGGTCCCAGACCTTTTCGAATAGTGTCTTTGGTGCGGTACTCATGAAACTCCCTGTTGAGCTGCTAGCCACTAGCGTTTAGCTTGCTAGCTTTGTCCTTGCTCTTTGTCGAAACATCAACTTCTGGTTACATCAAGCGTCCAACTGAAGCAGTTTGCACCGGCACGATGAGCTAGAAGCTAGCGGCTAGGAGCTAGCAGCTGCTGTTTCACCGTCTCCCTTACTTTTGCGCCCATTTCTGTTGTCGATAGCACCGGGAAACCGTGCGGGTTCGTGCGAGCCAAGTCCGGCGTACGGAAGCCCTGTTCAAGCACTTTGCGCACAGCGGTCTCGATTGCAGCCGCTTCTGCCTCGAGTCCTGCAGAGTGACGCAGGATCAATGCGCCGGTGAGAATAGCCCCAAGCGGATTGGCGAGGCCCTTGCCGGCAATGTCGGGCGCGGAACCATGAACGGGTTCGTAGAGGTTGATTTTTCCGCCGATGGTCGCGGAAGGCAACATGCCCAACGATCCGGTGATGACCGCAGACTCGTCGCTCAAAATATCTCCGAACAGGTTCTCTGTCAAAACGACGTCGTAGCTGCGCGGCTGATTCATCAGGTGCATCGACATCGCGTCGACATATTGATGTTCGACTGTAACGCCGGGGAATTCTGCAGCAACTTCATTCACGGTGGCGCGCCAGAGTTGGGAGACTTCCAGAACGTTTGCCTTGTCGACACTTGTGAGCTTTTTGCGACGTTGCGTGGCGAGTTGGAAAGCGATGCGGGCTACACGGGTCACTTCATCGCGTGTGTAGCGCATGGTATTCCACGCTTCGCCTTTGGTCTTGTCCCACTCTCGCGGCTGGCCGAAATAAAGCCCACCGAGAAGTTCGCGAACGAAAAGAATGTCGGCGCCATCGATGACCTCGGGGCGAAGCGGACTGTTGACGGCGAGTTCTTTGAATGCGAACGCAGGGCGGAGATTGGCGAATCCACCGAGCGCGGCGCGGAGTTGAAGCAGGCCAGCCTCAGGACGCCTGTCGGGCGGAAGGGAATTGAATTCATTGCCACCAACGGCACCGAGCAGAACAGCATCGCTGGCCAGCGCTTGGTTGAGCGTGTCGCCAGGCAGCGGAGTGCCATCGTGCACAATGGCGACGCCACCAATACGACTTTCAGAAAAGCTAATCTCATGGCCGCCGAGCGCGGCTGCTTCTTTCAGCACCGCAACAGCTTCGTTGGTGACTTCGGGGCCGATGCCGTCGCCTGCGACTACATGTATCTTCAGCTTCATCCTATTTCCCAGAGATGTGATCAGTTTTGATTAGTCGAGTTCGGCAACCGGCTCACTCCGGCGCTCGCGGATCTGGTCGGGTAGAATGCCCACCAGGTCCTGGTCATAAATGTTCTTCTTACGATCTGCGAGTGCGACAAAACGGTAGTAGGTCTGCTGTAGCTCTTCCCGTGAGAGTGTGAAGCCCAGCTGTTCGAGACGATGGCGAAGGGCTGCGCGACCGGAGTGTTTGCCGAGCACGAGATGCGTGCGGGCGACTCCGACGAGCGCGGGCGTCATGATTTCATAGCAAAGCGGGTTAGCCAGCATTCCGTGCTGATGAATCCCCGACTCGTGCGCGAAGGCATTCGCGCCAACAATCGCCTTGTTGGGCGATGGGCGGAAGGTGATGATCTGGCCGAGCACCTGGCTCGTCGGATAGAGCTGGTCCAGCTTGATGCTGCTCTCAACCCGGTAGTGATCAGAGCGCACATAAAGGGCGGAAGCGATCTCTTCCAGGGCCGCGTTGCCAGCGCGCTCGCCTATGCCGTTAATCGTGCATTCTACCTGGCGTGCGCCGGCGGTGATGGCAGCTAGCGAATTGGCTGCGGCAAGCCCGAGGTCGTCGTGGCAGTGAGAGGAAAGAATGATTCCTTCCGTATCGACGGCAGGGATGCGCTCGCGGACTTCGCGAAACATCTGGCCGTATTCCTCGGGGGTCGTGTAGCCGACCGTATCCGGCATGTTGATCGTGGTGGCTCCGGCTTCGATAGCCACGCGGACCATGTCTATCAAAAAGCCCCGGTCAGAGCGAGTCGCATCTTCCGGCGAGAACTCGACGTCGTCAACGAAGGAGCGGGCAAGTCGAACCGACTCTGCCGCGCGGTCGAGAGCTTCCTGACGGCTGATCTTGAGCTTGTACTCAAGGTGGAGATCACTCGAGGCCAGGAAGACGTGGATGCGCGATCGGTCCGCAAACTGCAGAGCCCGTGCGGCCATCTCAATGTCTTCGTTTTTGGCGCGGGCCAGAGACGCAATGCGGGGCTTACGAACCGCCTGCGTGATGGTCGCGATGGCAGCGAAATCGCCTTCGGATGCCATCGCGAATCCCGCCTCGATGATATCGACGCCCAAATCTTCGAGGGCGTGCGCCATCGTGAGCTTTTCCTGCGTGGTCATGCTGCAGCCGGGTGATTGCTCGCCGTCGCGTAAGGTTGTATCGAAGAAAACAACGTGATTTGGATTTCTTGATGTCATGTGCACGCCTGCCGGGAAGACCTCTGCTAGCTCTATGATTTTCTCGCAGAAATCGGTATAACGCAAAGTTATTATTTTTTGGCAACCGATTAGAATCGCTTATAGTCGTTTGAGTTAAGGAGAGATAGGGTCATGGAGCTTAGCCAACTCGAGACATTTTTGGCGGTTGCCGAGGAGCGAAGTTTTTCGCGAGCGGCTGTCCGGTTGCATCGGACCCAGCCGGCGATCAGTCAGGTAATCCGAAAGCTGGAAACAGCAGTCGGTGAAACGCTCTTTGATCGGGCGGCGAGAGATGGGTCGTTGACTGCCGCAGGAGAGCTGTTGCGCGATTATGCGCAACGATTGCTGGCGCTGCGACGCGAGGCCTCGAGCGCACTGGATGAGTTGAAAAGCCTGGAGCGAGGTCGCTTGCAACTGGCGGCCAACGAGTACACATGCATGTATTTGCTGCCGGCAATTGACCAATTTCGCAAAGAATTTCCTCAAATCGGAGTGTCAGTGCACCGAATGCTCGCGAGCCGCATTCCCGAGGAATTGAACTTGCGCACCTTTGAGATTGGAGTGGTGTCCTTTCGCCTTGACTCGGAGCGATTTCGCACGATTGCCGTATATAACGACAGTCTGATCTTGATTGTGAGCCCGAATCATCCATTGGCTGGGGCTGGGCGTGTCTCAATTAACGATTTGGGCCAGGAAAACTTTATCGCACACAATGTGACTTCGCCGTTGCGCAAGAAAGTGATTGAGACCTTCCAACGCTATCGCACCCCTTTGAATATGGAAATTGACCTGCCCACGATCGAGGCGATTAAGCGGTTTGTGGCCATGGGAAATGGAGTGGCGCTGGTCCCCAACATTACGGTTGCCCGAGAGCTTGAAGTCGGCGATTTGGTGCGAGTCACCGTTGATGAACTGGAGATGAAGCGCGTTTTGAGGCTGGTGCATCGACGACAGGCAACTCTCTCCTACGCTGCTCGCGCGTTTCTTCGAACCGTACGGTCAATGGCCCAGAAACAGGGTCCGCCATTCTATTACCACGTCGAGAGAGCGGGGTAAAGAGATGAGGAAGGAAGTGCAGGTGAAAGACGCCTAAATGGGCATATGCGCGTCTATTGACCTAGACCATTCCGCTTCACCCGTTCAGTGTGGACCGCTCCGGCCATTTACAATGCTTAGAGCGGGGCCCCGGCACGAAACCGGCGCACCGGAATCGACAACCTGGTTGCCAGCCGGACGGTTGAGCAGTCGCGAGGTTCTAGACCGAATGAAGAAGATCGCCCTTATTGCCTTACTGCTGGCCGTGTGCACTGCAGTGGGCCGCGCTCAGGAGAGCCGGCAGGATATCAGCATCAGCGGAATCGCCCTTATTGAGCCGTTTGTTGCTTCATCGACCAACGTTCAAGTGCATTCAAACGCGGCTTTCGGTGCGTTGGCAAGCTACCGGTTCATGCTCACGCCCTCGAGTGCTCTCGAGGCGAACTACGGGGTTACCTACGAAATCTCGATCAACTACTACGTGAATCCAAACCATTATCAGGTGCTGACGCGCACACAAGAGATATCGGCGGCATACGTGCGCAGTTTCACCTACAAGAAATTCAACCCTTTTGTTGAAGCGGGCCCAGGCGTCTTCATTTTTCTGCCGATTCGGAACTCTGGGACCACGTCGCTGGATGTGAAGCAGCAAACCTCTGTAGGCGGTATATATGGCGGAGGCATTGCATATGAGATCAGCCCGAGTTGGGATATCCGCGCGGAATACCGCGGATTCGTAACCAAAGTACCGACATTTGACAATAATCAGTTCACGACGAACAAGTGGTACAACATTTACATTCCGACGCTTGGAATGGCGTACCACTTCTGATTGCAAGTTAGCGGCGACGAAACAATAAGGGGCGGGTTGAGTCCGCCTCTTACTTTTTCGGGACTTGTGAACCCAATTAGGCAAAATCTTCCCACTTCACTTCGCGACTATCGGATCGCTTCCTGATAGCGGCCGAGTTCCTTCACCATTGCGCAATGCGGTTTGAGCGCCGCGATGGCCTTATCTGCTTCGCTGGTCGTGTGAAGCTGGCAGTCCACATAGAAGATGTATTCCCACGGCTTACCGTGAACGGGGCGGGATTCGATTTTCGTCAGATTGGTCTGCAAAGCGGAAAGCTTGTTCAACGCCGCTACCAGGGAGCCCGGCCTGTTTTCAACTGAGAATGCAAGGCTGATCTTGTTCGACATAGGATCGGCGACTGCTTCGGCAGAACGGTGCACGAGAAAGAAGCGCGTAAAGTTTTCCGCGTTATCTTCAATGTCGGCTTGCAGAATTTGCGCGCCATAATACGAAGCCGCCGCCTCACTCGCGATGGCCGCAGCATGGCGGTCGCATAACTCGACGAGCTGCTTGACGCTTCCAGCCGTATCGTAGAACGCGAAGGATTCCATGCCAGGGTGGTCGGCGAGGAACCGTCTGCATTGCGCCAGTGCAACTGGATGGGAAAAGACTCGATTGATGTCGCCGACAGTGGCCCCTGAAATCGCAATGAGGTTATGACGGATGCGAAGCAGCGTTTCGCGTACGACGCTGACATCGTGACTGAGTAGTAAGTCGAAGTGCTCCAAAACCGAACCGGCCAGGCTGTTTTCAATTGGAATAACGGCGCCATCGACGGATCCCTGAGACAAAGCGTTGAACACATCGGCGGAGAGCGAGCAGGGAACTATGACCGCATCGGGAACCAGCTTGAGTGCCGCTTCGTGGCTGAATGAGCCCGGTTCTCCCTGGATGGCAATCTTCATTCCGGTGCCAGCTTCTCCTGCCGTAGTGCCTGATGGAGTTGTTGCGAGGCGCTCTGTCGATCCGTGCTTTCTGGGACCATACCACAGGTCAACGGCAGATTTTTGTGAGATCGTCTCGGATGACATGGAAGTTACCTCTGCAGCCAGACATCAGTGGCGACGAATATAAGAAATATCATCGCGATTACCCCGTTCATGGTGAAGAACGCGGCGTTGAGACGACGCAAATCTCGTGGGGAAACGATCGAATGTTCATAAGCAAGCAGTAGCCCCGCTGCCGTAATTCCTAGCCATCCAGCGATGCCGAAGCCGAAGAGTTGGCCAAACCATACCAGCAGACAGAGCATGGCTAGATGCATTACCCGCGCAGCCCAGAAAGCTGCCGGGACGCCAATGGCCTGGGGCAGACTGTGCAGGCCGGCGGAGCGGTCGTGCTCGAAATCCTGGCAGGCGTAGAGCACATCAAACCCCCCAACCCAAAGCGTGACAGCCGCGGTAAGGACGAGTATGCGTGGATCCAGGCTCCCACGAACCGCGATCCACGCGGCCGCTGGGGCGAGGCCGAGTGCCAGGCCAAGCACGAGGTGCGACCAGCGTGTGATGCGCTTCATATAGCTGTATCCAAGCAGCACAATCAGCACCAGTGGAGAAAGATAGAGCGTGAGACGGTTTAACTCGGCTGACGCAGCAATAAATGCCAACGCCATGCAAACGGTGAAGCCCAAAACGAATTGTCGTGAGAGTTGTCCGGCGGGAATAGCACGGTTGCTGGTGCGGGGATTAGCGGCATCGAGTTCGGCATCGGCCCATCGGTTGAACGCCATTGCGCAAGAGCGCGCAGTGACCATCGCAACGAGGATCCAACAAAGAGTGTGCCAACCGGGCACGCCGCGAGCCGCGAGCAACGTGGCCGTCAAAGCAAATGGAAGCGCGAAGATGGAGTGCTCCCATTTGATCATCTCCAGCGTTATACGGGTTTTCTGGATCAAGCCCATCGTGCTTCGCCCCGCTTCCCAGTGTAATTGAGAACGGAACGACCTTCAGGTTGGACCGCCTGCACTTGACGGCGCTAAACGTCGGCCTCTTCCACGGTGGCAGTAAGCGGAAGAATTGTATCGACCTTGGTGACTTTGAACAGGTCCATGATGCGGCTGTTTGCTCCGCAAACGACCACTCTGGTGCCACGAGTCTGACAATGCACGTAATGGTTCATCACCAGACCCATACCGGCCGAATCCATATAGGGAACACCGGCGAGGTCGATGACGGTGAGGCCCGTCGGCTGCATAGTTCGAAGTTCCGTCTGAAACTCAAAGAGATTCCGCAGTGTCAGTGGGCCGGAAAGGGAGAAGATTCGGGTGGTGGTTGACTTGCCGTCTTTGCGTTCGATTGTCAGAGGTCCGTCTGTGAGCATGTCCAGATAAGTGTAAGGAACAAAATGCTCTTTAATGATTACAATTTCGTGAATGTCGTTCGAGAAATGCTATTAAGCGCAACGAAAGATTGAATATGGCGAGGGCTTTCATTGGGGCACTGAACTTGATTTTGTGCCCCAATATTTAGATCGGTCGCGCGCCGGGGAGATTACTTCTGAGCTTGACCTCGAGGCTTCTCTTCCGGCTGGTTTGCCACTTGAAGGTAGTTCTTTACGCTGAAGATCCCAGGAACACCATTAGCGCGGATTCCGGCAGTATTCTTGTCTGCTTCTGAATCGACCACGCCATAGAGCTCCACGTGTCCGTTTTGCACCGAGATCCGGATCGGTTTTGCGGGGTCAATGGCGTACTTGTTCAGAGACGGGTAGCCGTAGATGGCACGCGCAACTTGCAACCGCGTCTGGTCATCCATGATGGAAACGGGGTCGACTTCTATGTCATCCACCACTTCCTTCACTCCTGGATAAGTGGAGACCAGGGCCACAGCCGAGTCTTTGTCAACATCGGTGCGGGCGTGACCACCCAGAGAAACAACACCGTTTTCGACGTTGAGTGAGATTGAGTTGAACGCGTTGCCGTAACCGACGCGGTCGTAAGTCAGCTTTTCTGTCAGCTTGGCTTTCAGTTCATTGTCGGGAACTGAAGGTCCGGCCACCTCAATCTGATTGCGCACGGCACTTACGCCTTTCGCCTTCCGCACGCGCCTCTCAGCCTCGGCTTTGTACTCATAGAGGCTGACGGTGCCCGAAAGCGTGGCAATCCCGTTATCGACTGTTACCTTGACATCCTTGAATCGAGCCTTATCCAGCTTTCCGGCTATCTCGTTGGTAGAGGAATCTTGTTGTGCCGCAGACGCACCATTGCCCGAGGCAGCCAAAGAGACTTGGGGAAGGCTCAAGAAAGCGCAGGTAAATGCCGCCGCGACCACTACAGCCGGGGAAATTAGTTTTATCTTTTTCATTGCAACTCCTTTTTATGCAACCTTGACTTCGCCGCCGCGCAAGGACTTGGCCGGCGGTCTTGTCCTATCTTCCGGACGTATAGACACAGATTCTGGGGAAAGGTTACGGGGTTGGTTCAAGCCGCCAAATATCTATTAAAAAGTGCAATATACGGGTCGCCGCTGCCGAAAGGGTGTCGGCGCCGACTAGCGGAATCGTCGGGTGGCTTTTACCACCATGGAAAAAACGCCTGATTCATCTCGTGCGATCAGCAGCGAAACGTGTCGATTGATCGCAATTTCAGCCTGAAGGAGCTGCTGTGCGGTCGTGTCCACATCCGTAGCGTAAGTGAACGTAAGATTCTTGCCTAACTGTTCTTCGACGGTGATGCGCGTGGTGGAGTTACCGAGGACACCGAGATGACTGGGATCCACTTTCACCGATCCAGCACCGAATAATCGCTGAACACGGCTGCTCACAGTAGCATTCAGCGCTCCACCAAGCAGCACGTCGGTCGCGGGATTCGACGCGAGCTGCTGCTGTTGTTGGGTGTAGAGACGTTGTTGGTCCTGTGTGCGTCCTAGCGCAAGCAGGGCCACGACATCAGCCTCCGGCAATGGTGGATCGCTGCGGTAAGTTACAGCGAGTTGGTCAATGGGACCATGCAGGCCGAGGGTGATGTCGTAATCTTCAACGCGAGCGGTCGCGTTCAAATCGATGAGAGGTTGTATGCGCACGGGGTTTGTAAAGTTAATTTCCCCACGCTGCAGTTCGTATCGGGTTCCTGCAATGGTCGCGCTGCCTTCAGTGATAGAGACGTGGCCCAGAAGTGATGGAGAGGCTACTGTGCCTCGAAGGCGCAGGTCGACATAGCCCGCCAGCTTCGCGTAGGCGTTTTGAAAATTCAACTGAGGCGAGGACTGAACTCGGACATCGAGCCGAATGTGATTTGAAGGTGCGTCGGAGCGCGTTACAGGCTGCGTCTTGCCGGCTTGTGCTGCAAGGGCCACGAGATCGATCTCAGAGCTGACACTAAATCGCGTGATGAGCACGCCGCCACTCAGGAGAAGGTTGTTCTGCGGGCCCTGCAACTGCAGGTTGATGTCAGCTGCTGAGCTTACGCCCTGGGGATAGCGGATACGAATTCCTTTACCGCTAAGTGACAGGTCTGCATAAACGCCATTCCGGTAGGCAAGATACCCTGAGACACTAAGCAGTCCGCCGCCGCTCATAGCAGTCAGAGATTTCACTTCAAGCCGATCCTGATTGAACTCCAGAGTCCCGCGCAACTGACTAAGGCTGTTGGGCAGGTCTTCGAGCGCCAACGAGGCGTTTTGAATATCTACAGTGCCTGTCAGGGCCGGTTTCTTTAGTGGCCCATGGGCCTCCACCCGGAACGTGCACATGCCGCTTGCGGTCAGATCGGGGTCAACCATCTCGGCCAGCTTCAAATTGACAGAGCCGCTCGCTGCGATATCCAACTGTTGTTTGTCTTTGAGACTCAGGCCACCCTGCAAGGTAAGATCCGTCTCTTCACCGGTAATATGCAGTCGATCAAGGTGGATGCGCCCGTCTGCCAAAGCGGCGTGAACGTCACCATCGCTACGAAGATGAACGCCCGCTATCGTCACTGACATGTCGTTCAGTCGTGCCTCGCCACGAAGTTGCTCGGGTTTCCGCAGCGGACCATGGACCGTAACCTGGCCAGCGAGAGCCGACTCGCCAGTGAGACCGCTGACGTGAGCCAGCTTCAGGATGGCGCCGATATTGAACCGCGAAAAATTGAGAGTTGCCTCTGTTTCGTTCTCTCCTCTCAAGTCCGTCTGGCCGTACGCGGAAAGTTCAGTAGCCTCAAGGCGGGTCTTTACGTCGTAGGTCAATTTATGATTATCAGCGTGCGCATATACTTCGACTCCGCCAAACGGTTCTCCACTCACGTTGAGACCGGTCAACGAAGCATGGGCCTCCATATGTGGATCATCGAGGGTTCCAGAACTGGTTACCGAAAATCCCAAATTGCCGGCAACCTGCAAATTCTGATCGCGAATTCGTTGAATCTTGGCCAAGTCTAATCCGGCGGCGCGTGCGTCCAAACGAAATTTGCGAGAGAGGATGTCGTAACTGCCCCATCCCGTAATCTTTCCCGCGTCGTCGTCGACGGTCACCGTGGTCAGTTGCACGACGTCGCCGACGATCTTGCCCAGAGCGCGAATATGCGCGACGGGTTCTCCGTAAATCAGGCCGCGCTCGAGTTCAACCCAACCGTCGCCATTCATCTTCCGGAGTGGTCCATTCGCATCGACTTGCGCAGCAAGCGTGCCTGCGATTGGAAGCTTCTGGGCCACGAGGGGCTGAAGATCATCGAGCTTTACGTCGGAAGCTCGAAGGTGAGCGTCAACGAGGGAATTCGAATCGAACGACGGTCTTCCCGATGGTCCGCGAGGGGATCCCGTCGCAGAAAGAGTCCCACTGACGGAGAGGGACGCGTGGCCCTGGCGCAGCTGGCTTTGCTCGATTGCGACCCGTAGTGCTGAATAGCTGCCTGTTGCGCTCACGCTGTCCAAGTGAAGGGTTCGGGCCGTGCCCGAGGCATCGTTCGATGGCATTTCAATCGCAAGGTTTGTTGCCTCGAGCTTTCCCGAAATGTGCGGATCGACAACTGAGCCAGACCATGTCCCATGAAAGTTGGCTTCCCCATCGAGCGAAACCGGCAACGCCTCGATGCCTGTCTGGCCATTACGAGTCAACCCCAAATCGCTAAAGAGAGGATCGAACTCGTCCAGGTCGCCCGACTCGACATCTACAAAGATGCCCGTCGGGCTACTGAGGGGATATGCACCGAGGTGACCGTGCGCCTGAATTGTGCTCGCAGGCAATCTGATTTCGAGCCTGCGCACATCCACGGCTCCGTCACGATGAGTGTAGGTAGCATCGATCAGGCCGGTTGCCGGGACCTCGTCGGGAATAGATTTTCCGGAGGAATTGACGTTTAACTTTGATGTGACAGAAAGGGTTTGAACATCACCGTTGGTCCAAACCGCGGTTGCGGAGCCACTAAAGCGCGCATCGAGACCGAGACGCTTAAAGGGGTCCTGGCCAACGATATCGAGGATCGTGTCGAGCGAAACATTCTTGAGCACCGCGTCGACTTTGCCATTGGTGTGAAGATCTACTGAAACGGGCACGGGCGTTGTTTGGATTGTTTCGGTTGTTGGCTTTGCTTTCGAACCGTTCGACCGCTTGATTGGCGGTGTTGCGGCTCGAATCTCGGTCGCACCGGGGATCGGAGCGATCCAGTGATCCAGCAAAACGTCCCCTTCGAGTTGTCCGCCCTGGCGCAATCGCGCAACTACCGACGTAATGAGCAGTCGCTCCGGGTCGGCATGAATATGGGCATCCAGGCCCACTCCGCGAGCCGTCACTCCCGGACCGACGTAAGCGGCGTTTTCTGCGTGAATAGTTCCGTCCGCGCGGAACTGTCCCGCGTGTCCCTGTCCTGCAAGGTCGAGATGCGCAATGCCCTCTGGGGCGAATCCGTAGCCGGTGATTGGCTCGAGGAGTCGAAGATCGATTTCGCCGTTGACGGAAGCCTGCCAACGGGGATGACTGAAATCGGTGAGTTGGCCCGCAACATTTAAGACACGGTTGGTGCCGTCTTTGCCGGTCGCAGTTAGCTCAAGGGAACGCAGGTAAGCTGCGTTTCGTGTCAAATCGAGCGTCGCCTTGACGTATCCGTCTACTGGAGGATACGCGAGGTGAGAAACAACGCCCCGCATGAGGTGCAGATCGTGAGCACTCGCCTCGACATGGTAACTCTCCGGGTTTCTCAGGTTCGCCGGAACGTAGGAAAGACGGATCGAAACCTCGTTGGCTGAAAAGTCCAGAGGGATGTGGCGGTCTTGAAAATCAAAATTCGCGGCTCGATTATCGTTGTCCAGGAAGCCGTGTTCCACGACGACATGGCCCGCTTGAAGATCAAAGAACGTATCCAGTGGATGGTCAGTCGTCTTGGCTTGTGCGTGCGGTTGAGGCTGGTTGGTGGTACCGTCGGGATAAACGATGAGATGAATCCGCGGGCGCACGATCGCGAGGTCGCGGAGAAGGATGCGAGGACTGAGCACGCCCAGCACATTCACCTGGAGGCGGAGGGAATCTACCTGGGCGTATGGCGCTTCGCCAGGCGCCTCAATGCCGTGAATGACTATACCGCCCACTTCTGCTTCAAGACTCAGAAGGTTCCAGTGGAATGATGCAATCTCAACGCGACCGCCGGAGGCGGATTCGATCTGCGCTACGAGTCGTTTGCGAAGGAAGTTTTCAAAAGACGCGGAGCTTGCCCAGAAAAAGAGACCGACGATGGACAACAGCAAAACAAAGGTGAGACCCGAGCCTGTCCAGAGAATATGTCTCAGATATCGACGACGTGAGGAAGGTTTCTCTGCCGCTTCCTCTTCTGGCGATTGAGGGTCGAGAGAACTAATTGGTTTCTGATCACTCATTGGCTCGCCGCTCCTGGCTGACTAGGTTTTTCGGGATCGTCCAGGGCTGCGTCGAGCACTTCAATCTCGCCCTGCTTGCGCAGGTTGTCAAGCCACCCCTCAAACAGGGCATTCACCTGTTGTTGTAGCAGAATCTCCTGAATGCGAGGGGCAACCTGGTCGAGTGGCGGCACTGCCTGACCCGGAGGATAGAGAGGAAGGAGCTTCTCACGATAATAGGTGCTGATTTCTTCTGGAGAAATGCGGATGCCCAGGCGGAATCGGAGTTCGATGAAACTCAAAACCTCGAGCCGATTGCGAAGATACGTCTCGACCCGATCGGGAGTGAGCTCGTGGCTCGCGAGAAATGCATTCCACCCGGCATCTGAAGCGCAGTTGTTGCGAACACAAATGGGTAGTTGTGTCCGAATTTCCTGGAGCCGCGCAGCAACCTCTTCTTTAGTGGGCTCGGCGGCCTGGATGTCATCCTGACGAATTTGCTGTTCAATGAGCGTTCGGCTGATCAACTGCTGCAAGGCGCGGCGCGCAGTGAGTTCCCCGAGTCCGACTCTGCTTGGGTCGAGAACGGAAAGCTGAATCTCGTCTTCGATGTCACTGGAGAGAATGGCTTGATGATTCACAACAGCTACTACCCGATCCAGCGTTACCGTAGCGCCATTTTGGGGATTTGGATTCGCTGTTTGTGCATTCCCCACGGAGAGACCTGCGGCGACAACAAATGCAAATATCCGCGGTTGCCGTC
>Ga0068868_100001468_pt1 | contig 16276 bp, 14 predicted proteins | sample KBSMisM42_FD_64660 | JGI IMG/M metagenome (GOLD analysis project Ga0068868, IMG submission 64660) | Miscanthus rhizosphere microbial communities from Kellogg Biological Station, Michigan, USA - KBS Miscanthus M4-2 | ecosystem: Host-associated > Plants > Roots > Rhizosphere > Soil ...
GAAAGCCCAACCCAAGAAGGCAGCGCCCACGATTGGATGTCCCAGCGCGGAAGCCGAGGCCAAGCCTAAGAGGCCGAAGGGCATGGCGAACGTGAGTCCGGTCCCCACGTGACCCTTAGGTCGCGAGTAGCGAGTACTTTTCATCCACCGCAACTGATCGCCCCAGGTTTCCTGGAAAGAGCGTGGCATCAGCACATGTTTAACCACATGGTGGGATAGCACCACGTGGTAACCGGCGCCCCAGATTTCGTTGCCCAGAACAAAATCGTCAGAATAATAATCGCGGGTCGAGCCGATGCCGCCAATCTTCTCCAAAGCATCACGGCGCGTCGCCATTACTGCTCCCATGGCAAAACGCATACCTTCCATCATGTCGGCAACCATGACCCCGGAAGGCATTTCAACGGACATGCCCAGCGCTTCCAGCGTTGACCAGAGTCCCTGGGCTGGAACGCCCTGATAGAAGCAGGTCACCAGTCCATTCTTCGGATCCAGTAAAGGAGGGATTACGTTACGCAAGAAATCGGGGGCCACCTGAATGTCGCTATCGCTGATGACCAGATAATCGGTGGAGGAATCGGCGATCATCTGGTCGAGCGAAAACACTTTGGCGTTCGGCCATGTGGGATAGCCGGAGAGCACGATCTTGCTTTTTACCTCAGGATGCCGACGGCAGACCTCTTCGGCAACGCGAAGTGCAGTATTTTCTGGATCTCGGGCTCCGAAGACGATTTCAAAATTCGGGTAATCTTGCCGGAAAAAACTCTCGATATTTTCCGCAAGCCGGGGCTCCATACCGTGGACCGGTTTAAGCAAAGTCACCGCAGGAAGCGCTGAGTCCGGAGCTGATGTTGTCGCCTTCAGGGCAGTTCGAGCCAGACGAAGGTATCGCATTACCGCGGCAAAGACCATCCCCAGAAAAACAGTGGAACTAAGGGTGCCGACGGCCGCCAGAAGCAGCAACGACCGCCACAGCCAGCCCGTCAATGAAATCGCGCTGCCCATGAATTCCAAGCGGATTATAACCGTGGCAATTGGAATCAATTGTTGAGAGGGTGGTTCATCAGGATGGACTTTCCTCCACCTTGCGCGAGCATGTATCGCGGCGTCCCTTTCAGTTCCTTTGGGTCTTCCTGGTCGGTCCAGAAAAAGATCCGCGTCGGGGACGACCAAAGCGCGTCGAAAGACGACTGGGTCTCGAAAACGTGAGGAGCATCGGGAAATTGCGATCCGTACCAGAGATTTCCTCCCCGCTCGTGCAAAACCCGGAGAGGAATCCCGGTGTAAAAGTTTAAGGTGGAAGCGTTTTCGTATTCGCCATCAATCACTATCAGATCACCGGGACGATAAGTCTTGCTGATAGACAGTGCCAGTTGCTTGGACGACAGGATGGGAGAGAAAGTCACAAATGCAGAGTGAACGCAGGTCAGCACAACAATCATCATGGCGACGAGGGCCGCGTTTCCCAAGCCGGAGTGCCCGCGCCTGCGAAAGAGCCAACTAAGCCCGGAACCTAAGAATAAGGCCAGAACAAACCCGAGGAGCGGTACGCGAAAGGCGCCCAATGCCTGTGGGGTAAGATCAAGAAAATGTCCGAAGGAAAGCGCATAATCTTGCGGATTCTTCTTCAACAAAGCGGACAAATCTGTACCTGGAGCCGGCGCCTTGGAAAGCGAAAGCAGCCAAAGACCCGCCACCAGCGAAACTGCGCCAACCACAAAAAGACTTATCGATGAACGAATTCCCGCACGCCTTTCGTTGCTATCATTGCGCGATGCGTCTTCCCGGGCTAGCCAACCACCGACTATTAGAGCCAATCCAGGCAAAGCAGGAATCGTGTAATACTCCTGCCGTGTCGAGAAGCTAAAAAACACAAGGATTACAACTGCCCAAAGCAGGAAGAGCAAACTCGTTCTTTGACGCGAATCCAGCCGGGAACGCCAGCGAATAGCTCGAACCGCCTGCGGCAGAAATGCAACCCATGGGATCAACCACAGCAGCAATAAGGCCCAAAATAAAAGCAGGGGCACGGTATCGTAGTCGCGAGGAACGCGTTTGTTCAGATAGCGGAGAAAGTGTTCGTTGACGAAATAAAACCAGAAGAATCCGCGCATCGTGCCCTGGTCAGGGTTTCTCAGCCCGGCGATAATATGCCACGGCGCGGCCACTGCCAACAAAACCATGGTGCTGGAGAACAGCCTTAGGGTCAGCAAATGGCGCAGGTTTCGCGTGAACAGCAAATACAGCCCGATGACCGCGACCGGAAAAACCAGCCCGATCAATCCCTTGGTCAGGACGTTTAAGCCGCAAGCTGCCGCCAGGCCCCAACATGTCCATCTTGTCGGCGGGCCCTCGTTGAGCGACTTTAGAAAGAAATAGAAGCTCAGCGCCAGCCACAAGCCGACCAATACGTCGGGAATTAAGAATCGCGTAAACAGGTACGGCCCCAGCGAGGTGGACATGACCACACCCGCGCAAAAGCCCGCACGTTCCCCGTAGGCTTCCGTTCCTAAGAGATAGGTCGCAAGCAACAGCCCTAAAACACCGAGCATGAGCGGGAACCGCGTGCTCCAATCCTTGACTCCGAAAGCGCGATAGCTTGCCGCAACGCTCCAATAGATGAGCGGGGCCTTTTCCAGATAACGAATGCCGTTGGCATGCAACGTGACCCAATCATGATTGAGCACCATTTCGCGCGCTGCCTCGGCGTGTACGGTGTCTGCGTCGTCGAGCAGGGCCGGCGTAAACATGCTGCTGGCGTAAATCACTGCCCAAAGAAACACCAAAACCAAAACTGAGACGCTGCGAAGTTTTTTATCGGAAGTAGATTCGGAAAGACTGAGAGTTTGCGCCTGGAAAATTACCATGCAGTGTCCGGCCATCATTATAAGGGAGGGGCGCAGACCTAGGATTTACGAGGCGGAAGTCCCTGCCCGCGCCTCAACCTCGGGAGTCAGTATTCCTTTGACCTTGTTTGCCAAGGCTTTAAGGGTGAAGGGCTTTTGCAGGAAGCGTCTATTAAATGTCAAACACGCCTTGCCGCTGCAATGTATTCTCGGCATAGCCGGAAACGAATAACACCTTTGTTTCCGGACGCTCGACCGCCATCTGCTCCGCCAGGCGCGCGCCGCCAATTTGCGGCATCACAACGTCTGTGATCATCAGGTGCATGGGATGCGGATTGTTGCGGGTTATGGTAAGCGCGTCCTCTCCATTTTTTGCCTCCGGTACGTTGTATCCGTTCATGGTGAAAAATTCCTGGGTGGGCTGGAGCACCGCCAATTCGTCTTCTGCCAGCAAAAGAGTTTCACTTCCAGTTGCCGGCGCCTCGGCTGTAAGGGAGGATTCATCTAGAAGTAGAGGTTTGGACAAGATCGTAGGTTCCAGGGTCGATGGCGGCAGCAACCGTTACCTGGTCGATGTGATCACTTAGAAAAATCATCGGCGTCGACCGGCATGCCTTTCTCAAATCATCCAGCAAGCGAAGCGCCGCACCATCCGCGGGCTTAATCATTTGGTACCCCCTTCCCATGGCTAGGGTTTGGGAGGAAAATAGCTGTATTGTTTTTTGGAGGGTGGCATTATGCGTTTTCGACTGATTGGCACTACCATTGCCGTGCTTGCGTTTTCAGTACCGTTTTTTGCCCAGCAAATTAGCGGCGACTATGTGGAAACCCGCAGCGCCGATGTTTACACCGGCCAGTGCTTCGCGAATGGGGAGGTAAATCTGGTCGGCAACGAGGCTATCCTGGCATGGCGCATACAGGATGGAAGCTGGAATGGTGTCGACCTGAAAGGATTCACCGTGGCAGCAGCAGTCCACGCCAAAGCGACTCTAGGCGATCCGTATGCCGACCCTTATCCTGCCCGGTCTGTGCTGCTGGTGGATGACCAGGCCAATCCTCAGCAACAGGCAGCACTGGCAGCGTTTGCCAGGCATATGGGAGGAAAGCTGCTTGACAATGCCGATCAAGTGTTGCCGGTGCAGATGGAGTTAGTGGTAAATCACGAGCGCCACGGAGTCGCCATGCTGCGCGCCGGGCGTTTCGCCACCGTGCAGACGCGTTCGTTGAATGACACCGATCACCTTTGCGGCAACGAAGAGACTTTCTATCCTCCGTTGACGCAGTTGGCGCATTCAATGCCGGCGGTCGCCCTTACCGACAAATACCGGGGACCGGGGCTTGGCGTCGATTGGGAATCCCATGGCAAGCGCAGTGCATTTGTCGGCACCTTCAGCAACTAAGACAGGGACGCAATCAAAAATGGCCAACTCGCTAGCCGCAAGACTGTTCTGTTCGCTAACCTTATTGGCTTCTTTATATAGCGTCGCTCAAAATGGCAAGGTTGAAGCTGGAACGGCGCTTTCTGATGCCAGCGTTTCTGACGCTGTGAAAAAGGCGTTAGAACCGAAGGGCTATCATGTCACCCTTGACGACGGCAGTACCGCATGCGATGTGTGGCTGAGGGACAAGGTTCCGGCGCAGCCCAAAAAGGATGTCCCGGGCGCCCTATATCCGCAATTCGCGGAGTCTACCTTGCTGGGAGTTATCTCCTTCCCCCAGGCCAGCACCGACTTTCGTGGCCAACCCATAAAGGCTGGGACCTACACCCTGCGCTATGAGTTGATCCCGCAGGATGGCGATCACCTGGGAGTCTCTGAAAATCGTGATTTTGCTCTCCTGATTCCCGTCGCGGCTGATTCCGATCCCAATACTGTGCTGAAATTTGAGGAAATGGTCACCATGAGCCGTAAGGCGACGGGAAGCCAACACCCGGGTCCCATGAGCCTGGTCCAGGCTTCCGGCTCCGCGGCAGCGGTTTCAAAGGACGACGCAGAGCGCTGGGTGTTTTCCGCCGCGCTGAAGCTTGCCTCTGGCGACTCCCTGCCATTCGCCCTCATCATCAAGGGCACGGCGCCGCAGTAAGGTTAGTTGACCAACACTAGCCACCCCCAACCGACCAAAATGGTCGCCAAGGTGATGGGAAGGCCTACCCGGAAATAGTCCCAGAAGCCCACTTGCACTTCGGGCTTGGCCGTTTCCACCACAATAATGTTCGCCACGCTGCCGGTGATGGTCAGATTTCCCGCCAAGGTGGAGGCCATCGCCAGCACCAGCCAAGCTGTATGGGGCTGCGCGAATCCGGGCACCAGGGATTTCAAGAGCATCACTGCCGGAACATTACTCACCAGATTGCTCAGAACAGCCACAACACCGGTGAATACACTCATCCGCTGCAGGTTCCAATGCTGGGCAAATCTCAGCAAATTGTTAACGATTCCCGCATTTTCGGCTCCGCCGACAATAAGAAATAGCCCAACAAAAAAGACCAGCAGGCCCCAGTCAACCTCTTTGTAAAGTTCCTGCGGGTCACGCGTGCGGCTGATTAGTAACACTGCTGCGCCCAAGGCCGCCATCATCGCTGGAGGAACCCCGAAGAAAAACCCGGTGACTACCGCGGTCGCTACGATAACGGGCTTGCCAAGTTGCGAAAGATCCAGAACAGGTAGCGGGATCCTTCCGTTTGCCGGAATAGCCGAGTTAGCATTACGACAAAAGAACAAGTGCAGAATCCCCCAATCCAGGAGCAAGCCGATCAGGGCTACCGGACCAAGGTGAACCAAAAACTCGCGATAGCTGATCCCGGAAAATGACCCGATCAAAATGTTCTGCGGATTACCGGTGATCGTCGCCACGCTTCCGATATTCGAAGCCGTTGCCACAGCCAGGAGGTACAAAAGCGGCGCCAGTCCCATACGCTGCGCAATGGTTAGGACAAACGGCACCATGATCAGACACACGATGTCGTTCACGAAAAATGCCGACAGAATACCGCTGGTGAAGATGACCGCCGGCAAGAGGTAGAAAGGTTTCAGCCTCCGCAAAACCAGTTCGGCATTCCATTCGAAGAAGCCTGAAAGGTGCAGGGTGCCCACAATCAGCATCATGGAAAACAGCAGCACCAGCGTGGAGAAATCGATGTAGCGAAGCGCGTCGTGGGGGCGCAGGACCCGTGTGGCAACCATGGCAACCGCCCCGATAATTGCGGCTCCAGGACGATCGATCTTCAGGCCCGGAAACTTTCCCAGGGCAAAAACCAGATAGCTGGCAAGAAAGATGACATAGGCGGCCACAATGCCTGCGTCTGACATTGCGGCTGGGGCAAAATGGACCATGCTCCGCAGGAGCATAGCAGATTAGTTCTCATCGGAAAGCAGCGTCGCCGTGAATCCTCCGCTGACTCCATCAAGCGCCAGCACGGTTCGGTTCTGGCCTGAGGAGAGATTCAACGCTCCGGTATCTACCAATGGAAACGTGGAATTCGGCACAGTCAGCAAGACCTCATAGCTACCGGCGGTCAGAGTCTGATAGTCAGTGGCTGCGTCAAACGCCATGCTACGGATGACAGGCGTGGAAGCAACAAGATCGGTTCCAGGAGGGACAATATAGACGTCGACCGGTCCGAGCGCAGCCCCTGCGTTCACCACCCGGACATTGACGCTGCCGGAAACTGGAGCGGTATTGTTGTCGCTGAGCACCACCGATGAGATGCTGGCCGCGACATTGGTGACGAGGTAAGTTGTTTCGGAGCCGCTGCTAAGACTCAAATTCTGGTCCAGCAGCATGGTCGTCGTACCCGTGGCCTCGATCTGCAAATGGCGCGAGCCGGAATCTACCGACAGATAGTCAGAATTACTGCCATATGCAATTCCAGTGGCGACGGACTTGCCGTCGATGATGACATCGATGCCGGTCTCGTTGGGTGATGCATTTACGACTCTAAGCTTCACCTGGGTTCCACCTCCGCAACCGCTGGCAAGGAAAACCGTTGCCAATGTAACTATTCCAGCGCTAGGCCCGAACCACCGTTTTCGCATTCCTTAGTCCTCCAGGGGGTAATCAGCATCAGTTGTGGGATGCGTGTTCGATAGAATTTCCCGGAGCGCCCCGAGCAAAAACAGGTAAAGAATGGTCAAGCTCGTGTAAATGGGACGGAGCCCGATAACCAACTCGAATGAGGCCAATAAATAGTTTTGATTTCGCCCATTAGTTTTACGCAGGTACAGTGATCACCTAAGACGCGCCACGATTCTGCCGCTGGCACTACACTGGTAACGGGTGCCAGCGGCTGTAGTTTGAGGGCGCTGTCACCGAAACTTCGCATGACTCTGGCAATTTCACACCGTGGTGAACTTCGCGAACTCTATGCCAGAGAATCGTCGCGCATACAGCAGGATTTCGACGCGTCAAGCGATGGCCGAGCAGCGGTAAGACAGCGCTCCGGACTGGTCGAAACCCTCGCGCTCCAGCTCTGGAACGACATCATCGCCCAAGGGGGCGCTGGGCCGCGGAATTTTGCCTTGGTCGCCACCGGCGGCTTCGGCCGCGGATGGCTCTTCCCCCACTCCGACATCGATCTGCTGTTTCTGCCCGCGGACCGTGATACTGAAAACGCCCAGAAGGACAATATCCGGCTCTTTTCTCAGGAGCTATGGGACCTCCGGTTAAAGGTCAGTCCCATGACACGGACTCTCGCCGAGTGTGATCGCTTCGATCCTAGTAACCTGGAATTCACCATTTCGCTTCTCGATTGCCGTTACCTAGCGGGAGACCGCGATCTTTTCAATCGTTTGCATGACAACCTGATTCCGAAGCTGGTGATGCGCGAATCGCAGACCCTGGTCCAGAATCTTGCCGAGGTGACCGGGTCGCGCCATGCAAAATATGGCGGCACTGTCTTTCATCTTGAACCGAATATCAAGGAAGCTCCCGGTGGACTCCGCGACCATAACGTGACTTCGTGGCTGGCGCTCATCTCCGCCATGGACCAACAGCGGCACTGGCCTGATCCCGAAAGCCTGCTCAATCCTCAGATTCGGCGGCAGTTCGATCCGGCGCTGGATTTTCTTTTCGCGGTCCGATGCTTCCTGCATTTTCGTCACGGGCGAGACGACAACACCTTGACCTGGGAAGCACAGGATGAAGCCGCCGAATCGAATATTGGAACGGATCGTGAGCCATCGCTTAAAGCGGCGGATTGGATGCGGCTTTACTTTGGGTATGCGCGCTCCATCCATCGCGTGACTACGCAGATTCTTGAAGAAGTGCCGGGGGCACGCTCCTCTCTCTATCGTCAATTCCAAAACTGGCGTACGCGGCTTTCGAATGCAGATTTTTCCGTCATTGATGGGCTCATCTATCTGCAACAGCCTTCCTCCCTGCAGGACCCGGAAAAACTTTTGTCCATGTTCCAGTTCATGGCGCACCACGGACTCAAGCTCAGCACCACTACGGAACACCGGGTGGAACAAATTCTAGCGTCACTTGAAGGCTCCCTGCCTTCCGGGGCGGACGTTTGGCGCGGATTGCACGACATTTTGACCGAGCCTCATGCGGCGGATGCGCTTCGTGCCATGCACTCACTTGGCGTGCTCACGTTATTGTTGCCGGAACTGAAGCTGATTGACTCGCTCGTAGTGCGCGACTTCTATCATCGATTCACAGTCGATGAACATTCCTTTCTAGCGATTGAGAGCCTGCACCGCGCCAAGCAATCGCAATCTGAATGGGACCAGCGCTACGGGCAGATCCTGGCCGAGTTGGAACAGCCGGAGTTGCTTTACCTGACCTTCTTGCTGCACGACATTGGCAAAGGCACGCCTTCCACCAACCACGTCACCGCTAGCCTCGAACTGGCGGAAGATTGTTTAAAGCGTTTTGAATTGAGTTCCGCGGATGCGGACGTGGTGCGTTTTCTGATTGGCAGCCATTTGGACATGTCAGCAGCGTTGCGCCGCGATATTTTCGATCCGGAAACTATCAAGGCCTTCAGCGAGAAGATGGGAACTCCGGAACGCTTGAAGATGCTATGCCTGCTGACTTACGCGGACATAAAAGCGGTGAATCCTGAGGCGCTGACACCGTGGAAAGCGGAGTCGGTATGGCAACTGTATATCGCCGCCAGCAACTACCTTACCCACAGTGTCGACCAGCGCCTGCACGTTGAAACCGATCAGGAAAACATGGCGCAGCTTCGAAGCCTGGCGCCAACGGCGGGCAAGAAGCTTAAGGCATTTCTCGAAGGCGTGCCTACCCGTTATCTGCGGGTCTATCCCGCGGACCAGATATTGCGGCACTTGAAAATGGCGGATCAGATCGGCGAAGCTCCCGTCCAGCTTGATTTGCAGCGCGGCCGCCACTGGTACGATTTAACCTTGGTCACCCCTGATCGTCCATTTCTATTCGCCGCGGTTGCGGGCGTGCTCGCTGCCTGGGGCATGAACATTGTGAAAGCGAACGCCTGCTCCAATGAATCCGGCGTCGTGATCGACACCTTTTACTTCACAGACACGTTCCGAACCCTGGAATTGAACCTTCCGGAATGGGACCGTTTCAAGCGCAGCATTTCCGATGTATTGATGGGCGAATCCGATCTGGAAACGATGTTGCGCAATCGCATGATGTCGCGTAAGCCGGGCATCGCCAAAGTAAAAGTCCGCACCAAGATTGAATTCGATGACGTTTCGTCTTCCCATAGCACGCTGGTGCAGGTGATCACCCAGGACCAGCCCGGGCTTCTGCATCGCATCAGTTCGTGTTTTTCTGAGGAAGATTGCAATATCGAGATTGCCCTGATCGATACCGAAGGGCAAATGGCCATTGATGTGTTCTACCTGACTTCTGTGGGTACCAAGCTTAGCCTCGAAAAGCAAGATCAGTTGCAAGCCGCGCTGCAACAGGAATTGCAAGGCAATGCAGGTTGATCACTTCAATCCGACTCCATAGACGTAGTGGTATGTGTTTCCTGGTCCCCAGGGTAAATCCGCCCGGAACGATGCAAGAAGCAACGCCTTATCCATAAAGGTAACAAACACGTCCTGGCGGGAAGGAGCCGTCGTCACTCGGAAAGTAAACATGCCCGTCGGCATTGGCGGTGTATGGGACAATGCCACTGTCTCCGTTGGGAACGTTGGTATACATCACAGTTTGCGTGGCACGGTCGAGCGTGATGTTAAGAAGATCGCCAACCGAAGCGGTGCCGTTGTAAGAACGTGGCACCGAAGTACCAGTCCTAGGGAGGTAAGATTTGGATCCGCAGCCTGTGGACATGACGATGAGCGCGAGGAAAAAACACAGCCGTAAGCCCATGGGTACACCTTTCCCACTGCGGTTATCGGCGACTGGGGGTAAAGCTTGAGGATGCACCAGTTGAATTATTCGGAAAGGGCAATCAACATGCCGTTCTCCACTGGTTGAGCAGAGACGGTGCTGCATCCTTTCGTGATCCAATCGGCGCCAGCCTGGTTCAGTTCTGAGTCGCCTGCCGTGGTCCGGAATGCAATCACTCTCGCTCCTGCATCCTTACCGGATCGGATCCCGGCTGGAACATCCTCGAACACCACACAATGGCTTGCGTCAAGCCCCAGCATTTTCGCGCCTTTCAGATAGGGCTCGGGATGCGGCTTGCCATGGGTCACCTCACTGCTGGTCAAAAGGAGTTTCGGCAGCGGCAAGCCCGCCGCTTTGATTCTGGTCTCGGCCAATTTTCGGGTGCAGGAGGTTACAATCGTCCAACAGTCGGACGGCAGGGAGAGCAGCAACTCCTTCGCGCCAGGCAATGGAATCACGCCCTCCAGATCTTCAATCTCGCGGCGCTCCACTACCTGGTTCTCTGCCTGGTGGTCGGCATTCGGAAGGAAATCACGAATCGTGCTCAGGCTGGGACGCCCGTGGGCCCGCTCGATCACTTCCTGGGGATCGAATCCATGCTCGATTGCCCAGTTTTTCCATACGCGGGCGACGGCCGGGGTAGAGTCGATCAGCACTCCATCAAGGTCAAACAGCAAACCACTGCAGGAAATTTCTATCACTCCTTAGCATAACAAACGATCCCCTCGATCTTGACCTCCGAAGTGATCAGCACGACCCAAGAAGGCCGCTTGAGAGACCCCAGGAATCGTTACTGTTTCCGCCACTTCCTCAACTGCTTCCACGCCGTGACGAGTTGCTGGATGGAGATGGCCGTCGGAAAATGCGGCCCTATGATTGCACAGTCACGGTGCGCGTGGTTGTAGAAATCCTTCACCGCCGACTCGCTCAAATGTGCCAGGTTTTCTCTTAGCTGCGTCAATTCCTCATCGTTCAGCATTCGCTCTTTTTCCAGGTTCGGTCGTCGCGCCATGGCGACAGTCATTCTAGCGTATTCGTCTTTTGTTCGCCATCAGCAATCCACGTGACCGCCATCTACCTCGATGAGGCGCCAAAGAAGTAGTGGCGACCGAACGCGTCTCCCGGCGATTTCCACAGACTCGCCTAATGACACCGTCCGGCGCACCGATGGAAGAAAACACTTCCAACGTTGACTCATGGATAAACTTCGGCTTAGTCTCTGCAACAGTTCGACATTCAGGCTCACCGCCGTTTTACCCTTTTCTTTCCGTTCATCGGGTGTCTGTATCGCTCGCGACTTGCCCTTGTGGTTCCCAGCCAATGCGTCAGGATTACGGTAAAGAGCTTCACTCGTCCTTGCACTCCGCTTGCCGACGGGAAGCTTTCGTGCGACGGAGTGGTGGTGACGGCAACTTGTTTATCTACGGGCCGGTCAAAACGGTAAATGTTCGCGTCGCAGGTGTAGACTCCAATATTTCCGGTGCGATGTTGGAGGAATTTGATGAGAATCTTGCAATGCTTTGTCTGTTCGTGGGTCGCGTTGCTGCTTGCGGAATATTGCGTGGGTCAGCCGCCAGCCGTATGGCCAGCCCCCAACGAAGGCGATTTCGTTGTCCAAAACTTTCGCTTCCAATCTGGCGATACACTGCCCGAAATCCGAATGCACTACCACACTCTGGGAAAACCCGAGAAGGATGCAAGCGGACAAACCATCAACGCTGTGCTCGTTCTTCACGGCACTGGCGGCACGGGAGGCGGCCTTCTAATCCCAATCTTTGCTGGAGTCTTGTTTGGCCCCGGGCAACTGCTGGATGCCGCCAAATACTTCATCATTCTTCCCGACAACGTGGGGCACGGAAGGTCCAGTAAGCCAAGCGACGGTATGCGCGCGCATTTCCCGCAATATAACTATGCCGACATGGTCGCTCTGCAACACGAACTCCTGGAGAAGGGCCTGGGCGTCAACCACCTGCGCCTGGTGATGGGAACATCGATGGGCTGCATGCATACATGGATGTGGGGTGAAACCTTCCCCGAGGCCGTGGACGCGCTGATGCCTCTGGCGTGCCAACCCGTGCAGATTGCCGGACGAAACCGCCTCTGGCGCAAGATGGTAATGGACGGAATTCGTCAGGATCCCGATTGGAAAAATGGCGACTACACTGCTCAGCCCCGCGCAGCCCTGCAGATTGCGGCAGATTTCCTGATGATTGCGGGCAGCGCACCTCTGCATATGCAGGAAGATTTTCCTACCCAAGATGCGGCCGACAAATTTCTTGATAGCTCGATGAAGCGGATAACGTCGAGCCTTGACGCCAACGATTTTCTTTATGCGGTCAGCGCCTCGCGAGACTACGATCCTTCACTCAAACTGGAATCTATCAAGGCTCCGGTAATGTTCGTAAACTCGGCTGATGACTTCATCAACCCACCGGACCTGGGTATCGCGGAGCGCGAGATCAAACGTGTGAAGAGAGGAAAGTTTGTGCTGTTGCCAACCTCTGAACAAACCTACGGGCACGGAACTCACACTCACGCCGCGGTCTGGCGACAGTATTTGAAGGAATTGCTGGACGAATCTCAAAACTAGGCGACTGATGCCGTCGCAAGGAGTATTTCTAAGCGCTCTTTGCTTCTTCCCTTGTCGGTACCCAGTAAATTTCTTCCTTCATTACTTCCTTAGTGAAGCCAATGCGCTGCAGGATGCCTTTGGCGTTCTCAATCATCGCCGGATGTCCGCAAAGATACCCCACCGAATTCTTCCCCGTGATTCCCCACTGGTCGCTGTATTTGCGTAACAGGTCGTCAACGCGCCCAACTTCCCCAGTCCATTCCTGATCGTCCCATGGCCGGCTCACGGTGGGCACGTACTTCAGCCACGGCACTTCGTCTGCGAACTTCTGCAACTCATTTGAGTAGCCAAACTCCCATGACCGGCTGGCCCCATTCAGCAGAAATAGCTTGTGCTCACCGCTAAACTTACCTTCCTTCCAGTCCTTATAGAAGGAGCGGACATAGCTGACGAATGGAGCCACTCCGGTCACGGTTGAAACTAGCAGATGATTCGTCCGCTCGCCCTTTGTCTCAAGCGTGAATCGGCCTTTCGGCACTTTGCGCATTAGCAATTCGTCGCCCGACTGCAATTTGTAAAGTGACGGAGTTAGTTTCCCCTCCGGCACCAGTTCAAAGAAAAATTCCAACTCCTCCTCATAAGGAGAAGAAACGATCGAATAGGGCCGCTCCCAGCGCCTTTCTACGCTCTCTACCCCCAGCGTGGCATACTGCCCCGGCGCAAATTTAAACTCGCCACCAGGGTTTAGCCGCACGGCCCACAGGTCCGGCGCAAACTCCACGCGGCTGGTTATTTTGGCCCGGTAAAACTTATCGTCAGAAGTTGTCATTCGAAGAGTGTTCACGCAAATATTGGAAAAAGTAGCGCGTAGTCTACAGGACAATCTTGCACTATTTCTAGTGATTAGTTTGCGGCAGGCTCAGTGGGAGGATGCTCGTCCGTGGGAGCGGCTTTGAGCTTTTGCAGTTCATCTTGCAGTTTTTCCCATGCTTTGGTTTCTTTCTTATTTTTTTTGATCGCGACTTGGGAAGTGCCGTCAGCGTAAAACTGCAATATGGATCGTTTTAAATCCGGGGTCACGTGGCTGAAATTGTCTTTTGCGAGATCGTCCAGCAGGCGTGCATAGGTTTTGTCGGCAAGACTATATTCGCCGGCTTTCGATGGACGACCAGTATCAAAATCGGTGTTTTCCAGCTGAAAATTTGGCTTGGATACATCGTGTAAGGTCGCGCTGTAGCTCTCTACTGTTTGATTAACACTCTTGATGTACATGTCCTCCGCTTGCGGCGTAGGGATCTTGAAAGCTGCCGCTTTAAAGGGTCCGATCTTTGGCATGAACTTCAAAAAGAAGGCCAGGATGCGAGTACCCACCCCTGGCTTGCGATACTTGGTACCCCATTCCCGGTTGTAGCCAGTGCGCGAAAGGTAATAGATAAACTTCTTGCGGTCGAAGTTCGGGGTCTCCTTTACCAGTTGCTCCTTCCGGGAGAGCAGCGCCACCCGCGTCATTTCCGGGATCACCTTGGCGACACCGCGCCGGTAGCTGCCTATGGCGAGATCTTCATCCCCAAAAACATCGCTTAGCTTGATGTCATAGGTTTCAACAAATGCCCTTTCCAGCAAGGGTTTGGAGACCTCAAACCCGATGAAGTCGTGATAACGGTCCGAGGTATAGCGATTCTTTGCTACCTGCGTCATATCAAAACCGAACTCGGTCCGGATATGGGCCTTCGGGTCTTCCGCATACGTAATCTCGTTTCCATATTTCTTCTGGAGCTTGGGGAACTCGATCGCCACGACCTTGTTGATGGTTGGATGCCCGTTGTTATCGGAAGCATAGTGCGCCAAGGCTCCCAAAGCGAAAGCATACTCGTTGAGATCGGAAGAATCGTGAATCAGATTCTCCACAAAATCTCCACTCCTGACGTAATGCACCAGATCGCTGAAATAGTGGCTTCCAAATGGGTAGTAACCCATGTCTTGCATCACGCATCCGCCATAGGCGTACGCATGCGCCTTCTTTAAATCATCCTCGGTGGATTGAGGAAAACGCTTTTTCAGCAGGGGCTCAATCTGATCTTTCCACAATAGGTCCACGATTTGTTCATGGGTGAGTACGGAATAACTCTGGCCGAGGTAAGGACAAATCAGAAAAAAGAGAGCTAGCACTACAGCTGCCTTCGTTGACCTCCGAATCTGTCCCCAAAGCATTAAGGGAGTATAAACGGCGGACGGCGTATTAAAGAAGCTAACTGGCCCGCTGGTAACCGCTCTCTCCCCCGCAAGTAACTTTTCCTATTTGCAAGCCAACCTTAGACTCTCTTCATGAATCCCGCAGTTCACAACGAGTCGCCGGCCAATTCCGAGCGTTTGCGACTGGAGCGCTGGCACGGTGTCGCTAATGCGGCGACCGTAGCCTTGTTTGGGGTCCCTCTGATCAACACCACCACCGCTGCTCGGGCCGCTTGGCTGGAGCTTTCGCAGTTGCTGATCGGACTGGGTAATCGCGGACGCAAAACCACTCATCACGTCTAGTCGCTCATCTTGGCGACGTGCAGATCGAAACCTTTCTTTGGAAGCAGCGAGGTCAGCTCGAACACCTCGAATCCATCCCCGGCAATCTCGGTATGGCGATAGAGTCCGGGTTCACTTTCCACTGTCTTATGCCGGCCCTCGATATCGTCCAGAAATTGCTGTGCAGACTTCAGATCGGCGTCACCACTCTTGGCGCGCTCAATCACCGCCTCCGCCGCATACGATCGGACGAGTTTCGGCCAGTATTTTTGCAGCAGTTCCGTGCTGGCAAACACGTCGGACCAGATGATCCGCCCATTCACTGCCACCACTACGCCCACGGCATTCCGGTCTCGTAACTGCTGGATCAGGCTGCGATACTCTTTCTCCATCGGTGCCGCAACCGAATCCACCTTTTCGCGAACTTCGTCGTTTTGCATAACCCTCGCATAGGAACTTGTGTCCCGCACTTCGGCCGCGGCTGGAGGGGAAAGACTCTCCGCCATGCCGGCCTGGGCCTTGCGCACTTCTGACCACACCATCTCCTGATTCTTCGAAGCCATGGCCTGCGCCCGCACTTTCGGCTGCGCCATTGCCGACTTCATGCTGCCAAACTGGGCGCTGGTCGCGACCCAACGGCCAGGCTCCACGCAGAAAACACTGAGATCTACGGGATCGCTTTCCGCCGGCACCAGCCTATCCTTGCCAATCACCCGGTCCTGCTTCCCACCGGTCACGATCTCCCCCGCCAGCAAGATTAGCGGCCTGTGTGCGTTATTCACTAGAACTAGGCGATTCACTTCCGCCCCGTCCTGACGTTCTCCCATTGGGTAGTGAGGGCGCCGACGGATAAGAGGCTGGACGCTGCCCAGCTCGCTTACAACCACCTCGCCAGAACGCAGCCCTTCATCCAGTGTCAGGAAGTCCCGGGTGTCGTGGGACCGTTCTGCCACCACGGGAAACACCGTCAAGTTTCCGTGTCGTATAGAAGGCAGAACCTTGTAGCCGGAGGTCGAGA
>Ga0068868_100001475_pt1 | contig 16247 bp, 14 predicted proteins | sample KBSMisM42_FD_64660 | JGI IMG/M metagenome (GOLD analysis project Ga0068868, IMG submission 64660) | Miscanthus rhizosphere microbial communities from Kellogg Biological Station, Michigan, USA - KBS Miscanthus M4-2 | ecosystem: Host-associated > Plants > Roots > Rhizosphere > Soil ...
CCCCGCGCTCGCGCCGTCCGGTGGCGTCGCGATCGACCTCGAAGAGCGACGGTGTGTGGACGCCGGCGAGGAGGTAGATCGAGTCGCACTCGCCGCGCTCCCCCTGGCGGAGGAGGGCGCGCACCGGCAGGATCTCTTCGAGCGTGCGGCCGAGCGTGACGATGGCATCGACCTCGTGCGTCCCGCGCGTCCCGCGCGCCGGCTCGGCGCGCCAGACGAACCCCGCGTATGCGCGCTCGACCGCGTCGAGCGCGGCTTGCCGCTCGCGCTCGCGGACCCGCGTGATGCCGCACGTCGCCCCGCACGCCATGCCGCATCTCTGGCACCCCCGCGCCGCCCCGGCAAGCGAAGGCGCTCTTTCTAGTCGCCCTTCGGGCCTTCGTTGTAGCCGCGGGGGCGGTACTTCGGGTCGACGCCGTTGTGCTCTTCGCCGTGCTCGGACATGTCGCGCTGGAGGAAATCGAGCCACGAGTTCGGCGGGGATTGCGCGCCGATGTCGGCGAGCTCGTCGGCGACGGTTTGGTAATACTTCTCGTCCCAGAGGCACTGGAGGCCGAGCGCGATGAGGTTCGGATCACCGGGGGCGAGCTCGAAGCCGCGCTTGTAGTGAGGCCATGCTTCGGCGGGGCGGTGGAGGCGGCAGAGCGTGTCGCCGAGGTAGACGTTGGCCATCGGCCAGTTGGGGGCGAGCTTCAAGGCGACTTCGTTCGCGCGGGCGCGCTCTTCGAGATCGCCGCGGGCGCCTTTCATGACGGAGTAGTTGAGGTGCGCCTTCGCGCTGTTCGGGACGGCTTTGCGCGTCGCGTCCCAAAAGACGAGGTCGTCGGTATAGTCGTTGGCGTGCGCGCGCGCGGCGACGCTCTGCCAGATGAAGAAGCCGGTCACGAACGCGGCGCCCGCCCAACGATAGCCGCGCGATCGCGTTTCGCGGAGGAGGCGCGCGAAGATCATCGCGAGGATGAAGCTCGTGCCGATCACGGGGAAGTACCAGAAGCGCTCGGCGCGCACGGTTGGAAGCAAGATCGGGATGTTCGAGACGGGGAAGTAGCTGACGACGACCCACATCATCGAGATGCCGGCGAGCGCGTACGTGGGCTTCTTCTTCTTGATCGCCATCCACCCGAGCACCGGCGCGGCGATGATCGGAACGACGATCGCGAGCGCGCCGATGATGCTCTCCGGAAACACGAGGTGCGGCGGGATCGGCTCCTGCGGCGCGGAGTAATCACCCGACAGGTGATACGGCAGAAGGACCTCGCCGATGCCGCGCGCGTAGACGCGAAGGCCGCCCGCGATGCGCTGCGCGCTCGTGGCGTCGACGAGCGGATTGTTGAGCGGATCCTTCGGCAAGATTGGCTGCGCGTACCAGCGGAGCAGACCGTGGAAGATGCGCGTCCCGAGGGGCTTGCCGATGTTCGCTTCGATCGTGAGATCGGGCGGCAGCGAAGCGGGGAACCAGACGCGACGCTTCTCGACGTAGAAGACGAACGCACCGGCCGCGGCGATCGCGGAGAGCGCGGTGCGGAGCCACCGGCGTGGATTTTCGGGGTGCGTGATCTGCGCCGTGAAGAGCGCGGCGAACGGGATCATCGGCACGATGCAGAGCGCGCTCTCTTTCGAGTAGAGGCCGATGAGCGTCGCGCCGGCGACGGCGAACGGCATCGCCCAAAGCGGGAGCGTGAGTGACGCGAGCGCGAGCAAAGCGCCGAGAGCGCCGAGGACGTCTGCCAATCCGACGACGCCGCTCACGGCTTCGGTGACGACCGCGGCCGCGGTGAAGAGGCCGCCCGCGAGCCACGCCGTCGTTCGATCTTTCGTGACGCGGAGGCCGATGAGCGTGACGAGCGCGCCGTTCACTCCGTGGAGGAGCACGTTCATCCAGTGATCAATGAAGGGGCTCTGCTCGCGCCCGAGGTGTGCCCACCACAAGAAGCGCCAGATGATGTCCGGCAGCGGGCGATACGAGCCGATCGTGCGATCGTGCGGCAGGCCCCAGAAATCGCGCTTGAACGCGTCGAGCCAGTGAAGATGCGACGACGGGTCGCTCACCGATCGCACGTAAGGATTCGCGAGGATCGCCTCCTGCTCGTCGAAGATGAAGTTGGTCATCACGAGGTGACCGTTCTCGATGCGAGCGAGGCGCGTGTACAAAACGATCGACAAGAAACAGAGCGGGACGAGCGCGGCCACGAACGTGAGCGGCTCGTCGTAGAAGTAGCTCCGCACGTACTCGCGCGTGCGCGATGGCACGCCGCGCAGCCATTCGCCGAACGACGGTTTTGGTGCTGCCGGAGCAGGCGCGGCAGGACCTTCGGGCGTCGCCGTCGAGGGCGTGGGCGCGGCCTGGGATTGCGCCTCGGCTTCTAGGTTTTGTCCGGAATCATCCACGTGTCGCCCCAGAGATGCGCGCCGCCGTCGATGTACCACGTCTCGCCGGTGACGAACGACGCGGCGTCGCTCGCGAGATAAACCACGAGATCGGCGACTTCTTCCACCGTGCCGAGCCGTTTTTGCGGCGTGCGTTGGCGGCTCATCTCGACGATTTCGGGCGGGTACTGATCGACGCCGCTCGAGCGGATGATGCCCGGCGCGACCGCGTTCACTTGAATGTCGTACTGCGCCCACTCCACCGCGAGCGTCTTCGTCATGTTGTCGACGCCCGCGCGCGCCGCGCCCGTGTGGATCATCCCCGGGAAGCCGCGCGCGATGTTCGCGATGATGTTGATGATCCGCCCTTTTTTACGAGGGATCATCGATTTCGTGGCGACCGCCTGCGTGACGTAGAACGTGCCGTTCAAGTTGTTGCGGATGACCGCGTCCCAGCCTTTCGGCGCGAGGTTCTCCGCGGCCGTAGGGAACTGTCCGCCCGCGTTGTTGATCAGGATGTCGATCGGGCCGAGCTTCTCGAGGACGAAGTCGACCATCTTGGCGACCGACTCGAGCTCGCGGATGTCGACCGTGGTTCCGAGGACGTCGAGCCCGTGCGATTTCAGCTCGGCCTTGGCTGCGTCGATGCGCTCTTGCTTGCGGCTCGCGATGCAGACCTTGGCGCCCAGCTCCGCGAGCTCGCGCGCGATGGCGAGCCCGATGCCGCTGCCGCCGCCCGTGACGATGACGACGCGGTCCTTGAACAGGCCCGCCCGGTAAATCGAAGCCATGGCGCTTTTTACTTCATTTGAGCGAAACCGGGGGCTTCGTCTTGACGAGCTTCTCCGCCCACGGCGGGCACGATTTTCCGGCGCACGATTTCGACAGATCGTGGCCCCAGATCTCCGAGCAGATCATCGCGTCGGCGACGGCGCCGTCGAACGACGAGAGATCGAGCGTCGGATCGCTCGGGCATTGCTTCTCTGCCCACGTCACGGCCGCCGCGTCCTTCAGCGAGAACGTTCCGTCCTTCAGCGAGTGGGCGGCGAAGCGGCGCGACGTCGGAGGCGCGGCGAGCCCCGTTCCCCAGTACGAGACGATCAGATCGGGTCGCCCATCTGCGTCCACGTCTTGCGTGCCGATGAGCGTGAACGACGCCGCGGGTGCGTACGGAGCCAGACGCGTCCCCGCGTCGCCGGTTTGCAGCGACCACACCTGCGAGCGCTCCTCTTCGGGCACGTCGCCCGTTCCGCGCACGCCGCGCGTGAAGACCTCGTCGTCTCCATCGCCGTCCCAGTCGAAGAAGAGGACGTCCTGCACCTTCATGTCGATCGCGACGTTGTACGTGTGCGCGCGGATGTTCGCAGACACACCAGGGACCACGGCGGTCTCCGCGCCATTCACGTCGAGATGCACGAGCCGAACGAGCCACCCCGTCTTGCAAGGCTCCGCCCCGAGATCGACGACGTCATCGACCCGCAGTCCCCACGTCGCCCCATTGCTCGCCGTGTGACATTGCAGCTGCGCCTTGTCGAATTCCGGCGTGCAAGCCCGCGCGCTCTTCGCGTCGTCGAGCTTCTTCTGCGAAGCATCGAGCAGCGTCTTGCACGCCCCGCTCATGGCCGGTGGTGCAGCATCGACGACCGTCGTGCTCGTGCTCGTGCTCGTGCTCGTACTCGGATTCGTGCTCGAAGAAGAAGAAGGCGCAGACCCCGAAGCACTACCGCTCGCAACGGGAGCCGCATCGCCTTTGTGGTCACCGCCTTCGCCACAAGACCGAAGCTGCGATCCAAAAAACCAAATCCCCCCGATGATCCCGCCCACGACCAGCGCGGAGATCACACGATCACGTGTCTTCATGATCCCGTCGCGTCTTGATCGCCTCGCGCGCGAGCTCGTCGGCCCGCTCGTTCATCGGCACGCCGGCGTGTCCTGGCACGTAGACGAAGCGCACCTTGCGCGGCCCGAGCGCCTTGCGAATGCGCTCGATGAGCTCGGCGTTCGCCTTCGCCTTCCAACCTTTCGTCAACACGCCGATCGCGTACTGGCTGTCGGTGTGCAGCACGAGCGCCTCTTTCGCAGGCGTCGCGACGAGCGCGTTCTCGATCGCCTGTAGCTCGGCGATGTTGTTCGTCGCCTCGCCGAGGTACGCGTACGACTCGCGGATCTTTCCGCCTGGCGCGATCACGACCGTCCCGGAGCCCGCAGGCCCCGGATTCCCCGTGCATGCACCGTCGGTGTAGGCGATCCACGCGTCCTTGTAGTCTGCATGGTTCGGCGCAGCGACCTTCGCCTTCTTGCCGGCCTCGCGCGCGACACACCACTCGTCGGGGAGTGTCTTTGCGTCGTCCGGGATGACGAGGTTCGACGTGCGCGCGTCGTACGCTTTCGTGTCGGTCGGCCGATAGCGGATCTCCACGCGCCCGTCTTTCGCGTCGAAGGTCCCATCGTCCTTCACGCGAGCGAGCACGCGCTGTCCCCGCAAGGTTGCCTCACGCCACGGCATCGCAAGGATGGATATCACGCCTCGGTCCGCTACGATGAAGCGGTGAACCCGTATCGGACGCCCGAGGTGCGCCAGCCGAAGCTGGGTGCCGTCCTCATCGCGCAGGCACGCGCCGCGGCGATCGAGCTCAGGCCCGAAGAGCGTTCGGGCGAGGTCGTCGTGCGCCGCCTGCTTCTCTCTCACGAACGACCGCAAGATCCCGCTCGTGCGCGGTGACGACGCCGAAATCGAAGCTGCGCTCGGCAAGCTCGACGCCTTCCTCGCGGACAACGACCTCGTGCGCTAGGTTTGCCCGAGATGAAGAAGCCCCGGCCGCTCGTCCTGATGATCCTCGACGGTTTCGGCGAGCGCACCGAGCGCGCGGACAACGCCGTGCGGCTCGCGAACGCGCCGCGGCTCGCCGAGCTCTTCGCGAAGTATCCGCACGGCCTCATCGGAACGAGCGGGCCGGACGTGGGCTTGCCTCCCGGGCAGATGGGCAACAGCGAGGTCGGGCACTTGAACTTCGGCGCGGGCCGCATCGCGATGATGGACATCTCGCGCATCGACAACGCCGTGTTCGACGGCTCGCTCGGCAAGAACCAAGTCATTCGCGATCGCATCGCGCAGGCGAAAGAGGCCGGCGGCGCACTGCATCTTTTCGGCCTCTGCTCCGACGGCGGCGTGCACTCGCTCCTCACGCAGATCATGGCGGTCATCGACGCGGCGCATGGCTCGGGCGTTCGTTGCATCATGCACGCATTTCTCGACGGCCGCGACGTGCAGCCGAAGACGGCGCCGCGTTACGTGGCGGAGCTCGAGAGGCACCTCGAAGGCAAAGGCGTCATCGGCACGGTGAGCGGTCGCTACTGGGCGATGGACCGGGACAATCGATGGGAGCGCGTGCAGAGAGCGTTCGACGCGATCGTCTCCGCGAAGGGCCCGCGTCACGCGAACGCCGTGGCTGGCATCGAAGCGTCGATCGCGGCAGGGAAGACGGACGAGTTCGTCGAGCCCTTCGTCGTCGGCGATTACGCGGGCGTCGCGATCGGAAAAGATTCGGCGCAGCACTGCAACTTCCGGCCCGATCGCGCGCGAGAGCTGACGCGCGCGTTGGCCGTGGAGAAGTTCGACGGGTTCCCGCGCGAGACGGCTCCATTCTTCGGGCGTTACGGATGCATGACGACGTACGACGCGTCGCTCGGTTTGCCGATCGCGTTTCCGAAGGAGTCGTATCTGGACATTTTCCCCGAGGTGATCGCGAAGGCAGGCCTCACGCAATTCCGCTGCGCGGAGACCGAGAAGTATGCGCACGTGACGTACTTCTTCAACGGCGGGCGCGAGGAACAGTTCCAAGGCGAGGAGCGCGCGATGATTCCTTCGCCGAAGGACGTGCCGACGTACGACAAGAAGCCCGAGATGAGCGCGAAGGGCGTCGGCGATGCCGTCGTGCGCGCGATCGAATCGGATCGTTTCGATTTCGTGCTCGTGAATTTCGCGAACCCGGACATGGTCGGTCACACGGGCGTGCTCGACGCTGCGATCCACGCCGTGGAAGCCGTCGATGCGCAGGTCGGTGCGATCGCGGATGCAGTCAGACAGAAGGGCGGGGCGCTCATCGTGACGGCCGATCACGGCAACTGCGAGCTGATGCGTGACCCGGCGACGGGCGAGCCGCACACCGCGCACACGCTCAATCCGGTGCCGCTCCTCTACGTGAACGACGCCGACACGAGCGCGCAGATTCAGACGGGCGGCCGCATCTGCGACGTCGCGCCGACCATGCTCGCCCTCCTCGGCATGCAGCAGCCCGCCGCCATGACGGGCCACGATCTGCTGAAGAAGTGACGGATGGCCGAGCTCCCGCGTTTCGGAAGCTACAAGACGGTCTCGGAGCTCGGCTCCGGAGCGATCGCGACGGTGTACCTCGCGACGCAGGAGCCGCTCGCGCGCAAGGTCGCGATCAAAGCGCTGAAGGCGACGATCCCGCCATCGTCGACGTTCGCGCTGCAGCTCGAGCGCGAGGCGCGCGTCCTTTCGGGGCTGACGCACCCGAACATCGTCTTGCTCCTCGATTACGTGAAGAGCGAGACGCAGATGTATCTCGTGCTCGAGTACATCTCGGGCTTCTCGCTCTCCGAGCTCCTCGCGAAGAAGCCGAAGCTGCGCGCGGAGACGGTGGCGGCGATCGGCGCGGAGGTCGCGGAAGGGCTCGCGCACGCGCACGAGCGCGGCGTGGTGCATCGCGACGTGAAGCCAGCGAACGTGATCTTGTCGCGACAAGGCGAGGTGAAGATCGTCGACTTTTCGATCGCGCACCGCGAGCGCCTTCCGTCGGTGGACGAGCCCGCGGCGTTCGATTCGGAGACGCCCGCGCGCGGGACGTCGCAGACGGCCTTCGGAACACCGGCGTACATGGCGCCGGAGCAGCTCCTCGGTGAAGCCGTCGATGCGCGGAGCGACCTCTTCTCGCTCGGCGTGGTTTTGTATCAGCTGCTCTGCGGCGTGAGGCCGTTCGACAAACCGGGGGAGAAGCGCGCGCCCGCGCACGCGACGCGAACGTCACCGGCGGTGCAGCTGCGGCAGCGCGCGCCCGACGTTCCGCGCGCGCTCGAGCGCGTCGTCATGCGATGCATCGAGAAGCACCCGGCGGATCGTCCTTCGTCCGCGGACGGCGTGGCGGAGGAGCTGAAGGAGTTCGTGCGTTCGCGAACGGATCTGCCGATTCGCCAGCTCGTTCGCGGTGCGCTCGCTGCGGCCCGGCTCGTGTCGGGCGACGTGCCTTCGCTCGTGCGCGCGAGCGAGCCGCGCACGCCGATCGTGCAGACGCCGTGGAGCCTCGCGCTCTTCGGTGGCGCGATGTTGCTCGGGCTCGGCCTCGTCCACGTCACGGACGGCGCGGCGGAACAGGCCGCACCGCAAGCCGAAGGTCCGCTCGGCGCAGCCTCGCCAGGCTTCGTGCGCGTCCTCGCGACGCCGTGGGCGAACGTCGCCGTCGACGGGCAAGCTGCGGGAACGACGCCGATGGCGCGCTCCATTCCGCTGGCGCCAGGCGCGCACTTCGTGACGTTCACGCACCCGAACGCGAAGACTCAAACACGTCGCGTGACGATCGCCGCCAACACGACGACGACGCTCGACGTCACGATGGACGTCACGGGCGCGACCGCAGCCGCGCCGTCTCAGTGACACGCCCCGACGGTTGCGCCCGCGTCCGTTGCGATCGTGCAAAGGCCGGGACACCGCGAGCAATCGACGGAAGGATCCGCGCAATCAATCGTGTCGCACGACGGCGCAGGACAACCGCCGGTGCACGACCACGCACCCCACGTGCCGTCGTCGTTGCAGCTGCGCGCGCGACGCCCGCACGCTTGAATCGGCCCTGCGCATTGCAGTGCGCCGGCCTCGCATTGCGGCGGTGACCACGTATCTGCCTCTACGCCTGCGTCGTCGGGCGGCGTGAATTCGCCGCCGCATCCCACCGCCACGAGCCCCACGACCATCGTGATCCGTTTCATGACCCCTCTCTCTCCGCGAGAGGCAAAGCATGACTCGTGCCGCGCGGGGAAATCCCTATCGGCGCCGACTGTGAACGTGACGCGTTGTGCACGAGCGTGCAGCGCTCATCACGAGGCGATGCTCACGTGATCGCGGCGTACGTGCGATTTCGGTCGGCGAGGATTTCGTCGAGCTTCGTGGCGAGGGCGTCGAGGCCCATCTCCTTCGCGGTCGCGAGGTTCTGCTTCGCGATGCGCTCGCGCAGCGGGATCTCTTCACGCAGGACGAAATTGTTCCGCATGATCTCTTCGAGGTCCATCAAGCGCGTGCCTTGCGGCGTGTTCGCGCGCACGGCGTCGAGCACCGAGACGCGAATGAGCTGGAGACAAGGATCGGGCGTGCGCCGCAAGAACGGTATCAAGCGCTCGCCCGTCACCGTGTCGGCCTTCGCGTCGGGGTGAAACGCGGCGAGCACGAACGGCACCGTGCCGATCGCGTGGCGCGTCGATTCTCGCTCGTTGATCGTGTTGCCGAGCGCGTCGAACGCGAGGCGGGCGATCTCGAGCCGAGGAAAAATCATGAAGCCCACGTCGACGTTGGGCTCGAGCGTCCACCGCGCGACGGCTTGTTGCGTGTCGGCGATCGCAGCCTCTTCGCCGTCGGCCATCGAGACGTGCTGGCGGATGCGCCCTTCGACGCGCGAGCGCTTCGCCCACGGGCAGAAGCCGCACTCCTCCACGATCTCGATCAAATAACGCCGGTGAAGGCGCATCGCCTCTCTCTTGAGCTCCGACTCGCCTGCGGCGAGCTCGACAGCGATGTGCTCGCTCTGCTCCGTCATCGATGAAGACCACGGTATCATCCCCGCCATGAAGGTTGCGCGGTTTGCGCTCGTGGCTCTGCTGTCGGTTTCTTCCAACGCCGGGGCGTTCACGCACGTCGTTCGGCCGAAGGAGACGCTCGCGGACATCTCGAAGAAGCTCTACGGCGACGCCACGCGCGAGGTTCTGCTCGCCGGGGCGAACGCGCTCGACGCGCAAGGCGGCAGCTCGATCGTTCCGGGAATGCACCTCGTCGCGCCCGCGAACGACTGGCACAAGGTCGTGCCGCGCGAGACTTGGGCGAGCATCGCGCGCGATTTCCTCGGTGACGACTCGCGCGCGGATTTCCTCGCCCGCGCCAACGACGCCATCGCCTGGAACGCGCCTTCGCCGGGCCAGGAAGTGCGCATTCCGTACGTGCTGACGTACATCGCTGCCGAGGGGGACACGACCCTCGGCATCGCGCGCAAATACCTCGGCGATCAGACGCTCGCGTGGGAGATCAACACGTACAACGGACGCAAAGAGTGGAAGCTCCTCCGTGGCGAGGTCGTTCTCGTGCCGATCGCGAAGCTGGACCTCACGGATGTCGGGCGCGCCGAGGCTTCCGGCGAGGAAGGTCGCCGTCGCGAGGCGGGCGGAAGCGCGCTCGCGGCGCAGAAAAAGGCCGCAGCGGAGATCCCGCAGCTCCTCGGCGAGCTGCGCGCCGGGCGCTGGGTGGAAGGCGTGGCGCGAGGAAATCGGCTGCTCGCGAGCGCGGATTTGGCGCGCGCGCAGCTCGCGTCGATTCATCGCGCGCTCGTCGAGGCGTACGTCGCGCTCGACGCGACGGCGCAAGCGCAAGCCGCCTGCGACGACTGGCGCAAGGATGACGACGCCTTCGCGCTCGATCCGATCTACGTCTCGCCAAAGATCCGAGAGGCTTGCGCCCGCTCGCGATGATAGAATTTCCAACCGAATGAGCGCGGTCGACACACCGAAGCAGGTGCGCACTTCGGTGGCGCCCATCAGCTCCGGCCGCGTCATCGGCGGGAAGTTCGAGGTCACGGGCGTCCTCGGCGAGGGCGGCACGGGCATCGTCTATGAAGCCAAGCAGGTCGGAAAAGAAGAAGAGCCGATCGCGCTCAAGGTGATTCACTCGCACCTGCTCTACGACAAGCAAATCCGCGGGCGCTTCACGCGCGAGGCGAAGATCCTGAGCCGACTCTCGGGGCCGCACCTCGGCGCCATCGTCGATTTCGGCGAGGTGCCCGATCCGCGCGGCGAGGGCGCGAGCCTGCTCTACATCGCGCTGCCGAAGATCGTCGGTCCCGCGCTCGATCAACTGCTGCGCGAGCAAGGGCCGCTTCCGATCGAGCGCGCGCTCGACATCGCGCTACAGGTCTGCACCGCGCTCGCGTCCGCGCACGCGCAGGGAGTGATTCATCGAGACCTCAAGCCCGCGAACGTCATCTTGAAGGACGGCACCGAGGTCTTCGTCGTCGATTTCGGCATGGCGAAGATCCTCACCGGCGGCGGAACGGGCACGACGGGGCTCACGGCGCACAACATGGTCTTCGGCACGCCCGAGTACATGGCGCCCGAGCAAGCCCGCGGCGACGAGCTCGACGCGCGCTGCGACGTCTACGCCGTCGGCGTGATGCTCTACGAGCTCTTGACCGGCAACGTCCCCTTCACGGGCAACACCCCACTCAACGTGCTGACGGCGCAGCTCACGCAAGAGCCGGACAAACCGCGCACACGCGCGCCGGACCGCTCCATCACGCCCTCGCTCGAGGCCGTCGTCATGCACGCGCTCGCGAAGGACCCACGCGATCGCTACGCCACCGCGGCCGCGCTCGCGCTCGCGATCGCTCAAGCCCGCAGCGCCCCTGACGATCTCGAAGCGGTGAAGCCCGCGCGCGCGATCGCCGGCGCGAGCGGCGCGGTCGCGATGCTGCGCACGAGCGACGACATGGTTCACGCCGTGACGATGCCCGCCCCCGAGCCCAAGCCGAGCACGCCCCCACGCGAGTCCGGCTCGACACGCATCACGCTCGACCCGCCACGCGAGCTGCCGAAGGGCGTCTGGTACGCCATGTGGACGGTCGTAATCGTCGCTGCTGCCGCTGTCGGCGTGTGGCTCGCAATGCGTTGACGTTGGAACGGCTGTTCACGTCGCCGTCAACGAGTAGACCACCGCGACCGAGAAGGCGACCACGAGCGCGACCGCGAAGAGTTGAACCGGCGACGTCATGATCGGTAGGGCGTCAATCCGCGCGACGACTTGAAGGTGCCTTCGAGGTCCTCGAGGTTTGCTCCTGCGAGCTTCGCGCCCTCGAAGGAGGCGCCGTCGACTTTGCAGCGCTCGAGGTTCGCCTCCGAGAGATCGGCGTCGGTGAGATCGGCTTCGCGCAAGTCGGAGCGCTCGACGTTCGCGCCGGAGAGGTTCGCGTGACGCATCCGCGCGCGCTGGGCGTCGCAACGCTCGAGGTTCGCGCTCGAGAAGTCGGCGTCGCCGAAGTCGCCTTCGCGCATGTCCGATTTCTCGATGTTGGCTGCTCGGAACGACGCCCCATGCGCGCGGACGCGATGGAGGTGCGAGCGCTCGAGGTTGGCGCGCGAGGCGTCGGCGCCTTCCATGTCGGCGCCTTCGAGGTTGGCGCGCTCGAAGTTGGAGCTCGCGATGCTCGCGCCGGCGAGGGAAGCGCCCACGAGCGATGCGTTCTCGAAATTCGAGCCGCGCATCGACGCGCCATCGAAGCGTGCGCGATCGAGCTTGGCGTCCTCGAAATTCGATCCGTCGAGGCGCGCGCCGCTGAAGTCCGCGCCTTCGAGGTTGGCGCCTTCGAAGCTCGTCCCCGAAAGATCGGCGCCCGCGAAGCTCGCGCCCGGCAAAGGGACACGATCATCGACGGCGCGCTCGATGGCTTCGCGAAGGTTGTGCGCGTCGCCTTCGAAGAGCGTCACGCCGGCGGACGTCGAGATCAGGATCTTCATGATTCGACCTTAGGACACGGGACGGACCGTCGCGATGGCCGGACGCGCCGAATGGATTGGCCGAACGCGCCGAAACGCGCGAAGCCGCGCGCGCGCCACTATGCTGCGACCTCGTGGCACGGCCCACCAAAGAAGCGCCGATCGCGTCGGCGATCGTTCCCTCGATCGCGAAGCTCCTTCGCGCGCGCGGGCATGACGTCGCGTCGCTCGCGGTGAGGTTCGCGCTCCCGGAGGACGTGGAGTCGCGCGAGAGCGTGCTGTGCGCGGAGAGCGTGCCGAACGAGCTACTCGAGATCCTCGAGCACGGCGCTCCGGCGATCGCGCTCTGTGATGCGCTCGGAGGAAGCTTCCACACGCTCGCGGACGTCGCGTTTCGATCGAGCGCAACGATCGGCGAAGCGATGAACGTGCAGTCGCGCACGACGTCGCTCGTTCACGAAGGTCTCGTGGCGACGTTCGAAGGCGCGCGCTTCGTCGTGAAGACGCCGCGGAGGCCGCGTGGCGTCGGGCGTCACGTCCACGAATTCGCGCTCGCGCTCGCGCTTCATCGACTGCGACGTGCGACCGAAGAGCGGATCGTGCCGCGCGCCGTGTGGTTCATGCACGCGCGCCCGCGCGACGTGGAGCCGCTCGCGTCGTTCTTCGGAGACGCGATCGAGTTCGGTCGCGAAGAGTCCGGCTTCGAGCTCGCCGAGCCACTTCCGTCGATGAAGCACGCCGACGCGCAGACGGCCGAAGCGATGGGCCAGATGCTCGCCGAGCGCACGGAGTCGCGGACGACGTTCGCGTCGCGCGTCGCGGGCCTCGTCGCCGAAGCGCTCCCGAAGGAGCTCGACGCGGCGGCACTCGCGGACGCGCTGCACATGAGCCCGCGCACGCTCCAGCGTCGTCTCGAAGGCGAGGGCACCGCGCTGAAGGACGTCATCGCGCGCGCGCGCCGCGACGTGGCCGAGCGTCTTCTCTCGGACGCCACGATGCCGCTCGCGGAGGTCGCCGCGCGCTGCGGATTCTCGGAGCTCGCGACGTTCAGCCGCGCGTTCAAGCGCTGGACGGGCAAGCCGCCTGGCCAGTGGCGAAGATCTTAGACGCCGAAGCGCTCCCACTCGCGCGGGACGACGAACGGCGTGCCGTCTTTTCCACGCGCGAGCGCATCGGTGATCTCCTTCGCGGAGAGCCCGCCTTCTCGGAGAGCGCGCACGCGCCCGCCCGCGGTGCGCTTCGACAAGCGCGCGCCCGACGCGTCGCAGACGAGCGGAAGATGAACGTACGAGGGGACCTCGTCGTCGGACGCGCCGAGCGCCTTCATGATCGCGATCTGCCGAGGCGTCGACGAGCGAAGGTCCTCGCCGCGCACCACGACGGCGATCGCCATCGCGAGATCGTCCACGCTCACCGCGAGCTGATACGAAAAAACGCCGTCCGCGCGCCGTAGGACGAAGTCGTCGCACGCGCCGTCACGCGCACGAAAACGAATCGCGGGCGGCCGGCGCATTTCGCGTGAAGGATCTTTGTCGCGGCACGTACCCGGATAAATCACGTCCTCGCCTTCGTGCGGCGCGCTCGCCACGCGTGCGATCTCCGCGCGCGAGCAGTCGCACGCGTACGTGAGTCCAGCCTTCTCCAGGCTCTCGAGCGCGCGTTCGTAGAAGGAAAAGCGTGCAGACTGCACGTAAGGCCCCGTGGGTCCTCCCGTGCCGGGGCCTTCGTCGCCCGCGAGGCCGAGCCACGCGAGATCGTCGAGGATGCGCTCGGCCGCACCGGCCACGACGCGCGGCGGGTCGAGGTCCTCCATGCGAACGACGAACGCCGCCCCGTTTTCATGCGCGAGATCGCGCGAAGCGAGGGCGCAGAGCGCTCCGCCGAGATGGAGATCACCCGTCGGAGAAGGCGCGAATCGCGTCCTTTTCGGGCTCAATGCGACGCGGCAGGCGCTGCCGAGGAGGCAGCAGCAGGCGGCGCGGGCGGAGCTTGCGGAATGGGGCGGGTCGCCCACCAAATGCCTGCGATCAGGAACAGCGCGATGCCGAGGGCAGGCAACCACATCGGGGTTTGCGGCTCTGCCTCGGTTTCGTGCGGGTCGTGCGCCATGGCTCGGCGAATTGACTACGAAGACGCGCGGTGGGTGTCAAGTGTGCTCCTGACTTCGTTCGGGGGTCGGCTATTCTCCACGGCGTGAGACGCGTTTTGGCTTTGGGGTGTGTGGCGCTCGGCATCGCCGCGGCGTCCGCGATCGCAACCGCGGACAATGCGAGACCCACGCAGCCGCTTCCCCATCCGAGCGCGACGACATCGGCGGCGCCTGCATCGACGGCTCTCGCGAACGACCGCATCCTGAAGTCACTCGTCACGGTCGAAGTCGGCGGTCGAACGACGGGCGTCGGCGTCGTGCTCGAAGGCGACGGCCGCCTCCTCACGTCGCTCACCGCCGTTGGGCCGACGGATCTCGCCGACGTTCGCTACTCAGACGGGCACGTCGTCCACACGCGCGCCGGTCACAAGGACGCCATCCTCGATCTCGCGCTCCTCGTTCCGCTCTCCGGTCGCTACACGACGGGTCTCCTCGCGAGCGAGCAGGATCCGATGACCGTCGAGCTTCGTACGGCAACGCTCGCGTCCGGAAGGCCTTCGCTCGTCGCGGCGAAGCTCAAGGCACGCATCGACGCGCACGCGAAAGACGGGACTTCGCTCTCCGGCGCGTGGGAGCTCGATCGCACGCCGCCTTCGGGCGCGCCGCTCCTCGATCCCGACGGCCGCGCCCTCGGTATCGCAGGTCATGCCTGCAGGAATGTCGACGGATCCGGCGCAGCCGGGACGTCGCAACGACAGCCCGATGCGGGCACCGCCTGCAGCGACGTCACGGTCGTGATTCCGATCCTGTCGATTCGCATGTTCCTCGCGCGCACGCCTTCGAACGCCGTTTCGCCTGCGCCGTGGCTCGGCATCAACGGCACGCCAGACGTCCTCAACGGCATCCGCGGCGTGCGCGTCCAAGCCGTCGCGCCGCGATCGCCCGCCGAGCGAGGCGGCCTCCACACGACGACGGACATGATCGTGGTGGCGGACGGCCAGCCGCTCGACACGCCCGAGCGCCTCGCCGAAATCGTCTCGAAGCACGCCGTGGGCGACACATTGAAGCTCTCCGTGTTCGCGGGCGGCCGCTACCGCGAAGTGGACGTGACGCTCCAAGCCTCTCCCTGAGCATCGACACGCGAGAAAGCGGCTGAAACACGCCTACTTCGTGAGCTGTTTTCGTTTTGACGTTCGTGCTAGCTTCGTCCGCTACGCATGGCCTTGCGCATCGAAGTGGCGGGAGAGACCAACGTGGGGATGAAGCGTACCCACAACGAGGACAACTTCTCCATCCTCGAGGACGCGGGCCTCTACATCGTCGCGGACGGCATGGGCGGCCACGCTTCGGGCGAGGTCGCGAGCAAGATGGCCGTCGACGCGCTGAAGGAATTCTTCCAGGCCACGGCCTCGGACCCCGAGCGCACGTGGCCGTACAAGATGGACCGTAGCAAGGGCTACGAAGAGAACCGCCTCATCACGGGCATCAAGCTCGCGAACCTCCGCATCTACGAGAGCGCCCAGCGCGATCCGCGCCAGCGCGGCATGGGCACGACGATCGTCACGATGTTCGCCGTGGAAGACGGCGTCTACGTCGCGCACGTAGGCGACTCGCGCGGGTATCGCATCCGGGACGGCAAGATCGAGCAGCTCACCGAAGACCACTCGCTCTTGAACGACTACATCAAGATGAAGCGCCTCACGCCGGAAGAGATCGCGAACTTCCCGCACAAGAACGTCATCGTTCGCGCGCTCGGCATGAAGGACACCGTGAAGGTGGACACGCGCTTCGAGCAGCCGCGCGCGGGCGACACGTACGTGCTCTGCTCCGACGGTCTCTCCGGCCCGGTCACGGACCCGGACATGCTGGACATCGTGCAGAACTCGAGCGACCTGAAGACGGCCGCGAGCCGGCTCATCCAGCGGGCGAACGAGCATGGTGGGCCGGACAACATCACGTGCGTTCTCGCGCGCTGGCTCGCGTAGCTGCGTCCGTTCGTTCGCGGCTGAAAATGCAATTGTCGCGATAG
>Ga0068868_100001477_pt1 | contig 16207 bp, 29 predicted proteins | sample KBSMisM42_FD_64660 | JGI IMG/M metagenome (GOLD analysis project Ga0068868, IMG submission 64660) | Miscanthus rhizosphere microbial communities from Kellogg Biological Station, Michigan, USA - KBS Miscanthus M4-2 | ecosystem: Host-associated > Plants > Roots > Rhizosphere > Soil ...
TCCAGGGCGCGGCCTCGGGCGTCATCGGCACGTTCGCCGGCGTCCTGCTCGGCCTGGGTGTGGCCTGCAACATCGACGTCATCGTGCCGGCGATCGAGAAGCTGCTGCACGTGAGCTTCCTGCCGGGAAGCATCTACCTGATCAGCCGCATGCCGAGCGATCCGCAGCAGGGCGACATCGTGCCCATCGCCACGGTGTCGCTGATCCTCGCCTTTCTCGCCACGCTCTACCCGAGCTGGCGCGCCAGCCGGCTGGATCCGGCCGAGGCGCTGCGCTATGACTGAGGTGCCGGTTCGCGCCGGGGGCCTCGGCTAGCATGGTCCGCGCATGAACTGGCCCTACGAACTGCAGATCGGCTGGCGCTACACGCGGGCCGGCCGGGCCGGGCGGCGCAACGCCTTCATCTCCTTCATTTCCGGCGTGTCGATGCTCGGCATCGGCCTCGGCGTGGCGGCGCTGATCATCGTCCTGTCGATCATGAACGGCTTCCAGAAGGAAGTGCGCGACCGGATGCTCTCGCTCGTCGCCCATGTCGAGGTGGTCGACGCCGAGGGCGCCGCACTCCCCGACTGGAAGGCGACGGCAGCAGCGGCGCGGCGCAACCCCGCGGTCGTCGGCGCCGCGCCCTTCGTCGTCTCGCAGGCGCTGATCGCCCATGGCGACGACCGGCGCGGCGTGATCGTCCGCGGCATCGTGCCGAGCGAGGAGGCGACGGTCACCGATCTCGCCGCCCGGCTCGAGAAGAGGACGCTCTCCCGCCTCGTTCCCGGCGCCTGGGGCGTGGTCCTCGGCATCGACCTGGCGCGTACGCTGGGCGTGCGCGAAGGCGACAAGGTGACGATCGTCCTGCCGGGCGGCCAGGTCACGCCCGCCGGGGTGGTGCCGCGGCTCAAGTCGCTCACCGTGGTCGGCACCTTCGATGCCGGCCACTACGAATACGACAGCGGCCTGGCGCTGGTGCACCTCGACGATGCCGCGCGCCTCTTTCGCAGCGAAGGCCCGACCGGCGTGCAGCTGCGCCTCGCCGACCTGAACCAGGCCCCGCGGATCGCCGCCGAGCTGGCGCAGAGCCTGGGCCCGAAGTTCGAGGTGCGCGACTGGACCCGGACGAACCGCAACTGGTTCGCCGCGGTCCAGGTCGAAAAGCGCCTGATGTTCATCATCCTGACGCTGATCGTCGCGGTGGCGGCATTCAACCTGGTGTCGACCCTGGTGATGACGGTCACCGACAAGCGCGCCGACATCGCCATCCTGCGCACGCTCGGCGCCACGCCACGCTCGGTGATGGGCATCTTCATGGTCCAGGGCGCGGCCTCGGGCGTGATCGGCACGCTCGGCGGCACGCTGCTCGGCTTGGTCGTCGCCTACAACATCGACGTGATCGTGCCGGCGATCGAGCGGGCGCTGCACTTCAGCTTCCTGCCGAGCAGCGTCTACCTCATCAGCCGCATGCCGAGCGATCCGCAGCGGGCCGACATCCTGCCGATCGCCCTGATCTCGCTGCTGCTGGCGTTTCTGGCGACGATCTATCCGAGCTGGAGCGCGAGCCGGCTGCAGCCGGCGGAGGCGCTGCGCTATGAGTGAGCCGGCCAGCACGCCCCCGGTGATCGTCGCCCGCGGCCTGGACAAGCGCTTCGTCGAGGGCAGTGGCAGCTCGCGGATCGATGTTCACGTGCTGCGCGGCGTCGACCTCGAGGTCCATGCCGGCGAAACGCTGGCGATCGTCGGTGCCTCCGGGTCCGGCAAGAGCACGCTGCTGCACCTGCTCGGCGGGCTCGAAGCGCCGACCGGCGGCACGGTGCTGCTCTGCGGCCGCGACTTCGTTAGCCAGAGCGCGGCCGAGCAGGGCGAGTGGCGCAACCGCCACCTCGGCTTCGTCTATCAGTTCCATCACCTGCTGCCCGAGTTCAGCGCCCTCGACAACGTCGCCATGCCGCTGCGCATCCGCCGCGTCGCCCGGCCGGAAGCGCGCGAGCGGGCGGCAGAGGCGCTACGCCAGGTCGGGCTCGGCGAGCGCCTGGCGCACCGACCGTCGCAACTTTCGGGCGGCGAGCGCCAGCGGGTGGCGATCGCCCGCTCGCTGGCCGGCGAGCCGGACTGCGTGCTCGCCGACGAGCCGACCGGCAACCTCGACCGCGTCACCGCCGACGGCGTGTTCCAGCTGCTGCTCGACCTCGCGGAGAAGCGCCGCATGGCGCTGGTGCTGGTGACCCACGACGAGAGCCTGGCCGCGCGCTGCGGCCGGCGCCTGCGCCTGGTGCAGGGCAAGCTCGCCGACTAGGGCATTGGGAGATTCAAATGGCGCCGAGGGCGGCACGCGTCCGCCGGCTGGCGCGCCGGCGGGCGGGAGTTCAGGTGCTGCCGGCGCAGACCACCTGACGGTACGGGAACTCGAAGCGGCGGGCGACGCCATTGAGGCTGCCCTCGATCCAGGCGGAGATGGCGTTGTCGCCGTCGCGGCGGTAGCCGATCGTCTGCGGATAGCCGGACTTCGAATTCTCGAACACGACGCTCGAGTCGGTGAGGGTCGCCTGGGTGAAGACGATCGGCGGCTTGCCCGACGGGCGGACCTCGATCGCGTACTTGTCGCCCTGCTCGCGGATCATCATGAATTCGTAGCCGACGAGGTTGGAGCCCTCGACGGTGCGGCTGGTGCCGAGCATCGTCTTGCCGCGCGGCGCCATCCACTGCTCTTCGATCGCCCGCTCCTGGCTGACGACCGCCCAGCAGCCCTGCAGCCAGCCGAGCTTGTGGGCCTGCGTCGATTGCGCAGCGGCGTTGCCGGCCAAGCCCAGCAGCAGGCCGAGCGAAAGCAGCATCGGGGCGGTCTTCATGTTCTTCTCCCTGCGTCGCGCCAATGTCGTTGCAGATTTCTCATCGCGGCGGACTGCGGCAGTCTGCCCCCGCGAATCGGTGGTTGCAAGGAAGAGAAGGGCCTGCTTCGTCGCCTATTTCGCGCTTCGGGCCTCTCTGCGGATGTCCGGCGCGGTTTCCGTGCCGAATCGGGCGGCCGAGCGGGCGCGAGCCCGGGCGGCTTCCACTTCCCGGTCGCGCGGATCGGCGGTGGTGACGAGCGAGGAAATCAGGCTGCGCGCCGCCGCGGCCACGTCCTCGACGGCGCGGTCGAAGGCCGCCTCGTTGGCGCGCGACGGGACGGTGAAGCCGCTGATCTTGCGCACGAACTGCAGCGCGGCGTCGCGGATCTCGATCTCGGTCGCCGGCGGCTCGAAGTTGAACAAGGTCTTGATGTTCCTGCACATGGGGATTCCTTCTGCCGCTTGGGCGCGCTCAGCGGCCGTTTCGCGAGCCGGTGACGGCGGTGAAGAGGCCGAGGCCGAAGTAGGTGGCGGCCGCAGCGTAGCGGCCGATGGTTTCGAAGCGCGGGCTGCGACCGAGCCGGGCGCCGGCCAGGTTCGCGGCCAGCACGTAGGCGCTGTCGGTGCACGCCGCCACCGCGACGAAGACGACGCCGAGCAGCGCCCCCTGGAGCGCGGTCGAGCCGGCGGCGCGGTCGATGAACTGCGGCAGGAAGGCGGCGAAGAACAGCGCGGTTTTCGGGTTCAGCAGGGCGACGAGGAAGCCGTCGCGGGCGATCCGGCGCTTGTGCGGCGGTGCGAACTCGCCCGGCGCGGCGATCGCCGCCGGCCGGCGCAGGGCCTTGATGCCGAGGTAGAGCAGGTACGCGGCGCCGGCGTACTTGACGACGCTGAAGGCCAGCGACGACACCGCGAACAGCGCGGCCAGGCCGAGGGCCGCGCCGACCGCGTTGCACAGGTTGCCGGCGGCCACCCCGGCGACCGAGGCCAGCCCGGCGCCGCGCCCCTGCGCCAGGGTGCGGGCGACGATGTAGACGACGCCCGGCCCGGGCGTCACCGCGAGGACGAAGCTGGCCGCGAGGAAGGCGGCGAGCATCGGCCCGGGGATCCCGTCGAAGCTCATTACCGCTCCTTCGTTCAGCGCGCGAAGGTGGCCATGCCGAGAAGCATGCGCAAGCGGCCCATGCGTTACTTCGAGCGGCTCCCGAGGACCAGCAGCAGGCCGCCGACGACGATCGCGCCGATGCCGGCCCAGACCGGGACGTTGACCGTTTCCTTCTCCTGCACCTTGAGCTCGAGCGAGCCGAGCTTGACAGCGGTCTTTTCCCGGGTGTAGCTGAAGCCGCCGTAGGCGAGCGCGAGCGCACCGGCGACGATGAGCAGGATGGCGACGATCTTCATGGGCGCTTTCTCGGTGGGCGGAGGCTTCGATTCTGCATGGCGGCGTCGAACCGGGGCCGATCGATGCGATAAAGGCAGTGCATGCGCAAGGCGTGCCCCGCGGGCACCCCCGGATGCTCGAAGTCCTGGTCCGCGTTGCGCATGCCGATCCGCTCCATCACCGTCCGTGAGCGCAGGTTGGCGAGCGCCGTGAAGGAGACGATCTCGGTCAGCCCGATCCGCTCGAAGCCGGCCTGCAGCGCGGCGATCGCGGCCTCGCTCGCCAGCCCGCGGCCCCAGAACGGTCGCGCCAGGCGCCAGCCGATCTCGACGCACGGCGAGCACGGCAGGGTGCGGCGCGGCGCGCTGAGGCCGACGAAGCCGATGAACTCGCCGCTCTCGGCGAGCTCGGCGGCCCAGTTGCTCCAGCCCTGGGTCTCGAGCTGCGCCTGCCAGAGGTCGATGCTGGCGTCGCTCGTGGCGCGGCTCTGCAGGGCAGGGAAGAACTCCATCACCGCCGGGTCGGCGTTCATCGCCGCGAACGGCTCGCGGTCGCCGTCGTGCCAGGTGCGCAGCCTGAGCCGTGGTGTCTCGAGCTCGAGAGGTTCCGGCATCCGGGCTCAGGCGGGCGGCCGCGCGTAGCTGACGGTCAGCATCTCCCAGGCGTGCCCGTCGGGCACGTCCCAGTAGACGTTGCCGTAGTGCGCATGGACCTTCATGTCGACCGGGCCGTGCACATCGCTGCGGAAGGGAATGCCGGCAGCGCGGACGCGCTCGAGGATGGCCGCGAAGTCCGCCGGCTCGACGCGAAAGCAGAAGTGGTAAACGGGAAAGGCCTCGTCGGTATCGATGAAGTCGAGCGTCAGGCCTTCGTTGACGTAGACCGGGGCGAACGGGCCGAGGCCCGCGGCCGCCCAGGGCACGCCGAGCAGCTCGCCCAGGGTTCGTGCCGCGGTGACCTTGTCGCGCGACGGAACGATGGTGTGGTCGAGCTCGACCTTCATGACCTTCCCTCGAGGGGCTCGTCAGTTGCCGAACACGGTGTCGCTCTCGGCATGGCCGCTGCTCAGGTAGAGGCGCAGCACCGGCGTGCTGCCGTCGTGCTCCCAGACCCGCCCCTGGACGACGAACTGGCGGCCGCCGATGCGTAGGGCATCGCCCGCCGCCGGCGCGACGCTGTGCCCGGCCCAGTACTTCGGCACGACGATCGAGGAGCGGCGGATCCAGGCCTGGTCGTCGAGCGAGAAGGCGAGGATGATCTTGAGGTTCTGCGGGTCCAAGGGAGCACTCCGGGAGCGCTTCGGCGCTTCGCTTCGAATCTACCGCAAAGGCCCGAGCAGCTTCAGCAAGTTGCTTCTCCCCACCCGCTCGCGCGCGGCCGGGCTGAGCTGGCGCAGGAACGACTGGACGCTGGCGAACTTCATGGCCTCGCTTTCGGCGCTGCGCTGGCTGGCGTCGGTGCCGACGACGAAGCGCTCCGGCTTCGCCTCGATCAGCGCCAGCCACTCCGGCCAGACGTTTCGGCCATCGCGCAGGATCGTGTAGTCGGGCGAGCGCGGATGCTGGGCCCAGGTCCGCGCGCTCAGCTCGTAGGTCAGGTTCGGATGGCGCTTGAGCATGCGCCGGGCGACGAAGAGCGGCGTGTAGCCGCCATGCGCCCAGATCACGGCAACATCGGGAAAGCGCTCGAGCAGTGCCGAGAGCTCGCGCATCCGGGTCCATTCGATGTGCAGCAGCACCGGCATCCGGTAGCGGCGGGCGAGTGCGAGGATGCCGGTCATCGTCGGCCCGGCCGGGTCGTAGTCGGCCTCCGGCAGGCCGGGCGAGGGGAAGTGCACCGCCGAGATCTCGCCGATGCCGCGAAAGCGGCCCGAGGCGAGCAAGGCATCGAGCGTCTGCAGCAGGCCGGGGTCGTCGCGGTCCCAGAGGGCCCGGTAGGCCGCCCGCTCCGGCGAGACCGAGGCGAAAGCGATGAACCGGTCGGGGTGGCGCCGGGCGCTTTCGGCAATCGATTCGTTGTCGCTGCTCCGCCCCCAGAACACGACCGCGCGCTCGGCGCCGTGGCGGTGCATCAGGTCGAGCTGCATGGCTTCGTCGTTGAGGTGGGCATGGGCGTCGATGAACGGAACCGGCGCGTCCGCTTCTGCCTCCAGCGGCGGCGGTGCAGCGGAGGCGCAGGCAGCGGCCAGCGCCGCGATCAGGCCCGCCGCGATGCTCGCGAGGCCCCGTGCGCAGGCGGGGAGGCGCGACCGGGCCGGTCGGTCATCGGCTCGATCCGGCGACAGCGGTGCGGTCACGACGCCTTCGTCGAGTCGGCAGCGCCGGCGCCGGCTCGCCGCTCGCGCACGAAGATGCGCTCGCTCGCCGTCGGCTCGTGCCGGGCCGCCTCGGCGGGCGTCGCGGCACGAAAGCCCAAGCGCTGCAGCAGCCGGATCGAGGGCAGGTTCTCGGCCTCGACGTTCGCCAGCAGGCGGCTCGTCCCGTGTTCCGACTCGAGGTGTTCGAGCATCGCCGCGGTCGCACGCGTCGCGTGGCCGCGGCCCCGGTGCGCGCTGCCCAGGAGGTACGCGACCCAGGCGCTGCCGTTGTCCAGCACCGTGGCCTGCACGAATCCCAACGGCGGCTGGTCGGGCGGCAGGCGCAGTACCCAGTTCAGCCAGCGCTGCCGCCCGTCCGCCGACTCGCGCCGCTCCAGCCGAGCGTAGCGGGCGCGCAAGTGTTCGACGTCGGCCGGCGGCGCTTCGTCGATGTAGCGATAGAGCGTGGCGTCGGACAGCAAGGTGAACATCGCCTCGGCGTGGGCAACGGTGAGCGGCTCCAGCACCAGTCCGTCGGCCTCGAGCGCGCGCATCTCGATCATGTCGCGACGTCGGCGGGCGATGACCGTGTCACGCGCCGGCGCACCAATGGATCTCCGGCTTCGGTCGCGGGCTGCCGAGTGGCGCCTCGTCCGGATAGCCGAGGATGATCGCGACGACCGCATCGCAGTCGGCGAAAAGGCCGAGCTCGCCGGCGATGCCGGAGCTCGCCAGCCAAGGCAGCGGCGCGCCGACCCAGCATGAGCCGAGGCCGCGGGCATGCGCCGCGACCAGCAGGTTCTGGGCAGCGCGGTGACAGTCGAACGGTGATTCCGGATTGCCGCGGCGCGCCGAGAAGAGGACCAGCGCTGGCGCGTCCCAGAACACCTTGAAGTCGGGTCGCTCGCTCCAGGGCCACGCGTGGGGCGCCGGCTGGTGCTCGCGGGCGTAGGTCTTCGCCCGTTCGCCGTAGCCGGCCAGACGATCGACGCCCTCGATGACAGAGAGCGACCAGGTGGGCGGCGCCGCTGACGGGCGGGGTCGGCGCCTGCACCGCGGCGAGAAGCAGCTCCTCGATCAGCGCCCGCGGCACCGGGTCGGGCCGGTAGCGACGGATCGAGCGGCGCGAATGAATCGCCTCGAAGACGTCCACGGTCAGGTCTCCAGCGGCAGCTCGAGCACGACCTCGTCGCCGTCGACCCGGCCGGTGTGGCGAAAGCCGAGGCCGAGGTAGAACGGCTCGGGGCAGCCGGGGCCGGGCACGTAGGAAAGCTCCAGCCTGGCGAAACGCTTGCGGCTGCGCACCTGCTCGATCACCTGTCCAAGGGCGACCCGGCCGATGCCCTGACCCTGATGGCGGGCGTCGATCATGAAGCGCCAGACGCCGATCTCCGGATGCTCGGGTGGCGGCAGGCGCTGCGAGTCGTCCGCCAGCATGACGAAGCCGACCGGCGTGTCGTCCAGGTAGATCGCCCGGTACCAGGCCTCGGGCGCGAACAGGGCCTGCGCCAGCGAGACCGCGTTCGGGGCGACGAAGCCCTTCTGGCTGTCGTCGACCGAGAGCCGGGTGATCGCCCGCACCGTCTCGGCGGTGATCTCGCGCAGGCTCACCCGTCCGGGCTCGACGTTCACGGCTCGCGCGGCGGCAGGGTCAGGCCCGGCCGTTCGTCGTCCCAGGCCATGGCGCTGATGCGCCAGCCGGCGGGCGTGTGGATGAACTGCGTCGAGATCATGCCCCGGGCCTGGAACGGCTCCCCCTTCGAGACGCCGGACTTGGCATAGGCGCTGAAGCGATGGGCGACGTTGCCGAAGATCCGAGTCGTCTCCCAGAGCTCGGTCTCCAGGAACCGCGTCAGCTCGCCCGACTCCACGGCCGCGCGGCGCGGGGCGATGAACTCGGCGGGCGAGCTGATCTCCGGCGTTGCGCCGACGTTCTTGATGAGCAGGCCCGTCGGCACGAACAGATCGTGGATGGTGTCGAAAGGCGGCTTGCCGCCGGGCTCGAACGAGACCGCGCGAAAGAACGCCTCGCTCAGCCGGTCGAGCTCCGCCTTGACGACTCCAGGCGCCGACGAGTGCATGGAAACCTAGCGCTGCATTCCCGCCAGCCAGGGGCGCAGCTCGAAGGTCAGGAGGCCGGAGCGCACGGCGGGATCGTCGGCGGCAAAGGCGCGCAGCTCGTCCTCGTCGACGCCGGGCGCGGCGATCATGAAGCCGCCGGAACGCTCGTCGAGGAAGGGCCCGCCCATCAACAGCTTGTCGGCGGCGAGCAGCGTCCGGTAGTGGGCGACGTGCAGGGCGAGGCCGTCCTGCTCGAAGACGGCGACGCCGGCCTTCCAGCGCGGACCGGGGATGTGAACGACGACGAAGTGCGAGGGTTCCATGCCGTCTTACTCCAGGGCGTCGTACTCGTAGGTGGTGATCTCGTACGGATTGCCGTCGGGATCTTCGAAGTAGATCGACCAGGACACCTCGTGATCGACCCGTGCGGGTTCCTTGCCGAGCTCGGCGGCGAGATGACGCTGCCAGGCGAGCAGGCCTTCGGCGCTCGTGCCGAGGGCGATCGTCGAGCGGCTCTTCGCACCCGTCGGCCGTTCGAACAGGGCGATGTGGATCGTGTCCGACGGGTTGCCGAGGGTGAGCGGGCCGCCGTCCGTGGCCCAGCGCTCGAGCGATGCCAGGCGCTTCAGGCCGAGGACGCGCTCGTACCAACGCTCGGCGGCGGGCCGATCGGTCACGAAGACATGGAGGTGATCGACGCGTTCGAGCTCGGGTGCCATGGCGGGTCGTCGTCCGGTTCGGGGAGAGTGGATTCCTGCGCTCGGGTCAGAGCGTGCCGTTGATGCGCAGCGCTTCCAGGCGCAGCGCGATCTTCTGCTCCAGGTCGCTGAGCTTCTGCCGGAGCGCGCGGCCTCGCGCTTCATCCTCGCAGGCGGCGAGGGCGGCATTCAGCGCCGCCCGCTCGTGGAACAGCTCCACCTCGGGCGGCACGAAGCCGGCGTTCTTCAGGATCTTGAACGGCAGGCGCAAGGCCTCGGGCGTGGCATCCCAGCCGGCGTCCTCGGGCAGGGGCTTGCCGAAGCCCTCGGTGCCGGCGAGCTCGCCCGAGGCCATCGCTTCGCGCAGGTGGCGGGCGATCTCTTCATCCTGGGTCGGCATGGACACTCCTTCGATCGGGAATCGGCGGGGACTCAGCGCTCGACCGAGACGATGTGCGCCTGGATCTTGCCGTCGACCGCGCCGCTGCCGAAGCGTCGGGCGAGGGCCTCGGCGGCGACGTCGGTGGCCTCGCCGAGGCGGGCCGCGTCGCGGGCTTCGATCTCGTTGCGCAGCGGCGTTCCCTGGCAGATGGCGATCGCCGGATGGCGCGGCGAAGGCGCCCGGCTGCGCCTGGCGACGGTGCTGATCTCCGCCGTGGTCGCGAAGCCGCCGTTCGCGACATCCCGGGCGATCGCCGATGTGTCGTGGTAGCCGTGCGGCGTGCGCGCCATGAAGCGCGGCGGATCGGCGGGGAACACCGTCACCAGGGCCTGCGTGACGACGTCGGTGAATTCGTTCTCCTCGATCCGGTCCCAGGCGTTGAACAGGAACATGCCGCCCGGCCGCAGGACCCGTCGCGCCTCGGCGAAGGCCTTGGCCTTGTCGGGGAAGAACATGACGCCGAACTGGCAGACGACGGCGTCGAAGTTGGCGTCGTCGAACGGCAGTTGCTGGGCGTCGGCGGTGCGCCATTCGACCGGCCGCGCCGTGCCGACCTGATTGGCCCGCTCGATCATGCCGGGGTTCAGGTCGGTGGCGACGATGGCGATGCCTTCGGGCAAGGCGGCGGCGAGCCGGCGCGTGACGACGCCGGTGCCGGCGGCGATCTCGAGCACGCGTTCCGGGCGGCGGGCCGCCACCCGCTCCGCCAGGTCGCCGGCATAGGGCTCGAAGATCAGCGGAACAAGGTACTCGTCGTAGAGCCGCGGGATCGAGCCGGCGAACACCTTGTCGCTGTCGGGTCGGATCATGACGTCGATCGAAGCCGGGACCGGCACATTCTGCCTCGGACGGCCGGGCTCAGCCGGGGCCCTGGAACAGGCGCCGGGCAAGCAGCGCCAGCCCGGCCAGCACCGCGATCAGGATCACCCAGACGATGCCGGGAATGCGCGGGACCTCGCCCGGCGCGCGATGGCGATCGGTGGCCGCCTGCTGGCGCTCGAAAGCCTCCACCGCCTCCTTCGCCTCCTTCAGGCCGAGCCCGCCGTGCTCGCGCAGCAGCCGGATCGCCTCGATCTTGTTGCCTTGCATCATCGCCGCGGACACGGTGAAGGGCAAAGTCGCCATCGAGGCGATCGGCGCCCGGGGCCGGGCTGCTTCGCCGGCGAGATGCCGGTCGACCGCCTCCTTCGCCGCCTTCAGATCCAGGCCGGTGGAGGTTCGCAGGCGCTTGATCGCCTCGATCGTTCGTCCCTGCTGCAGGGCCGCCAGGACTTCTGCCGGCAACTGCCCGGCGACGGGGTCGGAGCGGGAGGGTGTCACGGCGCCGTGCTCACACCGGACCCGCAACGCCCTCGGCAGCGACGATGTGCGACTCGGCGTTGCGCTCGCGCAGCGCGCGCAGCGGCCGGTACTCGGGCGAATCCCAGAAGGCCTTCAGCTGCGCCATCGTCGGGAATTCGAGCACGACCCGGCGACCCGGCTTTCCGCCGCCTTCGAGCACCTCGCAGGCGCCGCCGCGCACGAGGTATCGCCCGCCGTAGGCGGTGATGACCGCCGGCACCTGGGCGCGGTACTCCTCGTACCCATCCGGGTGGGTGACTTCGACATCGGCAATCAGATAGGCGGACATGCGGTGTGCCTCAGCGTGAAAGGGGCGGTGATCGTAAGTCCCGTTCCTCAGCGCGGCGACGTCCGCGCCACCAGCGCGGCCCGGCGCTCGAGGCTCTCCGCCGGCCACAGCTCCGAGGCCTTGTAGTACTCGGCGAACGCCGGTTTCCCGGGCGGCAGCACCACCCAGGGCTGCTTCGAGTCGGTGTAGATGTACGCGTCGGGCGGGAACCGGTCGGGATCGTCGAGCGTGCCGACGCGGACGAAGCGAACCGCGTCGCCGCCGCCGCCGTAGTTGCTCCAAAGCGCCACCCGGCAGGTCGGGCAGCGAGCGATGCGCTGGCCCTTGCCGCTGAGCGAGGGCGTGTCGACGACATCCACCTCGCCCGCGAGCAGCTGCACCCGGTCGGCCTCGATCAGGGCATTGAGGGCGAAGGCCGTGCCGGTCTCGCGCTGGCACCAGCGGCATTGACAGCAGTTGACGAAGAGAGGGCGACTGTTCAGGCGATAGCGGACCTGGCGGCAGGTGCAGCCGCCATCGAAGAATGTCGGGGAACTGTTCATGTCATCTCCGAAGCGCAGAGCCGCCTTGGGGGAACCTTCGGGGCGATCGGATGGCCGCCTAGCCCTCGAGCACGAGCTGGGTCTGCGTGACCACGGCGCAGAGCTTGCCGTCGGCGTTGCGGATCGAGGTCTGCCAGACCATCGTCGTCCGGCCGCGATGCAGCGCCAGGCACTCGGCGGTGACGACGGTGTCGACCCGGGCGCCGGCGATGAACTTGGTGCTCGAATCGGTGGTGGTGGTGCGCTTGCCCGCAGCCAGGTTGAGGATCGTTCCGACCGCGCCCAGGGTGTCGGCGAAGGCCATGGTGGCGCCGCCGTGGAGGATGCCGCCGGCGGTGCACAGGTCGGCGCGAACCGGCATCTCGGCAACCACCCGGTCGGGCGCCGCTTCGATGATCCGCACGCCCATGAGACCAGGGAACAGCGGCTCGAGCAGCTTCTGCAGGGCGGGGAGATCGAGCATGGGGTGCGCCTCAGGCGAGCGGGTTGGCGGCGAGATGGAGGGCGGCGAGCACCCAGAGCAGCGCCAGCACCGTGCTGCTGATCGCGAAGGCGGTGAGCCGGTGCATGACGCGGTTGTAGGTGAGGTGGATCAGGCTGTGCACGATGCGCAATGCCACGTAAGCCCAGGCAACCGCGACCGCGAGGTTCGTCGTGCCGGCGGTGACGAACAGGATCAGGCAGACCACGTAGAACAGCATCGGCAGCTCGAGCAGGTTCATGTAGTTGCGGTTCGGCAGGCTGACCTGCCCCGGCACCGCCGCCGATTCGCCGAAGCGGAAGTCGTTCGACCGGACCTCGCGCCGCAGCGCCGCCCGGATGCGCACCACCGGGATCATCAGCAGGACGATCGTCGTCCACGCCGCAAGCGCGAACATCGGATAGAGGATGGCGAAATTGCGCAACACTCGGTGCCGGCGGTCCCGGCGGGGGATGGAGGCGGAAATTGTGCCTCGACGCCGCCGGTTCAGGCGCCCTGTCTGGCCTTCTGCTTCGCGTACGCCAGCCGGGCGGTTGCGTTGCGCCCCAGCCGGTGCTCGATCGGCGCCAGAAGATCGATCACCTGCGCCCAGTCGCGGGCACGGAAGCGTTCCCTCGACTGCGCGAGCGTGCGGCGCACCGCGTTGTCCTGGGCGCGGTGCATCCGTTTGGCCCCGAGGTCTTCCCAGAGGTAGGGATCGTCGTCGAAGAAGCGCTCGCCGCAGGCCCGGAGCACCCCGGCCAGGCGCATGAACTCCGCCTGCAGTTGCTCCGGCTCGTGCATCGCGTCGTACAGGCCGTGCTGGCGGCGGGGGAAGGTGCCGCGGCCTTCGAGCGCGTGCAGCTCCTCGACGCGGCAGGGCAGGGAGGTCGACCGCGACAGCTTCAGGTCGAGCTCGAGCCGGAGCGGCGCGATCGTCAGCGTCACCTGCCGCGACGCGCCTTCGGCCGACGGCGCCGAGCGGTAGACGACGCGGCCGAACACGCCCCGTTCGGAGCCGGCGCGGCCCACTTCCCGCTCGCCCGCCTGGAAGCCGTGCTCGCTGACGAGGAAGCCGAACGCCGCCTGCGCGGCCGCGGCGAACGACTCGGCGAAGGTGGGCGGTTCGGCCGTGATCAGGGCGAGACTGGTGCCGGGCTCGTCGTTCATCGCCGCCGGAGCGTTCTCGCCGCCGTCCAGGCGATCGTCGCGCTCCAGCATGGGGTCGTTGTAGGCTGCCATGAAAGTCCCTTCGTCCCTGCTGCACGCGACTGGGCGTCAGCGCGGGAAGCCCTAGGTTCCTCGTGCCGCGGCGTGTCGTCCGGACGTCGGTGGAAAGTACCACCAGGTGGCAGTAACGATCAAACCGAAAACCGAGTAAGCGATCGTAAAAATCCACGCAGGTGCGTCGTAATACAGCAGCCACTGCAGCCAGTGCTCGACGAAGCCGCCGCCGTAGGTCGCGGTGCCGGCGCGCGAGCGCAGCCACATCTCGAAGGTGGTCAAGGGGCAGGCCAGGCCGAGCCAGGCCTCGGCGACGACCACCGCGATCGCCGCCGCGTGGGCGAGGCGAAATCCCAGGCCGTTCACCCAGCGCCAATGTGCGAGGTTGCCGGCGACGATCAGCACCAGCCCGCCGACGACGAACACCACCAGCGCCAGGTGCAGGACCAGCACCGCGTTCGCGAGCCACAGCAGCCAGGCGCCTTCGGCCATGGTCAAGTTCCCGCGATCGCCGGGGGGTGCCGTGGCACCGGGCGCTGGGCGCCGTCAGGTGCCTTCGAGAAACCGGGCGATCGCCGCATTCACCCGCTCCGGATGGGTGACCGGGCCCATGTGCCCGAGCTCCGGGAACTCGAGCACCTCGACCCGCGGCAGCGCCGCGACGAGAAGGCGCGCCACGCCCCGGGCCGATTCGGTCGTCTGCCCGCCGACCAGGAAGAGCACCGGCACGTCGAGCCCGCGAAACGCCGCCAGTGGCGTCGGCTCGGTGAAGAGCGCGTGCTTCCAGCGGCGAGCGTTGACGGCCGACGCGGCGATGGGCGCGCGTCGCGGCTCGGGCATGCGTTGCCAGGTGCCTTCGCCCATCCAGTAGTCGATGAACGCCTCGGCCGCCCGATTCCGGTCGCTGCGCTCGAGGGCGAGCGCCGTGTCGGCCACCGTCTGGCGGATGCCGTCGGCGGCATTCGGCGGCGGCGTCTCGGCGTCGATGAGCGCGAACAAGGTCGGCTCGTACAGCACCAGCGCGCGAACGCGCTCGGGTCGATCGAGCGCCGCCCGCAGGGCGATCGCCGCGCCGTAGGAATGGCCGACGAGGGTCAGCGGCGAGCCGGCGTCGCGCAGCACCGGCTCGATCAGCTCGACCTCGTCGGCCAGGCGGATCTCCCGGTCCGATGGCCATTCGGGACTCTTGCCGGCGCCGTACGAATCCGGCGCCAGGACGCGAAAGCGCGGCGCCAGCAGCTCCATCAGGCCGCGCCACTGGCTCGAGCTGCTGGCGTTCGAATGCAGGCAGACGATGCCCGGGCCGCTGCCGGCGTCGCGGACGAAGGGCAGGGGCCGGGTCATGGGCCGTCCGAGCCGGTCGCCGGCGACCAGGGCTCGACCCGGTCCTGCTCCGCCGGGTCGTTGCGCGCGACCACGGCGCGGGCCGGCTCGCTGTCGCTGAGGTTGATCGCCTCGTGCGGCATTCCCGGCGGGATGAACAGGAAGTCGCCGGCCCGGCTCACGACCTCGTGCTCCAGCGCCGCGCCCCAGCGGGTGCGCACCGTGCCTTCGAGGACGTAGATCCCGGTCTCGTAGGCGAGGTGGCTGTGCGGCTCGGAGCGGCCGCCGGGCGGAATCACGACCAGGTGCATGGAGAGCCCCGAGGCGCCGACCGTCTGCGCCGAGATGCCGACGAAGTAGGGCAGGCGCTGCCGAGTCAGCACTTCCTGGTCGGGGCGGATCGCCCGGACGACGGCGTGCGGGTCTTTCATGGCGAGCATCCTTCCTCGATCCAGCGGCCGTAGGGCGCGTGCACATGCTCCAGGGCGACCGCGTGGATCGCCGGCAGCTCGTAGTCGTGCAGCTCGCGGATCGCGGCCTCGACCGCGGGCCAGCGTGCTTCGGTGGTCTTGCACAGGATGCGGAACTCGCGCTCGTTCGCCACCGCGCCCTGCCAGGAATAGAAGCTCTCGATCTCGCCGATCTGGGCGCAGGCGGCGAGCTTGCGCTCGACCAGCGCCCGGGCCATGTCGCGAGCCGCGGCCAGGCTGGCGACGGTGGTGTAGACGGCGAGAAGCTTCATCTGAGCGACCGACATCGCGGGCAATGGAGGTGCGCTCGCGCGTTCAGGGTGCGGCGCTGCGCGGGCTCGCCCGATGCGCCAGGGCGATGACGAAGGGCAGCGCCAGCTCGGGTACGAGATAGCCGAGCCAAAGACCGTACGGCGTCGGCAGGCCCACCTGGGAGATCGAGAACAGCCGGCCGCAGCCGGCGAGGAACACGCCCAGGGCGACCAGGTAGACCAGCGTGCCCTGCTGGCGGACCGTCCACGCGGCCCAGAAGCTGATCAGGCCCATCGAGAAATACACGCCCGCCATGAAGCGATGGACGTTGTCGAGCCGGGGCGTGGTGTCCGGCTGGCCGAGCACCATCTGCACCGTGCCGCCGAACAGGGCGATCGCGGCGACGATGAACAGGCAGACCTGGACGATGCGCTGGGGGATCGGCACGGAGACTCTCCTTGGATCACGGACGACGAGCGGGACGCGTTGCGAAGCTCAGGGAGCGGCGAGCGCCTCGTCCCCGGACCTCGAGAGGAAACTGCCGGCCGCTCGCCTCCTGGGCGAACGCGGGCGAACTCGTCGCCGCCACACCCTTGTGCCGAAAGGGTGCCC
>Ga0068868_100001486_pt1 | contig 16186 bp, 15 predicted proteins | sample KBSMisM42_FD_64660 | JGI IMG/M metagenome (GOLD analysis project Ga0068868, IMG submission 64660) | Miscanthus rhizosphere microbial communities from Kellogg Biological Station, Michigan, USA - KBS Miscanthus M4-2 | ecosystem: Host-associated > Plants > Roots > Rhizosphere > Soil ...
CCCATAAGTAATAAATGGTTCCACATAATCATCAAATACCTTGTAAACACTGGCCTGGGTGGCGTTCCATGGTGTATAGGGAGGTGCATCGTAACCGTAGGCAGAAAACTTTTTATATTGATTTTTTCGGTAATCAAACGCGGCGGTGGTAACTGTTCTGAGCGGGATTTTAATGTGGAAGTCGTTATTAAAATCAGTTCTGACGGTGGCTGTTCCAATAAAATTCTGGAATGTAGTACGCTCAACATAATTGTCTATTTCACCTGTTGTAGAGCCGTCTGCAGCCTGGTTGGGATTATAGTTACTGTAAAAAAACTGGTTGTATACCGCATTCTGGTTGAACTCCTGGTCTTCATAACGGTAAGTAGTATTCGCGTTTTTTACATTAAGCCCGTATTTGGCATCCAGTTCCAGGAAACGCGGGAATTTGTAATTGAGGTTCAGATTTTCAACAATGTCTACCGTATTAATAAGTGTGCTTGTATACTGGTTGATATAGTTGGGATTGGCAGCGTTTACGCCGGCAGCGTCACCAACGTATACGCCATAGTTACCATCAAAATCTTTATAATCGTAATTGGCAAAAGGGCGGGTATTGTTTAATGCATAAACAATTCCGCGGCCAGTCTGATCATTTAGTGTGTTTTTGGTGTATACCAACTGGGTAAAGCTTGTTAGCTTAAGATTTTTAAATAGCTCCACGCCAAGTTTTCCCGTAAGGTTGGACCTTTCATATGCGCCATTGTTTCTGAAGTTGGAATTTTGTTTGTTGTTGGAAGCAGATAACAGGAAATCAACTTTATCGCGATTGCCCGAGATGCTTACCGAATTATTAAACACATAGCCATTCTGGAAGAACATTTTATAGTGGTCATAATATTTCAGATTTGCATTGTACGGTTTTTCTGCATAGCTGGTTGCACCGAGCGCACTGTATTGTACATTGGCATCGTATACACCCAATGTTGAATCAAAATTAAGTGGCGAACCGTTTGATTGGATAACATTGCCGCTGGCGTCCGTTGCAAACGCGTGCTTGTCGGCTTTGTGTACGTTTCCAACATTCAGCAATGCGGTGGTAGTGGCACTGCTGTTTACATCGATATTTATTTTACCGGCTTTGGCCCTTTTGGTAAACAATTGGATTACGCCATTAGCGCCCTGCGCTCCGTACAAAGATGCGGCAGCCGCTCCCTGCACAACTTCCACTCTTTCGATAATGTTTACATCGATAGCATTTAAATCACTGGCACCCAGTTGTAACCCATCTACCAATATCATCGGAGATGTTCCACCCTGAACAGTATTTATGCCTCTCAATAAAATATTCAGCGGTTGGCCCGGATTTCCGTTAGTGCTGGAAATCTGCGCTCCAGCTACTTGGCCAACGAGCTGCTGCCCTACGTCCCCCGAGCTAACTTTTACCTGATTGGCTACATTAATTGACTCAACCGCCACACCCAATTTCTTTTTGCTGGTAGCAGCTCCCACACCGGTTACCACCACTTCGCTTAAAGCCATATTGCTGGCGGTAAGGGTAATTGTTTGATTGCCGGATTTGTCAACCACAATTTGCTTGGTGTCAAAGCCGATACTGGTAAAAATGAGGGTAGCCCCCTGTTTTACGCTTAATTTAAAGAATCCATTTCCATCGGTGGTAGTGCCCCGTTTAGTGCTTTTTTCCTGGACGGACACCCCCGGGATAGGGTTTCCCTTGTCATCAGCAACCTTGCCGGAAATTTCTGAGGTTTGCGAGATAGCGGATTGGCATAGCAAGACCAATCCGACTAAGCAGCTTAGTAGTTTTCTCATGTTATTGTTTGGTTTTATTAAAAAGCTCTTTATTATGCGATTGTTTCCGGATAAGCGGAAAAAAACAAATTTAAATGGCAATAACTACAACAAAAAGCAAGGCAATCGAAAGAAGAAACCACGACCCTATACCTGCCAGATTTAAACTAATCTAGTGAAGTAAATTTACCAGTATAATTATACTTTAACATATATTTTTTAAGACAATATGATGCCCGTTGCAAAATGAATTTTTTGGCGGCATTTTGTTTAAGCCCACCGGTTACCGGGCGTTTTTAATTTTCTTTTTGGGCAGCATACTAACACATTTTCAGCCAGTTGTAAAGTGTCGGGCGGAGGTAGTGCTGTTAGACTGCTACCCAATAAGTGTTCAGTAAATAGCTGTATTTCAATAATTTACGACCTTGTAAAATATTGACGCATATAATTATGCCTAACCGAAAAAGTTATTCACAGGCCCAAAAAATAATTTTGTAGTGTGGTGCATATTTGTAATTTAGTGCAAGAATTTAATGGGTTAGTAAGTAAAGGGCCAGTAGCGATACTGGCCCTTTTACTTTTTAAACTAATCTGATTTGAAAACTTGTTCCTGCCACATTGTGTAAAATATTCCACTTCGTTACTTCTTTCAGCATTTACACCCTGACGAATTTTCTTAATGAAAAAGTGATTCTGCACTAATATAAGCCGTTTAAGAAAACACATTGAAATGACGGTGTTTTATTGCTGCTATTGATTTGGTTTGATTCTTATCTTTAATCAATGAGTAAAATTAAAACAGCTTTTTTTTGCCGTAACTGTGGATATGAAAGCACCAAATGGCTGGGAAAATGTCCTTCCTGCAACGAATGGAATACTTTTATAGAAGAGGTTATTCAGAAAGACAATAACAAAACATCCAATCAGAACTGGACAGATTACAGCGGAGAAAAAACAGGAAAGATTGTTTTACTCAATGATATAAAAAGCGGTGAAGAAAAACGTATTGTTACAGCCGATGCAGAACTTAACAGGGTGTTGGGCGGCGGCATTGTGCCCGGCAGCATTGTGCTGGTAGCAGGAGAGCCGGGTATCGGCAAATCAACATTGTTCCTGCAGGTGGGACTTCAATTAACAGATATAATTACATTATATATCAGTGGCGAAGAAAGCGCACAACAAATAAAAATGCGCGCTGATCGGCTCTCCGCAAAAAATGAAAACTTCTATTTACTTACCGAAACAAATACACAAACGATTTTCCAGGAAGTAAAAAAACTGAAACCGCAACTGCTAATCGTTGACTCCATCCAAACCCTGCAAACACCGTATATTGAATCATCGCCCGGCAGCATTTCACAAATACGCGAAAGTGCGGCAGAGTTGCAGCGTTTTGCCAAAGAAACACATACGCCCGTTTTTTTAATTGGTCATATTACAAAAGACGGCAGCATTGCAGGTCCTAAAATACTGGAGCATATGGTTGATACGGTATTGCAGTTCGAAGGCGACCATCATTACGCTTACCGGATATTGCGTACCATAAAAAACAGGTTCGGTGGAACCGCAGAGCTCGGTATTTATGAAATGAACAGCGATGGCATGCGCGGCGTTACCAACCCCAGCGAAATATTGATTACACAGAAGGAGGACCAGTTGAGCGGGATTGCCATCGCCGCCACTATCGAAGGGATGCGTCCCCTGCTGATAGAAGTACAGGCGCTGGTTACACAATCTGTATATGGTACACCGCAGCGAACCGTCAGTGGTTTTGATCTCCGCCGCCTTCAGTTATTACTGGCCGTACTGGAAAAAAGAGGTGGTTTTCATTTCGGGGTAAAAGATGTGTTCTTAAATATTGCGGGCGGTCTTAAAATTGAAGATCCTTCTATTGAACTGGCCGTGCTTTGTGCACTGCTGAGTTCATACGATGACACCAATCTTCCTATGAATATCTGTTTTGCCGGTGAGGTGGGACTGAGTGGCGAAATCAGGGCGGTGAACCGTATTGAACAGCGCATAGCCGAGGCGGAAAAATTAGGCTTCGAAAAAATAATTGTATCGAAATACAACCAGAAAGGCCTTTCGAAACAAAAGTTCAATATAGAAATTATTACTGTTGGCAAAGTAGATGAAGTATATACTTTACTTTTTTAGACGATGCAGGTTGTATCCATTATAAAAGATTTTGCTCATTTATTCTTCCCGCATGTCTGCGCCGGTTGTGGTACCGATACCATCAGCCTGTATACCCCCGTCTGCGCACGCTGCATACACCGGTTGCCGCTTACCAATTTTCATTTCTATGCAAACAACCCGGTAGAAAAATATTTCTGGGGAAGAATCCCGGTTAGGAGCGCTACTGCACTTTGCCATTTCACCGGCGGTTCACTGGTGCAGCAATTATTACACCAGCTCAAATACAAAGGCAATAAAGAAGTTGGGTATCTATTGGGAAGAATGATGGGCATTACCTTACATGAGTCACAGCGCTTCAGTGATATTGACATGCTGGTACCTTTACCTTTATATGCAGCAAGACAAAAAAAACGCGGCTACAACCAATCCGCTCTGATATCCAATGGTGCAGGCGCTGTAATGAACCTGCCCGTTAATACCGACGCTGTGCTGCGCTTATCCGCCACTGAAACACAAACCCGCAAAAACAGGGTAGACCGCTGGAAAAATATGGAAGGGAAATTCGAAGTAGTTAACCCCGCCGCGCTCGCCGGCAGACATATATTGCTGATAGATGATGTAATTACGACGGGCGCTACACTCGAAGCATGCGGCCAGGAAATCCTGCAAATCCCCGGCGCTAAATTGAGTATCGCCACCCTCGCGTATACTGTATAATCAAAATGAACGTTTATAAGAAACATTGTATGTTTGAAACCGCATGAAGCTAATCTCCGTTTATACCGCCGTTCTGTTGCTGATATTATTCCAGGGATGTAAAAAAGATTCTTTTGTTACAGGAAAGGATGCGGTTATTACGCTGAGTGCCGACACCCTTCGCTTTGATACCGTGTTTACAACCACCGGCTCTATCACACAATTATTTAAAATAAGCAATAACAACAGTCAGAAGCTGAAAATAAGCAATGTTACACTCAAAGGCGGACCCGGTTCTGCGTTTAAAATAAATGTAGACGGTATAACCGGTCCGGTGGTAAAAGATATCACGCTGGATGCCCACGATAGTCTTTTTGTCTTTGTAACCGTAACGGTTAATCCAACAATCGCCGCACAGCCGTTTATTATGCGCGATAGCATTGCAATAGAAAGTAACGGTAACAGTAATTTTGTGCAGCTGGAGGCCTGGGGACAAAATGCTCATTTTCTCCGTAACCAGAAGATTACAGGTAATGTTACCTGGACGAATGATCTTCCCTATGTAATAATCGGCGGTTTACAGGTAGATACAACCGCGTCGCTTACCATACAAAAAGGCTGTAAAATCTATCTGCACGCGGATGCGCCCTTACTGGTGGACGGATCCCTGCAGGTAAATGGGGAGAAGTACGACAGCACCCGCGTATATTTCAAAGGAGACCGGCTTGACTATCCATACAACGAATACCCCGCTGCATGGCCAGGCATCTACTTCCGGAATACCAGCAAAAATAATTTGTTACAGTTTGCTGTTATCCAAAACGCTTACCAGGGCCTGGTGGCACAGGCGCCTTCACTCAATGCAAATCCAAAACTTACGCTTAATGAATGCATCATAGACAATATTTATGATGTGGGCGTATATGGCATCGGAACATCTATTACCGCACGCAACTGCCTCATCGGCAATTGCGGAAAAAACCTGCAACTGGTATATGGCGGCAATTACCAATTTGTTCATTGCACTGTACCTACCATAGCTAATAATTATATTGCCCACAAGGATCCGGTTTTATTTGTCAGCAATTATGTGTTGATCGGCGGAAGCGTGTATACGGATAATTTATCAGCCACTTTTACAAACTGTATCTTCTGGGCGGAGAATGGAACATCAGACAATGAAGTGGTTACTTCCAAACAGGGTAGCGGCACATTTGCGGTTAATTTTAACAATTGTCTCTGGAAAGTAAAAGATAATCCAGCGAATGCCACCGCTGTTAATATTATTAATAATCAAAACCCTGCTTTTGATAGCATCAATACAACCAAGCGCATCTTCAGTTTCAGGCTGAAAGACAACTCTCCCGCTGTTAACAAAGGGGTTAATGCAGGGGTTGTTGCCGATCTGGACGGTAACGCAAGGCCTGTAGGTTTGCCGGATCTGGGCGCCTACGAAAAACAATAACTCCTGGTTGCCTGTTCCCCTAAAGAACAAAAATAGTTTCCCACTAAACTATATTTGCATCATATTTGTTAGTTTACTTTGTCATTTCAAACAATTAAAACCTTCCCATCATGTTACGCATTGCACTTTTAGCAATAACCATTGCTGCATTTACGAGTATTTATGATTTTAAAGTAACCGGCCTGGATGGTAAGACCATCGATCTTTCACAATATAAAGGCAAAAAAATCCTGATTGTGAATACTGCTTCCAAGTGTGGTAACACGCCGCAATACGAATCATTGGAAAAATTGTACGAAAAGTATAAAGACAAACTGGTTATTATTGGATTCCCGGCCAATAATTTTGGCGGACAGGAACCGGGAACGAATGGTGAGATTCAGGAGTTTTGTAAAAAAAATTACGGGGTTAGTTTTCCGATGTCTGGCAAAGTTTCTGTTAAAGGAGATGATATTGACCCACTGTTTAAATACCTGGTAGACGAAGCAGATAAAATGGGCGTTAAAGATCCGATCAAATGGAATTTCACCAAATTCCTGATCGATGAAAACGGTAAACTCATCGCTGTCATTAATAACAAGGTGAATCCTTTAAGCGAAGAGATAACCAAATATTTAAACTAGTAAGTTTTTAGGGTGATTTTATAGTATGTATGGTCCGGGCAGGTTTGCACGGACCATTTTTTAATGGATGCCTCCAACCGGAAAAAATGCCTGTTTATCTAAAAAACAGCTCCATTGCCCGAAACAATTCGTCGGTCCGTTTTAAAATGAAGAAATTTACTGTATCAAATTCAACTGGACATTGAAATGACGAGGTTCTAATCTTCTGTCAATCGGCAATAATAACAAACCGTACCCCTTAAAACTACAAACCGCTCTTCCAGGGCGGTTTTTGTTTTGCGCTTTATAAACGCCGCTAAGCCAACCAGCAGATCCTTCAGGACGGTTATCGGCCATAACCGGTTATTCAACGGGTTATCAAATGCCTTCCCCGAAACAATTCGTTTGCTGGTTGCCAAATGAAGAGATTTATACCATCAAATTCAATCTGGACATTGAATTAATGAGGTTGCAAATTTCCCGTCAATTAAAAGTTCCATTGAAGCCGGATACTTTTAGATATGAACCGCCTGTTATGGGCGGTTTTTATTTTTATTGTGTTTCTGTCGTACACTGTTCCGGCTTCCACAGCAGCATGCTGTTGTTATAATCTGATTTTGCCCTACTGTTTATTCTTTATATTTGAAACTTTAAAATGATAACCATGATCCGAGTTGCCCTTGCCTGCCTGTTGTTCATCCAGATGAGCCTGGGTGACTGCTATGCAGCGCAGGAAAGACCCGGCAGCTTTACCAGAAAAGATTTCTACAGTGCCATGGAATCAAATAATGAGCAAGCTGTAAATAAACAACTGGAAATCATTCAAACGGCCGATATCACAGGTAAGGAAGCATTTGAGGGTGCGTTATTAATGAAAAAAGCCGGCATGGTTGCCGGACCCAAAAAGAAACTGGACCTGTTTAAAGCGGGTCATAAGAAACTGGAAAGCATTCTAAAAAAAGACAGTAGCAACGCCGAGTTTCGGTTTCTTCGTCTTATGATTCAGGAACATGCACCCGGGCTGATGGGATATAAAACCGAAATTGCGAAAGACCGGTTATATATTCTGAATAGTTTTGAAAAATTGTCACCCACTGTTCAGCAAGCGATAAAAGAATATAGTAAAGAATCAAATGTTTTAAAACCTGCAGATTTTAATTCTATCCGATGAACAAAAAGATTTTGGTGATTTACTACACGCAGTCGGGGCAACTGGAAGAGATTATCAACAATTTTACAGCACCGCTGGCAGTGGAGGGGAACATAGTAGAAAAAATTCGTGTTCAGCCGGTGCAGCCTTATCCTTTTCCATGGACGGGTAAAAGTTTTTTTGCCCAGATGCCGGATTGCGTGTTGCATGTGCCGACCCAACTGCAGCCATTCCAGTTGCAGGAAACCTCCTATGATTTGATTATACTGGGTTACCAGGCCTGGTTTCTTTCTCCCTGCATTCCGGTCAATTCCATTTTACGGGATCCGACTGTTCAGGCAGTAATAAAGGGAACACCTGTTGTAACTATTACCGGTGCCAGGAATATGTGGATCAGTGCCATGGAAGATCTCAAAAAAATATTAAAGAACGCCGGTGCAAATCTTGCAGGTAATATTGCACTGGTAGACCGGCATCATAATTTTATAAGTTTCATAACAATTCTTTACTGGATGTTTACCGGTAAAAAAGATCGCTATCTGAATGTATTCCCAAAGCCAGGTGTGGCAGAAGAAGATATAACGCATACAGCAGTGTTTGGAAATATTGTTCAACAACACCTGCAGGCGGGTGAATGGGATACGTTGCAAGCCGAATTGGTTCAGCAAAAAGCGGTCGTAATTAAGTACAGGCTGATGTTTATTGAATCCAAAGCAAAGCGCATATTTGGGCTATGGGCGGGCTTTATAGCCAAACGAAAAAAAAGAACACCCTGGCTTGTTGCATTCAAATATTATCTTTTAATTGCATTATTTATAGCGGCGCCGATTATACTTACTGTAGATGCCATTTTTTTTAAGCCTTTTCTATCGGCGCGTATAAGAAAACAAAAACAATATTATTCAGACGTAAAATAATTTCGCACAAATGTCGCTTAACCCGGTTTATATTACTAATACCGCTGTTTTTTTCCCAAATGAACCTGTGTCTAATGATGAAATGGAGGAATATCTCGGTTACATTGATAATAAGCCTTCGAAATCAAAAAGAATTGTATTAAGGAATAACGGAATTAAAAATAGGTTTTATGCCCTGAAAAAAGGGGGCAAAATAACGCATACGAATGCAGAGATGACGGCCAACGCGGTTCGCGCATTATTTGGAAATGATGCGAGCAAGCTGAAAAGCATTGAACTGCTTTCCTGTGGCACTTCTTCTCCCGACCAGATGATGCCTTCTCACGGGGTAATGGTTCACGGTCTGCTGCCGGAAGCCTATGCAATAGAAGTAGTGTCACCTTCAGGCGTTTGCTGTGCAGGCATGCACGCATTTAAATATGCATGGCTGGCCATTAAAGCCGGCGACGTGCACAATGCCGTTGCAACCGGATCTGAACGAATGTCGGCCTCCCTGCTGGCCTCAGTATTTGAGGAAGAAGCGCAGAAATTAAAGGAACTGGAAGCCAACCCGTATATTGGATTTGAAAAGGAATTTTTGCGGTGGATGTTATCTGATGGCGCTGCTGCTTTCCTGATGTCTGACAAGCCAAACGAAAAAGGCCTAAGCCTGCGGGTGGAATGGGTAGAAGGCGTTTCATATGCCAACGAAAAAGAAGCCTGTATGTATATGGGCGCCGAAAAAATGGAAGATGGCTCCTTAAAAAGTTACCTGGAATTTTCAGCCGAAGAAATCGCTAATAAATCCTTGTTGAGTATTAAACAGGATGTTAAGCTGCTCAGTGAGAATATTGTGCCGCTCGGTGGCACAGGATTGAAAGCCGCATTGCAGAAACACGGTGTAAAATCTGCTGAGATAGATTATTTTCTGCCACATATGTCAAGCGAATTTTTTAAGGATAAGATTTTTACAAGATTGATTGAAAATGAAACTGCTATTCCTTACGATAAGTGGTTTGTGAACCTCGATAAGCTTGGGAATGTGGGGGCCGCTTCTTCTTACCTGATGGTGAATGAACTTTATCATAGCGGAAAATTAAAAAAAGGAGATAAGTTGCTGCTGCTGGTTCCCGAAAGCGGACGTTTTTCTTATATGTATAGTTTGTTAACCGTTTGCTGATCCGGAATTCCTGCATAAATTGTTCGGGCAAATAGCGATCTTTATCCTATTGTTTGAACATATTTCACGTTTAATGTAAGGAGTATGAAAAAAGAAGAAATTCCCCAGCACGATGGAGCATTGAATAAGTTGACCCGCGAGATGGTATACGCAGTAGACAAAGAGGGCAACTATACAACTGATTTAAGTTCCGGTTGGGAAGTAAAAGCTACCGCACTGAATGTGGCCTGGCAGGATATAGAACAACGCATTGCTGCTGCCCGGCAAAAAGTACTGAACAAAGAAGCGAGCCCGCTTCTTTTTTTTATGGAACTGCGCTTAATGGATCCCGGTATAGTAAGCGCGTATACCGGTTTCTGGAAATGGCAGGTTAGACGTCACCTGAAGCCCTTGATTTTTAATAAACTTTCTGAAAAAAAGTTAGCACGGTATGCGGCGGCTTTTAACGTAAGCGTAACGGAGCTTAAAACAATGGAAGTGCATGAAGGTTAATTTTGAACATTTACAGGCGGCGCATTGCGAGAACGGCGTTACTACCAACCTGCTTGCTACGATTGGTATAAGGAACATGACGGAACCACTGGTGTTTGGCATCGGCTCCGGTCTTTTTTTTATTTATATTCCTTTACTGAAAATCAATAACGGACCGGCCATCGCATTCCGCACCCAGCCCGGCCTTATATTCAAGAGAACATGCAAATCGCTGGGCATACCGGTTACCAGGAAAAAATTCAGCTCCAGGCAGGAAGCGGAAAAATTCCTGCTGCAATGCCTCGAAGAAGGCCACCCGGTGGGCTGCCAGGTAGGCGTTTATTATCTCAGCTATTTCCCCAAAGAATACCGTTTCCATTTCAATGCCCATAACCTGATAGTCTATGGCAAAGAAGGCGATAATTTCCTGGTGAGCGATCCTGTGATGGAAACCGTTACCACCCTGAGTACTTATGAACTCGAAAGGGTTCGTTTTGCAAAAGGTCCGCTGGCGCCCAGGGGACAAATTTATTATCCGAAAGAAAAAAAAGAAGTTAGCGACGCTCAGATCCGTCATGCCATTGTTACCGGGGTAAAAAGAAATGTGCGCGATATGCTTTACATACCCGGCAATTTTGCGGGGGTTAGCGGGATCGCCTACACCGGAAAAAAAATAAAGAAATGGCGCGATAAGCTGGGGCTTCATAAAGCAGGCCTGTACCTGGCACAATTGGTACGCATGCAGGAAGAGATAGGAACAGGTGGCGGAGGTTTCCGTTATATCTATGGTGCATTTTTACAACAGGCGCATGCTTTTCATCCCAATGATGCATTGCTGGATATCTCCAGAACATTTACGCAGGCAGGAGATTTGTGGCGCACCGCTGCCGTTCAGGCCGCTGGTATTTACAAAGGAAGAATCAGCAGTCAGCAGGACTTTAATATTATGGGCGATTATTTGATTGAAATCGCAGAAATAGAAAAAAAAGCTTTTAAAGCGCTATCCAAAATAAAATGGCATACATGAGTAATGCAGCCATTCGTATCGACCATCTTGCTTTTCGATATCCGGGGCAACCGGCGCCCGTTTTCAGCGAACTTTCACTGGATGTAACCAAGGGAGAACGTTTTGGTTTGTTTGGACCTAATGGCGCGGGCAAAACTACACTGATGAATTGCATGACTGGTTTGCTTCCCTTTCAGGAAGGAACTATAACGCTGTTGGGTACCAGGGTACTTGCACATCATAAAACAACCAATACCTTATTTGGCTTTGTTCCACAGGATTTTTCTTTTTACCAGGAGCTGAGTCCGGTTGAAAATATGGCCTTCTTTGGCGCCTGGTATGGTTTGACGAAAGCGCAAATCAAACAGAAAACTGCGGAGCTGCTGGAGGTGCTGGGCCTGGCAGGTGTTGCAGGAAAACCCGTACACAAATTTTCCGGTGGCATGAAGCGGCGCGTTAACCTGGCTATCGGTGTTATGCACGAGCCGGCTATTTTATTCCTGGACGAACCAACGGTTGGAGTGGATGTACAAACAAGGCACGCAATTATTGAATACCTGAAAACATTAAACCAGAACGGAACTACACTGGTTTATACATCGCACCAGTTAAAGGAGGCAGAAGACCTTTGCAATAAAATTGCATTGTTCGATGAGGGGCGCATCATTGCCATTGGCACCCTTGAAGAACTGCTGACCGGTAATGCAGAAGATCAACTGGAAGGATTGTTTATTAAACTGACAGGACGGGATTACCGCGATACAATATGAATATTGAATACAGCATTAGGTAGAACAGGCGCAATCATACATCTGGCATCGTGGATGAATGGAAAACAACGACTGCTCCGGAGGAGCGATCTGTTATAGAGGATCGGTACGCCAGCATCGTCAGTTCCGCAGGAGCTACATTTTGAAGGAGGCTCCGGAGAGGCCATCACGGATCATTGTTATTTTTTATAAACAGATTGCTCCGCAGGAGCCAATCCAGGAGAGCTTGTCTTAGTATGCGTTTATTCTGTCTAATTTTATATTGAAAATTGATAGTTGATCATTGAATATTTAAATGCTCAACCGGCAATGCTCAATTTTCAATTCACTGCGTTAAAGAATATCAGATAGTATGTTCAAGCTTTGGGCCACCATAGTAAAAGATATCCGCATATTAACCCGCGACAAAGTAGGTCTTACACTGATGTTTGTAATGCCTATTGTTCTGGCCATTGTGATCACTGCGATACAAAACAGTACGTTTGAACTGGTAAATGATAATAAGGTGCCGCTGCTGCTATGCAACAGAGATACCGGTGATGCCAGCCGGCAATTGGTGCAGGCCATTGAAAAGATTGGGATGTTCAACGTAAAGCAGGTTACAAAAGCTGAGACAGAGCAACAAATCGCCAACAGGATGCACGCAAAAGATGCATTGGTAGCCATTGTGGTGCCGGAAAATTTTTCTGCTACCCTTGGTGCACAGGCAACAAATATTTCAAAGAAGGCACTTGTAAATTTTGGCGTGCAGGCGGATACCGGCAGAACTGCAGCCGTTGCTATTGAACCCATTACTTTATATTATCACCCCGTATTGCAACAATCTTTCAGGTCTTCCATACAGGGTGCATTGCGCAGCGCATTGCAATTGGTAGAAAACAAACAGATTTTAAAAAGCCTGTATTTTTCTTTGAATGAAAAAGAATTGCCGGCATCGCTGGAAAATGAGATCGTCAGTAATCAGGCCGGCATCAAAGAAATAGCTGTTTCACGTAATGGCAGCCGTAATATTCCCAATGCCTCACAACATAACATACCCGCATGGACCATTTTTGCGATGTTTTTCATTGTTATTTCATTGGGAAGCAGTGTGGTTAGAGAAAAGTTAAATGGCAGTTTTATCCGTTTGAAAACATTGCCGACCAGTTATCTTGTGGCCCTGCTTTCCAAACAAATTACTTACCTGGCGGTTACTTTATTGCAGACAGTCGTTATTTTTTCAATAGGAGTTTGGTTATTTCCGCTGATGGGATTGCCCCCGTTGAATATACCGGCAGACAAACTGGGATTGCTGGTGGTGACTGTTATCTGCGGATGGTGCGCGGTAAGCTATGCCATTTGTATTGGCGTTTTTGCCCAAACACAGGAGCAGGCCAACGGTTTTGGTGCAGTATCCATTGTGTTGCTGGCGGCTATAGGAGGTATATTGGTACCCGCCTTCGCTATGCCCGCATCTTTTCAGGGAATCATGAAAATATCCCCATTGCATTGGTGCCTGGAGGCTTTTTACGGTTTGTTCCTGGAAGGAGGAAAACTTAGTGACGTTATACTGAATATTTTACCTTTATTAGGCATTACTTTGCTCATACAGGTGATAACATTGTACACATTAAAAAGAAAGAACCTGGTCTGAAACATAATAAGATGGAAACAGCGCAGTTAAAACAGCAGCTAAAAAAGCAAATAGTAGAATTCCTGAACCTGATTAATGTAAAACCTGAAGACATCAAAGATGACGAACCTTTGTTTGGAACGGGCCTCGGGCTGGATTCGATTGATTCCATTGAGTTAATCGTGTTGCTCAACCGCGAGTACGGTATTACCATACAGGACCCCAAGGAAGGCCGAAAGGTTTTGGTTGATATTAATACGATGGCTGCTTATATTGAGCAACACAGGACGAAGTAAATTATTTTCATTGAGCAGGATTTTTGTTACAGGTATGGGGGCCATCAGCGCCATCGGCAACAGCGTAACGGAAAACCGCCATGCACTGGTACAGGGCAAAAGCGGTATTGGTCAGATTGAATTGTTTCCAACAAAATACGCCGGGATCTTACCGTTTGCAGAAATTAAAATCAGCAATCAATTATTAAAGGAAAAACTGAACGCCCGTGAACCGGGGCTTACCCGCACTACTTTGCTTGCATTGCATGCTTTTGAAGAGGCCATTGCAAATGCCCAATTAACCAGGCAGCAATTACAAAGTTTTGATACCGCATTAACCGGTGCCAGTACCGTTGGTGGCATGTGTTTAACAGACGAATTGTATCATGACGCTAATAAAACGGATAATGGATCAGAATATCTGTCGTCTTACGATTGCGCTTCAGTAACCTTATACCTGCAGCAGCGTTATGGCATCAACGGTGTGGTAAACACCATTAATACCGCCTGCTCTTCTTCGGCAAACGCTATTTTATACGGGGCAAGACTTATACATAACGGCCTCGCAGAGCGGGCCATTGTGGGCGGCGTTGACAGCCTTGCAAAATTTACCATCAATGGCTTTAATGCATTGCATATTCTGTCGCCCGAAAAATGTGCACCTTTTGATGAACAAAGAAAAGGGTTAAACCTGGGCGAGGGCGCCGCTTTTTTAGTGCTGGAAAAAGAGGAAGCAGCAGCCGGCAAAAAAAAATATGCTGAGTTAACCGGCTATTGCAATACAAACGATGCATTTCATCCCTCTTCTTTATCGGATGATGGAGACGGCCCTTATCTCTCCATGAAAGGTGCGCTGGCAAAAGCAGACCTGTCAGCAGCCGAAATTAATTTTATCAATGCCCATGGTACCGGTACTGAAAACAACGATTTGACGGAAAGTCGTGCTATGGTGCGGCTGTTCGAAACAGTTCCGGCCTTCGCTTCCACTAAATCATATACGGGTCACACCTTGGGCGCAGCCGGCGCCATAGAAGCTGTGTACAGTATTCTCAACCTGCAGCACCAGGAGCTGTATGGCGGTATCCATTTCAATCAGCCGATAGCAGAAACGGGTTTGCGCCCTGTACCGGCGTATACAAAAGCAGCGTTGAAGCATGTCATGTCGAATTCTTTTGGCTTTGGCGGCAATTGCACTTCCTTAATTTTTTCGGCCTGCTGAAAACAATCCCTTGTTTTATTGGTTTTTGAATGTATTATTCAGCATTTTGCGTCCACTATGTTCTATATCCACGATATGTCTTGTATTTCAGCACAGCAAACTTTCGGGGATGCAGATATCAGCCGCCTGAACGGGATAAATAACAAAAAACTCCATGCCCTGGAACCCTCTTATGAAGGTATTCCAACCGGTATCCTGCGCAGGATGGGTAAGGCCATCAGGCTGGGCGTAGGTGCAGGCTTGCCCCTATTGCAAAAAAAAGCAGTGGACGGTATCATCATAGGTACGGCCAATGGCGGCATGGAAGATTGTATCAAATTTCTGAACCAGATTATTGACTATGACGAAGGCATGCTAACGCCTACCAATTTTGTGCAAAGCACCACCAATGCAATTGCAGCACAAATTGGACTGCTTAATCATAACAAATCGTACAATACCACACATGTCCACCGCGGCCTGGCTTTTGAAAACGCATTGCTGGACGCGGATATGTTGTTGAAAGAAAATACAGAAGCCAGTTACCTGGCTGGCGGTATAGATGAAATCTCTTCCTACAATTATAATATCGATGACCTGGCAGGATGGTTTAAAAAGGAAGCTCTTTTGGATAAAGATTTTTACACATCGGGCACCGAAGGCAGTATTGCAGGTGAAGGCGCCGGTATGTTTATCGTAGGTGCAAAAGAAGTGGGTGCACTCGCCAGGGTAAGAGGCCTGGAGCTTGTGCATACCGGGGATATACAAGCGATTGTTGAACAGCTTCAGTTGTTTCTTCGTAAATACCTGCCCGCCGGCGAACAAATCGATCTGCTTTTGTCGGGCGAAGATGGCGACAGCCGGATGATAAAATATTATACCGCCTGTGAAGAGGTATTAAAAGAAAGAACTGCAGTTGGCCGGTTTAAACATAT
>Ga0068868_100001492_pt1 | contig 16136 bp, 12 predicted proteins | sample KBSMisM42_FD_64660 | JGI IMG/M metagenome (GOLD analysis project Ga0068868, IMG submission 64660) | Miscanthus rhizosphere microbial communities from Kellogg Biological Station, Michigan, USA - KBS Miscanthus M4-2 | ecosystem: Host-associated > Plants > Roots > Rhizosphere > Soil ...
CAGCGTCGCCTGAACGTCGTTCGGCTTCTCGCTTTCATCCAGTTTCGACGTAAGCCAATTGAGATCGAACGCTTCGCGTCCGGTGCTTTTGGGCGGAGGAAGCTGGAAGTACGCGTCGTCGCGAAGCCGCGCGAGCAAACCGCCAATCACTTTGCCGCTGCGCGCCCACTCGCCATCGCGATCGAACGGCAACTGCCGATGGCGCTTCACCCACGCATCAAGCAGCATGTTGCCGGGGCCACAATCAAAACCGATCACGCGACCGTGCGCCGGTAAAGCGGTGATGTTCGCGATGCCCCCAACATTCACGATCGCGCGGCTGATTTTCGTGTCGCGAAACACCGCCTCATGAAACGCCGATACGAGCGGCGCACCCTGGCCGCCGGCAGCAACATCGCGGCTCCGAAAGTCGCAAACGACGCTGATGGTTGTAAGCTCTGCCAGCAGTGAACCGTTCACCAGTTGTATCGTGTAGCCGTCGGCCGGCTGATGGCGCACGGTTTGACCATGGCAGCCGATCGCCTCGACTGCAAGCGGCGCGATGCCGGTCCGTTCAAGCAAAGCAGTGACAATCGACGCATAGACGCGCGCGAGCTCGTTTCCAGCGCGCGCCGCACGCCGCAATTCGTCATGCGATGAATGATTCAGTGCAAGGAGTTCGGAGCGCAAACCGGACTCGAAAGGTTCATGCTGATGTGCGACGAGCCGGGGTTGACGGCCGCTAAGATCAACGACTACCGCATCAACGCCGTCGAGACTCGTCCCGGACATCAGCCCGACGTACAAACCGGGCATCAGCGGTCAGTCGAGACGGGCGAGGTTGGTCGTACGCAGGAGTTGGAAGCGGTCGGCGTAGCGTTTCGCAGCCTGATCGAACTCCGGCTTTTGTTCCGGCAGGATGTGAGGTGCCGCCGGCATTGCGATACGCAGCGGATTTTGCTGAACGCCATCAATGCGGAATTCATAGTGCAGATGCGGTCCGGTTGCCAGTCCGGTCGCGCCGACATAGGCAATCACGTCTCCCTGCGAGACCCGTGTGCCCTTGTGCAAACCCTTCGCGAACCCTGAAAGATGTCCATACAACGTCGTGTATTTCGATTGATGACGCATGATGACGACGTTGCCATAGCCGCCTTGCTTGCCGGCGAACTCAACGACGCCGTCGCCGGCAGCCTTGATGCGTGTTCCCGTCGGGGCGCCGTAATCAACGCCCTTATGTGCACGCCAGGCTTGCAATACGGGGTGGAAACGCGCGCTTGAAAAACCGGAGGTAACGCGTGAGAACTCGAGCGGCGAGCGCAGGAACTGCTTGCGTGCGCTCTTGCCGTCGAGCGTGTAATAGCCGCCTTGATTGTCGGCGTAGTTGTAATACACGACCTGGTAGCTCTTGCCCTGATTAATGAACTCGGCCGCCAGCACCCGCCCGTAGCGGACGGGCTCGCCTTCGTGGTACCAGACTTCATAAACGACGCTGAAGCGATCTCCCTTGCGCAGATCGCGGTGAAAGTCGATGTCCGTAGAAAAGATATCGGCGATCTGCACGGCAATTGCGTCCGGGAGACCGGCGGCATCCGTTGCTCCAAACAGCGAACTTTTGATTTCGCCAGAACTCATGACGACGCGCTGCTCGAGCTTCGCTGGTTCTTCCTTTGCGGCGAGGGCATCGCCATTGCGATCGATCGATAGCAGATTTCCCGAGTTCAGATAGCGCAAGCTGAGCAGCTTGCCGTCCGCATCGGTAGTCGCGCGCACGATGCGACCGGGGATTAGCTGGTGCAGCGCTTTGAATTGATTACTGGTGCGCAGATATTGCGATGCAGGCGCGTCATCCACGCGCAGACGGCTAAGCAGTGATGCAACGGTGTCGCCGCGCTGAATACGCTCTTCGCGCACGAATGTCGCATTGGCGTCAGACGTCGACTCCAGCGGGGGCAGCTTCAATTCCTCGATAACGTTCTGGAAAGTGACGTTCTCGACGGTCGTTTCGGGCGCGATCCCGAACGCAGCGACTATTGCGCAACAAGGCAGCGCGAAAAGCAAAGCTCTGAGTCGACGATGCATGCCATCCTCGCGTGTTAGATTCGTGTTTTGTGGGCTAAAATCATCGTTTTAGCCGAGTGTCCTCAAGGGCCTGCCTTTGAGCGACGGCGCAAGCTTAGCAGAACCGTGCCCGCGTGCAAGCGCCGGATTCCACACGATGTAGTCGGGGATTGGCCAAAATGGCAACGCTTCAGGAGCACCTGGCGACTATCAAACGCGGCAGCGACGAGGTGCTTGTCGAGTCCGAACTCGTCGAAAAACTCAAGTCCGATAGGCCCCTGCGCGTCAAGGCGGGTTTCGACCCGACGGCGCCCGATCTTCATCTGGGCCACACCGTGCTCATGAACAAGCTACGGCAAATCCAAGGATTAGGTCATCACGTCATATTCCTGATCGGCGATTTCACCGGCATGATCGGCGATCCGACCGGCAAGAACGCCACGCGACCGCCGCTCACACGCGCTGAAGTGGCGCGCAATGCGGAAACATATAAGGCGCAGGTCTTCAAGATTCTGGACGAGCGAAAAACGGAAATCGCGTACAACTCTACTTGGATGGATGCATTCAGCTCGTCGGACATGGTCAAACTAGCGGCCACGCACACCGTCGCGCGCATGCTCGAGCGCGATGATTTCGGCAAGCGCTATAAAGCGAATCAACCGATTGCAATCCATGAATTTCTCTACCCGTTGGTACAGGGCTACGACTCGGTCGCGCTCAAGGCAGATCTCGAACTCGGCGGCACCGATCAGAAATTTAATCTGCTCGTCGGTCGCGAACTCCAGAAACACTACGGCCAACCGCCCCAGTGTGTATTGACGATGCCGCTGCTCGAAGGTCTCGATGGCGTCAACAAGATGTCCAAATCGCTCGGCAATTACGTTGGAATTGACGAGAGCCCGCGCGAAATTTTCGGCAAGCTAATGTCGGTTTCAGACGATTTGATGTGGCGTTATATTGACCTGCTTTCCTTCGCGCCGCTGTCACGGGTCGCGCAATGGAAGAGCGAAGTCGCCGCCGGTCGCAATCCCCGCGACATTAAGGTCACCTTTGCGCAGGAGATTGTCGCGCGTTTCCACAGCGATGACGCGGCCCGCGACGCGCTAACGGATTTCGAAGCGCGCTTTAAACAAGGCGAGATACCGCATGACATTGCGGCGGTCTCCGTGAAAGCATCTGCAGACGGTGCAGGCATTGCACATGTGTTGAAAGAAGCCGGCCTCACGCCAAGTACGTCCGAAGCGTTCAGAATGATCGCGCAAGGCGGCGTGAAGCTGAATGGCGAGAAAATCAGCGATAAGTCGTTGAAGCTCGAACGCGGCGCTGAAGTGGTGTTGCAGGTCGGCAAGCGTAAATTCGCGCGCGTGACTATCACCTGAGCGCGAGCTGAAAGGCCTCTCGTACTCTGTGTCAAAGACTCATGCGATAGCGGCGCACGAAAGTTCGATCGATGCCATCCTTCCATCGCCACACCCAAGCGCCTTCCAGCGCCAAAGGTCCGTACGACAGTACGGCGCGCTTGTCACCAGTACTGATCAACGCCAGCGCACGCGCTTGCGGCCGATAAGGGCTTAGGGAATTGTTCGTCAACGTGCTTCGGAGATTTCGTGCAAGCGGAGACCCCTGACGCACGGCGTATACACCAGACTTCGGATAATCACGCGGGTGCATTACTGCGCAATCCCCCGCCGCAAACACGGCAGTGGCCGATATCGATTGCAGGTTTGAATCGATCATTAAAAATCCCGCGGGGTCGACCGCGAGGCCTGAAGCATGCATCCACGGCCATGGCGTAGGTCCGGTTGCATATACGACGGTATCAGCTACTATGCGCTGACCGCTTTCCAGCGTAATGCAAACGTCATTGACGTCCACGACTTTCGTGAGCAAATGTACTTCGATGTTACGCTCGACGAGGATGCGCTCGAATAACCGTTGCACTCGCCGATTGTGACCCGGCAATATGCGGTCACTGTCCGTAAGTAAAATGTACTTAATCGTCGCGCCAAGCTTTTGCAGCCGATGCTGAATCGCAAGCAGCACTTCGACGCCGCCTGCGCCACCCCCGACGACCGCAATGGTCGATAACTGTCCGGCGCGGGCGCGCAAGACCAGACTTTCATACTTGTGGAGAAACGCATCGAGCGGTCGAACTGCCAACACGCTGTTGGAATGGAGCGCGTTACCCGGTATCGCGGTTGAGCTACCCACATTGAGAGAGAGTACGTCGTACTCAATGTCGAAACCACTCAACAGACGCGCTTGGCGCCTGGAGGCATCAATGTGCGTACATGCACCCTCGATGAATGTGCAGCGGGCGTGTTGCGCGAGGGCTTGCAGATCGATCTGACACTGCTCGCGCTCGTAGTGTCCGGCCAAGACGCCAGGCACCATACCGGAATACGTCATGCAGGGCGCATCGCTGACCAAAGTCACGTCGGCGTTGTCGATAGGATTGTTACCAAGCTGACGCAGTACTTCGACATGACTGTGTCCCCCGCCGATCAACAGCAGGCGCTTGATGCTACGCTGCGTCATTGCGAGCTAGGGGCTCGCCGGCGTCATGTGCGATATCGGCGAGGCCACGGCTGAACCCGTACAACTCACGCGATTCCCGCGACCGAAACGCTCGGGTGCAGAGAGGACCCTACGCGCGCCAGATCATGATGCGCGACTTGGATCGATCTATAACGCTCGACCGCGGCTAGTCCGGTGCCTTGCCCCACAGTTGCTTCAGCCGTTCATCGCGTCCGCAACCGCTGCGATAGTATTTGTATCGCAGCGGATTCGTTTTGTAAAAATCCTGGTGGTAATCTTCGGCCGGATAAAACGCGCCGGCGCGTGTTATCTCTGTCAGGATGGGACCTTTGAACGGCTTATTACCTTCGAGCGCCGCTTTCGATGTCTCGGCAAGTCGCTTCTGATTGTCGTCCAAATAAAAGATCCCGCTCCGGTATTGCGTGCCTCTGTCGCAGAACTGCTGATCTTTAACGGTTGGATCGATGTTGTGCCAAAACACATCGAGCAGTTTTTCGTAGCTCACTTTTTTCGGATCGTAGACGACTTGCACGGCTTCAGTATGCCCGGTGCGTCCGGACGATACCTCTTCATAGGTCGGGTTCACTTTCTGACCGCCCGTGTAACCCGAGGTAGTCGAAATTACACCATCCAGGATATCGAACGGATGCTCCATGCACCAGAAGCAGCCGCCTGCAAATATCGCTTTCGAATACTCGGTGCCGCCCGCGGGCTTCGCAGTTTGCGCATGCGTTGAGGCTGCGCCGCACAACAAAATGGCGCTGCACAACGCGAATAGTACGTAGCGAATCTTCATTGCGTTCTCCTATTGGATTGTGTTCCCGCATTAGTCGCCGGAAGCCGCAGTTCCTTGCAGTCTCGCATATTAGCAGCGCGTCACAAACGCCCGCGCCTTGAACTACGCACAATAATGCGGAGCCAATTACACAGGTACGCAGTACCGATCGGCGATTTTTAACCGCTCACCTGAGCAAAAGGGCCGTGGCCGAGCGATATTTTACCGAGCCGAATGCGCGCAAAGCCTTCACGGGACCGAGTGTCATCCGCGACCGTAATAGAAGCGATCGACCGTCCGGCACTCGCAGCGCGCCGTCACAATCTTGTAATAATGGGTCGCTATCATGACGCCCGTGAGCAAGTCCTGCCTGCCTCAACGGAGATCAGTCATGAAGTCGCAATTTATCGAACGTGTTTTGTCATGCGCAGCCCTGGCGCTGACTATAGGAGTAACAGCGGCGGGTGTGACTGCACCGGCTGCCGCCTCGGATATAACGGGTGCAGGAGCCACTTTCCCGTACCCGCTGTATTCGAAATGGGCTGAAGCTTACAAGGCCAAGACGGGCGTTGGCCTTAACTATCAGTCAATCGGATCCGGTGGCGGTATCAAGCAGATCATTGCGAAGACCGTCGACTTCGGCGCATCGGATGCGCCACTGGAAAGTGCTGAGCTCGATAAGAATGGGCTCGTGCAGTTTCCGACGGTCATGGGCGGTGTGGTGCCGGTTTATAACCTGCCGGGTATCAAGCCGGGTGCATTGCGGTTGACCGGCCCCCTGCTTGCAGACATCTATCTCGGCAAGGTCGCGAAGTGGAATGCAGCGCCCATTGCGGCCCTCAATAAAGACCTGAAACTGCCGGATCAGGACATCACTGTCGTTGCGCGTTCCGATGGCTCGGGCACGACATTCATATTCACCAATTATCTTTCCAAAGTGAGTGCTGAATGGAAGGAAAAAGCCGGCAACAATACTTCCGTCAAGTGGCCCGCGGGCGTGTCCGGTAAGGGGAATGAAGGCGTCGCCGCGTATGTGCAGCGGCTGCCAGGTTCGATCGGGTATGTGGAATATGCCTATGCGCTGCAGAACAAAATGTCATATGTGCAGCTTCAGAATAAAGATGGCAGTTTCGTCGCACCGAACGATAAGAGTTTTCGTGCGGCTGCCAGCAACGCGCAGTGGGAGAAGTCGCCGGGATTCTATCTTCTGCTGACCGAGCAGGCGGGCAAGGAAAGCTGGCCGATCACCGGCGCAACTTTTATTCTCATGCATAAAAAACAGGACAAGCCTGAAAACGCGGCAATCGCACTGAAGTTTTTTGAGTGGGCCTATGATGGCGGCGACCAGCTTGCGCTCGACCTCGACTATATTCCTATGCCCGACAATGTCGTAAAACTCGTTAAATCCGAGTGGAAGAAGATCCAGGATGCAAACGGCAAGCCGGTTTATTGATCAAAGTCCTCTTCATTTGGACTGTAGCAGTGAGGGGCTTCAGGCCCCTGTTTTTTAGCAAAGCCATGCCACCCACGGACGCAGTCGCGATCGAGCGACGTTTCGAGCCGCGTGCTCAAGCCGACTATAATGAGGCGCCCAATCTTCCGACGCGGCAGCCCTGGATGGATGCGTTTTTCAAGAATCTGACGCGCTTCTTTGCGTTTTTTGTTTTCTCGATCCTCGCTGCCATCCTCATCTCCCTGCTCTTTCACAGCCAGCTCACGCTGTCGAAGTTCAGGTTCGACTTTTTGTCGAATGCCGAATGGAATCCGGTAACCGAGGAGTTTGGTGCACTCGTGCCGATTTATGGCACGCTGGTGAGCTCCGCCATTGCGATGATCATCGGCATACCGGTGAGCTTTGGCATCGCATTGTTCCTCACGGAGCTTTCTCCGACCTGGCTTAAGCGGCCGCTCGGTACAGCGATCGAGATGCTCGCCGCCATTCCCAGCATCATCTACGGTATGTGGGGCTTGTTCGTGTTTGCGCCGCTGTTCGCGGAATATGTACAACCGGTGCTCATCAAAACATTGGGTGCAGTACCCATCGTCAGCCCATTATTCAAGGGACCGGCGATGGGCATAGGTATGCTGACGGCCGGCATCATCCTCGCGATCATGGTCATCCCCTTCATAACCGCGGTCATGCGTGACGTATTTGACCTCGTGCCGCCGTTGTTGAAGGAGTCCGCGTACGCCCTCGGCTCCACGACATGGGAGGTCGTCTGGCGCGTGGTCCTGCCTTATACGAAGATCGGCGTTGTCGGCGGCGTCATGCTCGGGCTTGGCCGCGCATTGGGCGAAACGATGGCCGTGACCTTCGTAATCGGTAATTCGCATCGCCTCAGCGCATCGCTGCTGGCGCCGGGCAATAGCATCGCGTCGTCACTCGCCAACGAATTCACCGAGGCTGTAGGCGACCTGCATTCATCGGCGCTGATCGAGTTAGGCCTTATCCTCTTCCTGATCACGACGATCGTATTAGCGCTCTCGAAGCTGCTGCTCCTGCAGCTTGCCAAGCGCGAAGGCAAAAAAACGTGATCTAAGAATGGCCGTCCCTCTTCCTCATATATACGGCAGGCGCCGCCGGGTGAATGCGTTGATGCTGGGCATCTCAGGTTTCACCATGGCATTCGGGCTTTTCTGGCTCGCCTGGATATTGTTGACCCTCGTGTATGAAGGATTCAGCGCACTCGGTCCGGCACTGTTCACCCAGATGACGCCGCCGCCGGGTAGCAGCGGCGGGTTGCTCAACGCGATCGTCGGCAGTCTGCTGATGGCAACGATGGCCACTTTGATTGGGACACCGATTGGAATACTCGCAGGCACCTACCTTGCGGAATTCGGCCGGCGCGGCTGGCTATCGCCCGCGACGCGATTCATCAACGATATCCTTCTTTCCGCGCCATCGATAGTGATCGGTCTGTTTATCTACTCGGCGTATGTCGCGCAGGTTCGGCACTTCTCCGGCTGGGCTGGCGCATTTGCGTTGTCATTGATCGTGATTCCGGTAGTGGTGCGCACAACTGATGACATGCTCAAGCTCGTACCGGACAGCTTGCGCGAGGCCGCAGTCGCGCTTGGCGCTCCTGCCTGGAAGATGATTGTGTTTATTTCCTACCGTGCGGCGCGCGCCGGCATCGTCACCGGCATTCTGCTCGCAGTCGCCCGCATCAGCGGCGAGACGGCGCCGCTCCTGTTTACTGCACTCAACAACCAATTCTGGTCTTTGAATCTCAACCAGCCGACCGCTAACTTGCCCGTCGTCATATTTCAATTTGCAATGAGTCCCTACCCTGACTGGCATCGCCTTGCCTGGGGCGGGGCCATTCTCATTACGCTTGGTGTGCTGGGGCTCAACATACTTGCGCGCGCGATGTTCAGACGATGATGTCCGCAACGCTCGCTAACACGGAAAGGCGCATGAGCCAACAAGTGCAATTTGATAACCCGAAGCTCAAAGTCAACGACTTGAATTTCTACTATGGCAAGTTCCAGGCGATCAAGCAGGTGTCGATGGACATTTGTGCGAACAAGGTTACTGCATTCATTGGTCCCTCAGGCTGCGGCAAGTCGACCTTGCTGCGCACGTTCAACCGCCTTTATGAGCTTTATCCGGGGCAGCGCGCGGAAGGCGAAATCCGGCTCGACGGCGACAACATCCTCGACCGCAAACAGGACATCACACTCTTGCGTGCGAAGGTCGGCATGGTGTTTCAGAAACCGACGCCGTTTCCCATGTCGATCTACGAAAACATCGCATTCGGCGTACGCTTGTATGAGCGTCTGAGCCGGGGGCAGATGGAAGAGCGCATCGAATGGGCGCTCACCAAAGCCGCACTGTGGAAGGAAGTGAAGGACAAGCTCAACCAAAGCGGTACCAGTCTTTCCGGCGGGCAGCAGCAGCGGCTGTGCATTGCCCGCGGTATCGCAATCAAACCGGAAGTGCTGCTCCTCGATGAGCCATGTTCAGCGCTCGACCCGATCTCCACGGCGCGCATCGAGGAGCTCGTGCACGAACTAAAAGAGGACTACACCGTAGTGATCGTTACGCACAACATGCAGCAGGCGGCGCGCGTGTCCGACTATACTGCGTATATGTATCTCGGCGAGCTGATCGAGTACGGCGCAACCAACAATATCTTCATCAAGCCCAAGCGCAAGGAAACAGAAGACTATATAACCGGCCGGTTTGGTTGAGGCCGACAGGAGCACAAGAATGGCGCAAACCGAACATTCCCTGAAGCAGTACGATCTTGACCTGGAGGGATTGCGCTCGCGGGTCCTTGAGATGGGCGGTCTGGTCGAATCACAAATCCTGGCGGCCATTAACGGCCTCATGTCCGGTGATATTCGTGCGCTCGATGCGGTCGTCGCAGAAGACCATCGTGTGAATGCGCTGGAAGTGAGCATCGATACCGATTGCAGCCATCTGATCGCGCGCCGCCAACCGGCAGCCGGTGACTTGCGGATGGTGCTCGCGATCATCAAGATCGTGACGGATCTCGAGCGCATCGGCGACGAGGCCGCGAAAATTGCGCGCATGGGCAAGCAGAGTCAGGCACATCCGCGGCTGCCGCGCGCGCCAACAGCTCCGATCCAGCATGTTGGAGACATTGCCCTCGGCATGCTGCGTAAAGCGCTGGACGCGCTGGCACGCCTTGATACCGTTGCTGCCGCGTCAATCGTGCGTGAAGATTTTGCGATCGATCAAGAGTTTCTTGCGATCGTGCGTCAGCTCATTACATTTATGATGGAAGATCCGCGCACTATAACTGAAGCACTTGAGATCTTGTGGATCGCTAAAGCGATCGAGCGCATCGGTGATCATGCCAAGAACATGGCGGAGCAGGTTATTTACATCGTCAAAGGCACGGATGTGCGCCATACGACCGTCGAAGAGCTCGAGCGCGAAGCACTAAATTAACAAGGCATGTTAATGGGCAGCGAGATACTCGTCGTCGAGGATGAGCCGGCCATCCAGGAATTGATTGCCGTAAATCTCGAGCACGCCGGCCATCACGTGCAGCGCGCACATAGCGCGAGTGAGGCAGATGCCTTGATACGGGATATCAGACCGGATCTCATCCTTCTCGACTGGATGTTGCCGGACCTTGCCGGTACTGCGCTCGCGCGCAGGCTGCGCGCGGACGCGCGCAGCAAAGACATCCCCATCATCATGTTGACAGCCCGTGCGCAAGAACATGACAAAGTGGAGGGGCTCGATGCCGGTGCGGATGACTACATCACCAAGCCGTTTTCTATCAAGGAGCTGCTCGCCCGCATCAAAGCAGTTCTGCGGCGCCGCTCACCCCAGCTTACTGATGAACTGATCGAAGTCGCCGGTCTGCAGCTCGATCCGGCAGCCCACCGTGTGGCGTGCAATGAGACCCAACTCCACCTGGGCCCCACTGAATTCAAGCTGCTGCATTTTTTCATGACGCACCCCGAGCGCGTTTATAGCCGCATGCAATTGCTCGACCAGGTATGGGGCGATCATGTATTTGTCGAAGAGCGCACCGTCGATGTTCACATCCGGCGGCTGCGTCAAGCGCTTGAGCCCAGCGGCCACGATCGACTCATCGAGACAGTGCGAGGCGCCGGTTACCGGCTGCACGCTTGATTCCAGTTTGTGTGGAATTCCGGCGGGTAGGCACTGACAGCATCCTCGCGCTGCTAAACGCCGCTTGAATCACTTCCTCCTTCGCACCGCCTCGCTGGTCGCATTGATGGGGAGTGCTGCGTATGTAATTGGAATGGGCTTCGGCGCGACCGTCGGCTGGTCCGCGGGCGCTATCGGTGTTTTGGTGCTGCTCTTCCATCACGTAAGGCACATGCAGTTGCTCGCTGACTGGCTGCGGGAGCCGGACGCGGACAAGCTGCCGCTTGTCAGCGGAACGTGGGATTACATCTTTTCGCTGATCTATCGCTATGAACGGACTCGCGGCGCGGATTATCAACAGCTCGCCAAAGCGCTGGTCCGTTTTCGGCAGGCGGGCCGCGCGCTGCCTGACGGAGTAGTGATACTGAACGCGGACAACCGCATCGAATGGTGCAACGACACGGCGGAGATCCATTTTGACTTGAGCCTGGCGAAGGATGCCGGGCAGCCGGTCGCTAACCTTTTACGTCAGCGCGAATTTGTCGACTACATGGACAGCGGTGACTATTCGCATCCGCTGGTGCTGCGTCTGCAGCGGCGGGGCGGTGTGGTCCTTTCACTTCAGCTAATCCCATATGGTGATGCTCAGAAATTGCTGCTCTCAAGGGACATTACCCGCTTCGAGCGTCTGGAGAGCATGCGGCGCGATTTCGTAGCCAACGTGTCGCACGAGTTGCGCACCCCGCTCACTGTGTTATCGGGGTTTCTCGAGACGATCAGAGAGCTCAATCTCGACCCCCAGCGCTCGCGCGACTATATGAGCTTGATGGCCGAGCAGAGCAAACGCATGCAGCATATCGTGGATGACTTGCTGGCCCTCTCCACGCTCGAATCGGCCCCCAGCCCGCCTCTTGATGAACGTATTGCTATGATGCCGCTCCTTGAGCGGATACGCGCCGAAGCCAGCGCCTTGAGCGCTGGACATCACCGCATCGTGCTCGAAGCGGAGGGCGGCTTCGATGTACTTGGTGCTGAACGCGAGGTTGCCAGCGCATTCAGTAATCTTGTCAGCAACGCCATTCGTTACACGCCCGACGGCGGCGAGGTAAAGCTCATTTGGCGTGCCTGCGCGGACGCTGCGGAATTCGCAGTAGAGGACACAGGAATCGGGATAGCGCCCGAACATATCTCGAGGCTCACCGAACGCTTCTATCGCGTGGACCGGGGCCGCTCGCGTGAAACCGGCGGCACCGGACTTGGGCTTGCGATCGTAAAGCACATCCTGACGCGGCATCAGGCCACACTTGATATTCGCAGCGAGCCTGGCAAGGGCAGTCACTTCGCTGCGCGCTTTCCCGCGAGGCGTATCGTGCGGGCGGCGGCTTCAGCGAGTAGCGCCTCGAAACAGATGAAAGGCTAAGTGCATCGCGCTTGGCGTGCGCTTAATACCGGTTCACCTTTCGACGCCGGACGATACCCGGGAAAGAATGAAAGGAGCGCTTAGGAAAACCCTGGCGGCGGCGTGCGGTGAGCAACTATCCGAAACCCGACAAGGTTTGTCATCATCGATCTATAACTTGTGAGGCAGCGTCCGACTTTCTGTGATATTCGTCTGGTACTGTGACTGTGCGGCCGCCTAAGACCGCTATGGAACAAGGAGGTGTGATGATCGCCGACCTCATACGCAGTTGCAAAACTGAAGCCGCCGTTTACTTATTACTCACCGACTACATAGAAACAATGCGCCGTCATCAGAATGGCTGTAGGTTGCGGCTGTTAGTGACCAGGCTGCCGATCGGCGGCCGGTCAGACGTCGCGCAACGTTTTCGCCACCTTATCTCTGCACTCCTCGAGCCGTCGAGCAAGATCGATCAGTCCGCACTTATTGTCATCATCGAAGCGCTCCGCGCATTTGGCGCCGCGGTCTGTCAACTGACGATGCTCGATGTAGAGAGCATCACGTTGCCTGAGCTCAAGTACGCGCACGCTGCATAGTCGTTCAGCAATCCGGTCGAGAACGACACAGGTGTGAGCGCATTGCGCCCGGATTCTCGCGGGTTGGTCGGTGCAGAAGGAGGTTGCACTCGCGGATCCATTGTTTGTGGACCCTTCATGGCAAAGATGGCCTGCGTTTATCAGCGTTTGGCACGCCGGCATCGTGGCTGCTTTTTCTAATGAGACAGCGGCATAAATTCGAATGCGCATCTCATTCCCATTAACGAGACTATGCGGGTGTTCGCCTTGCCTTCGCGGTAGACTGTCTCAACCCAGAGACGCGATTTCCGCATGGCGATCCGCACAGTCCCGCCCCGGTCACAAGTTCCGCCGAATGCCCTCCGCATCCGGTTCGATGCATTCGAATTGGATGAAGCGAATGCGCTGTTGTTGCACGCCGGGGAGCCCATGAATCTCGCACCGACTCCATTTGCAGTGCTTTGTGCGTTGGCGCGGCAACCGGCGAACCTGCTTACCAAAGAGGCGTTGCTGGACAGCGTATGGGGACATCGGTTTGTCAGCGAATCAGTATTGAAGACCGCGATCAGCGACTTGCGCTCTGCGCTAAAGGATGATCCGCGCAAGCCGCGCTTGATCGAGACCGTATCGCGGAAGGGGTATCGCTTCATCGCAAAGCCCGCGCCAATCGCGCACATCACCGGGCCTGCGGCCGTGCCAGCATCTTCGCGCGACCCGGCCTTCATCGGCCGCGGCGAAGCGTTGTTATGCCTGCAGCAGGCATGGGATCTAGCGTGCAGCGGGAAACGCGCTATCGTCTGGGTCGCTGGAGAACCGGGTATTGGCAAGACGATGCTGATCGAGCAGTTCGCCGCGGCGCTTGGTGATGCCGCGGTCGCACGCGGTCAGTGCGTAGAGCATTATGGTAGCGGCGAACCCTACTTACCGGTACTCGAGGCAATTGCGGAGCTTTGCCGCACCGACCCGACGCTGTCCGCGCTACTCCGCCAAGTGGCACCGACGTGGCTGCTGCAGATGCCCTGGCTGAGCACGGCTGAAGAGCGCGATGCGCTGCGCAGGGATCTTGCAGGCGTCGCGCCCGAACGCATGGCACGCGAAATGGGCGAGGCACTCGACCGCTACAGCGAACGCCGGCCCTTGTTGCTGGTGCTCGAAGACCTGCATTGGAGCGACACCGCCACCGTCCACCTGCTCGACTTCATTGCACGCAGGCGACGCAGCGCACGGCTGATGTGCCTCGGGAGTTTCCGTATTAGCGAAGTGGTTGCCGCCGAGCATCCGGTGAATTCACTGCGTCATGAACTCCGCGTGCATCGCTTGTCGCAGGAAATCATGCTCGATCCGTTCTCGGAGGCCGATGTCGGCGAGTTCGTCAAGCAGCGGGCGCCTGCACTCGCTGAGAATGAGGTGTTCGTGCGCTCGCTGCACGAGCGCACTGACGGAGTGCCGCTGTTTCTCTCGGCGGTCATGGAAGAAGTCATGTCGCGCGAGTCCACTGAAAAGGACAGCGAATCAGTAGACGGCGCGATCGCGCTCCGCGCCGTACCCGAAAATCTTGCGGCCATCATTGACCACTACATCGCGAAGCTCGAGAGCATGCAGCGCCACGTGTTGTCGGCAGCGGCGACTTTCGGCATGGAGTTCTGCGTGACCACGATCGCCGAAATGATCGAGCAGGACGTTTCGAAGGTCGGCGAAATCTGCGACGGCCTCGCGCGCCAGCACCTATGGCTCGTACACCCACGCGATCGGGCGAGCGGCGACGTACCCGAACAGCCGTACGCATTCAGGCATGCGCTTTTTCGGCAAGTGTTGTACGAGAGAACGCCGGCCTCCGTTCGTGTTGAGTCTCACCGCACGATCGGCCGCCTGCTCGAGCGCGAGCGGTCGCGCGGGACCATCGTCACGGCGGCCGAAATCGCTTCTCACTTCGAACGCGCGCGCGAGTTGGCGACCGCTTTGCGTTACTACCTCGAGGCCGCTGAATCCGCGCTTGCCAACCTGAGCCCGGCAGAATGCATGACGCTGAGCGAGAAAGGCTTGAGCCTGCTGCAGCATGTCGCTGACAGCGTCGAGCGAGCTTCCATGGAAATCTCATTGTCGACGCTCCAAGGTATCGCGGCAAGTCACGTCTTGGGGATTACCGAAGACGCGCAGGCAGCGTTTCAGCGCGCGTACAAGCTGCTCGGGCAAGTGCCCCATCATGCGATGCGCCGCCGCCTCGTGCATGGTTTCGGTTTCGTGCTTTGGCTGCGCGCGCATTACGCAGAGGCGCTCGCTGTCGCCGATCAGGCAGAAGCACTCTCGACCGACCTGAACGACCCGGTGCTGCTGATTGTGGCATGCGTGACGCACGGCGAAGTCGACCAACTGCAGGGCCGGTCAAGCTCGGCACGCAGGTGGATCGAGCGCGGGCGTGCGCTGATCGACACCGTAGATTCGCCGGCCGGCGAAACTTTCGTCGCCGATCCAAAAGTTACGCTGCTCGGTCTGCTCGCACTGCAGTTGCTTCCGCTCGGATTAATCAAGCAGGCGCGCGCCAGACTGGAAGAAGCTCATGCAAGGGCGCAAAAGCTTGCACAGCCCATGACCCGCCTGGTCGCGCTTTGGATCGACGCATTGTTCGAAATACGGCTGGACCATCCCGAAAACGTCCGTGCGCTTGCAGCAAAGATGCAAGCCCTGGTCGACGAATTCTCGCTTGGGCAAGGCAGGACCGCCTGCCGCTGGTTTGCCGGCTGGGCCGAGGCGCGGCTCGGCGATCCGCTCGAAGGTTATCGCCAGATCCGCGAAGCGCACGATGAAAACGCTCAATTAGGCATGCGCGCCGGCGAAAGCGAGACGCTCGGATATGCGGTCGAAGCGCTCGTGCTCGCGAAAAACTGGCACGCGGCGGCAATGGAGCTCGAGCAGGCGCTGGCGATTGCGGACGCGCGTGCCGAAGGCGTTTATCTACCGCAGTTGTTCCTGCTCCAAGCGTCAATGGCACGCGCGCAGGGTAATGCTGCCGACAGCGAGCGCTCGATCCGACGCGCTCTCGACGAAGCGCGCGCACAAGAAGCGCCGTGGCATGAACTGGTGGCTCTGACTGAACTATGCATCAACAAGCACGCGACCGCTGAAGAACGCCGCACCTTGAGCAAACTGATCGCGCAGTTGCCCGAAGCAGCAGAGACTGCTGCGCTCAAAAAAGCGCGCGCCTGTCTGCAAGCC
>Ga0068868_100001493_pt1 | contig 16136 bp, 17 predicted proteins | sample KBSMisM42_FD_64660 | JGI IMG/M metagenome (GOLD analysis project Ga0068868, IMG submission 64660) | Miscanthus rhizosphere microbial communities from Kellogg Biological Station, Michigan, USA - KBS Miscanthus M4-2 | ecosystem: Host-associated > Plants > Roots > Rhizosphere > Soil ...
GCGAGCGCGAAGACGACGCCGCCGGAGCCGGTGCGGACGACGGGGCCGCCGACGCCTCACCCGGCGACGCCGAGGCCGCGGGTCGATCACGTGACGCAGCCGCAAACACCAATACCCGAAGGTCGTGAGTCTGCGGCGTCGATGGTGACGTTGCCTCCGGCGATCAGCTCGGCGGCGATGAAGGCGGCCGTTCTTCCGAACGCGCAGCCTCCGAAGCGGTCGTTCGCGATCGCGTTTGGTGCGGCGGCGCTGCTCGTCCTCGTCGCGAGCGCCGTGACGTGGAGGCTCGCCACGTCCTCGAGCTCGACATCGACATCGGCATCGACATCGGCGGCGACGGCAGCGGCACGTGCGACGACCGATCCGACACCGAGCGCGACGACGAGCGCGACACAAGGCGAGAACGCGAGCGTCGTGGACGTCCTCTTCGACGCACCGTCCGCGAGCGCGGCTGCGAGCGCGGCTCCGAATGCGTCGAGCAAACATGCGGCGCCGGCCGTCACTGCGAAGCTCGCCACGTCTGCTGCTGCATCGGCAGTTCCTCGCGTCGCTGCGACCAATCCGCTCATGCTCTGACCGATGACTCGGCTCGCCTACGCCCTTCCCTTCGTCTTCGTCACGATTGCGTCCGTCGCTTCTGCGGACGATGCGCCGACGGCTGCCCAGCTGAAGCAACAAGGCGACGCGGCGATGCAGGCGCTCCACTATCGCGACGCGCTCAAGGCGTACGAGCAGGCCTACGCGCTCGGGCACGATCCGGCGATTCTCTACAATCGCGCGCGCGCAGAGCAGGCGCTCGGTGATTATCCCGCTGCGCTCGAGGCGATCGAAGAGTTCGTGCACACCGCGCCGGACGATTTGAAGCAGCGCGTTCCGCACCTCGCGGAGATGGTCGCGGACTTCGAGAGCCGCGTCGCGCTCGTGGTCGTGAACTGCGCCATCGAGGGCGCCACCGTTCGCATCGGCGGAAAGGTCGTGGGAACGACGCCGCTCCCAGCGGCCGTGAAGGTCGCGGGTGGCGAGCTCGCGATCGCCGTCGAAGCGCCCAATCACACGACGTTTCATCAAGACGTCACCGCGCCGGGCGGAAAAGTCACCACGGTGAACGCGACGCTCGCGTCGAACGTCGCCCCGGTCGCGCCTCCTCCAGTACTGCCGACACCGGTCGTGCGCACGGAGACGTACGTGCCGAGCGGATGGCGCATCGCTGCCTTCACGATCGGTGGCGTTGGCGTGGCTGGTCTCGCGCTCGGTGGAATTTCTGGCGGGCTCGTCGCATCGAAGACGGGCGACGCGAACGCGCACTGTCCTTCGAAAGCATGTGACGCGACGGGTTGGGCAGCGATCAACGACGCGAAGACGTTCGCGACGATCTCGACGATCGGCTTCATCGCAGGCGGCGCACTCGTCGCGACCGCGGTGATCCTTTTCGTGGTCGCGCCTCACGCAACACGAAAGATGGGCTTCGCGCCGATCGTCGGGCCTTCGTTCGTTGGCATCGGAGGCGTGCTGTGAAGCGCAGGCTGTTGTTCGGTGGCGTCGCGATGACGCTCGCGTTCGGATGCGCCGAGATTTACGGGCTCGGCGACTACACCGAGGCAGACGGAAGCGTCGGCTCCGACACGGGCGCCGACGTCGAAGCATCCGTCTACGACGTCACGCCGCCGAGCGATGGCGGATGCGCCGGACAATGCGTGCCCAACATCCCGAGTGGCTGGACGATGATCGCGTACGACCGCGCCTTCCAACCAGCCTGCTCACCCGGCTACGGAAATTCGACCGATGTGCACGAAGGCATGATCGCGAACGCCGCCAACTGCCAATGCGGGTGCTCGTTCACGGCGCAGCCATGCACCTCGCTCACCGTGACGAGCGGCGACGGCGGCACGAACACGTGCAACAACCACTCGACGCAAACCGTGACGTGGGACGGCGGCTGCACCACGCTCACGACCATCAATGCTTCGAACGAGAAGGTCTCGGTCACGCCTTCCGGCACCGGCGTGTGCGCAGGCGACGCGAGCGCCAGCAGCATTCCGGCCATCACGTACGGCTACGACGGTCGCCTCTGCGAGGTCACGGCCGCAGGCCCCGGTGCGTGCTCGGTCGGCACGTGTGTTCCGGCCGCCGCGCCTTACGCAGTCTGCGTTTATCAAACCGGCATCGTCGCATGTCCATCGGACTACCCAGTGCCGCACATCGTCGGCACCAAGGTCGTGGACACGCGCGGATGCACCGGATGCGGATGCACCGTCGACGCGGGCTCCTGCTCCGGCACGGCCACCCTCTACAGCGGAGGCACGTGCACGACCGGCGCGCAGGCCGTCACCGCCGACGGCACTTGTCAGAGCGTCGCCAACGCCCCCTACAAAACGTTGACGTACGCCCGCACCACGACGACCACGTGCACGCCGTCATCCGTGTCTGCGATCGGCGACGCTGGCTTCGCGGACCCGCGCACGGTCTGCTGCGCGCAGTGATTTATCCCCGGTTGGGCTATACCCTTGCCCACGAATGGAGAGCCGGTACAAAGACGCGGACGCGGCGAAGGCGATCGAGAAGTATGCCGCCGGTGAGACGCTCGGGCTTCGTACGTATACGGCGCGGCTTCTCGGGAGCGTGCCGGACCTCGTCGTGCATGGCGGCGGAAATACTTCGGCGAAGGGCACGGTCCACGATCGGCTCGGTCGCGAATTGGATGTACTTTACATCAAAGGTTCCGGTTGGGACCTCGGGACGATCGAGCCTGCGGGGCATCCTGCGGTGCGCCTCGGGCCGCTTCGTGATTTGAGGAAGCTCGAGAAGCTCTCCGACGAAGAGATGGTGGCGGAGCTTCGATCCGCGCTGCTCGACGCGAGCGCGCCGACGCCGAGCGTGGAGACTTTGCTGCACGCGTTCTTGCCGGCGAAGTTCGTCGATCACACGCACGCCGATGCGGTGCTCGCGCTCGCGGATCAGCCCGACGGCGAGAAGCTTTGCCGGCAGGTCTATGGCAACGGCCTCGTGTGGGTGCCTTACGTGATGCCGGGCTTCATGCTCGCGCCACGCGTGGCGGATGCATTCGAGGCGGCAGGCAAAGACGCGTGGGTGATCGTGCTGCAACAGCACGGCGTCTTCACGTTCGGGGAGAACGCGAAGGAGAGCTACGAGCGGATGATCCGCGCGGTGACGATGGCCGAGCGCGCCATCGCGGACAAGCGTCGCACGGTGATGACGCGCGGCGCGGTCGTCGTGCAAGGGATCGAGTCGCGCATCTTGCCGCGCATTCGAGGTGTGCTCGCACGCGCGAACAGTGACGCGCTCGAGCGTGGGCCCATCTTGCACGCGCGGGCGACGGACGCGGTGCACGAGTTCTTGTCGCGAAGCCACGCCGAAGATCTCGTGGCGATCGGGCCTTCGACGCCGGACCACGTTCTTCGTACGAAGCCCGAGGCGCTCTTCATTCGCGATCCGGATTATTCGAACCTCGAAGGGCTCGGCCGTCGCGTCGAAGCGGCCGTGCAGGATTACGGCGTGAAGTACGACGCGTACTTCGAGGAGATGTGCAAGACGAAGGGCGTCGAGAAGAAGAAGCTCGATTCGCTTCCGCGCGTGATTCTCCTTCCCGGCTTCGGCATGGTGACGATGGGCAAGACGCTCGCGGACGCGAAGGTCGTCGCCGACGTCTACGAGCACTCGATGGCCGTGATGTCCGACGCCGACGACATCGGCACGTATCGGCCCGTGTCGCGCGCCGATTTGTTCGACGTGGAGTACTGGAGCCTCGAGCAAGCGAAGATCAAACCGCAGCCGCCGATGCCGCTCGGTGGAGCGGTGGCGCTCGTGACGGGCGCAGCCTCGGGCATCGGGCGCGCGACGGCCGCGATGTACGCGCAGCTCGGCGCGCACGTGGTGATGGTCGATCGTGACGACAGCGGCCTCGAGAGCGCGCGCAAGCCGCTCGATCCGAAGCGCGTCACTTCGTATCGCGCCGACATGACGATCGAAGGCGAAGTCCGGGCCGCCGTCGCGCACGCATGCCGCACCTTCGGCGGGCTCGACATCCTCGTCTCGAACGCAGGCGACGCGCCGCAAGGCCGACTCGACACGAGCGAAGGCGCCGAAGCCCTCCGCGCGTCGCTCGAAGTGAATCTCCTGTCGCACAACCACGCCGCGCGCGCTGCGTGCGAGATCATGATCGCGCAAGGCCGCGGCGGCTCGCTCATCTTCAACGTGTCGAAAGCCTCCTTCAATCCAGGCAAAAACTTCGGCCCCTACGCCGTCGCGAAGACCGCTCTCCTCGCATTGACGCGCCAATACGCGATCGACCTCGGGCAATACGGCATTCGCTCCAACGCTGTGAACGCCGACCGCATCCGCACGAAGCTCTTCGCCGGCGGCGTCGTCGAGCAACGCGCCCGCGCTCGCGGCGTCTCCGTCGACGAATACTTCCGCGACAACCTCCTCTCGCGTGAAGTCACCGCCGAAGACGTCGCCCAAGCCTTCGCGCACCTCGCCCAAGCCCGCGCCACCACCGGTTGCGTCATCACCGTCGACGGCGGCAACGCGGCCGCCTTCCCTCGCTGAGCGGACGACGTTCGCCCAATGGACGCCGTCGTCATCGAGATGGCCCAGAGCGAACGCGAGAGCCCATTTCTCAAGGACATGATCGCGGCGTGTGGGACGTGCGTGATCGAGCACGTCGAGAACGCGCGCGCCGTCGCCGTCGTCACGTGGGTGGGTGAGGCCCATCGCGAGGTGCGCATCGAGGTTGGCCTTCGCCCCAAAGGCCAATGGCTCACGCGACAGCTCGAGCTCAAAGACAGCGATCCGATGGCCGAACGCTGGCGCGCCGTCGGCCTCGTCATCGCGACGCTCGTCGACGAAGAAGAGCGCGCCGAAAAAGCCGCTCCGCCGCCTCCGACTCTGCCTCCGCCTCCGCCTCCACCTCCGACTCCGACTCCACCTCCGCCTCCGCCTCCGACTCCGCGCGCCCACGCGTGGCTCGATCTCACCGCGTTCGTCGATTCGAACGTCACGCTCGGTGGAGCGCTTCGAGCCGCCTGGTATCCCGCGCGCGCGCCGATTTTCGTGATGGCGAGCATCGGCTACGGAACGACGCCGGTGGACTCTTCGGGCGTGCGCGCCGATTCGATCGCAGGCGCGCTCGGCGTGGGCGCTTCATACGACGCGAAGGTCGTGGTGCTCGATGCAATGCTCGCGATCCGCGTCGAGCGCATCGGCGCGAGCGTCGAAGGAGACGCGAAGGATACGGTGCTCGTGTCGGGTCTCTTGTCCGTCGACTTCGTGTGGCGTCCCGTGCCTCACTTCGGTGTCGTCGCGGGAGGCGATGCGGTCGTGCGATCGCAAAACACGATCATCCAGCTTCGCGACGTAGAGGAGCGACGCATCGCACCTTTCGGCGCAGCGGCGCACCTCGGGGCACGCGTGGATTTTTGAAGGGCGCTGCCTGATGACGAGGGCGGTGGGTACCATACGATCGTGATGACTCGTGCCTCGCGCGTAGAGCCGCGATTTCGCGTGGTCGAGGGCGGTGGCGCCCCGATCGATGCGGGGCCGAGCGACGAGGAGATCGTCGCGGCCATCGCGAGCGGCGACACGCGCATCTCGGCGGCGCTCTACGATCGCGTGGCGGTCGTCGTCGATCGGACGATGTACCGCGTCTTCGGGCGCCGCGAGCACGATCACGACGACCTCGTGCAGACGGCCTTCGAGCAAATCGTTCGCTCGCTCGCGCGTTCGCAGTTCGCGGGTGCCTGCAGCTTGACGACCTGGGCCTCGACGCTCGCGACGCACGTCGGTCTCAACGCGCTTCGATCGCGGCAGCGCGAGCGCAAGGTCGTGAGCCGTGACGTCGAGCCGCCGGATCCGCGCGGTCGTGACGTGGAGCGCGAAATCGAAGCGCGCGCCGAGCTCGAGCTGGTGCGTGAAGCGCTCGCGGCGATGACGCCGGAAAAAGCCGAGACGCTCTTCCTTCACGACGTCGAAGGTCTCGAGCTCGCCGAGATCGCGACGCTCACGAACGTGTCGGTCGCGGCCGCACAATCACGTCTGGTGCGCGCGCGCCGCGAGCTCGAGGAGCGTGTGAAGGGAGCCGACCATGAGTGACTTGCTTCAAAAGCTCGCGGTCGCTGCTCCGCCCGAAGAGGCCGAGGCGGCCGAGAATCGTCGCGCGCGCGCCATCGCCGCGATCGGACGCACGATCGCCGATGAAGCTCGGGCGAAGCGCACACGCACCCGTTTTCGCGTCGGATCCGCGCTCGCGATCGCGGCCGCCGTCGCCATCGCGGTCGGAGCCTACGCGCTCACGCATCGAACGACGCCCATCGCGAAAACACCACCCACACCTTCCGCGCCCATCGCCATCCCCACCGTGGCTCCGGAAGTGCTCGCCGTGCGTGTCTCCAACGGCGCAATGCTCCACGAGCATGATCCGCTCGAGACGAGCTCCGCCGCGCTCGCGCTCACCTTCCCTTCCACCTCGCGCGTCGACATGACGCCGAGCTCGCACGTCATGATCGATTTCCTCGTGTCCGAAGAGGCGATGACGCTCGACCGCGGCGAAATCCTCGTCACGTGCACGCATGCCTTCCGCGTTCGCACGCCTGGCGGCGATGTCGTTGCCAAAGACGCGGCCACTTTCGACGTGAAGATCGTCGACGGAAAGCCGCGCGTGCGCATCGACGCCGGCGATGTGCTCGTCCCCGCGATCAAGCCACCGCCGCACGCGAGCGCACAACACCGCGACACGAGCACGCTGGCCGATCAGAACGCGCTCCTTCAAACGGCGCTCGACGCTCGCCGGCGCAACGACGACGCCGCCGCCATCGCGTCGCTCGACAAGCTCATCTCGAAATACCCCGGCTCCCCGCTCCTCCAAGACGCGCGCGTCGAACGCATGCGCGCCTACGAACGCTCCGGCCGCCACGCCGAGGCCGTCACCGAAGCCGGTCGCTACCTTGCCGACTTCCCGTCCGGCTACGCCCGCGACGAGGCCAAGGCGCTGGTCATCCGCTAGACGTCGGCCATTCATGGCGCACGAATCTTCGAATTTCCCTCGTTTTTGAAGATTTTTACGCCGTGAAATTTCTCTGCCTGATTTCGCTGCCACCGGTGACCAACATGATGTGAGGGCGCTTCTCCTTCTTCTGTTGTGCACCGCGTGTGGTGTGAAGCCGTACGAGCGCGGGAAGCTCGCGCAGCCGAAGATGGCGCTCGATCCGGATCCGGATCACACGCTGATCGAGCAGCACGTCTACGAGTATCGCGAAGGCGCGACGGGCGGTTATGGCGGCGGAGGCGGCGGGTGCGGCTGCAACTAGTCCTCATGATCGCGCAGCAGCTCGCGGCGGTCGACGAGCGGGCCGCCGTGTATCAAGACAGCGATCACACGACGATCGTGACGAACAACGTCACGGCGCGCGCGACGCCAGGGAAGCACGTGGGCGTGGACGCGCGATATCTCGTGGACGTGATCACGAGCGCGTCGGTCGACGTGATCAGCGCAGCGACGACGCGCTTCAACGAGGTGCGGCACGAAGCACAGGGAGGCCTCGATTATCACGACGATTGGCGCAAGCTCACCGCGAGCTACGTCTTTTCGACCGAGAACGATTGGACGTCGCACACGGGCAACGTGGGCTTCACCCAAGATTTCTCGCGCCATCAGGTGACGCTGCATCTCGGCGGGACGGTCGTGTCGAACGACGTCGGGCGGAGCGGTGACGCGAACTTTCATCGGTCGCTGTTCGTGACGGGCGGGAGCGCGGGGCTCACGTTCGTGCTCTCGCCGCGCGACCTGCTCGATCTTTCGTACACGCTCGCGTACTCGGACGGCTATCAAGCGAGCCCGTATCGATTCGTGAGCGTCGACAACGTGCCGATCGCGATGGGCGCGGTGGAGAACGTGCCCGAGACGCGCGCGCGGCATGCGGTCACCGTGCGGTGGAATCACCACGCGTTTCGCGACACGGCGTTTCGCTCGCACGTGCGCGCGTACTGGGACGACTGGGGCGTGAATTCGATCACCGCGGGGACCGAGTACGTCGTGGGGCTCGGTCACGAATGGGAGATGGGCGCGTTCGTTCGCGGCTATGCGCAGACGCACGCGTGGTTCTACGCGCCGTCGTACGGGCAGATGGAGACGTACATGACGGCGGATCGCGAGCTGTCGACGTTCATCGACGGCTTCGCGGGGCTTCGCGCGGGTTGGCATCAAGAACGGCCGGGCAAGACGTTCTCGGACTTGCGCTTCGACATGCGCGCGAGCGGATTCGACTTCGAGTTCTTCGATTTCCCTCGACTGAAAGAACGCTACGGCGTGCTCGGCGAGATCGCCTTCGGGGTGACGTTTTGAGAGCCGCGCTGATTTTCCTCGCGCTCACGGCTTGCACGGAGGTGAATCCGCCCGCGCCGCAGCCGCAAGTCGACGAGGCGTTCTTTCGGTGCGACGTGCAGCCGGTCGTGACGAAGTGGTGCTCGTCGTTCGCGTGTCATGGCGACGCGCGTCGATATTTCCACGTGTTCGCGCGCAATCGTCTTCGCGCGCAGGGCACGGAGGCCGAGCGCAACGCGCCGCTCACGCAGGAAGAGATGACGTCGAACTTCGAGTCGGCGCGCGCGATGCTCGCGGATGGATTGCTCACCAAGAAGCCGCTCGAGCAAGACGCGGGTGGGTATTTCCATCGCGGCGCGACGCTCTTTGGTGAAGGAAACGTGTTCGCGTCCGAGAACGATCCGGAGTGGCGCGTTCTGAACGATTGGGCTGCAGGCAAGAAGGAGGACCCGACGTGCGTCGAGCTTGGAAGCACGCAATAGCGATCATCGCGGCGTTCTTCGTCGCGCGACCGGCGCTCGCGTTCCACGCCGGCAAGACGGTGGACACGACTCCCGGCGCGGGAGGCGGAGGCGGGCTCACGTACATCGGCTTGCCGACCGAGCGCGGCCTCACGTGCGCGGCGTGCCACACGGACGCGCCCGGCAAGATCACGATCAACCTGAACGAGCCCACGCCTGCGCTCTTTTCGAGCTTCACCTACGAGCCGGGCAAGACGTATCCGCTCACCGCGACGTTGAACGGCGACGCCACCAAGATCGATCACTTCAACTCGCTCGCGTTCGTCGTCGTCGACGACAACGGCGCGACGGTCGGAACGATCGGCAACTTCACGTCGGACGATTTCTATCAAGCGCAGACCGGCGCGATCATCTCGGCCGGCACGAAGTGGAACGTCACGACGTGGACGTTCTCGTGGACTGCGCCTTCCACACCGGGCGGGCGCGTCCATCTTCACGTCGCGGCCGTCTCGGGAAACGGGGCCAACGTGCCCGGCCTGACGATCACCGATCCGTTCGGCGACGACGTGTTCGTCGGCAAGCTCGATCTCGACCCAGCTGGCGCGACCGCTTCACGCGAAGACGACGACGCGTCGCCATTCGCTTTTTTCGCGTGCGCAATTTTCTTCCGTAAACGGAGGCGCTGATGAACCGAATCGCCGTGTTTTTGCTGCTTTCCATGGGATGTTCGGATCCGAACAAGACCCAGCCATGCCCGATGGGCATCTGCACCGGCGGTGATGGAGGCACGGGCGGCGACGCCGGATGCACCGAGGCGTGGTCGTGCGGCGCCTGGACGAAGGGCAGCGACGGCACGTCGTACACGCGCACGTGCAACGACACGAACCAGTGCGGGACGACGAACAACAAGCCCGCGACCGGACCGGTGACGCTGCCGAACCTCGACATGGACTACTACAAGTGCAACGTCGAGCCGATCGTCGACAAGAACTGCGCGATGATGGGCTGCCACGGCACCGAGGTCGGTCGCAGCTACATGGTCTACGCGCGCGGTCGCCTTCGTCACAAGGAGACGGTCCCCGCGATGTGCCTGCAGCAGGGCCCGCAAGATCTCCAGATGATGGGGAACGGATCGATCATGTGCGAGGGCTGGCTGCCGCACACGACCTTCGAGTGGCAGAGCAACTTCGACAACGCGCGCGCGACGATGGTCGGCATCACGGACCCCGAGCGGAGCGATCTGCTGACCGAGACGAAGTTCGGCGGCAAGGCACACGCGGGCGTGCACTTCTGGAACACGAACAACCCCGACTACGTGACGATCAAGAACTGGCTCGGCGGCGCGAAGCTCGGCACGACCTGCGACCCGGACCCGAACTGAGAGAGGCGACCATGAACATGAAAACGATTCTCTTTGTTCTGCTCTCGCTCGCCTCGCTGTTCATTGCGCGCACCGCGAGCGCGTGGGACGCGCCCGAGCTCTGGTACGATCCCGCGCAGGGCGCGAAGGCGACGCCCTACAACGTTTCGCCCGGTGGCGGAGGCATCATCGGCACGGGCGGCCAAACCGATTTCGCCATCACGTGCGCCTCGTGTCACACGAGCACGGGCGTTCAGAACGCCGGATCCATCTCGCTCGATTTCACGCCTGCATTCAACGGCCAATACGTGCCCGGGCAGACGTACACGATCACGGCGACGCTGAAGGGCGAGCACCTCGGCTTGTCGGGTTGCGATCCGACCATGGACAACCGCAACGAGATGGCCGTCACGTTCGAAGACGACATGGGCAAGGTCGCAGGCTCGATGCAGGCCGATTACGGCAGCACCGCGTCGTGCCCTTCGACGCCTCCTGCGTCCGGCTTCACGGGCTCGACGGTGATGTGGAAAGATTGCCACGCCGTCATCGCGAACACGCTGAAGAACGCGACGTCGTGGACGTTCAAATGGACCGCGCCCGCGCAAGGCGCCGGAAACGTGACGCTGTACTATGGAGCCGTGGACGGCGACTGCAGCATGAGCTCGATGGGCGACGACGTGAAGACCGGCATGATGAAGCTCTCCGAGAAGACCGCCATGAACGACGTCCCAAAGAGCAACCGCTCGATGTATGCGATGCTCGCGTTCGTTCCGATCATCGCAGGCGTCTTCTCGCGCCGCCGTCGCAAATGAGAATCGTCTTCTTCCTTCTGCTCACGGCGTGCGGCGATACCGTGCTCGATCTTTTGCCGCGTGATGGCGCGGCTGGCGATGCGTGCTCGGTCGATCTCCAATCCGATCCGAACAACTGCGGCGCGTGCGGCAAGACGTGCTCGCACAACAGCTATTGCACCGGCGGCGCCTGCACCTGCTTGCCCAACTTCACCGCGTGCGGGACGTCGTGCATCGACCTCCGATCGGACCCCGATCACTGCGGCTCGTGCACCGCCACGCCGTGCGCCGCGGGCGACAAATGCGAAAACGGCTCGTGTCAGACCGGGACGTGCACGTCGCCGCTCACGGCTTGCGACGTGACGGGGCGATCCGCATGCGTCGACCTCGCGTCCGGCGAGCCGTATTGCGGAGCCTGCGGAAACGTCTGCGCGCCGAACCAGATCTGCGCCGCGAATCACTGCCAGCTCTACGAGCCGGCGACTCCATGCACGTCATGTCCGTGCGCGGCGTGCGGCGCGAACGCATGCTGCCCGCCGATCGGAACGCAGACGAGCCCCATCTGCGTCGGCGGCAGCGCCTGCCCCTGATTCCAGCGGCGTTCGTCGATTGTTCGTAGAAACCATACAATGGCAAACCAAAATGACGGATTGCCGTACGACGACGCGGCCGCCAAGATCGGTGCTGGAGGGCTTCTTCAATGCATCGCTTCTTGGGCTTCGCTTCGCTTGCGCTCGTCGGTTGTTTTTCGGGTGGTGACAATCCAGCCGCGGACGCGGGAACGGACACCAGCCCGGCGACGGAGGCGGGGACCGAGACGTGGGCGGACGGCAAGACGATCGACACCGACGTGGTCATCCCCGAGGGAGCCACCGTCACGATCGCGCCCGGCGCGACGATCACCGTCGGGAGCAACGTCTCGATTCGAGTCGAAGGTGCTCTCGCCTGCGCGAGCGCAGCGGGCACGCACGCGACGCTGACGGGCAGCGCGTGGCAAGGCATCAAGGTCGCCGTGCACGGAACGGTGACGCTCGACGGGCTCGACGTGACGAACGCCGTGACCGCGCTCGACGTTTCGGGTGACGGAAAGAACACGTACGACCACGGCACCATCACGAACGCGGCGCCGTTCGTCATCGCGACGGGCGCGGCTCTTTCGACGACCGGCGCGAAGGTCGTGAAAGCCGCGGGCCTCGCGCGAGTGTCCGGTTCGCTGACCGCGTCCTACCTCGACATGGACGCGAACGACCACGGCGCGATCGTCACGCTCGACAAGACCGCCGTGCTCTCGCTGGAAGATTCGACGATTCACAACAGCGGCAAGCTCGGTTCGACGAGCGCGCCCGATCAGCTGACGGACAACGGCGCGGCGACCTTTCACGTCGCCTACTCGGACATCTCGGGTGCCCACTGCGGGTTCCACTTCGATCAGGCCAGCGTGTTCGACATCGATCACATCACCGTCCACGACGTGACGAACGGCGCAGACTTCTGGGGCACCTCCACGAGTGGTACGCGCACGATCAAGAGCTCGAATTGGCAGAACGTCGTCGAGAACTTCGACGAGACCAACGTGAACGGCGTCATCTCGGTCGACGGCTGCTACACCACGGGAACGAACAAGCTGAAGGACACGCAGGTCACGATCACGAACGCGTCTTCCACGCCGATCGCCGGCGCGGGCCCGCGCTAGACGCGCGACTCACATCTTCATGCCGGTGGGCATGCCGGGCATGGACATCCACATGCCGAAGAGGTGGAGGCCGATGTTGAAGGTGAAGGCGGCGTCGTGGCCGTAGAAGCTTTGAAGCGATGACGGGATGGCGACGGCGGTGGCTTCGGCGAAGAGGCCGAGCTGGAGGCCGGACGTGACGAAGAGGACGTGCTCGTAGCCGAAGGTTTGGAAGAACCATGGCGAGCTGACGGTGTCGTTGCGCTCTTCGCGTTGGTTGAATTCGCTGCGGAGCCAGAAGGTTTCGCGGCGGTTCGGCGAGCGGAGGGCGAATTCGCCGAGGACGGCTTGCGATGCGTCGCCTTCTTCGGGGGCGTCGAGCGCGTAGTCGAGGAGCGCGTCCATGCGCCAGTGCTTCACTTCGCGCCAGAGGTAGGCGCTCGCGGAGACTTGCGAGGTGTCGGAGGCGCCGTGGCCTTGGTCGTGGAGATGCTCGCCGGAGATTTGGAGCTCGAGGAAATGGTTGATGACGTGACGCACGCGCGCGGCGCCGGAGACTGGGGCGCCGACGTAAGGATGGAAGCGCGAGTCTTCGGGGACGAGCTCGAGGGCGCTGAACGCGGAGAACTCGAAGATGGTGTCGTTCTCTCGGTACGACATGCCGATGACGGGGAACGTCTCGTGCGGGTTTTCGCCTTTGTGATGTTTGCGCGGGACGGTCGGGCCGGGTGAGCTCGCGCGATGCATGAAGATGGGCGGGCCGATCGTCGCGCTGCCTTGACCGGCGAAGATGGAGAGATCGTGGAGCGCGCCAGGGCCCCAGATGTTCGCGAGCGGATGGACGGCGACCATCGCTTGATGGAGGAATTGGTGGGAGTGTTGCGCGTCCCACAAGCCTTCACCGGATTGTCCGAGCTCGGGATAACCGGCTGCGCCTACGGTGAGGGGCTCGAAGTTGAGCATGAGCGTGCCTTCGATCCAGCCTCGTTTGTCGCGGCCGTAGAGCATCGCCCAGTCGTCGGTCAAAAGAGGGACGGTGTTGCCGAGGCCCGTCGACTCGAGGTGCGCGAACGCGTTGATCATCACGTGGATGCCGCCGGGCATGCCGGGGTTTCCAGGGATGAGCGTCTCGCGCGGCTCGCCGTACGGCATCTGCGCGTCGTCAGCGAACGCGCGCGCCGTGAAGCACGAGAGCGCGGCGATCAGAAGTAGTGCGCGCGATGCGCGTACCATGCGGCCGCTCCAAAGGCGACGACGAGCAGCATGAACAGCACGAAGCCGAAGTTGCCCTTCTCTTCTACTGCCGCGGGCGGAGGCGCGAACGCGTCCGGGCCAGAGAGGAGCTTCTGTTTCTTCTCGAAGCTCTGCTCGATCGAATCGGCGAGGTGCGCCCACTTCCCGCTCCCGAACGGGACGAGCGCGCGCGCGAGCTCGGCGACGTTTTCGTAACGATCGTCTGGTCTGCGCGCGAGGGCCTTCGCGACGACGGCATCGAGATCTTTCGGCGCGTCCTCGCGCACCTTCGAGATCGGAACGAGTGGGTCGTGGAGGATCGACCCGAAGAGCTCGCCCATGCCCTTCGCCGAAGCGCCGAACGGGACCCTGCCCGTCACGAGCTCGTAGAGCACGACGCCGAGCGACCAGATGTCCGTGCGGTGATCGATCATCCCGTCGTTCGTGACTTGCTCGGGCGACATGTACATCGGCGAGCCGACGATCGCGCCCTTCGTGGCGACGCGCGCCGACGCCGGCAGGTGACCTCCGTCGTCGAGGACGAACGCGATCCCGAAGTCGAGGATCTTCACGGTGCTCGTGCCGTCGGGCTGCTTCGCGAGGAACAAATTCGCGGGCTTCAAATCGCGATGCACGACGCCGAGGACGTGCGCGTGCGCGAGACCTTGGAGCGCTTGAAGAACGTAATCGACGGTGTCTTCGATCTTCGGGCGCTGCTCGAGGAACAAGAGCTCGTCGAGGTTGCACCCTTCGAGTCGCTCCATGACGATGAACGGCGCGCCGCTCTCGAGCGTGCCGACGTCCATGACGCCGACGACGTACGGACTGTCGACTTTGGCTGCCGCGCGCGCTTCGATGAGAAATTTTTCTGCGAGCGATTCGTGACCGGGCGCGAGGACTTTGAGCGCGACCGTCTTGTCGAGGAGCTCGTGGTGCGCCTCGAGAACGTACGCTACGCCGCCGGCGCCGATGGTGCCGAGGATGCGATATTTCTCGGCGAGCACCTCACCTGGCTGCGGCAGGCCCGTGACCTCGGGGCCGCCATCGAGCAGGCGCTTTACCGCGTCGGCGTCGAGATACCGCTCCGTCATTCGCACATCATGATTACCACGCCGCCTACTGAAACTGCGCGGCGATCGCGATTCCCGCGCCGCCCGCGACGCCGAACGGGCTGACACTGAAACCGACCAGCGGCGAGCTCTTCTTCTCGTCCACGTCCCTCATCCGTTTCGCGATCGGGAACGGCGCCCACGGCGCGAAATGCAGGACGTACGGCACGAGCATGCCCGCGGTCAGGCCGATGGCAGCTCCGGTGAGCGTATCGGATGCGTAGTGCATATCTGCCACGATTCGGAGCATTGCCGTCGCGGTCGCCGCGAGCATGCCGCCGGCGCATCCGAGCGCGTCGACGCCTTTCGGACCGAAGAAGATCTGCTGCGTGCAGAGAAGGCCCGCGCCCGTGAAGGCGATCGCCGCATGTCCGGAAAAGAACGACGCGTTGCGATCGCTGCCGCACATCGGATCGGTCGCGTGCGTCGTGCAATAGACGGCGAGGCCGTCGTTCGTGGCGTACGGACGCTCGCGAAGGGCGATCGTCTTCGCGGCGTACGTGGCTGCGAACGCGAGGCCGAGGGCTTCCGCGTTGACGAGCGTGAGGCCGGCCATGTCGCGGAGCGATCCGTGCGACGACATCGTGCGCGCTGCGCCTCCGACGAACGGCGCGGCGACGAGCCCGTAGAGAATGACGCTGCTCGTGTCGTCGGCGATCTTTCGCTCCTGTCCTGTCGGCGCGCGCAGCATATCGCGGACGTTCGCGTCCATCGCGACGCCGCCTTGCCATTTCGGCGAGGACACCTGCGCGCTCGCATGCCGGCTGAGCAGCGCCAGCGCGAGCATGAGGATCACCACGACCGTTCGCCGATGGAGCGACATCGCTCGATGATCGTCGCACACGCATGCGCGTGCGTTCACGAACGTCCGCGGCCGAGCTCCAGTTTTGTCTCACTTCGCCGCCGAACGTGCGCTTCCTGTCGAGGCGCGCGCCTTGCAGCTCGTGCGGTCATGAAACGCATCATCGCAGGCGCGCTGGCCGGCGTCGCGCTCGCCCTCGCGCCGAGCGTCGCGCGCGCCGATCAGACGATCTCGTCGGTCGTCTTCGTGTCGAAGAGCGAGAACAAGAACCAGGTCCACTACGGGCTACACCTCACCGACGCGTGCGGCTTCGCATCGGCGGCGCCCATCTACGCGTATTGGAAGATGCTCGAGAAGGGCGCGAACGTGACCG
>Ga0068868_100001494_pt1 | contig 16135 bp, 15 predicted proteins | sample KBSMisM42_FD_64660 | JGI IMG/M metagenome (GOLD analysis project Ga0068868, IMG submission 64660) | Miscanthus rhizosphere microbial communities from Kellogg Biological Station, Michigan, USA - KBS Miscanthus M4-2 | ecosystem: Host-associated > Plants > Roots > Rhizosphere > Soil ...
CCGCCCGAGATGCCGGCATTGGCGAAGAAGATGTCGAGCCCGCCATGCTGTTTCACGACCTGATCGACCAGGTCGCGAACCGCCGCCTCGCTGCCCGCGTCCGACTGGACGTCCGCGCCTTCGACCGCGTCGGCGCCCACCACGGTCGCGCCTTCGCTCCGGAACAGCTCAACCGTTGCCTTGCCGATCCCCGATGCCGCGCCGGTGACGATCGCGACCTTGCCCTTCAGCCTGTCCATGGCTGTCTCATAGCCAACTGACATTGTTGCTGATAGGCGCTCGTCCATGGATTTCAGCCTCGCATCGCAAGAGACCCAATGGCGCGACCGCGTCCGCGACTTCATCGAATCGAACGTCCGCCCGCGGACCGGCGATTACGACGCGCAACAGCGCGAGGGCGAGCGCTGGAAGGTCCTCCCGGTCGTCGAGGAGCTGAAGGAAAAAGCGCGCGCAGAGGGCCTCTGGAACCTGTTCATGCCGCCCTCGCACGGCGCAGTACCCGTCGACGACAGCTTCAAGTTCGACGGGCCCGGTCTCTCGAACCTCCAGTACGCCTTCTGCGCAGAGGAAATGGGCCGCATCATGTGGTCGTCTGAGGTGTTCAACTGCTCCGCGCCCGACACCGGCAACATGGAGGTCATCAACCGCTACGGCACCCGCGAGCAGAAGGACGAGTGGCTGAAGCCGCTGATGGAGGGGGAGATTCGCTCGGCCTTCCTGATGACCGAGCCCGACGTGGCGTCGTCGGATGCGACCAACATCAAGTGCAGCATCGAGATGCGCGGGAACGAATATGTGATCAACGGCCGCAAATGGTGGTCGAGCGGGGCAGGAGACCCGCGCTGCAAGGTTGCGATCCTGATGGGCAAGACCGACCCGGACGCCGACCCCCACAAGCAGCAGTCGATGATCCTGATGCCGCTCGATGCACCGGGCGTCACCATCAAGCGCCACCTGCCGGTGTTCGGCTACGACGATGCGCCGCACGGGCACATGGAGATCGAGCTCAACGACGTCCGAGTGCCGCCATCGAACATGTTGCTGGGCGAGGGCAGGGGCTTCGAGATCGCGCAGGGACGCCTTGGCCCCGGGCGCATCCACCATTGCATGCGGACCATCGGCGCGGCCGAGGAGGCGCTCGAGGCAATGGTGAAGCGGCTGATGAGCCGCACCGCCTTCGGCAAGACCATCGCCGAGCAGGGCGTATGGGAAGAGCGCATCGCCAACGCCCGCATCGATATCGAGATGACGCGCCTCCTGTGCCTCAAGGCTGCGGACATGATGGACCGCGCCGGCAACAAGGCCGCGCAGGGCGAGATTGCGATGATCAAGGTGGCGGCCCCCATCATGGCGCTGAAGATCATCGACGATGCGATCCAGGCGTTCGGCGCCGCCGGCGTATCGGAGGACGTGGGGCTCGCGCGGGCTTATTCGGGCATCCGCACTTTGCGCCTTGCCGACGGGCCCGACGAGGTCCACCGCCGTGCGATAGCCCGCCTCGAGTATAAGAAGTACCGGTGACCGACCAGGCGGTCGACGAAGCCACGCTTGGGCCCTGGCTCGAGGCCAACGTCGAGGGTTTCCGCGGTCCTTTCACCCTTGAGAAGTTCAGCTGGGGCCAGTCGAACCCGACCTATCGGATCACAGCCGCTTCCGGCGATTATGTGCTTCGCCGCAAGCCGTTCGGGCAGCTCCTACCCTCGGCACATGCGGTGGACCGCGAATATCGGCTGATCGCCGCCCTCCATCCGCTCGGCTTTCCGGTGGCGAAGCCATACGCTTTATGCGCAAATCCAGACGTAATTGGCGCGATTTTCTACGTGATGGAGCTGGTTTCCGGCCGCGCTTTTACCAACGGCGCGCTTCCAGAGTGTGATTCCGGCCAGCGCCGTTCAATGTACGAGCAACTGGTCGACACGCTCGCCGACCTCCACAACATCGATCCCGTCGCGGCGGGGCTCGGGGATTTCGGCAAGCCGGGCAATTATTTCGAGCGGCAAGTTGCGCGTTGGACTAAGCAGTATCGCGACAGCCAGACCGACGACCTCCCCGAGATGGAGCGCCTGATTTCCTTTCTTCCGGCGACTCTGCCGCAGCAGTCGCGAATCTCCATCGTCCACGGCGACTATCGCATCGACAATGTCCTCTTCGACGATGGCCACCTCCGTGCCGTCCTCGACTGGGAGCTTGCGACGCTAGGTGACCCCGTCGCGGATTTCTCCTACCTGGCCATGCAGTGGATGATGCCGGCCGACGGCACTGCGGGCCTCGCCAGGCTCGACCTTGCCGGGCTCGGCATCCCGAGCCTCGACGAAATCGTGCAGCGTTATTCAGCGCGCTCGGGCGTGCCGGTCGCCGGCCAGCTCGACTGGTATTTCGCCTACAACCTCTTCCGCCTCGCCGGCATCGTGCAGGGCATCAAGAAGCGCGTGATCGACGGAACGGCCAGTTCTGCGAAAGCCGCAGAAATGGCCTCGCGTGTTCCGATGCTCGCCTCGGCCGCGTGGACCTTCGCTGAGAAGGCGGGCGCTACCGCTTAGAGCCTGCCCATCAGCAGCAGGATGACGATGATGACAAGGATGACGCCGAGGATCCCCGACGGCCCGTAGCCCCAGTTGGCACTGTGGCCCCAGCGCGGCAGCGCGCCGACCAGCATCAGGATCAAGAGAATGACTAGGATCGTCCAAAGCATTTGGGTGCTCCCGTTCTGTTGTTTGCTGACCGTAACGAGCCAGCCGTAACAGGGTTGCAGCCTCAGCGGCCGGTGAAGGTCGGCGCCCGCTTCTCAAGGAAGGCCGCAACGCCCTCGCGATAATCCTCGGTGAAGCCGAGGCGCCGCATTGCGCCGGCCTGGCGCTCCAGCTCTTCGTCGAGGCTGTATTGCCAGCTCGAGCGGATCATTTCCTTGATCGCGGCAAGGCCAAGCGGCGGGAACGAAGCGAGTTTGTTCGCAATCGCGTCGACCTCGGCGTCGAGCGCGTCGTCCTCGACCGCCTTCCAGATCATGCCCCACTCGGCAGCCTTTTCGGCCGGCAGCGGCTCTCCCGTCAGGGCTAGGCCGAGCGCGCGCGCCTGTCCGACCATCCGCGGCAGCGCCCAGGTACCGCCGCTGTCGGGGATCAGGCCGATCGCCGAGAAGCTCTGGATGAACTTGGCGGACTTGGCTGCCACGACGATGTCGCACGCGAGCGCGACGTTCGCGCCGGCACCTGCGGCGACTCCATTGACTCGTGCGATCACCGGCTGCGGCAGCGAGGTCAGGGTTCGAATCAGTGGGTTCCAGCAGGCCTGGACCGTCTCGCCGAGGTCGACCGCTTCGCCCGGCGCGACGGCGCGGTCGTTGAGGTCCTGCCCCGCGCAGAAGCCCCGGCCCGCGCCGGTCAGCACCACCACGCGTGCGTCCCCAAGGTGCGCGAGAGCGTCGCGCAGCTCGCCGTGCATGGCCGCGGTGAAGCTGTTCAGCCGGTCGGGACGGTTGAGCGTGATCCGGGCGACGGCCCCATCCGCCTTGAAGTCGATGGTCTCGTAAGCCATGCCGTTCGCCTAGCGAAGGAGGGGGCGTGGACGCAAACTTACTCGCCAGGCGCGTGGCGCAGGAAATGCTCGCCGGCGAGGGCACCGGCCCGGCCTGGGGCATCAGGATCGAGGAAGCGCGCGAGGATTATGCGCGCATCTCGATGGTCGTGCGCGCCGACATGCTCAACAGCCACGGCATCGCGCATGGCGGGATGATCTTCGCGCTCGCCGACACGGCGTTCGCCTACGTCTGCAACGGCGCCAACGACGCCAGCGTCGCCGCTCAGGCCTCGATCGTCTTCCTCGACAAGGTGCGCGAAGGGGAGACACTCATCGCCGAAGCAACAGAGGTCGCCCGCGAGGGTAGGGCCGGAGTCACTCGCGTCGCGGTCCGCACCAGCGACGGCCGCGCCATCGCCGAGTTCACCGGCTATTCGCGAACCATAGGTGGACCGGTCGTCGAGATTTGAACGTTTACCCGTCCCGGACTACATCGCAGGCCATGTACACGACCGAGCTTCAGAAGACGGCGAAGATCGAGAATCTCGAGGACCCGAAGCTCCTCGAGGCGTTCGAGGCGCGCGTTGCTGCCGACGACTTCATCGAGCCCAAGGACTGGATGCCCGAGGCCTATCGTCGCACGCTGACACGGCAGATCAGCCAGCATGCGCACAGCGAGATCGTCGGCATGCTTCCCGAGGGCAATTGGATCACCCGCGCGCCGTCATTGCGCCGCAAGGCGATCCTGCTTGCCAAGGTGCAGGACGAGGCGGGCCACGGCCTCTACCTCTACTGCGCGGCGGAGACGCTGGGGACGAGCCGCGAGCAGATGATCGAGGCGCTTCACAGCGGCAAAGCCAAATATTCGACGATCTTCAATTATCCGACGCTCACCTGGGCGGACATTGGCGCCATCGGCTGGCTCGTCGACGGCGCCGCCATCATGAACCAGGTGCCGCTGCAGCGAACATCATATGGCCCTTACGCCCGCGCGATGGTCCGCGTGTGCAAGGAAGAGAGCTTTCACCAGCGCCAGGGTTACGAGATCATGATCGCGCTCGCGAACGGCACGCCGGAGCAGAGGCGGATGGCGCAGGACGCGCTGAATCGCTGGTGGTGGCCGAGCCTGATGATGTTCGGCCCGCCAGATGCCGACAGCCCGAACACGGCGCAGTCGATGCGCTGGCGCATCAAGCGCGAGACCAATGACGAGCTTCGCCAGAAGTTCGTCGACATCACCGTCCCGCAGGCGGATTTCCTGAAACTCATCGTCCCGGACCCCGCCCTCAAGTGGAACGAGGAGAAGGGTGGCTACGATTTCGGCACCGTCGACTGGGAGGAATTCTACGCGGTCGTCCGCGGCGAAGGCCCGGTCGCCAAGGAGCGCATGAAGGCGCGCCGGGACGCGTGGGAGAATGGTGCCTGGGTCCGCGAAGCCGCTGCCGCGCATGAGGCGAAGCGCCGCGCAAGGAAGGCAGCGTGAGCAGTGACTGGCCGCTCTGGGAAGTTTTTGTCCGCTCTAAAGGCGGGCTCGCTCATCGCCACGTTGGCAGCGTTCATGCTCCTGACGCGGAGCTCGCGCTCGCCCACGCGCGCGACACCTACACGCGGCGGATGGAGGGGGTGAGCCTGTGGGTCGTGCCGTCGGCGGAGATCGTTGCGTCCGACCCTGACCAGGCGGGCGAGCTGTTCGAGCCGGCGGAAAGCAAGATTTATCGCCACCCGACCTTCTACGACATCCCCGACGAGGTGAAGCACATCTGATGGCGACCGTCGCCGTCGATCCCCGCACGGAATATCTGCTGCGCCTCGGCGATGACTCGCTGGTGCTCGGGCAGCGGGTGTCCGAATGGTGCGGGCACGGACCGGTGCTCGAGGTAGATATCAGCCTCGCGAACCTCGCGCTCGACCTGATTGGGCAGGCGACGCTGCTGCTGGGTGAGGCCGGTGACGGCGACAAGCTCGCATTCCATCGCGACGTGCTGGATTTCAGGAACTGCCTGCTTGTCGAGCAGCCCAACGGCGACTTCGCGCAGACCATCGCACGGCACCTGCTCTACACGACGTGGCAGCACATGCTTCTGCAGTGGCTGCAGCAGTCGAGCGACAAGTTCTTGAGCGAGTTCGCGCACAAGGCGGTGAAGGAAATCGCCTACCATCGCGAGCTCGCATCCGAGTGGACGATCCGCCTCGGCGATGGGACCGAGGACAGCGCGCGGCGGATGGCTGAGGGGCTCGACTGGAACTGGCGCTTCGTGCCCGAGCTGTTCGAGGTCGATGAGGCGCTGCGGGCTGCGATCGATGCCGGCATCGCGCCCGATCCGCGCAGCTTTGAGGAGGAATATCGCTCGGCCATTGCGGGCGTGTTGACTGAGGCGAAACTCGACCAACCGGCTGAGCAGAGGCCAATCCTCGGCGGTCGTCGCGGCCATCACAGCGAGCATCTCGGGCATCTGCTCGCGGTGATGCAGTTCCTTCCGCGCACCTATCCCGACGCGACCTGGTAATGAGCGTCCACTTTCACGCGTTGCGCGTCGCGGAAGTTATCCCCGAGACCGCCGAAGCCAATTCGATCCGCTTCGAGATCCCGCCCGAGCTGCGCGACGAGTTTGCCTTCAAGGCCGGCCAGCACCTGACGGTGCGCGCAATCATCAATGGCGAGGAAGTGCGGCGCAATTACTCGCTCTGCACCGCGCCCGCCGAGGGCGACTGGATGGTGACCGTCAAGCGCATCGGCGGCGGGCTATTCTCCAACTGGGTCGGTGACCAGCTCAAGGCGGGCGACACGGTCGAGGTGATGGTCCCGCACGGCAGCTTCACCTGCGAATTCGACGCTTCAAAATCGCGGCACCTTGTCGCCATCGCCGGCGGCTCGGGAATCACGCCCGTCATGTCGTTGATCAAGACGCTACTGCGCGAAGAACCGAACAGCCGCTTCACCTTGCTCTACGGCAACCGCGACAGCAGCTCGGTCATCTTCCTCGAAGCGCTCGCAGGCCTGAAGGATAAGTATCTAAGAAGACTTGAGACTTATCACTTTCTTGACGCCGAGGATCAGGACATTGAGCTGTTTAACGGAATGCTCAATCGCGAGCGGCTCGACGAAGCGATCACTGCGCTGGTGCCGGACGCGCCAATCGTCGACGGTTGGTTCATCTGCGGGCCCGGTCCGATGATGGACGCGGCGGAGGCCGCTCTCCTCGACCGCAACATCCCGAAAGACCGCATCCATATCGAGCGCTTCACCGCCGACCGCCCGGCGGGCGCGGTCGTGAAGGAAATGGCGCAGCTCCAGACGCAGGCGGAAGGTGCCACGGTTGCAGTCACACTCGACGGCCGTACGCGCCGCGTGCCGTTCACCGCAGGCAACATCCTCGACAGTGCGCGCGCCTCCGGGCTCCCCGCGCCGTTCGCGTGCAAGGCAGGCGTATGCGCGACCTGCCGCGCCAAGGTCACCAAGGGCAAGGTCGAGATGGCCGTGCACTACGGCCTCACCGATGAAGAGGTCGCAGACGGCTATGTGCTGACGTGCCAGTCGGTCCCGCTGGGCGACGGTGTCGCTGTGGATTACGACGCGTGAGTGGGCTAATCGCTGATCGATGCTGAGCCGTACCGACGCTAGGGCAAGGACGCTTGCCGACCTTCCGCCAGTAATCAGCGATTCGCTGCTGAAGCTGATTGCCCTTTGCGACGCTGATCCGCGGCCCGAAAAGATCGATGTCGGAGTCGGTGTCTTCCGTGACGCTGTGGGCAATACGCCGATCCTGAAGGTGATGAAGGAGGCCGAGCAGCGGCTGGTCGATACGCAAGTCACCAAGGCCTATCTCGGCAGTGCTGGAGACAAGCGCTTCGCCGAGCTGCTTCGGCCGATCCTGCTCGGCCACCATGCGTCGGACGAGCGCATCCTGGGCCTGCAGACTCCGGGCGGGTGCGGTGCGCTCCGCCTCGGTTTCGAGCTGATCGCGACCGCCAACCCACAGGCGCGGGTGCTGGTCGGTACGCCGACTTGGCCCAACCACCCGCCGATCATCAACTCGGTTCGGCTGCAGCAGATCGATTACCCCTATTACGAGCGCGGGCAGGGCGCGATCCGCTTCGAGGATATGATCGCAGGGCTGCAAGCCGCCGAGCCGGGCGACGTCGCCTTGCTCCACGGCTGCTGCCACAACCCGACCGGCGCGGACCTCAATGAGGACCAATGGCGCGAGGTGGTGCGCGTCGTCTGCGATCGCGGGCTGCTGCCGCTGATCGACATCGCCTACCAGGGCTTCGGGCGCGGGCTCGACGAAGATGCGTTCGGCGTCAGGCTGATGCTCGACGCTTGCGACGAGGTGATCATCGCGCAGAGCTGCGACAAGAATTTCAGCGTCTACCGCGACCGCGTCGGCTCGCTCTTCATCAAGACCGGATCGGTCGAGGCCAGCAAGACGGCGATGGCTCACGTCCATCAGCGCGCCCGCGAGATGTGGTCGATGCCGCCAGATCATGGCGCAGCCGCAGTGCACATCATCCTCGAGGATCCGGAGCTTCACGCACGCTGGCTGGTTGAGCTCACCGCCATGCGCGACCGCATCAACTCCGTCCGTCAGCGGATCGCCTCGGCCGACCCGCGTCTCGCGTTCATCGGCCGCCAGTTCGGCATGTTCTCGATGCTCCCGCTGAGCAAGGAGCAGGTGCTGAAGCTGCGCGAGGACAATGCGATCTACATGGCCGACAGCGGGCGGTTCAACGTCGTCGGACTTGGCGACGACCAGATCGATCGATTTACCGCTGCCGTGGTCGGCGCGCTGGACGCGTAAACGGCCATGGCTGATCGCGACCCGGGCCGCGTATCGGCCGACGTGGACTGGCGCGAGGTCGCGCGGCTGGTTTTGACCAGCCGGGAAATGGACCGGATCGAGGAAGAAGAGCTCGTTCCGGCCAAGAAGGTTCTCTACCAATTCAGTGCGCGCGGCCACGACATGGCGCAGGTGCTGCTGGGTCTTCAGCTCAAGGATGGCGACGCGGCGTGCGGCTACTACCGCTCGCGGCCGCTACTGCTCGCGCTTGGCGTGCCAATTGCCGACGCCCTCGGTTCCGGGATGGGTCTTGCCGGCGGATATTCGGATGGCCGCGATATCGGCGTTGTCTTCAACTACCCCAATCCGGGCGGAGCGCACGCGCTGCCGATGTGTGGCGGCGTGGGTGCCCAGTACACGCCGGCGGCCGGCTGGGCGCAGGCGATCGCGTACAAGCGCAAGGTGCTGGAAGAGGGACCGGAAGACTCGATTGCACTGGTCTTGGGTGGCGACGCGAGCTGTGCGACCGGTGGATTTTGGTCATCGCTAACTATTGCTACGACTCAACAATTGCCGCTGCTATTCTATGTCGAGGACAACGGATACGGCATCTCGGTTCCGTCCGAATATCAAACGCCGGGCAAGGACATTGCTGCGAACCTCGCCAGCTTCTCGGGCCTGACGATCTTCAACGGCGACGGCAGTGATCCGGTCGAGGCGTCGCGCCTGATCGAGGAGGCGGTCGGCCATGTCCGCAAGAAAAGTGCGCCGGCGCTGCTGCGGCTGACCGTCCCGCGCCTCGAAGGCCACAGCTTCCAGGACACCCAGACCTACAAGAGCGAAGCCGAGGTCGCCGCCGAATGGGCGCGCGACCCGCTGCCAAAGCTCAAAGCGCATTGCGCCAAGCGGCAGATTGGCGAGGATGCCTGGACCGACCTCGAGCGCGAGGTTGCCTGGCAGGTCGAGGCGGCACGGGCCGAAGCCGAAGCGCGCGGCGTCTCCTCGCCCGATACAGTCACGACCAACGTCTTCTTTGAAGGCGAGCTGCAGCAGGTCGGCGGGCGCGCAGGCCTGAGCCTCGACGGCACCACCGAGGAGCCGCGGCCCGAAGGCCAGCGCATCAACATGGTCACCGCGATCCGCCGCGTGCTCGACCAGGAGCTCGAAGCCAATCCGCGTGTGCTGGTGTTCGGTGAGGATGTCGGGCCGAAAGGCGGCGTGCATGCCGTGACTCTCGGCCTTCAAGAGAAGTTCGGGCGGGACCGCGTCTTCGATACTTCCCTCAACGAAGAAGGCATCGTCGGCCGCGCCGTCGGCATGGCGCTCGCGGGGCTGATGCCGGTGCCCGAAATCCAGTTCCGCAAATATGCCGAGCCGGCCACCGAGCAGATCCACGATTGCGGGACGATGCGCTGGCGCACGCACAACCGCTTCGCAGCGCCGATGGTGCTTCGGGTGCCGGGCGGTTTCTTCAAGTGCGGCGATCCGTGGCACTCGATGACCAATGAGGTCGAATTCGTGCACAATCCCGGCTGGAAGGTCGCGGTGCCGTCAAACGCCGAGGACGCGGTCGGGCTGCTCCGAGGGTCCCTTCGCGGCCACGATCCGGTGCTCTTCTTCGAGCATCGCGCCATGCTCGACGACAGCTGGGCGCGCCGGCCGTGGCCCGGCGACGGTTACGTCCTGCCGTTCGGTCGGGCGAAGAAGACGCGCGAAGGCGACCAGATTACGATCGTGACTTGGGGCGCGATGGTTCCACGCTGCGAGGCTGCGGCGGAAGGGATCAGCGCCGACGTCATCGACCTCCGCACGCTGCAGCCGTGGGACAAGGAGATGGTGCTCGCGAGCGTCCGCCGAACGCGCCGCTGCCTGATCGTCCACGAGGATCTGCGCACGGGCGGCTTTGGCGCCGAGATCGCCGCCGTGGTCGCCGACGAAGCCTTCCTCGACCTTGATGCGCCGGTCGCCCGTGTGACCATGCCGGACATCCCGAGCCCGCATCATCCCAAGCTGATGGAATGGGCGCTGCCGAGCCCCGCGACGATCCGCGCCGAGATCGACCGGCTCGTGGGGTTCTGAGTTGATCGAAGTCCGCGTTCCCGACGAGCAGGAGGGCACCAAGGCCGTCGTGCGCGCCTGGCTCAAGCGGATCGGCGACGCGGTCGCCGAGAACGATCCCTTGGTCGAGCTCGAGACCGACAAGGTGACGCAAGAAGTGCCGGCTCCGGCGGCTGGGGTGCTTGCGGAAATCATCCTCGACACGGATGCCGAAGCAGTGCCGGGAGCGCTGCTGGCGAGGATCAGCACGGACGGTTCGCCAAACGTCGCCGAGCAAGACTCGAAATCGACTTCGGTCAGCCCCACGCGAGCAGTTGCTGCTTCACCCCGACCCGAGCCGGCGAACATTGAGACCAGGCTGTCGCCCTCGGTCCGCCGGGCGTGCCTGCAGAACAATATCGACCCCTCACGTATCCAGGGCACTGGCCGCAACGGGCGAGTGACCCGCGAGGACGTCGACCGCGCTGTCGCGACCGCCACCGTTGTCAGCGTCGGCGAGCCTGCGACTGCACAGCCGCGACAATTCGCGCCGCAAGACATCCCGCATGACCGAATGCGCCTGACCATCGCTGAGAATATGGTCCGCGCGGTCAGCGAGGCGCCGCATGTCACTGCGGTGTTCGAAGCCGATTTCACCGCGGTTGCCGCGCACAAGGCGGCGATGGCAGCGAAGGGCGTCAGGCTCAGCTACACAGCCTACATCGTGAAGGCCGCGGCAGAAGCGATGGCGGTCGCGCCCGCGATCAACGGCCGGTGGGAGAAGGACCGCGTCGCCATCTCACCGACGATCGACATCGGCGTCGGCACTGCGCTCGGCGAGAAGGGGCTGGTGGTCCCCGTCGTGAGGGACGCTGGCTCGCTCAGCCTTGAGCAAATTGGCGCCAAACTAGACGAGCTCACCGGCCGCGCGCGCGAAGGGATGCTCGAGCGCTCCGACGTCTCCGGCGGAAGCTTCACCATCTCCAACCATGGCGTCTCGGGCTCGCTTCTCGCTGCACCCATCATCCTCCACCAGGGGCAGGCCGCAATCCTCGGCGTGGGCAAGCTGGAGAAGCGCGTTGTCGTCCGCACCGTGCACGGCCGGGACGCCATGCTGATCCACCCGATGGCCTATGTGACGCTGACCATCGACCATCGCGTTGTCGATGGGCACCAGACGAACGCCTGGCTCACCCGCTTCGTCGAAATCCTCGAAGGCTGGCCCTCCGCTTAGACCTCGATCAACGCGTAAGGCCGACCGAACTTCGGTTTCACCACAAACTGGGCGACGTTGTAGACCGGCGTCCCGCGTGGCGTGCGGCCTTCGTAAGTCCCGTGGTGGGCGTGACCGTGCACCACCGCCTTCACATGGTCGAAGCGGTCGATCGGGTCGCACAGCCGCTGCGATCCGAGATACTGGAAGATCGCCTCGGGCTCGCCCTCGATCGTGCCCTCGATCGGCGAATAATGGAGCACGGCGACGCTCCGTTCCGTCCGCAGGGTCCTGAGCTGGTTCTCCAGCTTGCGCGCCTCGTTCATCGCCTCGTCGACGAAGGCCTTGGCGATAGGCTCGCCGAATGGCGCAAGCTCGCCGCGACCATAGCCGCCCATGAAGCCCTTCACCCCGGCGAAGCCGACGCCGTCGATCTCGACCGCCTGCTCGTCGAGCACGGTCATGCCCGCTCCGTGAAGGATCTCACAGACCTTCTCTGGGCAGCCGCATTCGTAATCGTGATTGCCGAGCACCCCGAGCACGGGGATCGAGCAGGACTTGATGTCCTCGGCCAGGATTTCGGCCTCCTTCTCCTTGCCGAAATTGGTGAGGTCGCCACACAGCACCAGCACGTCGGCGTGGCTTGAAATCTCCGCGAACAGCTCGCGGTACGGGGCCTCGTCGTTCTCCTGAACGTGAAGATCGCCGATTGCCGCAACCCGCATCGGGTTATTCGCCATATTGCTCTTCGAGATTGCCGACCGCGTCCGAGAAGCCCCATTGGTCGACATCGATCGCATAGTCGCGCGGGCTGAAGATGCGGCCGCGGCAGACCTTCCGGCCCGGTCCCTTCACGTCATACTGGTCGCGCAGGCGCTCGAGCAGCTCGTCCATGATCCAGCGCGGCACGAGGTGGCGCTCACTGGGGTAGACGAAACGGAAGTTGAGAAGCGCGATGAGGAGCACTTCCCAATAGAGCTCCATGTGGTTGAGCAACTGCTTCCAGTCGATCGCCTCGTGGCATTTCAGGATCATGTGCGCGACGTCCGCCATGTCGTAGCGGTGATGATCCTGGACAAAGATCTTCGACCAGATGAACTGCGTCGGCGGGACCAGCCGCACTCTTGCGCCGAACAGCTCGGACGCGGGAGCGCCCACGAACCATTCGTCGGTGACGTGGGTTGTCACCGTCGGCATGTTGGTGATGATGTCGACGAACAGCTCGCCGCGCGTCACGCGGTAGAGCCAGCGCTCGTCCACGATCTCGACGTCGAAGCCGTGCTCCTTGCAGTAGTGGAGCAGCTTGAGCGCATCGCCGGCCTTGGCGAAAACGTCGACGTCCTTGGTCGGGCGGTCGATCCCCGTATAGCTGGCGAGCGCATAGGTGCCCGACACGAGGAACGGGATGTTCGACTTCGCCATCAGCTGCAGGACTTCCGAATAGAAGGCCTCTGCCGCCGGGGGCGGGGTGATCAGCGCAGGCTTGCGCTCAAGCGTGTGCACATTCTCCACGCCGCTCAAACGGGAGGGTCCGCGAAGGGGTTCCTTCAAAGCCTCGATGCGACCTGCTAGCGATCGCTCATCTGGAGGAGGGACAATGACCAGGTTCCGCTTGCTTGCCGCGGCCGCCGCCGCGCTCACGGGCTCAACAGCTATGGCCGCACCAGTGCTTGCGCCGCCCGCGGTGACGCTGAGCGCCGACGTCCAGCCCTACGTGCACATTCCTGCCGGCCAGATCGCGATTCAGCACTTGCGGATCATCGACGGCACGGGGGCGGCTCCGATCGAGGATGCGACGCTGTTGATCGACGGTGCGAAGATCGGGGCCGTGCTGCCGGCGGGATCCGCCATTCCGGCAGGCTACAAGACGCTCGACGGCACCGGCGAGACGGCGCTCCCGGGCCTCGTCGGGATGCACAACCATCTTTATTACCTACAGCGGCCGAACCTCGATCCGTCGGGCAAGTTCGAGCAACCCATCATCATCCCGCAGATGACGTTCAGCGCGCCGCGGCTCTATCTCGCCAACGGTGTCACAACGATGCGTACGACCGGAAGCGTCGAGACCTACACGGACCTTGCCCTGAAGCGCGAGATCGACGCTGGGCGCCTGGTCGGCCCGCATCTCGATGTGACCGGCCCCTATCTCGAAGGCGCGGGCGCATTCTTCATCCAAAACCATGTGATCAGCGACGCCGAAGATGCGCGCAAGGAAGTCGCTTTCTGGGCGGACCAGGGCGTCAACTCGTTCAAGGCGTACATGAACATCAGCCGCGCGGAGCTAGGCGCCGCGATCAAGGAAGCGCACAGGCGCGGGCTCAAGGTTACGGGGCACCTTTGCTCGGTGACGTACCCAGAGGCTGTGGCGCTTGGCATCGACGACCTCGAGCACGGATTCTTCGTCAACACCCAGCTCGATCCCGGCAAGCAGCCGGACAAATGCTCAGACGGCACGGGCACGCCGACCCTGCTCAAGATGACGCCGGGCAGCCCTGAGGCGAACGCGCTGATCAAGTTATTAGTCGACCATCATGTCGCGCTAACCTCGACGCTACCGGTGTTCGCGCAGAGCGTGCCGCTGCATGAGCCGCTTCAGGCGCGGCAGATGGACGTGATGACGCCCCAGGCGAAGGAAGCCTACCTTTTCTCGCGCAATCTGACGGTCAGCCGCGCCGGAACTCAGCGCGCGAAAGACTTTGAGCAAGCCTACAAGAATGACCTGGGGCTGGAGCGGCAGTTCGTTGCCGCCGGCGGCCTTCTCCTCGCGGGGCCTGACCCGACGGGCAATGGCGGCACCATTCCGGGTTTCGCCGACCAGAGGGAGCTTGAGCTGCTGGTGGAAGCAGGATTCACGCCGGTCGAGGCGATCAGAATCGGCACGTTAAACGGCGCGACCTACCTCGGCCTTGCCGATCGGATCGGAACGATCGCTGCCGGCAAGAACGCCGACCTGTTCATCGTGAAGGGCAACCCGGCCGCGAACATCACCGACGTCGAGAATGTGATAGTCGTGTTCAAGGACGGCGTCGGGTACGACAGCGCCAAGCTGATCCAATCGGTGAAAGGGCGTTTCGGCCAGTATTAACCGAGGCACCTGACTTGCGTCGGGTTAACGACAGTGTACGCTCCCTGACTTAGCCGCCGAGTCCCGGCGGCCTGTGTGCTTACAGCTCGGGGGCGTGCTGTATGTTCAATGGGGCGACCGACCGCCAGGATGGCGGCCGATGATCTTCAATTCACTGACCTTCCTGGTTTTTTTCGCGATCGTCATGGCGCTTCACTACGCGCCGTTCTTCAGTTGGCATCAGAAGAAGATCAATCTGATGATCGCGTCGTACCTGTTCTACGCCGCGTGGAATCCGCCGTTCGTCATACTGCTGTGGGTTTCGACCGTCGTCGATTGGTGGGCTGCGCAATGGATGGTCCGCGCGAAGAGCGAGCGCACAAGGCGCGTCTGGATGCTGACCAGCGTCGTGGTGAACCTCGGGATGCTCGGCTACTTCAAGTACGGCGGCTTCCTGATGGACAATTTCGTAGCCGTCGCTGCGTCGCTGGGAATCATCTATCATCCTCCTGGCTGGGATATCGTCCTTCCAGTCGGGATCAGTTTCTACACCTTCGCGACGCTGTCCTACACGCTCGATGTCTACTTAAGGCGCTCCAAGCCAGCGGGTCATTTCCTCGACTACGCCTTGTTCGTGACCTTCTTCCCGCACCTCGTCGCGGGTCCGATCATGCGTCCCACCGAGCTCGTTCCGCAGTTCGAAATTCCGCGCCGCGCAACCGGCAATCAGATCGCGTTCGGCCTCGCACTGCTAACGCTGGGCTTGTTCCAGAAGGTCGTGCTCGCCGATGGCTTCCTCGCTCCGGTGGTGGAGGCGGTCTATGACGCGCCTGGCAAGATGCCGGGCATGCTCGACGCCTGGGTCGGGACGCTCGCCTTCGCCGGCCAGATCTTCTGTGATTTCGCCGGCTATTCGACCTCCGCGATAGGCGTCGCTTTGTGCCTTGGCTTTGCGATGCCCGACAATTTCCGTTTCCCCTATGGCGCGGTCGGCTTCTCCGACTTCTGGCGCCGATGGCACATCACCTTGTCGAGCTGGCTTCGCGACTATCTCTACATTCCCCTCGGCGGAAACCGGCACGGGCAGGCGCGAACTTATGCCGCGCTGATGGGAACGATGCTCTTGGGCGGGCTATGGCATGGCGCCAACTGGACCTTCGTCGTCTGGGGCGGTCTTCATGGGGTCTATCTGTCGGCCGAACGCTGGCTGAAAGCGAGGTTCAAGGGCTTCACGCCGGGGCGCTTCGCTATGCTCGGCTTGGCCGTGCTGACCTTCGTGCTGGTCAATATCACCTGGGTCTTCTTCCGCGCGAAAACCTTCACCGGCGCCGCAGTGGTGCTGAAGGGAATGGCGGGAATGCACGCCAAGCCCGATCCGCTGGTCGGCTACGGACCGATGATGATCGCGATGGGGATCGTCGCCGGAATCTTTGGGACTCACGTCGCGATGCGAAACACCACGCTGGAGGCGGTGCTGGAACGCACTCCGGCAGCCGTGATCGCCGGCATTTGGACGGCGCTGCTGTT
>Ga0068868_100001497_pt1 | contig 16125 bp, 20 predicted proteins | sample KBSMisM42_FD_64660 | JGI IMG/M metagenome (GOLD analysis project Ga0068868, IMG submission 64660) | Miscanthus rhizosphere microbial communities from Kellogg Biological Station, Michigan, USA - KBS Miscanthus M4-2 | ecosystem: Host-associated > Plants > Roots > Rhizosphere > Soil ...
TCGTCACGGCGTCGGGGTGCACGACAGGTCCAACATGTAGCCGTCGTGGGCGCTACGGGCGGCAGGGCTTCCCGTCATACTGATAGCGGTTCTGGACGTACGCCTTGCCGTTCCAGCGGAGGACCGGGAAGCAGAACCCGGGTCCGCCTACTGATAGGTCAGGCATCTTGTTGGCCCCGCGGGTCGGCAGGAACTCGGCCATGCCCGTCGAGCGATAAAGAAGTTTCCACTGGCCGCTGGGTACTTTGCTGACCAGCCAGAAGCCGGTGCCGGTGTCGCCGTAGCAAAAGGTCCCGCCTTCGGTGATCAACGCCTCGGGACGACCGTCACCGTTGAGGTCGCGAAATTCGGCGATCTTCGCAGGTTCGTAGCTCGGGTTTCCCGGATCGTCGCAATCGCCGCGCCATTGCGCGCCGCGCCGCGCGAAGCCGGCAGCCTTGAACACCGCCGCTTGCTCTGCAACGGGCACGGAAACTGCGGCAGCGACGAGAAGCGCCAGCATGCCCCAGCCTTATCCGAATTGCCTTGCCTGAACTAGGCGGCGAGCGCGGCCTTCAGGTCATCGACTAGGTCGACGCGCTCCCACGGGAACATGTCGCCCTCGGGCTTCCGGCCGAAGTGGCCGTAGGCCGCGGTCGGTTGGTAGATCGGCTTGTTGAGGCCGAGGTGCGTGCGGATGCCCCGGGGCGTCAGCTTGCCGAGCTTCCCAATGCGGCCGATTGCCTGCTCGATCTGGTCGTCGCCGACGCTTCCTGTCCCGTGCGTGTCGACATAGAGCGACAGCGGCTCGCTCACGCCGATCGCATAGGCGAGCTGGATCGTGCAGCGCTTTGCTAGCCCCGCCGCGACAACGTTCTTGGCGAGGTAACGCGCGACATAGGCTGCCGAGCGGTCGACCTTGGTCGGGTCCTTGCCGGAGAAAGCGCCGCCGCCGTGCGGGGCCGCGCCGCCGTAGGTGTCGACGATGATCTTGCGGCCGGTAACTCCGGCGTCGCCGTCCGGCCCGCCGATCTCGAAGCTGCCCGTCGGGTTGATGTGGTAGACGGTCTCGTTGCCGAGAAGGCGTGCCGGCATCACGCGGGCGACGACGTCCTTCACGTAAGCGTGAAGCTGGGCCTGCTTCTCGCCCTTGTCATAGCCGGGCTTGTGCTGGGTCGAGACGACGATCGCGGTCGCCTTGGCCGGCTTTCCTTCCTCGAAGCGAAGGGTGACCTGGCTCTTCGCGTCAGGCTCCAGGAACGGCGCTGCGCCGCTGTGGCGGTCCTTGGCCATCTCGGCGAGGATCTTGTGGCTGTAGTCGAGCGTCGCGGGCATGAGGTCAGGAGTCTCGTCGCAGGCGAAGCCGAACATGATGCCCTGGTCGCCAGCGCCCTCGTCCTTGTCCTCACCGGCATCGACGCCCTGCGCGATATGCGCCGACTGCGGGTGGAGGTGATTGGCGAAGTCGAGGCGGTCCCAGTGGAAGCCGTCCTGCTCGTAGCCGATGCGCTTCACGACGCCCCGCACGGCCTGCTCGATCTCCTCGCGGATGCCGGGCGCCCAATTGCCGGCTTCGTCCATGATGCCCTGGCCGCGGATCTCGCCGGCAAGGACCACGCGATTGGTGGTGGTCATCGTCTCGCAGGCGACGCGCGCCTCGGGGTCCTTGGACAGGAACAAGTCCACGATCGCGTCGGAAATCTGGTCTGCGACCTTGTCGGGATGGCCTTCGGAAACGGATTCGGAGGTGAACAGGTACGAGCTGCGCATATGCGAGGGCGAGTCCTCTGGATTTAGGGATATAAAGAAAGCTTTATATGGCGCCTCTAGCGGCGGCGGCGGCCGAGCACAATGCCGCCGATGATGAAGGCGAAGCCTAGCAGTATCGGAATGAGATTGCCGAAACGGGCGAAGGGCGGAGGCGAGTTGGCCGCCGGGGGCAGCGTTGCGTCGATCACGCCCGCTGTGCGCCACGGCAGCGACTTAACCACATGGCCGCGAGCGTCCACGACAGCGCTGATGCCGGTCGGGGTCGAGCGAAGCACAGGCAGACCCTCCTCGGCGGCACGAAGCCGTGCCTGGGCGAGATGTTGCGGCGGACCCCAACGCCCGAACCAGGCATCGTTCGATGGGTTGAAGATGAAAGCGGGGCGATGTTTCTCGTCGACGACGTCACCCGAGAAGATCATCTCGTAGCAGAGCTGGAAGCCGATCTTCCCCCATTCGCCGCCGACATCGATGGTCCGGGCGCCGGGGCCGGACGTGAAGTCGAAATCGCCGGGCGCCAGCCGTGACAGGCCGATTGCGGAAAGCAGCGGCCGCATCGGAAGATATTCGCCGTAAGGCACCAGGTGGGCCTTGTCGTAGCGGCCGATAACCTTCCCGCCGGGAGCGATCACGAAGATGCTGTTGGCGGCACCGTCGATGTGGAAGCCGTCACTTGAGGCAATGGCGATGCCGCCGGTCAGGAGGCGGTCGTCCGGGCCGAGCAGTGATGCGGCGCGGGTACGTTGGAACTCGGCGAAGGCGCTATGCTCGTCGGTGCGTGCATCTTCGAGCGGGTCAGTCACTGCGGCTTCGGGCCAGAGCAGCAGCCGTGATTCCGCGGACGGCGGTCCGGACAAGGTTGCAAGGCGGCGCGCGGCTTCGTCCTCAAAGCCCGGTCGCCACTTGTCCTGCTGTCCGATGTTGGGCTGGACGATGCGCACCTTCATGACCGTCAATGGGTCTGGTGGCACGGATGACGCTGGCAGGACCGCCAGCAGGGTCGTGACGCCAGCGATCAGGACCAGGGGTAGCCACTTGCGGTGATATCCCAGCCAGAGGGCGCCGCCCAGCATCGCGGCCAAGCCAGAGAGGCCATAGGTGCCGATCAGTGCGGTGACCTTGATCAGCGGCGTATCCACGAGCGCCGCGGCGGCGGGGTTCCACGGGAAGCCGGTGAACATCGTCCCGCGCAGCCATTCGGTGATGGTCCAGGCTCCGCCGAGCACGACCACGAATACGGTGCGGTCGTTGCGGCCGAAACGCCAGGCGAGCCCGCTTGCGAGGGCCGGATAGACGGCCAAGTAGAGCGATAGGAGGACCACCGCGACCCAGCCGAGCCATGCCGGCATGGCCGCTTGGTAGGTGAAGGCCGTCGCGATCCAGTTCAGCCCGAGGACGAACTGGCCAAGCCCGAACGCCCAGCCGATCGCGAGCGCGCGGCCGAGCGTCTTGGCGCGGCAAAGCAGCTCGCACAGCAAGGCGAAAGCAAGCAGGATCAGCGGCCACAGGCCTGTAGGCTCGAAGGCGAAGGCCGAAGCGGCGCCGGCAAGGAACGCATAGAGCACGTACGTCATTGAAGGCCGTCATTGCGAGGAGCGCAGCGACGAAGCAATCCACAAACCGCTGGATTGCTTCGCTCCGCTCGCAATGACATTGCGAGTGGATGACCATTCACCCCTTCCATCTCGCATTTCCCGTCGACGACCTTGCCGCCGCGCGCCGCTTCTATGGCGAATTGCTCGGCTGCCCCGAGGGCCGCAGCGCCGATCACTGGGTGGACTTCGACCTGTTCGGTCATCAGATCGTGGCGCATCTCGCTCCCGACCAGGTGCGCCGACGTTCGACTAATCCCGTTGACGGTGAGGAGGTGCCAGTGCCCCACTTCGGCGTCGTGCTCGACAAGAAGGCTTGGGAGGCCTTGGCGGAGCGGCTGACGGACGCCGACGTCGATTTCGTCATCCCGCCCACTGTGAGGTTCGCCGGCCAACCGGGAGAGCAGGCGACGATGTTCTTCCTTGATCCGGCTGGCAACGCGCTCGAGTTCAAGGCGATGGCCGACCCCGCGAAGCTGTTCGCGAAGAACTAGTCGCTTTGGGGCCGCGTCGTTTCCGGCGCATGGAGGCGCACGCGGATAATCCTGCGCGGGTCGGAATCGACCGCCTCCAGCTTCCAGCCGGATGGGTGAGTGACGGATTCGCCCTTCGCCGGAATGTGGCCGGCCAACAGGAAGATGAGGCCGCCAAGCGTGTCGACCTCGTCCTCGTCCGAGGACAGGCGAGGATCGACCGTCTGAGCGAGCTCCTCGAGCTCAACCCGCGCATCCGCTTCCCAGAGGCCATCTTCGAGCATGGTCAGCATGCCGGCCTCGGCCTCGTCATGCTCGTCCTCGATGTCGCCGACGATCTCCTCGACGACGTCTTCGATGGTGACGAGGCCCTCGGTGCCGCCGAACTCATCGACGATGATCGCAAGGTGGACGCGCTGGCTGCGCATCCGCGCCAGCAATTCGATGACCCCCATCGACTCTGGCACGAATAAAGGCTCTCGCATGAGCGCCTTCAGCGATCGTTTGCGCGATGGATCCACGTTCGCGATGAAAACGTCCTTGATGTGAACCATGCCGATCACCTGATCGAGGCTCTCACCATAGACCGGCAGACGGCTGTGACCGGCGTCGGCGAAGGCCTGGACCAGCTGGTCGAAGCTGATGTCCGAAGGCACGGCCATGATGTCGCCGCGGGTGACCGCGATTTCACCCGCCGTCTGCTCGCCGAAATGCAGCAGGTTGCGCAGCATTTGGCGTTCGGCCGGTGACAGGTCGCCCGCGACCGGGCTTGAATCCTCGGCCTCGTCGATTGCGTCTTCGATTTCCTCACGCAGCGTCGGCTCGCTGTCCCCGCCGAAGATAAGGTGGCGCATTCCGCGCCACAGCCGCGAACCGCCAGCCTCGTCGTTGCGAGTGGCCATCAGGCCGCTTCCTCGTAAGGATTGGGGATGCCGAGCCGGTTGAGGGCACGGACTTCGCGCGCCTCCATGTCGGCCGCTTCGTCATCGTCGTGATGATCGTAGCCCAGCAGGTGGAGCGTTCCATGGACGACCAGGTGCGTCGCATGGTCCTCTACGCTGATCCCCTTGTCCGCGGCCTCGGCTTCGCAGACTCCTCGCGCGAGAATTATGTCGCCCAGCAACAGTTCTGGGCCAGCAACATTTGCGTCACGTAGATCGTCGACATCGATCATTGGGAAGGAGAGAACATTGGTCGGCCTGTCCTTGTGACGATACTCAGCGTTGAGATCGCGAACCTGGTTGTCACCAGTCAGCAGCACGGAAATCTCGACCTGGCGAGCAGCGGTGGCGAGTTGCGGAAACGCGCTTTCAGCGATCGCCGCTTCGGCGGCGCGGCGGACCAGTTGCTCCCAGGAGCGGCTACTGTCCCATTCCTCGTCGGCTTCGATGGCGACCTCCAGCATCACCTGCCGGGTCCCTCATACGCTTCGACGATGCGCCCGACGAGCGGGTGCCGGACGACGTCGGCAGCTGTGAAACGTACCGTCGCAATGCCCTTCACGCGCTCGAGCTTTTGCACCGCGTCCGCCAGGCCGGACTTACTCGGATCAGGCAGGTCGACCTGGTGCGGGTCGCCGCAGATCACCATCCGGCTACGCATGCCGAAGCGGGTCAGGAACATCTTCATCTGCAGCGGCGTCGTGTTTTGCGCCTCGTCGAGGATGATGAAGGCGTCGTTCAAGGTGCGGCCGCGCATGAAGGCGATCGGCGCGATCTCGATCTCGCCCGAAGCGATGCGCCGCTCGACCTGCTCGGTCGGGAGCATGTCGTAGAGCGCGTCGTAGAGCGGGCGGAGATAGGGATCGACCTTCTCTTTCATGTCGCCGGGCAGGAACCCGAGCCGCTCGCCCGCTTCGACAGCGGGGCGCGACAGGATGAGCCGATCGACGCTGCCGCTAATCAGCTGCGACACGGCCTGCGCGACCGCGAGATAGGTCTTGCCGGTACCAGCGGGCCCAAGCGCGAAGATCATGTCGTCGCGGGCGAGTGCCTCCATGTAGACAGTCTGGACCGGGGAGCGCGGAACGATGGTCTTCTTGCGCGTGCGGATCATTACCCGCGGCGGGCTTGCCACTTCTTCTGAGATGATTCCGTCGAGGTTCGGCTGGGCAGCCATTCCGAGGACAGCTTCAACTGCCTCTGCATCGACGTCGTGACCCTGATCGAGCCGGTTGTAGAGACCGACGAGCACTTCACGGGCGCGGGACGCGGAATCGGGATCGCCCTCGATCTGCACCTTGTTCCCGCGCGCAGCGATGTGGACGCCCAGCCTTTGCTCGATGGTTATGAGGTGGCGGTCGTAGTCGCCGAATAGCGGCCCGAGCAGGTAGGGCTGGTCGAACTCCAGCTCTAGGCGGGCGCGGTCGGGAACGGCAGCGAGGTCGCGGCGGGCCATCAGGCAGCCACCTTCTGGCGCTCGGCTCCGGTCATGCTGTTCGGGCCGGCCGCAACAAGCGTCACGCCGACAATTTCGCCCGGCCCCGCGTCTGTGTGGACATGGACTGACTGGAGCCACGGCGAGCGACCGATCATCTGGCCCCGCAGCTTCCCTTTGCGCTCGATCAGCACCTCGGTGTCCACGCCCACCTTGGAGCGGTTGAAGGCCAGCTGGTGCTCGTTGATCCGGTCCTGCAGGCGCTGCAGCCGGTCATCCATGATTTCGCGCGGGATCTGGTCCTCCATCGTAGCGGCGGGCGTGCCGGGCCGGGGTGAATATTTAAACGAATAGGCCGACGCGTAACGCACGGCATCGACGATGCTCAGCGTCGCCTCGAAATCTTGTTCGGTCTCGCCGGGGAAGCCGACGATGAAGTCGCCGCTGAGCGCGATCTCGGGCCTCGCGGCGCGCATCTTCTCCAGCGTAGCGACATATGTTTCCACGGTGTGACTGCGATTCATCGCTTTTAGGATGCGGTTCGAGCCCGACTGCACCGGCAAATGAAGGTAGGGCATCAGCTTTTCGACCTCGCCGTGAGCCGCAATCAACTCTTCCGTCATGTCTGCCGGGTGGCTCGTCGTGTAGCGGATCCGCTGAAGCCCATCGATCTTCGCAAGCGCCCGGATCAGGTCTGCGAGCCCGCGCCTCTCGTCCGCCCAGGCATTCACGTTCTGCCCGAGCAGCACGATCTCGCGAGCGCCCGCTTCGACTAGCGACTGGGCCTCGGCGATGACGTCCTTCCACGGCCGCGAGATCTCCGCCCCGCGGGTATAGGGGACGACGCAATAAGTGCAGAATTTGTCACAGCCTTCCTGCACGGTCAGGAAGGAGCTGGGGTTGGCGCGGCGGCGCGCCGGCATCGCGTCGAACTTGCTAAGCGCCGGCATCTCGATGTCGACGGGGCGGGCGCCGCGCAAGGCTTCTGCGACCATCTCCGGCAAGCGGTGATAGGCCTGTGGGCCGACGACAATGTCGATCATCGGAGAGCGGCGCTTCGCCTCGACGCCTTCGGCCTGGGCGACACAGCCAGCAAGTGCAATCAGCGGCTTTGAACCGTCGTCACGGCGCAAGCGACCGATGTCGGAATAGGCCTTCTCCGCAGCTTTCTCACGGATGTGACAGGTGTTGAGGATGACGAGGTCCGCATCCTCGCTCGCGGTGGCCGCGCTCATTCCTTCCGAGCCAAGCAATTCAGCCATGCGCTCGCCGTCGTAGACGTTCATCTGGCAGCCGAAACTTTTGATTTTGAAGGTCTTGGGAGTCATTCGTCCTCACCTATAGGCGAGTGACCGGGGAACGTTAAGTCGAGCGTTCGAGCGATTGTTTCACGCGCTGCATGCGCCAGCTGTTTGCGGTCCAGCGAACGATCGAGCGGCTCGAGCACGTTGACGGTTACGGGAATGGTCCCGCGGCGACCGAGGAGCCGCCAGACGTTCTCCATAGCTGGTTCCTCGTACCAGCTCACTTCCGTCGCTGCGCTGCCATAGTCCAGCGCGACCGGCCGGATCACGACGTCTTTCGAGGCAAAGTTCGCGGCCTCGAGCAGCGCCGAGCGAAATGGCAGGAGATGGGTTCCCGGCCCCGTCGTCCCCTCAGCGAACAAGCCGACGGGCTGCTTCCGCTCCAACGCTGCGGCCGTCGCCAGCGCCTGATCCTTCGCTCCCTTGCGATGGGTGCGCTTGACGTAAACCGTGTGGTTCTGGTCAGCGAGCCAGTGGATGAAGGGATGGCCGAGCTCATCCTTTGCGACGAAGGTGCACCCAGTCGCGCCGCCGAGCACGACGATGTCGAACCAGCTCAAATGATTGGCGACGAGCAGGGTGTGGCGCCGCAGCGGTGCACCAACAACCCTGGCGCGCGCGCCGAAGATCCAGCTGACGCCCGCTAGGAAACGCGTAGGCCAGGGCGAGCTGCGAAACAGCGCCTTGGTCAGCAGGTGGACGGGAGCGACGAGGCCGAAAAGAGCGAACGCAGCGACTACGCGCGCAATCGCTCGTGCGTTCGGCCCCGGCTTAGCGATCGCGGTCGAGCGTGACGCCGTAGAGCTCCATGCGATGGTCGACGAGGCGGAAGCCAAGCTTCTCCGCGATTCGTTTCTGCAACGCCTCGAGCTCGTCGTCGACGAACTCGATTACATTGCCGGTCTCGACGTCGATCAGATGGTCGTGATGACTTTCCGAGGCGGCCTCGTAACGGGAGCGGCCGTCGCCGAACTCATGTCGCTCGAGGATGCCCGCCTCTTCGAACAGCCGCACGGTCCGATAGACTGTTGCGATCGAGATGTTAGGGTCGACGGCGGCGGCGCGGGCGTGAAGCGTCTCGACGTCCGGATGATCTTCGCTCTCGCCGAGCACGCGCGCAATCGTCTTGCGCTGCTCGGTAATGCGCAGCCCCTTGTCGGCGCACAGCGCCTCGATATCGATCTTACGCGTCATGCGGCCAAGTTAAGAGCCCGGCCCACCATTTGCGAGCGTTACTTGCCGCCGCGCGTTCGCCGGCGCTTGGTGCCGAGCCCGATCGACTTGGCCAAGGTTCGCCGTTGCTCGGCATAGTTCGGTGCCACCATCGGATAATCGCCGGAAAGTCCCCACTTCTGACGATACTGGTCAGGAGTCATATTATAGTGGGTCATCAGATGCCGCTTGAGCATCTTCAGCTTCTTTCCGTCTTCAAGGCATACGATGTAGTCGGGCTTGATCGAAGAGCGGATCGAGACCTTCGGCTCAGGCTTCGGTTCCGCGGCTCCATTTGACCCGGCAATGCCGGACAGAGCGGAATGAACGTTCTGAATAAGATTCGGCAAGTCGTTGACGGCAACACTATTGTTGCTGACGTGGGCGGCGACGATGTCGGCCGTGAGCGTAAGCAACGTGTCGTCGGTGTTTTCGGCGTCGGACATGTTGGTTTCCTGAGTTCGAGCAGAGACCGGTGCAGTGGACGCTTGCACGCAAGTACAAGTACGCCGCTAACTGCATCACTGCAAGTGCGCGCTAAGTCGCTACAAGATAAAGAACCGTCCAACTAAAGTTGGTAGGCAAGAGTGACTGCGTCGAAACGTCGTCCATCGGGTGCGTGATAGTAATTGCGGCGGCGGCCCACCGGGGAAAAACCCGCGTCCCGATACAAGGAAACCGCGGAATTTCCCTCACGCACCTCCAAATGCACGCGTGAAACTCCGTCGTTACGTACCCGGTCTAAAAAATCATCCAGCAGCCTGCGCCCAACGCCCCGCCCGTGCTGGCTCGGCATCACGGCGATCAGCAGCAATTCGGATTCGTCGGCGACGGTGCGAAAGAGCGAGAAGCCGATCGTGTCGGGGCTCTCGGCCTCCCGCGCGAGGATCAGCGACACGCCCGCCATCGGGAGGATCCCACCCAGCTGTGAGCGCGTCCACGCTTCGCCGAACTTATCGCCGAACGCCGCGTCCATGACGCGCATCACGGAATCGATGTCCTGCGAGGACCCGGCTTCGATCCGCACATGCTGCTCCACGGTGGCCATCACGCTGCCTCGGGTACGCGCGCGTCGGGGGCGCGGGCATAGACGGGTTTCGCTGGAAGCGACCGGAGCTGCTCGGGCAATTTTGGCGCTGTCGCCGCCGATGGCCACCGCTCACGAGCATCGCCCCAGCCACGCGCCTCGACGAGCTGCCGGGCGCCGGAGCCGACGACAAGCGATGCGGTCGTTGACCGGGCGGCTTCCGAAGGCGGCAGGTTCAACAGGCCTAACGTGGGCTCGACGCTCGCCGCATCGAACTGCTGGACGAACAGCTCGCCGTGCCCGCCGGTTACCGCAACCGCGACGTCCCCCTCGGGGGCTGCTCCTGCGGCGATCAGGCCGAGCGAGGAGACCCCCATCAGCTCGGCATCCCAGCCGATCGCAAGACCGTGTGCCGCCGCGATCGCGACGCGAATGCCGGTGAAGCTGCCCGGGCCGATGCCGACGAGGATCCGCTTGGCTCGCCGTCCGTCCATCACCTCGCCGATCATCGGCACGAGCTGTTCAGCGTGGCCGCGGCCGATGATGTCGTCTCTGGCGACGACGACAGTGCCGTAGTCGTCGAACAGAGCGACCGTGCAGGCGGCGCTCGACGTGTCGAAGGCCAGGATCATGGGGAGGATAGTGGTCACATGCGGCTCAACGCCGCAAGCCCTCGAAAGTTAGACAGCCTCGACCGTTTCGACTTCCGGGACGTAGTGCCGGATCAGACTCTCGATGCCGCGCTTCAGCGTCACGGTCGACGATGGGCAGCCCGAGCAGGCGCCATGCATCGAGAGATAAAGATGGCCGTCCTTGTAGCCCTTGTAGACGATGTCGCCGCCATCCTGCGCGACGGCGGGCCGGACCCGCGTTTCGATCAGCTCCTTGATCTGGTCGATGATGTCGGCGTCTTCCGGGTTTTCCTCGATATCCGATTCCGAAGAGATGTAGATGCCGGCCGCGCTCCCTGGCGCAAACAGGGGCGCTCCGCTGACAAAATGGTCGAGCAGGGTTTCGAGCACGAGCGGCTCGAGATCCGTCCAGGACACGCCCGGAGCCGCGGTCACAGAGATGAAGTCCCGTCCGTAGAAGACGCCCTCGACCATGCCGCTTTCGAACAACGCATTCGCAAGCGGTGAGGCGGCCGCGCTCTCGGCGTCGGCGAAATCGCGCGTTCCAGAGTCCATGACGTTCTGGCCCGGCAGGAACTTGCGGGTCGCGGGGTTCGGAGTCTGCTCGGTACGGATCAACATGACGCCGATGTGGGCCGCCGGGGCGTTCCGATCAAGAAGGCGGCGTCCAGTGCCCAAAGGGCGGCGCGCCGGCGACGATCCAGCGAACAACGCCAATCGACACAGCCAAGCAGATCAGCGCGACCCACCATTTGCCTGGCCGCATCGGTTGCGTGCCGGGTTCAAGCGCGGCGCGGCCGGTGATCATCGGCTTGGTCAGACGGCGGCCGCGGAAACGGTAGAAGAGGATCGCGGCGACGTGCAGCACGATCAGGCCGAGCACCACGTTGAACCAGAGTTCGTGGATGTCGCGTGCCTTATCCGAGGTATCGATGCTGACGAGGCTGCTGAGCGGGCCCGTGAAAATTCCGTCCTCATCCTCCGAGATCAGCCCCAGGCTTACTTGGACGGCGACCGCAGCGAATAGGGCGAGGACGCTCAGCGCCCCAAGCGGCGTGTGTCCAATGCCGTTCCAGTGTCCGCGAAGATAGGCCAGTACAGTACGAGGCCCACGTACGAAGCTTGAGAAGCGCGCCGTCGAGCTGCCCACGAACCCCCACAGCACGCGGAAGATCAGCAGTGTCAGGATCGAGCAGCCCGACCAGATGTGCCAGTCGGTGTGGTGGTTATGGACGGACCACCAGCTGAACGCGATCAAGCCGGCGAGCAGCCAGTGGACCAGCCGCACGGGGAGGTCCCAGACAGGCTGCTTCATGACCGGCGCCTTACTCAGTGGTGCATGTCCGTGCGATATTTGTCGTGGCACGCCTTGCAGGTGCCGGCGAGGTCCGCATAGCGCGCTTTCATCGCGTTGACGTCACCCCTCGTGGTGACCGCGTTGAATGCCGCGGCGGCGATTTGAAAATTGCGGAGCTTGGCCGAGAAATCGGTCGCGTTCTGCGGCTGCCAGATCTCGGGCTTTGCGCCCGTCTTGCCGACTTCCGGCCCAGTGCCTTCCGGGAACCAGCCGGAAGCCTGGCGGGAAAGGCCGGCGATCTGACCCGCGGCCGTGCGGACCAGCGCCAGGTTCGGCGCGGGGGAGTCGAACTCGCGATGCAGGGCTTTGAAGTCCTTGCCGATCGTCTCCATGCCCTCGTGACGCGTGTGCATGATCTTCGCGGCGTCGCCGAGCGACACTCGTGCCTCGAGGTTTGCTGACGCCTGGTTCACATCGCGCGAGTCATTGCTGATGTTCGCTGAGCTATTGTTGGCCTGGCTGGTTTCCGGACCGCCGCATCCGCCGATCAGCGCGGTGCAGGCGACTAACGCAATCGACACAAGACGCATGATCTCTCCTATTGCTTAAGCGGACTTGGTGTTCTCGATCATCTGAATGAGGCCTGAGAAGTCCTTGTTCCCGTTCCCGGCGTCAACGAAGCGCTGGTACAGCTCCTCCGCCTTGGCGCCCATCGGCGTGTAGGCGCCGACCTGGTTCGCCGCTTCCTCTGCGAGCTTCAAATCCTTGAGCATAAGCGCAGCCGCAAAGCCGCCCTCATAGTCGCGGTCGGCTGGCGTTTCCGGACCGACGCCGGGAACCGGACAATAGCTCGTCATCGACCAGCTCTGGCCCGAAGCCTTTGACGAGATGTCGAAGAAGGTCTGAAGGTTGAGCCCCAATTTCTTCGCCAGCGTGAAGCCTTCGACGGTGGCTGCCATGGTCGCGCCGAGGATCATGTTGTTGCAGATCTTGGCGGCCTGTCCGGCACCGAGCTCGCCCGCATGTATGACGGCTTTCGCCATCGGTTCCAGGTAGGGCTTGGCGCGCTCGAACTGCTCGTCCGTGCCGCCGACCATCAGTGCGAGGGTGCCCGCAGCCGCCGCGGCAATGCCGCCCGATACGGGCGCGTCCACGAAATCGAAGCCCTTCGCCTTCATCTCCTCGCCCACGTCGCGCGCGCTCTCCACATCGATCGTGGAGCAATCGATTAGCAATGCGCCCGGCTTCGCATTCGGCGCCACGTCGTCGTGGAAGACCGCGCGGACATGCTTGGCCGCCGGGAGCATGGTGACGACAACGTCCGCGTCAACGACTGCCTCAGCTGCGGAAGCCGCGGGTTTACAACCGCCTTCAACAGCATGCTGGACTGCTTCGGGCACGAGGTCGAAAGCGCGGACCTCATGGCCTGCCTTGGCGAGGTTCGGCGCCATTCCGCCGCCCATGTGGCCGAGGCCGATGAATGCGATCTTCGCCATTTCAGATTCCCGTAAAGAGTGTCGCCATGCCAACGATCAAGAGCACGCAGCCGAAAACGGACAAAAAGACGTGAAATGCGCGCTCGAAGATATTGTAGAAGCACGATTTGGGCAGTGGCTCAGCCCCGGTCATTGTCCGGATAATCGCTTCTCCAACAGTCGTGGTTTCATCCGCCGGTCGCCGGAGTGCGGTGATAGCGGAAAGAGCCATCACCCCGCCGAACAGGATCATGAAGAGCGAAGCGATCACTTGCCCTTCCAGTTACCCGGCCGCTTCTCGACAAAGGCGGCCATGCCTTCCTTCTGGTCCTCGGTGCCAAACAGCCCATGGAACAGGCGGCGCTCGAAGCGGATGCCCTGGGTCAGCGGCAGTTCCTGAGCGGCATTGACCATTTCCTTGACCGCAATCGCGGCGAGCGGCGGCATGGCGGCGATCGCCTCGGCCGTTTTCAACGCCTCATCGAGCAGCTCGGCGGCGGGTACGACCTTCGCGACCAGCCCTGAGCGTTCGGCTTCCTCGGCCGCCATCATCCGTCCCGTGAGGCACATTTCCATCGCCTTCGCCTTGCCCACGGCATGAGCAAGCCGCTGCGATCCGCCCATGCCAGGCGTGACGCCAAGTTTGATCTCAGGCTGGCCGAACTTCGCGGTGTCAGCAGCAATGATGAAGTCCGCCATCATCGCCACTTCGCAACCGCCGCCGAGCGCATAGCCGGCGACGGCCGCCAGCCAAGGCTTGCGCGTCGCGGCGACCTTTTCCCAGCCGGCGAAGAAGTCGGAGGAGTACATCTCAGCAAAACCCTGCCCGGACATTTCCTTGATGTCCGCGCCGGCAGCGAAGGCCTTTTCGGAGCCGGTCAGCACTAGGCAGCGCTGGCTGCCGTCGGCGTCGTAGCCGGTGAACGCGGCGATCAGCTCCTTCAGCACCTCGCTGTTGAGCGCGTTCAGGGCCTGCGGGCGGTTAAGGGTGACGAGCGTCACCGCGCCGCGCTGCTCGACCAGGATGGTGTTGTACTCGCTCATGCGTTCGTCTCCGGGAACGGCGTCCAGGCTTCGGTTTCGGGAAGCGGGGCGAAAAGGACGTCGAGCATCTCATCCGTGACTTCTTCGGGCGTGGCCGGATCCCATTGTGGATCGTTGGTCTTGTCGATGAGCAGCGCACGAACGCCCTCGCGGAAGTCGTGGGTCCGGGCGACGCGGCCGGCGAGCGCATATTCGGCACGCATCTCGTCGGTGAAGCTCGTGCGGTTCGCGCCTTCCGCCATGAGCCGCAGCGACACCTTGCACGACAGCGGGCTCTTCGTGCGCAGCGTATTGAGCTCGGTCTGCGCCCAGTCGCTCTCGTCGGCCTCGAGCGCCGCGAGAATCTCCTCGAACCGGTCGGAGGCGAAGAAGCGGCCGATCTGCGGCAGGTTCTGCTCAATCTTGCTCTCGGGTGGCGTTGCCGCGAACGTGCCGATCGGCCCCTGGACCCGCTGCGGCGTGGTCGCGATCCGGTCGATCATATCGGGCAGCGCCGCCTGCTCGACATAGTGCGTCGCCAGCCCGAGATAATGGCATTCGGAGCCGTCCAGCCGCGCGCCGGTCAGTGCCATGAACTCGCCCACGCGTCCCGGCAGCCGAGGCAAATACCATCCGCCGCCAACGTCGGGGAACAGGCCGATGCCGGTCTCCGGCATGGCGAAGCGCGTGTTCTCGGTCGCGATGCGGAAATCGCAGGGCATGGAGATGCCAACGCCGCCGCCCATCGTGATCCCGTCCATGATCGCGACCGTCGGCTTGGGGTAGGTGAACAGCAGGTGGTTGAGCCGATATTCGGCGAAGAAGAAGCGCTTTGCGTCGGCCGCATCCTCGTTGCCGCTTCTGGCGATCATGACGACGTCACCGCCGGCGCAGAAGCCGCGGCCTTCCGCATGGTCGATGACCACCGCTTCGACGCTGTCGTCGTGCATCCAGCCAAGCAGCGCGTGGCTCATCGCCTCACACATCGACGTGTTGAGCGCATGGATCGCTTTCGGGCGATTGAGGCGGATTCGTCCGACCCGGTCCTGGGTCGAAATCAGGACGTCGTCGGTCACTGGCGCAGCAGGTCCCGGCTGACGATGACGCGCATGACCTGGTTCGTCCCTTCGAGGATCGAGTGGACGCGCAGGTCGCGCCAGAAGCGCTCGATTGGATAGTCCATTAGATACCCGTAACCGCCGTGAAGCTGCAGCGCGCGGTCGACGACTGACGATCCAGTATCGGTTGCCAGACGTTTGGCCATGGCGGCGAACTTGGTCTTGTCCGGCGCGTTGGCGGTGACCTTGGCGGCGGCGACGTAGAGGAGGTAGCGAGCGGCCTGCAGCTCGGTCTCCATGTCGGCGAGCGTGAATTGGGTCGCCTGGAAATCGGCGATCGCCTGGCCGAACTGCTTGCGCTCCTTGGTATATTTGATCGCCTCGTCGAGGCAGCGCTGCGCTCCGCCGAGCGAGCAGGCGCCGATGTTCAGACGCCCGCCGTCGAGCCCCATCATCGCGATGCGGAAGCCTTCGCCTTCGCCGCCGACACGGTTGGCTACCGGCACACGGACCTCGTCGAAGTTGACCTGCGCGGTCGGCTGCGAATGCCAGCCGAGCTTCTTCTCCTGCGCGCCGAAGCTGACGCCCTTCATGTCTTTCTCGATGACGAGCGCGGTGATGCCTTTGGGGCCGTCTTCGCCGGTGCGGACCATCGCCACCATCACGTCATTCGCTCCAGCGCCGGAGATGAAGGCCTTGGAGCCGGAGACGACATAATGGTCGCCGTCCAGCACGGCGCGTGTCTTGAGCGCCGCCGCGTCGGAGCCCGATGACGGCTCGGTCAGGCAATAGCTGCCCATCGCCTCCATGGTGATCATCGAGGGCAAGTACTCTGCCTTCAGCTCCGCCGAGCCGAAGCGGTCGATCATCCAGGCGACCATGTTGTGGATCGACAGGTAGGCGGAGACGG
>Ga0068868_100001510_pt1 | contig 16014 bp, 14 predicted proteins | sample KBSMisM42_FD_64660 | JGI IMG/M metagenome (GOLD analysis project Ga0068868, IMG submission 64660) | Miscanthus rhizosphere microbial communities from Kellogg Biological Station, Michigan, USA - KBS Miscanthus M4-2 | ecosystem: Host-associated > Plants > Roots > Rhizosphere > Soil ...
ACGCCCTGCAAAATGCCGGTGTTCGTCGCTGGCGCGGCCGACGCGAAGACGCCGCTCGACGCATTTCCGATGAGCGCGTCGGGGCTCGTCGTGCCGCCGACGATCACCGGCTTGCCCGGTGAGCCGTGGACCGTGAAGAGCGTGTCCTTCGTGCCGGACGCGACCGTGACGAACGGATCGGTGCCGTGCTTCTTCAAGATCGTCCCCGCGCCACCGACGACCCATACGTCGGTGCCGTCGCCCCACACCTTGAACATGCCGGGAGCTTCGCCGTTCGGAAGGCGCGGCACGTCGAGCGGGAGATCGATCGAGGTGAAGGCCGTGCCGTCCCAATGCCAGACGAATCCTTCACGACCGGCCGAACCGCCGACGGCGTAGACGTCGCTCGGGCTCGTGCCCCACACGCCGAACACCGTTTGTCGCGCGAGCGCGAAGCCCGGCTCGAGGCGCGTGAATTTCTGTCCGTCGTACTCGAGGACGAGACCGCCTGCGCCGCCGAAGAACGCTTGCCCATTCGGGAAGGCGTGCACCCACCAGAGATCGCCAGACACGCTCGTCGTGAGCTTCGTCCAGGCGTTGCCGTCCCAGTGAACGACGAGAGGGCCGGAGCCTTTGTCGGCGCCGCACGCCCAGACGTCCTCGGACGACGTGCCGTTGACGGACATGAGCGCGCTCGGAAGGTGGGTCGCGATGACGGCCCACGTCGCGGGCGTGGGATTCGGAGGCGTGGTGCACGTGCAACGCGAGAAGACGACCGCTGCGAAAGCGAGCCCCACCACCGAGCGCGAAGAAGCCATCGCGCGCGAAGTTAGCAAACCCAGGACCAGCGCACGATCGCCCTGAAATGAGCCTAAATCAGCGCGGTCATTCGGAAGGCCATGACAGCGGTGTCAGGCGCTTGGCGCAGCTCGCGCACGGAGCCAATCGGCGTACGTCTTCTCGAGCTGTTCGAAGGACTCGCCCTTGGCGTTCGTCGCGACGACCTCGTCGCCGTGGATGAGCGAGATGCGCGCACCGAGATCGATGGGCTTCGTGCTCGTCGGGATCTGCTTCTCGCGCGCGAGCGCCTTGTCCGTGTCGGCGAGCGCCTCGCCCACGTCGCGACTCGACTCGTGGACGAGCGCATCGGGCGAGAGCGGCTTTCCGGTGAGGCTCTCGACGAGCGAGAGGAACGTCTTCGAGTTGCCCGGCTTCCAGTAATGCTCCGCGAGGTCCGGGCCGATGCGCGGGTTGTCGAGGAGGTGACCGTCGCGCTTGATGAAGAACGCGCGCGTCTGCTCGACGGCCATCTCGGCGAGGATGTAGCCGTGGTAGTAGGCCGAGCTGTCACCCGAGATGAGGTGCGGGATCGAGAGCGTCGGCCTCGGTGACGCGCTCAAGAACAACAGATCGCGCTCGATCTCGCGCGTGCGCTTCAAGATCGTCTGCGCGTCGAGCTCCGAGTCCGCGAGCTCGTAGAGCATGCGCTCGACGTACGGCACGACGAGCATCATGCGGACGCCGTTCGCGGCGAAGCGCTGCTTGCGCGTGACGGCCTCGTCGATGAGCGCGCGCGGCATCTCGTTTCCGCCCGCGTCCTTCGCGTAGCGGGCGCGCCAATCGGCGTCGGAGGTCAGGCTGTCGCAGAACATCGACTGCGTCTCGGCGTACGCCACCGACGTCGGCGCGAACTCCTGCGAGAAGCACGGCGCGGGCATGAAGATGTTCGAGAAGTGCGCGGCGTGCCCTCCCTCATGGAACAGGGTCTGCAGCGCGACGAAGCCCGCACCGATTTGCCCGGGCGTGCCGAGCGACGTGAAGTTGATGCGCGAAGGCCTGTATTTCCCCTTGTCCACGAAGCCCGGAAACGGCCCGTGCATGAAGCCGTTCTCGTATTTGCCCGCGCGCGAGATGAGATCGAGCGTGAGCTGCGCGCCGTGGTAGCGGATGCCGAGGTTCATGAACGACCGGCCCCACCGCCCGAGCGCGCTCTCGAATCCGAAATACGGATCGAGCTTCGCCGTCAGCGAGCCCGACGTGAAGAAGCCGAAGTTGTGCGCCTTCTCCGCGCCCTCGCCCTTCTCTTTCTTCAAGGCATCGATCGCGCGCTTCGCCGGCTCGCGCGTGCGGCGCTCGAGCTCGTCCAGCATCTCGAAGAGCCGCTTCTTCCCGAAGCCTTCGTTGCGAGAGACTTTGTAGTCGTAATAGTCCTCGTAGCCGAGCATGCGCCCGACCGCGTTTCGCGCGCGCAAGATCTCGAGGAACCCATTCGCGAGGACGTGCGGCTCGATCTCCGCCATCCCGGCGTGCGCCGCGCGCCGCGTCGCCTCGTCCTCGTTCGTGCGAAGGACGAGACCGAGCTCGAGATAGTCCGCCGGCACGCGCGCGTTCGTCTTCGGGTTCACGTACCCGAGCTTCATCTGCGCGCGCGATCGCTCGAGAGCGCCCTCCATCCCGATCAAGTCGTTCGAGATCATCTTCGCCTCCGCCTTCTCGACGGAGTTCGCCTCGAAGAAGGCCTTCCATCCCTCGAGCCCCGTGCGCTCGTCCGCGGAGAGATCTTTCCGCTCGAGCTCCTTGGACACGCGCGCGAGCATCGCGTCGTCGCTCGTCCAATCACGCAGGTTGATCTCGGCCTTCTCGAACGTCCCCTCCACATACGCCCGCAGGCCCATTTTCTGCGCCCAAAAGGCGTCTTCCTTCGCGACGTGCATCGCGAGGTACTGCCCGTTCAAGTCATCGAAGAGGCTCACGCCTCGATCGTTAGCACGGACTTGCTAACAGGCGTCGAGGTCTTCGTGGAGTTATCATCGGTTGGTGAGCTCCAAGCGACGGCTCCAACACACGATGATGCTCTCGTTTCGTGGGCCGGACGTCGACCCCGCAGAGCTCGCGGCCGCGTTCGATCTCGCCTACGACGAGCGATTCGCCCACCGACACGGCGACACGTTCGATGTCGATGGCGTGCGGCACGAACGCGTCGGCGGGTTCGTCAACTTACGTCTGCAGCCACCGGCTTCGGACGATTTCGACACTCTCGCTTGTCTGTTCCTCGACCGTGTCGAAGCGCGGCTCGACCGACTTCGCTCGTCGCTCGAACGTGGGTGGACGCTGCAATTGACGATTCTCACCGTCACCGACGGTAAGTTCGGCGGCGCGCGTGCATCTTCCGACGTGATGAGGCGAATCGCAGCGCTCGGTGTGCCAACAGAATGGAAGACAGCCTTCTCGACGAGTGACGACTCGTTCGATTCCGAGCTCATTCGCCGCGTCGTTCACTGATCTGCTGTGCGAGCCCGGGACGCGCGGTGCACGCCGCCAAGCAGGATGCGCGCGACCGCAAGAAAGCCCTCGTTTTCATGCGCGAGATCAAAACTCGCAAGGATCCTTGCGATCTCCGATCGAAAGGCGACAGCCCCGCGAAATCGCGTGTGAGATCACGGGAGTTCGGATCCGAACATGGATGTTAAGGCGGACCGCCCATGACGGCGCGGATGGTTTGCTCGACGCGGGTCGGGCCGGACAGCGTCTGGCGCTGGACGTCGAAGCGGGCTTTGTCTTCGCCGGGGCACGTGATCGTCAGGCCGCACGCCTCCGAGTCCATGTGCGCGGACTCCATCGCGGCCGTGCGGTCCGACGGTCCGAGCGCAGCGGCGAAATCGCGGAGGCGATCGCAGTCGGCTTTGTCGAGCTTCGTGATCGTCTTCTTCGGCGGATTGCGTGGGCTCGTCGGATCGTACGGCCCGCTCTCGGCCCAGTACGCGCGCTCGCACTTGCCGAGATCGACGCTGTACGTGCGGTGGCTCGAGCCGAGCCCGGGATGACTGAGCCCGCACGAGAACGTCGCCGTGCACGACGTGATGGGCACGCCCGCCTCGATGACGGCGGACGCCGTTACGGTCGCGGTTGCCGTCGAAGTGACGGACGGCAGCGGCTGCACCTGCTGCGACACACCCGACGTCGGCTGCGACGACGTCGCTTGCTCGTCGTGCTTCGTGCAGGCGACGAGCATCAGCGCGAGCGCGACGCGCTTCACGGCGAGTACCCGCGGACGATCTTCACGAGCTCGTCCACCACGGCGGGCTTCGACTCGAGGTCCGGATTGGCGGGCATGAGCGGGCTCTTTCCGATCGCGCCGCCGCCTTTCAGGATCACCGAGCGGACTTGGGCGTCGCTCACGGACTTCTGCCACTCCTTGGTGGTCAGGTCCTGCGGCTTCGGGTTGAGCGTCATGCCGTTCGGGCCGTCGCCTTTGCCGGCCTTTCCGTGGCACATCGCGCAGCGCGAGTCGGCGATGTCCTTCGCTTCGTCCGCAGGCGCGAGCGGCGTGCGCGGCGCCACGGTGACCATCGCGCGGCCCGTGGCGACGGTGACCTTCTCGCCGCCGCCGCCTTCGCGGTTTTCGTTGCAAGCTACAAGCATCGCCAGACCAAGGACGATGCCCGGGAGCTTCATTTCGGGGGAGCCGAGCCGGCGGGCGCGCCGAGCTTCTCGCTGTCGCGGGTGGGCTGTGCGCTGGCCGTGGCCGTCGTCGTCGGGGCGGGCTTCGTCTCGCCTTTGTTCTCGGCGCCAGGGCCCTCTTCCTTCTTGATCGGGTTCTCCCAGCTGCCGGGAGCCTTGTCGCCCGATTGGAGGAACATGCGGTTGCCGCTCTGCGGGTCGAGCTTCTCGCGATACGCGACGTCGTTGATCGTGAGCGCGAAGAAGACGCCGATGAACGTGACCGCGGCGATGAGGATGAGCGAGTTGAACTTGTTGTCGTCCTTCAAGTGCATGAAGAAGGTGCACACGAGCGCGGCCTTGACCGACGCGATGATGACCGCGACCGCGAGGTTCGCCTTCCCGAGGTGGATGCTCGCCACTCCGACGGTGAGCACCGTGAAGAAGATGAGCGCCATGAAGACGGCGCCGTAGGCCTTGTACGATCCGATGTGAGCGTGCACTTCGTCGGCGCCGTAGGGAAGGTCGCCGTGATCATGATCGTGATCATGATCGTGATCGTGATCATGGTCGTGATCGTGATCGTCCTTCTTCGCCGCGGCTTTGGCCTTCGGCTTCTCGGACTCCGGCTCTTTCTCCGACTCTTCCTCTGACTCGGAATCGTCTTTCTCGGACTCTTCCTCTTCGGATTCTTCTTCCGCGGAGGACTTTTCCTTCTCGTCGTCTTTTTCGCTCATGGCTTTTGCTCAGTGCCAAAAATTTAGTGGTGACCGCCGTGAGGCACGTAGTCGATCAGGTAGAGCAGCGGGAACAGGTAGATCCACACGAGGTCGACGAGGTGCCAGTAGAGCGCCGTGATGTCGACGGGCGTGAAGTACCGCTTCGAGAAATCGCCGCGGAGGTTGCGCTTGAGGATCCAGACCCAGACGCCGATGCCGATGATGACGTGGATGGCGTGGAGGCCGGTCATCACGAAGTACAGCGAGAAGAAGACGTGCGTGTGGTCCGGCAGCTCTTGGAGGTGCTCCGCCACTTTCGGGTCCGGCGGAAGCGGGCTGAACGACAGCATGTCGCGCGGCGTTCCGAAGAAGGAACCGGGCAGGAGGCCGTGGTCGAACTTCGCGTGGTACTCGAAGTACTTCACGATCAAGAAGATGAACGCGCACGCGATCGTGAGCAGGATCCAGATCGTCGTCTCGCTCTTCTTGCCGAGCTGCGACGCGCGCACCGAGAGCGCCGCCGTCAGCGACGAGAAGAGAAGGACGCACGTGTTGGCCGCGCCCATCGTGCGATCGAGCTGGTGCGAGCCCGCCGCGAACGCCTCGCCGAACCACGTTCGGTAGATCGCGTACGCGACGAAGAGGCCGCTGAAGAAGAGGAGCTCCTGCCCGAGGAACGCCCACATGCCGATCTTCGCCGCGTCGAACTGCTGCGCGGGCGTGTCCCAGTGGTGCTGGAGCCACTTCGGATGATCGCCGTGGTGCTCGCCACCATGCTCGTCATGAGCGTGGTCGTGATCGTCAGCGTGTGCCGCTGCTTCGGTCATTTGACTTGCTCCTCACCGAGCTCTGCGTCGGTGGCGAGGTGATAGTCGTACGGGCCGCGCGTGAAGACCGGCTGCTTGTTGAAGTTCTCGAGCGGCGGCGGCGTGGGCGAGCCCCACTCGTAACCGGCCGAGTTCCAGGGGTTCCAGGGCGACTTCTTCCCGTTGCGGAGCGACTGGACGAACATGAAGAGCATCCAGAAGCCGCCGATGGCGAGGATCCACGAGCCCACCGTCGAGACCTGGTGGAGGAATTGGAACTGCGGCAGATAATCGTAATAGCGGCGCGGCATACCGCGCGAGCCCAACACGAACTGCGGCAGGAACACCGTGTTGTAACCAACGAAGATGAGCCAGAAGCAAATCTTCGCGGTCTTCTCGTCGTAGAGCTTGCCCGTCATCTTCGGCCACCAGTAGTGGAGGCCACCGAAGAAGGCGAAGACCGTCGAGCCGACCATGACGTAGTGGAAGTGCGCGACGACGAAGTACGTGTCGTGGAGGTGGATGTCCGTCGCGAGCGTCGCGAGGAAGAGACCCGTGAGGCCGCCGATGCAGAACTGGAAGAGGAACGCGAGGCCGTAGAGCATCGGCGACGCGACCCAGATGCTTGCCTTGTAGAGCGTGCCCGTCCAGTTGAAGACCTTCACGCCCGATGGGATCGCGACCAAGAAGGTGAGCGCCGAGAACACCATGTTCGCGTACTCGCTCATGCCGCTCGTGAACATGTGGTGCGCCCACACGAGGAACGAGAAGAGCGCGAGCGCGAGCGACGAGATGAAGACCGCTCGATAACCCATGATCTTGCGGTGCGTGAACGTCGCGATGATCTCGTTCACGATCGCCATGCCCGGCAGGATCATGATGTAGACGGCGGGGTGCGAGTAGAACCAGAAGAAGTGCTGGAAGAGCACCGGGTCGCCGCCCTTGTGCGGGTCGAAGATGCCGATGTCCATCGTGCGCTCGAGCATCAGTAGCAGGAGCGTGATGGCCAAGACCGGCGTCGCGAGGACCTGGAGGATGCTCGTCGCGTAGATGCCCCACAAGAAGAGCGGAAGGCGCGACCACGTGAGCCCGGGCGCGCGCAGCTTGTGAATCGTGACGATGAAGTTGACGCCCGTGAGGATCGAGCTGAAGCCCGCGATGAACGCGGCCATGACCATCCACACGACGGCGCCGTTCGTCGTCGTCGAGTACGGCGTGTAGAACGTCCAGCCGGTGTCGACCGCGCCGTTGATCATCGAGAAGATGCCGAAGCACCCGCCGAGGACGTAGATGTAATAGCTGAGCAGGTTGAGCCGCGGGAACGCGACGTCCTTCGCGCCGAGCATGATCGGCAGGACGAAGTTTCCGAGCGCTGCGGGCACCGCGGGGATGATGAAGAAGAAGACCATCACCACGCCGTGGAGCGTGAAGACACGGTTGTACGTGTCCGGATCCATCAGCGTGCGGCCCGGCGTGAAGAGCTCCGCGCGCACGAGGAGCGCCATGACGCCCGCGAACACGAAGAACACCATGACCGAGATGAGGTACATGACGCCGATCCGCTTGTGATCGAGCGTGATCAGCCACGACATCAGGCCTTTCGACTTCCTGATGTAGTCGACGTCCGGCTCGCCGGAACCGTGACCGTGACCGTGCTGGTCTGTCGTGATGGCTGCCATCTTCCGTGATCTCCTTTTACTGCAACGTCTTCATGTACTCGATGATCGCGTCGATCTGCTTGTCCGTCAGGTTGTAGGGAGGCATCACGGGGTTGAAGCCCATGACGACCTTGGCCTGCGGTTTCGCGATCGACTCGCGGACGTAAGCTTCGTCCACCATCGTGTTTCCAACTCCGCCCGAGAGCCCCGCGTTGAGCTCGACGGGTTTTCCGAACATGCCCTTCCACGTCGGACCGGTGCCCTTGGAGCCATCGGTCGTGTGGCACGTGACGCACGCGTTTTCCTTGTAGAGCTTGCCGCCCCACTGCGCGTCCGTCAGGCCCTCGGGACGCTTCGGTCCCTCTTTGATGAACTTGTCGAACTCCTGCTGGGAGACGACGTGGATCATCGCCATCATCGCGGAGTGTCCGCCGTGCGGCGCGCCTTCGAGCGCGGGCTCCGGATAACCGAGCGGAGCGCCGCAGTACTCGGCGCAGTACACCGGCGTGTCGCCTTCGACGTTCGGCGTGAAGACCATCGTCGTGTACATGCCGGGGACGGCGTCCTTCTTCACGCGCGCGCCGGGGACGTAGAACGCGTGGAGCACGTCCGCCGCGGAGATGACGAACTTCACCTGCTTGCCCACCGGCAAGTAGAGGTGGTTGTTCTCTTCACGCCCGTTCGGATAGCGGAACGTCCAGAACCACTTCTGACCGCGCACGCGAATCTCGAGCGCGTCCTGTCCCGCGATCGCCTGCTTCATGTACGCCTTGAAGCCGACGTGGAAGAGGAAGATGACGAAGAAGCACGGGATCACCGTCCAGATGATCTCGAGGCGCGGGAAGTGCGGCGTCTCGATGCGCTTGTCGCCCTTCTTCCGCTTGTAGATCTTCACCCAGTACAGCATCAGGCCCGTGATGACGGCCGTGAAGAAGACGCTGATGTAGTAAATCATGTTGTACAGCCAGTCGACGTCCGGCGCCTCGGTGGCGATGGCGGGAGGAAGGTCGAAGGCCGCGGGTGCGGGCGTGAGAAGCGAGAGGATATGGATCATGCGGGTTTCACTGCCTGCTGGTGATCTGGCGGAGGCGCTGACGGAGGGTCTTTCTTCTTGCGCTCGCGCGCGACCATGATGCCGATGAAGCCGGCGACGAGCAGCAGCGTGAGGCCGCCGCCGATCTGCATCACGTGGGTCGCGAGGAGCGCGTATTTCCGCTGGTGCGGATCGTAGTGGTAGCAATAGAGCTTCACGCGCTCGAAGGTCGTGATGTTGTGACCCTCGCTCGCCTCGAGGAGACCGACGCTGAAGTCCGTCGGCGCGAGCTCGATGCCGTAGATGTAGCGAGCGACGTGGCCGTTCGGCTTGAGGAGCATCACGGCCGCGGGGTGCGCGATGTCGCCGTCGATGTCGCGGTGGAACTTCCAACCGACGGAGTCCGCCACGCGCTGCGAGCTGGCGGCGTCGCCCGTCAAGAAGTGCCAGCCCTTCGCCGAGCCTTCACGGCCGTACGCTTTGACCGTCTCGTTCTTCTTCGCGAGCGCCATCGCGGGCGTGTCGCCGGGGTGGATGCTGACCGTGATGACGTCGAACTGATTTCCGACGCTCCAGTCGATTCCCTTCGTCCCGTCGAGCACCGCGCGCTGCACGAAGGTGCAGAGCGTCTTGCACGTCTGGTACGCGAGGACGAGCACCGTCGGCCGCTTGCCGTCGATGAAGTCGCCGAGGCGGACCATCTTGCCGCTTTCATCGTGAAAAATCGTATCCAACGGGACCGCCGCGTCGAGCTTCTCGTCGACGCCCACGTCGAAGTTGTCGGGCGGCGTCTCGGGGACGAGGCTGTACGTGCCGGCGTTCGTGCCGGCGCCGGGATCCGCCATCGCGGGCGCCGACAGCATCGCCACGAACAGGATCACGATCATCGACACGAAACGGGTCATTACTTGCCTCCGTCCTTGGGGGCGGTGCGCGGCGGAGGAGCGTGCTGTGCTCCGCCGTCTTTCTTGTCGCCCGCGGGAGCGCCGCCGTCTTTCGACGTGGCGTTCGCGCCTGCATCACCCATGGGCATGGGCTCGGGAGGCGGCGCGGTCGTCGTCACTTGCGGCGGGAGGTGAACCTCGCGCTTCAGCTTCGACCAACCCTTGAGCGGATCGACGTCGTCCGAGGGCTTCGGCGAGATCAGGTCGCCCGCGTTGTCTCGGCCCTTCTGCGCGAGATTCTGCATCGCCACGCTGACGGGGATGTTGCCGTTCTCGCCCTTGTCGATCACCCCGCGCTGATCGGCGCGGATCTGATCGAGCTGCTCCGTCTTCGGGAGCATGCCGTGCTCGTAGTTCTCGGTCATGTCGAGGTAGTACGAGTCGAGGACGAACTTGACGCCGACGAGCAAAGCTACCGAGACGATGCCGATCGTCAGGAGCATCCTTACTTTGGGGCGTGAGTCATCAGATGCCATGTTGGATCCTCAAGCGTTCACGAACTTGATGGAGCGTTGAAGGCGCGGATCGCCGACCGGAAGGAGCGGGTACTCGTTCAACCGGCGGAAGGCGACCGCGAGGAACACGCCGACGGGGCCGAGGAACCCGAAGAAGTCGATCCAGCTCGGAGCGAACGACGTCTGGTGCGGCACGTTGGGCATGACCTGCCAGTAGATGTCGATGATGTGCATCGTGAGGAGCAGCAGCGCGCCCATACGGAGCAGGCCGAGGTTGCGCTTCACGTTGCGCGACATGATGAAGACGAACGGGAAGATGAAGTGCAGGAGGACGATGCCGAGCGACACGTTCCTCCACACGCCGACGTCCCAGCGGTGGTGATAGAAGGTCAGCTCCTCCGGGATGGCCGCGTACCACTGCAGCATGAACTGCGAGAAGGACACGTAGGCCCAGAAGCACATGAACCCGAAGAGGAGCTTGCCGAGGTCGTGGTAGTGCTCGACCGTCACTTCCTTCTCGAGCACGCCCGAGTTTCGGAAGCCGAGGAAGACGAGGATGAGCGTCGCGAAGCAGCAGACCATCGAGCCCGCGAAGAAGATGACGCCGTAGATCGTCGAGTACCAAGTGGGCTCGAGCGACATCATCCAATCGAACGCGGCGAACGTGAGCGAGAGCGTCATGAGGACGACGCCGGGTGCCGAGAATCGCGCCAGCCTGTTCGTGATCGTCGGGTCCTTCGATTTGTCCTGATCGCTCGAGAGCTTGAGCAGGTAGCTGCCGATCCCGAACCAGATGAGGAAGTAGAGCGCGAGACGAACGTAGAAGAACGTCTGGCTCAGGTACCAGGTCTTGTCCTTCATCACCTCTTCGCGCTCGGCGTTGAGCGCGCGCTCTTCGACCGGGTGACCGACTTGGATGTGGACGGGCGAGCCACCGCCGCCGCGCGCGTCGCTGCCGCGCGGCATGCCGCCGGGCGCGTGCGGATTTCCGCCGGGTCCGCCGCCGCGTCCCATGCCGGGGCCGCCTCGCGGTAGACCGTGCGGCATGCCGCCGGGCTGACCCATTTGTGAGCCAACGCTCCGCGAGTCGTCGAGCGACGCGAGCATCGAGTCCGACTCGGGCGTCATGTCGAGGGCAGCGTGTTCTTTGCCAGCGTGCTGATCGCCTTTGAGCCAGTCGTAGAGCGTGCCCCTCATCGCCACGACCGGGATGATCAGGATGAGGAGGACCCACGACGACGCGCCGAAGACCTCGGCGACGCGGCGCACGACGATGCCCCAGCTGCCGGAGGCGAGGTGGTGCATCATCACGAACAAGATCGAGCCGATGACGAGCGTCAGCGTGCAGATGAATCCGAAGAGCCACGCGTACGCGAACCGCGTGTGATCCTGCGAGTAGCCGACCGCCGATCCGACGATGCCGACGAGGCCGACGCCGGCCCAGGTCTTCCAGACGTTGGCGACGGGGCTGTCGGGCGACAGACGGAACGCGTCCGCCGGATCCTTTTCCTTCTTCTTCTTCGGAGTCGAAGCAGCCTTCTTCTCTTCTTTTTTCTCTGAAGCTTTTTCGGCCTTCTTCTCTTCGGTTTTTTCCGAAGCCTTGGCCTTCTCCTCGGATTTCTCCTCGGACTTTTTCTCTTCAGCCTCTTCGGCGGACTTCTTCTCGTCTTTTTCGTCCGTCACGGCTTCTTCTCCTCGGGCTTCGGCGTCGGGGCCGTCGGCGCAGCGCCGCTCACGCCTTGCTGGCTGAGCTGGAGCGCGCGGACGTAGGCGACGATCGCCCAGCGGTCGTACGTGGGGATTTGCGGACCGTACGCGGGCATGTTGCGAACGCCGTTTTCGATCGTCGCGTAGAGCTGCCCATCCGGCATGTGGCGGATGCGATCTTGGTGGTACGTCGGCGGCGGCACGAGCCCGCGCTTCACGACGATGCCTCCACCCGCGCCGTCGAGACCGTGGCACGGCGTGCAGTAGATGCCGTAGCGCTCTTGCCCGCGCGCGAGCATGCGGTCCATCCCGCCGTGACGCTCGACTGCCTCTTGCGGGATCGTGAGCACGTAGCCCGTGTCGTCGTCGAGGCGGCCGTGAGCGAGGCGCGGATCGATTTCCATCTCGCGCGAGATCGTCCCTTCGACGGGCGGCCGCATCGCGCGGTTGTCCTCGAAGAACGCGCCCTCTTGCTGCATCTCGTATTTGGGCTGGTGGTACATGTTGCGGATCGGGACGATCGGCGGATCTTCCGACGTCTGACCGCGGCACGCGGCGATCGCTCCGATCGCCATTCCCATGAAGAGAACCTTCTTCATCAGTGGTGCCCCTCTTCTTCTTCTTCTTCGTCTTCGTCGACGGGCTCTTCGACGAGCTCGAGCGTCTCCGGGTGCGTGCCTTCGAGCACGGCCTTCGTCTCGGCGAGATCGAACTTCGGATCTTCGGCCTCGATCGAGATGAAGAACTTGTCGTCGCTCGCCGAGCGGAACGTGTCCGACTCGAAGACCGGGTGATGGTGACGCGGCAGCTTGTTCAAGTGCAGCATGCCGAAGAGCGCGCCGAAGGCCGAGAGAAGGACCATCAGCTCGAACATGATCGGCACGCTCGACGGGAGCGTGAAGCCGGGCTTGCCACCGACGATGAGCGGATAGTCGACGCCGCCCATCCACCACATCATCAGGTACGCGCTCGACACGCCGGTGAGACCGCTGAAGAACACGATCCAACCGACGCGCGAGTCCGGAAGGCCCATCGCCGCGTCCATGCCGTGCACGGGGAACGGCGTGTGCGCGTCGAACTTCGTGTAGCCGGCTTTGCGGACCTTCTCGGCGGCGTGGAGAACCTTCGCCGAGGTGTCGTACTGCGCCAAGTAGAGAGCGACTCGTTTCTTCATCGTCATCTCATTCCGCCGGTTGCGCTTCCGGCGACGCTTCGATCGTCTCGCCGTGCCCTTCGTGCGCGTGCGATTCGTCGTGCGGGTCGGCCTGCGGGAGGACGCCCTTCACTTCCGCGATGGCCACCATCGGCACCCAGCGGATGAAGAGCAGGAAGCACGTGAAGAAGAAGCCCAACGTGCCGGTGTAGATGCCCATGTCGACGAGCGTCGGGCGGTAGTAGCCCCACGACGACGGCAGGAAGTCGCGGTGGAGCGACGTCACGATGATGACGAAGCGCTCGAACCACATGCCGATGTTCACGAGCACGGACACCGCGAACATGACGCCGAGGTGCGTGCGGAAGCGCTTGAACCAGAAGACCTGCGGCACGACGACGTTGCAGGTGATCATCGTCCAGTACGCCCACTTGAAGGGGCCGAAGGCGCGGTTCAAGAACGCGTAACGCTCGAACTCGTTGCCCGAGTACGCCGCGATGAAGAACTCCATCGCGTACGCGTAACCAACGAGGGAGCCCGTGAGCAGGATGATTTTGTTCATCAGCTCGAGGTGCTTCATCGTGATGACGCTCTTCATGCCGTAGACCGCGCGGGTCACGAGCATGAGCGTCATGACCATCGCGAAGCCGGAGAAGATGGCGCCGGCGACGAAGTACGGCGGGAAGATCGTCGTGTGCCAGCCCGGGATGACCGAGGTCGCGAAGTCGAACGAGACGACGCTGTGCACGGAGAGAACCAGCGGCGTCGAGAGCGCCGCGAGGATCAGGTACATGCGCTCGTAGTTCTGCCAGTGGCGGTTCGAGCCGCGCCAGCCGAGCGAGAGTGCGCCGTACACGAGGCGGCGGATCTTTCCGGCGCGCCCGGTGAGGCCCATCGCTCTGTCACGCAGCAGGGCGAAGTCGGGGATGAGGCCCGAGTACCAGAAGAGGAGCGAGACGGTGAAGTACGTCGAGACCGCGAACAAGTCCCAGATGAGCGGCGACTTGAAGTTCGGCCACAGCGCCATCTGATTCGGGACCGGGAACATGTAGTACGCGAACCAGATGCGACCCACGTGCAAGCCCGGGAACATGAGCGCGCAGATGACGGCGAAGATCGTCATCGCTTCCGCGGCGCGGTTGATCGCGGTGCGCCACTTCTGACGGAAGATGAAGAGGACGGCGCTGATGAGCGTGCCGGCGTGACCGATGCCGATCCACCAGACGAAGTTGGTGATGTCCCACGCCCAGTAGACGGGCGCGTTGTTTCCCCAGACGCCGACGCCCTGCCAGAGCAGGTAGCCGACGCACATGCCGAGGATGCCGGTGAACGTCGACGCGATGAAGAATGCGATCCACCAGTTGCGCGGAGCTTTCTTCTCCGTGACGCCGCAGACGGTGTCGGAGATCTCCTTGAAGCTCATCCCCTCTTTGGTGAGATAAACTTCGCCGATCGACTTGATGGGACGGTTGAGGCTGCTCATTTCGGACCCTCCCCGTTCGCCCCTTCGTGCTTCTGCTCCGTGCCCTTCTTCGGGTGGAGCGTCGGGCTCGGGTTTCTGATCTTGCCGAGGTGTGTCGTGCGCGGGTGCGTGCCGAGGACGGCGAGGAGCGCATACCCACGGTCGCTATGCGCCATGCGTGTGACCATCGCCTTCGGGTTGTTGAGATCGCCGAAGATGATCGCGTCGGCCGGGCACGTCTGCTGGCACGCCGTGCGGATCTCGTTGTCGCCGACGGGGCGGCCGTCGCGGCGCGCGCCGATCTTCGCCTCTTCGATGCGCTGCACGCAGTAGGTGCATTTCTCGATGACGCCGCGCATGCGGACGGTGACGTTCGGGTTGAACGCCATCTTCTCCGTCTCCGGAATGTCTTGGTACATGTCCTGGACGCGCTGCTGCGCGCCTTCCGGTCCGCGCCACTCGAGGAAGTTGAAGCGGCGAACTTTGTAAGGACAGTTGTTGGCGCAGTAGCGCGTGCCGATGCACCGGTTGTAGGCCATGTCGTTGAGGCCTTCGGGCGAGTGCGTCGTCGCGTTGACCGGACAGACGTTCTCGCAAGGCGCCTCTTCGCACTGCACGCACGCGACGGGCTGGAACGCGACCTGCGGATCGTTCTCGTTCTCACCCAAGAAGTAGCGGTCGATGCGGAGCCAGTGCATCTCGCGGCCGCGGAAGACCTGCTCCTTGCCGACGAACGCGATGTTGTTCTCCGCGATGCAGGCGACGACGCACGCGTTGCAACCCGTGCACGCGTTGAGGTCGATCGTCATGCCCCACTTGTGGTTCTCGTACTTCTGGCGATCCCACAGAGGCTGCGTGTGCGGCGTCGGCGAGCCGGGGCGCACGAGCTCTCGGTGGAGCGGGCCGGTATCGACCTCGACCTTGTGCTCTTCGCTCGGGAAGAGGACGAACGCCGGGTTCGCCTTGAACTCGTCGAGCGTCGCGTCGAGCGCGAGCGGGCGGCCCTCCATCCGGAAGTGATCCTGCGTCTGGACGATTTTGTACCAGCGGCCGGTCTTCGAGACCTTCGCGCCGTCCATCATCTCCATCGTCTTGATCGTGCGGAGCGGGCTCACGTTGAAGCCGCGGCCGTTGCCGTAGCGGCCGACGTTCTGCCGGCCCCAGCCGAGCGCGAGGGCGATCGTGTTGTCCGCCTGGCCCGGTTGGATGAACGCAGCGACCTCGATCGTCTGCGCGCCGTTCGAGATGCTGATGATCTCGACCTCGCCCTTGTCGTTCGGCTCGATGCCGAGCGCCGTCGCCGTCGCCGGAGAAATCAACGCGGCGTTGTCCCAGACGATCTTCGAGACCGGATCCGGAACTTCGAGGAGCCACGGGTTGTTCGCCGACATGCCGTCGTGGACTTTGTTGTCCGGCGCGAACGTGACCTCGAGGTTCTGCGCGTTGATCGGCTTCGCGAGCGGGAACTTCTGGAGCGCGGCAGCCACGTCCGCGAGCGTCGCGCGGACTTCGAACTGCACCGAGTTCGAGCCGGCGTCGAGGCCGAGCTTGAGCGCGCTCTTCCACGCGCCTTCGAAGCGCTGCGGCGTCGCCGCGCGCTCGCGGAACGTCGTGCGAACGAGCTCGTGCGCCGTCTGCACTTCGTCCGTCAGCTTCGC
>Ga0068868_100001511_pt1 | contig 15995 bp, 33 predicted proteins | sample KBSMisM42_FD_64660 | JGI IMG/M metagenome (GOLD analysis project Ga0068868, IMG submission 64660) | Miscanthus rhizosphere microbial communities from Kellogg Biological Station, Michigan, USA - KBS Miscanthus M4-2 | ecosystem: Host-associated > Plants > Roots > Rhizosphere > Soil ...
GTCGGCGTCATGCGCCGCTCTGAGTGGCCACGGTGCAGCTCACCGTTCCGGTGATGACGACATAAACGCCGTTCTGCACGTCGAAGGGCAGCGGATACCACGTTGCGCCAACCGGAGTGAATACCGCAACCAGCGGAACAGAGGTTCCTGTGGCCGCATCGTCGTAAACGGTGATGGTGGGCGTGTTGCTGGCCGCGTTGACGAAAATCCCCAGCAATGCGCCGCGCCTGGAAAGCACGTTGGCACTGGCGGAAATCACCGTCGGCTTGGACGTGAGATTGACGTTGTTCATCTATTTCCTCTTTCTGTTCGACCAGCGGGTAACGATGACCCACACAACCGCGACGCCTAAGCACACCAAGGCTGCGGCCGTGTCGTCCATCTCAATGCGTCTCGCCGATCCACTCGCCCAAAACCGGCCGGCCCGCGAATTTCTCTCTCGCGTCTTCCATGTTCTTTGCAACGCCCAGTTCAGGCCAGGTCGTGACCTTGTGGAAATAAACAGGCTTGCCTTCGTGGATGAAGGCGATTTCGTCTGTTTGGACTGTGCGGGGACGAGGGGAGAGAACGCGGTACATCGCCGTCCTTCGGGTGTAGGGCCTGGGCAAGCGCGCCTGTGTCGATTGAGGTGGCGCCCTTTGTGCTCTGCGAGCTGTGGGGCCGTATGACTGCGGCGTTGGGCGTGCTGCCCGAGGTTGGGGTTTGCGGGCTGGGCCGCTTGGGAATTGGTGCCGGTTATGCCGGTTCCATTGGTCTGGGCGGCAGGATTCGATGCCTGCAATGCGGGGGCTACTCGCGTATAGCCGGTCCCGCGCCAGATTCTGGGACGGTTAACTTAGGCCACCCCCAGGCCAATGGATCGGATTTTCGGGGCGAGCTTCACCCCTGAATGGCTTCCAGCCCTTGCGGGCCTTCAATTCGTTGGGCGAAACGCCCGAAATGGTCGGACTCTCATACAGTCCAAGCCTCTCGCGCGAGGCATGTTCGCGAGCCTAAGCTATCTCGGCAGCAAAATCAAGCGCCGTTCGTCACTTCATGCGCCCAAGCCTGTCCCGCAGTTGGCCGCGCGCCTGGTCCAGGCAGTATTCGATGTGGCGCAGCACTCGCTCGGCACCGGTCGGGAATCGCGCCTTTCCAGTTCCGCCGCAGCCGATCGCGTAGTCGCATCGCTTGGCGCTCAATGCGGGCTGGTCGGGAATCTTCATGAACCCGTGGCCATCGCAAACATGGCAGGTTTCGTCCAGCCAGTAATGCAGCCCCGCCGCGACCATCGCCGAGTCAACGCCCTTTTGCGCGGCCCACAGGTTCAGTTGTTGGATGGCCGATGCTCGGGATTTCAGCCTCACGGCAAGCAGGCGCAGCTCGTTGGTGTACCAGCGCTGGGCTTCATCGGCCGCGCGCACTACGGCCGGTTTTGGCGCGACGTAGGAGGCTCTTGCTCGGCGCGCGGTTTCCTTGTCCAACACGTCCTGAGCCTTGATTCGGGCAACTAGCACCTCCAGCACTTGCCGCCCTACCCTGCGCGGCTTGGTGGCGCTGGTCCATTCGCTGTGCAGCCGCAGCAACGCCATCCCGGTACTTCGCGCACTCACCGCAAGACCGACGCCGAGGCCGGCAGCGCCAACAACATCGGCCGCCCCGCTCTTGTGGTCCTTGGGGACCATTCCGCCTTCTATCGTCAGGTCCGATGTTTCAACCGACGACAGGTAACGCTCGTCCGTCGTGATCGGTCCGTCTTCCCAGGGTGCCGTTGCCATGTCATCCGCCTCTTGTATGTAGCTGAGCCATTCGCGATAATTCCGGTGTCGAGTCGGGATGTACGCAAAGGGGCCGCTTCTGTTGTTTGGGGGCGGCTCTTTTTTAGTCAGTGAAGCGTCATCGCCCCGCCGTCACATAGCCACACTTGGCGATATTCGACGCGCTTCCCGACAGGGTTGCAGTGGTGTTCGGCACGGAACTGCTCCCACTCGGAGCGCCCCAACCCGTGCGCGACGAATTCCACGCCAATAGCCGCGCCTAAGAGCACTAAGGAAACAAAAAACAGGAAGATTACCCAGCGCATCAGTCGCCGCCCTTCTGCTCTTGCGCGGGCTTGATTGCGGGCGAATATTCGGCGCACTTTTCGCCGCGCAGGATCAGCTCTCGCCAATCCGCCTCATCCCGTGGACGCGGCCAATCCTTGAATTGGCCCGCAGCGCAAGTAGCATCGCCGCCCCCCATCATTGGGCCGGTCATGGTGCTGCCCATGCCCCAGCATGATTCCTCGGTCCAGCGGAAATTGGTGCAGAAGATGCGCAGCTTTTCGGGAATCGCCATCACTCCCCCTTGGGCTGCTCTTGCGGCCCGGTGATTGCTGCAATGATCTTTTCGTACATCGCAAGCTCTCCGGCTTCTCGCCAGCCGCGCGCCCAATCACCGTGCGTTCGCGGGCGCACTTTCGGCTTGAGCTTTTGCAGCTTCGCCATCAGCGCGGCGTCGTATTCACGCATGGCGTCTGCGGCCATTTCAGTTGCGGATCGTTCGGGCGGCGCCACGCAATCCGACAGGAAATATCCGGTCCCCGTTACCGTCGCATTCAGCCATGCGTCTCGCGCCGATTCCAAGTAGTGCTGCCCATCGGGGCTCGAAAGCACGGAGTTCACTGCCCCCTGCAACGCCGCTTTCGCGTTCACCCCCGCATAGCGCGCATCGCCTCGGGCCTTGTCGATGGCTACGGCGCTTAGCGGCTCAGCGAGTACGAATTGGCCGACGCCGCGCGGGCAAACAGACCCTACATGTTCGCCATACCGATCTCCGCACGTCGCGCAACGCGCTTCCATTGCATAAATCATCGTCACACTCCTTTCACTCACCCCGAGCGGCGGGGCTCCGGCTAAATTTGCTCAATTCCACCAGCGCGGCCAGCTTTGCCATAGCCTCGTCTAGCTTTCCGGCTGCGATGCGAAGCTCTATGTTTGCTCGCTCTACTTCGCTTAGAGCATCTTCTAGCGTTGCGGGCTTTTCTGTCATGCGATGCGCCCTAGCTGCGAGAACTTGAAGGACGCTTTGCCGATCCCGGTCTTCAGCAGCTCGCGCGCAATGCTTTCGGCCAGCGCCTGCGTCAATTCGTCGGCAACCTGTTGCCGGTAGTCCGCGCCGGGCCTATCCCAATTGCGGATGTCATGGAAGAATCGGATGCATTTTTCGCCGAGCTTGTAGCCGATGGCGAAGCGATCGCTCATACCCATCACGTCGCGCATGTGATGAATGACGCAATCGACCTCGCAACCCTCTAGGCGAACACTGTCCAAAACACGGGCGAGCGCCTTATCCTCCATCTCAGCCAGCAGCCGCACGGACTGATCTGTGGGCGCGCGATGTTCGTGTACCTCGCGGGTCACGCTCGTATGTTCCGTGACGGCGCGCACGTTGTAGGAATCAAACATTCATGTCTCCCAAAGGCGTTGCCGCCAGTTGCTCCAATGCCCAAGCGGCTGCTTTCCGAAACTTCACCAGCTCTCCCGGATCGGACGCGACCTTGCGCCATTCGATGACTTGATCCATGTGGGCAAGCATGAAGCGGGCGCGTTTGACTTCGGCCTTGGCGGGGCCAGGATCGAGCCACCGATGGCACGCTGCACAGCCCCAAACCGAATAGAAGTCGTCAGCCTTACGCGCCCCGCTCTTGCCGTGCTCGCTCCAGTTCGAATGGCAGGCCACCGTCGTAGCCGTGTCGCCTTGGCAGACACCTGGAACGCGCAGCAAGCACTCCCGCCCCTGCGCCATTTCCAGCAGCGCAGGATTTCGCTTCGCCTCGCTCTTCGGCCGCGCTCCCCTCGTCCCGCCTTCCATGCTCACCGAGGGCTTTTCAGACCGGCGAGCTTCTTCCATCCTTGCGGCAGTGCGGTCCATGCGGTCGCTGTAGCGCTGGGTGGGGGATTGGGGGGTGTAGCGATTGCCGAAGGTCATGCTGCGGCCTCATCGGTGATCGGCGACTTCATGGCCTCGCATGCCGCCAATGCGTCGGCGCGGTTGGCAACTAGCACGCCTTGAATTGCCGCAGGCGACCGGCCAGCGTTGATCTTGGCGAACGTATCTGCAAGTTCCGCCTGCTCCGGGAAGAAACGCAGGAACATCCTTTTCGCCTGCGATTCGTCCGCGAGTTCGATCTTCACCTCCATGTCCGACCGACCGGGACGACGCAACGCCGGATCGATCTTGTCGATGTGGTTCGTCGTCATCACCAGAATGCGGCCCTCGGCAGCAGCGATGCCGTCGATGGCATTGAGCAAGCCGCTGAAGGTGACGTACTCAGCGTCCTTTCCTTCACGCTTCGAGAAAGCCGAGTCCACATCCTCGATCAGCAACAAACACTTTGGCGGCATGTTGGTCATCAGGGCGCGCAGCGGCGTATCTCCGGCCACGCTGGCAAGCGAGAGGACGGCGATGTTCATACCGAGGTGGCTGGCTAGCGCATGTGCAATGCTGGACTTGCCGCAGCCCGGCTCGCCATGAAGCAGATAGCCGCGTCGCCACGGAATAGCCCGGTCCCGATACCATTGCTTGGAAGCGAAGAACGTCTGGGCGTCATTGACCAGCATCTGCGCCAGCCCTTCGCGCAAGATCACGGATTCGATGGGGCGGCGCGGCACCATCGTTGCCACCGACCAGTCCCAATGCTGGTTACTGTGTACGCGCGTTGAGTCATCGTCGGTCTTCAGGCTTTGTTGGGCCTCTTCGATCAAGCGAGCGATGTACTGGCGGCTGCCGATGGTGAACGCGCGCACATGGATTTCCTCGCGCGCCCACGTCTGCGAATTCCCGCCCGGCGATCCCTCTTTGCCGCGATTGACCACCACCAGTGCACCGCGATAGAAGAACCAGTGCTGCCCATCGGCTGGCGACAGCACATACCGCACCTCGCTGCGCGAGTCGCCCAATGCGGGTGCATCACTGGAATGGCTCGAAACCGACTCCAAACGCATCCGGCGCGCCTTTCGTCCATAGGTGGACACGCTGAGCCAGTTGACCACCCACCAGAAAACCGGGTCTTGGCTTTTGACCGTGACCTGTGCCGAGACGCCCATCAACGCCCATTGCAGCAGCTTCATCGGCAGTTGTCGGGCGACAACAAGCAACCCTCCGATGACCGTTGCCCCGGTCAGGCCGGCGAACATCGGATTGCCCGGAAGGCTCATCAACCACGCTGTGAATTCAGTCACTTACGCCCTTTCTTCGCTTTCTTGGCTGGCTCTGGCTTCGTCGCCTCTTCCTTCGGTAACTTCTTCTCGGAGCGCTGGTCCCGCTTGTGGTCCTTCCATGCTTTGTCCAGCATGGGGTTTCGAGAAGGGGCGACGGTTGCCATGGCGGTCCTAGGCGAAGATGGCGCACAGCCCGAAGGCAATTGCGGCCACCACGCTGATAGCGCACCAAAACAGCCACGGAAGGGCGTCCCACGACAACCCGAACGAACCCTTGCAGAAGCAAATCACCGCCGAAAGGGCGAACGCCAGCGCGGTCCAAGCCATCCAGTTCATTCGCCGATCCTCAGGACCACGGGGGCCGTTATGCCAGCGGTGCGCGCGTGCTTGATCAGAAGCTGCGCGATTTCCATAGCCTGATCGCCGGTGAAGCCAATCCAAGCGACCGGCTTGGGGAAGCGGATCACCACGCGGCCCTCCTCCACGCCGAGCGTCAGGGCCACGGCCCCGGCGTCCTGCGCGTTCAGCTTTCCATCCGGGTACTCGCCGAAAATCTGCTTCATCGCCTCGCTCATGGCGCGGTTCGGCTCGCTGCTGTGGTGCGACATCAGTAGCTCTCCTCGGGGCCTGCCGCGCGTGCAGCCGCGCCCAATTCCAGCGCCGACTTTTCGACTCGCATGTAGCCCGAGTCGAACGCTGCGGCCGGACTGTAGCTCTTGTAGCCATCGTCGTAGACCACGTAGTAGCCTCCCGGCTGCGGCTTGTGCATAGCGCGGTACTCGTCGGAAACGTGAAACGCGGCATACCCCTCGTCTTCCGGGACGATCAGATGGCCGCCCGCCGGTTGAAGGATCACGTCCTTGATTTTCAGCGCCCACACTTCCTTGTGGCACTTGTAGCGGGGCATTTCGCGCGAGGCTTGCTCTTGTTCGTCACTCATCTCATCTCTCCAGGTTGTGCAGCAATGCTGCGGTTGAAAATCGCTACTTGCTCACGACTCGCGCGGCATCCCAGATGTAGCGCGCGGTCGCATGACTGATGTTGGATAGCGGCGGCTGCATCAGGTCGTTGAGCATGTGGCCGTACCAGAAGGAATAGAACTTCTGGTCTTCCACCGAATAGCTACTGAGCGGAGCGCCCGCTATTGAGCCAACCGGCCGGGAACAGCCACCACTTGCCGATTGCGCGATACCCCCATTTGCCACCGCGTTGCTCACTCCGAGCGGGCCGGAAGCATCGGCCTTGTTCGCGCATTCGTCCGCGTCGGGGATTTCATGGCTGCTCGCCTGGGCGGCAGAGGTGGTGCGTTTTCCCAAAAAATTAGCGACTTTCATGTTGGCTCCATTACTCGGGGCTCGGACCAACACACCGACCGCTCATCGCCGAATGCATCGATCAGCGTCACAGCAAATACCCCTTGCGCTGCATAAAGTCGATGGGGTGCTTGTTGTACTTCTGGTTGTTGCACGGCTGGCATAAAAGCTGAACGTTGGAATCGTCATTCGGGCCGCCCAATGTCAGGGGAATCACATGATCTAGATGCGGCGGAACTTGCGAAAGAGAAACGCGACAGCAGGCACATTTCCCGCGCTGCAACTTCATCAGACGATCAACAATGCCGGGGGACAGTTTTCCGCCAGCAGCTTTTTTCTTGGCTCGCCTGTTGTTCTCATATGCGCGTCGCTTTTCAGGATTCTTTTCAAACCATTCGCGCACACGCTTTCGCTCAGCGTCCGGGTCTTTGGCCTTGCGGCGTAAATTGGTTTGCCGCGCAATATCCGGATTTGCCGCCCGCCTCGCGCGAGCCTTTTCTGCCATCGCCTCCAGATACCCAGGTTGCGCGCGTAGCTCGGCATAGCGCCGCTCGTAATACTCCTTCCGCTCGGCGTATGGCTTGCTAGGCATTGGCCGCCTCCGCATACACCACCACGCCATCAATACCTTGCTGAGTCATGCTGGAAGTACCTCCTTCACGCATTCGATGAAGACGCGGGCGACTTCCGCGTTGATCGCGTTTCCGTAGGCGCGCAGTCGCACCACGCGGCCGGCAGCCCCTGTAGCCAGCGGGAATGTGCCGGGCTCAACTGGCCGCCACTTTCCATCCGTGCAGAAGATCCAGTCAGCAGCTCGCCAGAGGCCGTTAAGCGGGCCGGGCCGGCCATCTGCGCCTGCTCCGGTAGGTTGTGGCCGCGCTTCTCCCACTCCTTCACCGCCTCCGGTGTGGCTGCGCCCTTGTGATCCGATGCGTTCGGTGTGCTCCATCCAGCCAGCAGGATTTCGTCCTGAAGGTTGAGCATGTGGCCCACTCGCTTGCTCGGATGCTGGCCGCCCCTGTCGCCGTTGCCCTTCGTCGGTGATCGCCAGCCCGCTAGTTGCACCTTCGAGCCCAACCCGCAGTCGTTCCCGCGATAGACGCCCGTTTTCGCTGTCAGGCGCTGCTTGCGCTCCCATACCTTGTCCGGGTGCGTGTCCGGCTCCGTCGCGCACGGCGTGGGCCATCCAGTAAAGCCGCGGTCGGATGTCAGGCCCTCCGACGCCCGCAGAACAGGCAACGAGCGCCCCAGTGGAGTACGAATCGTCTTCCAAGTCAGCTCGCGTAAGGTCGAGCCAAGCGAGGCCGTCTTTTCCTGAAACTTGCTCGCCAAGGACAACGACAGGGCGTCGCTCGCGGATGAGGTTGAACCAATCCGGCCAGAGATGGCGCGGATCATCGAGTCCTTCGCCTTTGCCGGCGGTGCTGAACGGCTGGCAGGGGCAAGAGCCTGTCCAAACAGGTCTGTCATCGGGCCATCCTGCTCGGCGCAAGGCATAGCTCCAGACTCCGATGCCGGCGAAGAAATGGCATTGCGTGTAGCCGCGCAGGTCATCGGGGCGCACTTCCTTGATGGAGCGGTCGTCCACATCGCCAGGCGCAATATGCCCAGCCGCGATCAGGTTGCGAAGCCACTGCGCTGCATCCGGGTCGAACTCGTTGTAGTAGGCGGTCATGCATCGCCGTTACAGGTCTGGTCAGACGTTTTCGCGGCGTCCGTCACGCCAGAGGTGGCTGAGCGGCGCGGTTCGTACCAGACGACGCGCCGCAGCTTCATGCGCCGGAGCAGCGCTTCTCCCGGGTCACCCTTGTCGCCAGATTTCAAACGCGACAGATAGCCCGGATCAACGTCGAGTACGCGCGCCACGGCCCGCAGTGAGCCGTGCTGCGGCACCAACACGTACTGAATGAAGTCGGAGAGTGACCAGTGCGGCGCGGCGCCACAGCACGGGCAGGGAGTCGTGTTCATCGCTTCTCTCCTTCAGGTGAATGCACGCCGGAATCGCCTTCCGGCAACTTGAGTTCTTCCGCGAGAACCTCAATCTGCGCGGCTTGCTCGGCAGTCCATCGGCCGAGCGGCGCTTCCAGGTCTGCGCCATTACCGACTGCTGAGCCCTCGGGTGAGGGTGTAGCGCGGACGGGCGGGTTTTCGATGAGCACGTTCCGCACTGCTGCGAGCATGTCTCCGCCGAAGAGGTCGCGGGCATTGCACAGCCTGCGCGTGAACTCGCCGGGCGACTCGACAAACGGCCAGCGCCGCTCGATCTGCGCATCCGTGGATGCTGGTGCGATCCTCTTCGCAAGGTGGGCTAGCAGGGCGGTGTGGGCCTCTTCCCACCTGGCTCTCATGCCCTCGCAGTATTCGGTGCTAAACAGGCCAGCCGCATTCGCCGCTGCACTGTCGCGTACCGCGCCTTCCAGCAGGTCGGCCAGCCGTTCTGCCTCTCGCAGCCATTCCTCCTGGGGTGCTGGTGCGGCGGTGATGCGTTCACATTTGCCAGGGAGGCAGCCACATGATCCCGCCACGCGGCCCATCACTTCGTAGCATTCGTCGCCCGAAAACATTTCGAGGCTCGGCGCTTCATTGGTGTTGCTCATGGTTGGTTCTCCTGTGCTGCCCGAAGTTCTGCGCGAATTTCCATCCACAGCTTGCCGAGCATGTTCTGGCCGTCGCGGTTCGGTCCCCAGCCCCAAAAGTCATCGCGCCAGGAATCCTCGATAAGTTCGCGGTCGCCGGTCGCCAGCAACTTGCGGCGCACGTATTCGTGCTGGCTCACCTTCGCCAGTAGAATGCTGCGCATGACTCCGACCTTAATGGCGTCCCAGTCATCGCGGCGAAATTGCTTATTGCGCTCTGCGATCTTGAAAGCCTCATGCGCTGATGGCGCAGAGCGAATGTCTTGCGCGATGGGGTAAGCGAACGGATTCTCGTAGTCGAACTTCTCGTAGTGGTACGCGGCTTCCGACGTATCGAAGCGGAACCCGCGCCACATCAACGTGAACGCGCTGAAATTCGACAGCACGTAGAAGTCCTGTTCGTAGAAGAACACCTGTTTGTCGGTGTCGGGCTTCACGCAGCCGTAGCCATTCAGCCGCTTCGCATCCACCGCTTCTGCTGGTAGAGCTGATGGGGTGGCGGCGCGCTCGATAACGACGAACTGGCGACTGCACGCTTCGTTTGCCGGCCCGAATTGCTTGACGCTCCAGCCGCGAAGATCGGGCGACAGGTCGGAGTCGTGTTCGAGCTGTACCCGCTCGATGAATTCACGCTTCACGACGGATGCTTGCGGAAACGTCACAGGCTCGATGTCTTGCCAAGCCTGCGCTTGGGGAAGGGCGGCGAGAACAGCGAGGGCGGCTTTGATCTGCGCAACATCGTCGGCAAGGGCCTTGTGCCGATGCGGTCGGTAGCCGCGCATCGAGGCAGAAAATTCCGACGCCACTTGCGCTGCCGCATCGTGTCCCGTGTTCAGCGCCTCTTCTATCTGCTGGCGTGCTTCGGGGGTGAGGGTGCGATTCGTCATTGCGAGTCCTTCTTTTCATTTGGTGCGTTGGAAACGAGCATTCCAGCCTCACAGCCGTCATCGCGCCCGGTAGTTGGAAGCTCGCCCTTAGCGAGGGCAGGCCGTCGAGTGGCCTTCAACAGTGCTCCCCGGCGATGCCACGCCCCTTGCCATGCAGACCATGCGCCATCGGTATCGCAGCCCTGATCGCGTACCCATGCGTTGAATTCGGCGCGCATTTGGAAGGCGTCGGTTTTGGCGGATGCGGTCATGCTTTCAACTCCTCGTCGAGCCGCGCGGGATTTTGGTGCTCATCGGCGGTGTCGCGTGGCAAAGTGGGGTGCCCGTTGTGCAGTTCGTCGTGATTGGAGGTGAAAGCGTCTCGGGTGGTCCACGCCTCAGGACCCACGTTGCCCCTGTGCCATTCGCGATCTGGCACGTCAACGACGCCGCTCATTGATGGCCTCCGTCTTCCAGCTTTTGGCGCAGTTCTTGGATGTAGTCGTCCCGATCCTTGAGCATCGCGCCGACCGTGCGACCTTGCACCTTCCACGCCTCGATCACTACCGGATCAAGGTCGGCTAGTGCGGCGCGGCACGCGGCCTCGCTGGCCTGCTGGTTCAGCCGCTGGGCGTGTGCGCACGCTGTGCCGTAGGCGTCAGGCCCGAAGGTCTCCGGCAGGTACTCGCTCGTTGGCTTGCCATCGGCCCAGACAGTTCGCTGAATGGAGTAGCGGGCGCGCGGCTCGCCGGGCTCGCGCAGAAGCGCGACGACAGACCAAGGCCCCGCGCTGGGCACGCCAGCAGCGGCAAGAAACGTCACGCGCTCAACGCTGATCCCGCCAATCTCGAATTCCATGCAGCCGATCCCGTTGTCCGCCATGTCCGCGACGATGTAACGGACCTGAGCGTCAACCATCTCGCGGTCATCTTCATCGAGCGCCGCGTAATTGGCGTCCGATCCCCACTGCGCCGTGACGACGAACGCTTCCCACTCCTCGCGCGAGCGGACAAGGGCCGCCTCGGGCAGATCGGTTTCGCCCCATGCTCGGCACAGGAAGCCTTCGACATGATGTTGTTGCCCACCGGGAGCGGCACGGCGATTCCATGCGGCGATAGCTTCAGCCTTGGACGCCTTCCACACCGAAGGCTGCACTTCGCACGCTTCATTGCTGCAGCCGCCTTCCCATGCAGTCGAATGGTCTGAACTGGCGAAGAGTGACGCAGAGCCCCCGCAGTACGGGCAATTCAGCGGCGCTTCCTCCCCCGTGGGCGCGGAATCATTACCGCCAACGGTCTGCGATGTGAGGCCGCCCGTAGGGCCGCTAGCATCGCCAACGGTCTGGTGCTCAAGCGAGGAATTCGGGGAATCGAGGGAGGGCGGAGAGGTTTCTTGTGTCATTGGGGGTTCTCGGTTAAGCGTTGCGCAGTTGAAAGACGAACCGAAACTTTGAGGCGCGCGGCAGTCGCTGCACTTCGATTCCTATCGACACGTTTCCGCGTCGGCCATACTTCTGCCCAGTGCTTGCGGCGAAGTAGTCGCAGCGCGGCGTCTTGCGCTCGTCATCGGTCATGCCGTCCAGGCGCCAATTGCTGGCCGCGTAGATGGTTCCGCGATGGCCTGCGGACGGGTCGGCGTAGCTGAGAAGGTGCGTCACTTCGCGGAAATTGCGCTTGATGTACTTGATGGCCTTTCCGATCAGCCAGCTTTCGCTATTGCGCGGCATGGCGTCCAGCAGGTACAGGCGGGACAACTCCCACACCTTGCCGCCGTAGCGCTTCTCTGCCTGCATTGGCGGCGCTGAGAACACGATGCAGCCGACAGGCCTATCTCGGTGGAACATCGCAAGGCAAAGCAGGACGATGGCCGGGCGCTTGCGCAGATAGTGGGCCGCAAGGAATGAGCCGACCTCGCCAACATTGCACGGGCGCAGGCTGGCCTCTGCGCGCCATGTCGCATCGAAAACACCAGGCGTGCAGCCTTCCGCATCGATAGCGTCAATGTCAAAGCAAGCCTGTAACGCGCTCATTTTTCATTCAGGAATAGTTGCCCGGCACTTAGTACATCTCGCGCGGCCGGGGCGTTGAGCGCGATACGGGAGGAGGTTTAGAACGGAATGTCATCGTCCATGTCGTCGAACCCAGACCCAGCGGGCTTCGCGGCCGGCGCAGGCTTGGGCGCTGGCGCCGGAGCTGCGGCGCGCTGCCCTCGCGTGAACTCGATGGCCCCGACGCGACCAACCAGCTTTACGCCTTGGCCGCCGTCTCGCTTGTCAAACGTCTCGACGTGCAGGTCTTCCAGTTGCATGAAGAACTGCGTCCCCTTGGTGAGGTATTCGGCCAGCTTGGTCGCGCGCTCGCCCCACAGGGCGCCATCGACCCATTGGGAAGGCGTCTTGCCCATCCTGGCCCTTGCGCCCGTAGTTGTAGGCCAGCGCAAGGGAAGCGACTTGCTCGCCTTTGCCCGTGGTGCGCAATTCAGCATCGCGGCCGAGCGTGAAAAGTCCGATGAGCGTTGCCATTACGCAGCCTTCCTTCTGAGTTGGGATTCGAGGTCTTGGACTAGCGCGGCAAAGGCCATGAGGTCCGCTTCCAGCGCGGCGATTTCCTCGTCGTTGCGCTCAATGCGATGGATGGTCAGGTGCTTGCCGATGGGCTCCAGATCGGGCGCCCACAAGATCAGATCCACCCACTTGCGGCCCAGCAGCCACATGGCGCCGTTGCATTGGTCGGTGTATTCGCTGGTGTCGCCGTTGACCACTGCGGTAAACAGGGTGTCGGACGAAACCATCGTCTTGATTTCGATCACGCCGTCATCGCCGACCAGGCCGTCCACCGAAACACCGAACAGGCGGTCGTCCGTGGTGAAAAAGCCGGTTTCCTCGACCAACTCGCCGGTCTTGGATTCGTAGGCCAGCCGCGCGATCGATTCCTGTTCCGTGCCGGCGCGCATGGCGAAGGTCTGGAACTTCTGCGGGGCCTTGCCGCCGACGCGCTCGCGGGCAGTGTCGAAGGCGTACCCGAGCAGCTTGGCCGATGGTGCGCCGCGTGTCTTGCCCTCTTTCTTGTCGGCGGCGGTCAGCGCCTTGTAGTCGCGGCAGTCCTTGAAGCGCGAGCCCGTGATGACGGCGCGGCGAGCTTCCAGCCACGCTTCTGAGCCTTGGGGATGGTCGTAGAAGATCATTGCGCGGCTCCTTGCTGGTCGGCGGCCTTGGCGGCGGCTTTGAGCGATGCGCTCGCGGGCTCCAGCGCCTTGCGTTCCTCGGGCGTGCGGCCTTTGATCCATGCGGCAAGGGCCTTCCAACCGCCCAGGGACGCTTCGCGCGCCGCTGCCAGCAGTTCTTCGGGAATCTCGGGCGGCGGCTCGGCTCCGCGTCCGTCATCGTCCTCCATGTCCTTCGTCGCCAGCCCGGAGGCGCCTAGCAGCGTGTAGCGTTGCAGGTAGGTAATCGTGGACGCGACCTGCTGAATCCCGTTTTTCTTGCCCGAGGCGTCCGGCTGGGCCTCCAGCGAGGTCGATTCGCTGTGCCCGAGGGAGTGCGTCAGGATGCAGGTAACGGTGATCTTCGGGCCGTCCTGCTTCGTGTCCCAGCGGTGGCTGATGCCATGCTGCGCCAGGCCGTTGATGATGGCCGTAGTCACGTCCCCGAGCGTGGCGTGCTTGTAGCTGGTCGTGTCGCCGTCGCGCGTGGTGAACTCGACTTGCTTGCGCTTGAAAATCTCGGGCGGGTTGCGCTTGAATTCGGCCATCGCCGCCACGTAGGCTTTTCGGGCTTCGTTCGCCTCCCAGTCCTTTTGTAGGTCCAACATGGCGCGCATGTCCGCGATGCTCATGCCAGCCTTGACGGCCTGGAGCGCCATCGCCAGCGGGCCGGAAGGCGGCGCCTGCGGAATCGTGGCGACTTCGTTGCGGGGTTCAACTTCGACAAGATCAATCATTTCGTTCTCCAGTTCAGTTAAAGATCACAGCCGCCAAGCACACAAGAACGAGAATGGCGACGACAATTCGAACCGCCCATTGCTCCCAGCTCTCTGCTTCTTCGGGAGTGATGAGGGGAGCATCAGCAGATTCAGCGCTTGCAACTTCGCGAGGCCAGAATCCGCCTCCGCCGAGAGTCGCGCCGCATGCGGTGGGCGTAGGGCAGGGCCTCTTGCCCTGAGCGCAGGCGTTCGACGAGCAGTGCATGTCACTTCCCTCCACGTTGAAGATGTCTCGGGTAGAAAACAGGGGATTCCAGCGCACGCTCGACGCTCCAGCCTCGCATCCTGCGTCCCGTGTACGTCGAGGCCGGAAGACCAAGATCGCGCTGCCAATCCTTCAAGCATTGCGTTTTCCCGTCGCGCGTGATCATTACTGTCTGACGGCTATTGCGCATCTGCTCTTGAAGCGTTGCCCATCGGCAGTTATCCGGCGAGTAGCCTTTGTCGTTGTCGATTCGATCCAAGGTCTTGCCTTCTGGGCGCAGCCCCATGTCTGCGTAGAAGTTCTCAAACCGAGTCCACCGCTCGCAGACAGTGATGCCACGTCCACCGTATCGCGGATAGTCTTTCCCGGCTGGGTTGGTGCAGCGTTGCATCATCGATGTCCACAACTTGTAAATCGTGGTCTTGTGCATGCCGTGTACAAAGTTTGTCCTGCCAGCTTTCATGCGTGGCCTCCGCGTTGAAGGTGGCGCGGAGCAAAAACTTGGCTCACCCCCACGCCATCACCAGCGCCGGGAACGCCCCAGCGCGGCAGGAACTTCGCATTGAGGATGTGCTGATCGCCCATGCGCTCGCGCTGCTTCAACCACTCGCGGGCATGGCGTCGATAGACTTCCTTGGGCACTCCCCTTCCGCGATAAAGCTGGATTGCTCGCTTGATGAGCGAGTAGGGGATGCGCGGCTTCGGCGCTGGCGGGCGGGCGAGCTTCAACTGAACGCGGCTCATGCGGAGGCTCCGGCGGCGAGCCGTTCGTGCAGGAAGCTCTCCAGCGAGGCGTTGTTGTCTTCGTGGTAGGTCTTGTGCGCCTCGTCCATGACGATCTGGAAGAACTCGTTCCATTGCACCATGTACAGCAGCTCGGACACGATGTGGCGCAACATCCATTGTTGGAATTTGCTCATTCCCCATCTCCCTGTAAGTCATCTTCAATCGCAACAGCGAGGTCCGACAGCATCGAGCGATACCGCGAAAGAATCGAGCCGGGGTGATCCGGTGTTGCTGCCAGCGTGTTTTGCAACTGCGCCAGGAATTCGGCCGGCGTCTGGATGCCGGTCTTGCGGATCGTGGCGCGGGCCTCGCACATCTGCGAAAGCCGAGTAGTGCGGCGTACTGCTGCGGCCACGATGCGATTGATTCGCGCCGCCCTCACATCGGGATCGGCAAGGTTGCGCGGGGCTCGCGTGATCGCTGCTGCATCGGCTTGGCCTGCATCAAGGACGCGGCGCAGCTCTGTGGTGGCGTTCATGTCTAGGGGCTCCTGGATAGAGGGATGGGTTAGGCGGCGAGCGATTCGACGCGGCGAATGTCCGAATCGGCGTGCATGTCGATTTCGATCAGGTGGCGCAGGAGAGGAACGATGTGCTTGTCGCCGACATAGATCGGCTTGCTGCCTTCGACCGTGACGCACTGGCCGGAGGCAAACCACACATCGAACCTGCCGCCCGTGGTGTGCGCGTCGATACCGTCGATCACGGCCCACGGGTCATTGCCGCACTCTTCGGCGTAAGGCGCGAACCAGTACGCCGCCTCGTCAACCAGCGAGTCGGGGCGCTTGTCCCATTGCGCGACCGTGACGCGATGCCGCACCGCGCCGCCAATCGCTTGCGTGTGCAGCACTTCGGGGAATTCGGCTTGTGTCGTGCTCATCGCTTCTCCTGGTATTAGCGGAGCTGCTACCTGCGGCTCCTTGATGGGATGGAGAATAGCAAACAAGTTTGCCGAGTGCAAGCAAGTTTGCAAATATTTTTGCAAGGTGGCAAAATTGGGCTCATCGCAAGGGCGGACTCGCCTAGGCGA
>Ga0068868_100001514_pt1 | contig 15963 bp, 16 predicted proteins | sample KBSMisM42_FD_64660 | JGI IMG/M metagenome (GOLD analysis project Ga0068868, IMG submission 64660) | Miscanthus rhizosphere microbial communities from Kellogg Biological Station, Michigan, USA - KBS Miscanthus M4-2 | ecosystem: Host-associated > Plants > Roots > Rhizosphere > Soil ...
CCCCCTCGGCATCGGGGTGCTCGACCTTTGTGGGAACTATTCCCACTAACGTCGAACACCCGCCGCGCGGCCCCGACCGGCCCACCCTCGTCGCCGCCCTCCCCGCGGACGACGCACCGCGACCGCAACGCACCGAGCGCCGCCCACCTCCCGATCCACCCACCCTCGTCGCCGCCGTTCCCGCGCACGACGCACCGCCACCGCAACGCACCGAGCGCCGCCGCCGTCCCCGCGCCCGCAACCGCGGAGCGCCCCCTACGGAAACGCCCGCCGCCGCAACCCCGCGGCGTCGGTCACCGTCGACCGCCCTCGCGAGAGGCGCAGCGTCCCGAACTCCTCCTCCTCGCGCAGCACCCGGTTCACGGTCGCCCGCGAGGTGCCGGCCAGGCTCGCCAGCTCCTCCTGGGTCAGCGGCACCGTCACCTCCTCGCCCTCGCCGTAGATCTCGGTCATCTCCAGCAGGCGCCGGCGCACGCGGGTGTCGGCGGGCACGTACAGCGCCTCGGCCAGGTGCATGGACAGGCGGCGGACCTGCGCCGCGAGGATCGCGATGAGGACGTCGGCGGTCTCCGGGCGCTCGGTGCGCAGGCGGCCGAAGTCGAGCTCGTGCACCGAGAGGGTCTCCCCCTTCTCCAGCGCCACGATCGTCGCGCTGCGCGGCGCGCGCGGGCTGAGCAGCGCCAGCTCGCCGAAGAAGTCGCCGGGGCCGAGCACGTTGAGCGTCGCGATGTCGCCGAACTCCGTCGTGACGCGGGCCGCGAAGCGCCCGCTCTGGATCAGGTGGAGCGTGTCCGCGGGGTCGCCCGCGTGGAACACGACCTCGCCCGCGTCGAACCTGCGCCGGCGTGCGCGCTCGAGCAGCCGCGCCGCCTCCTGCTCGGTCGCGCCTTCGAACAGCGGGCCCCTCGTGGTCACCCAGCACCTCCTCTGTCGCCCATTCGACAGCGGAAGTGTCGCGCGCGCGACGGACCGCACGCCAGCGGAAAGGAAAATCGACGCACGATGATCGTCACGGTATCCCCCCGAGCGACCATCGTGCCGCCGGCGCGACCGCCGCATTGCGGGAGCCAAGGGTCGCGGCGTCGTTGCCGGCGACTCAGGTAGCGGCCGAGAGCTCCTCGACAACGGCGTCGGGGAGCTCGAGGTCGCCGGCCGCGACGTTCTCCTCGAGGTGGGCGACGGTCGACGTGCCGGGGATCGGCAGCATCACCGGCGAGCGGCGCAGCAGCCACGCGATCGCCACCTGCCCGGTGGTCGCGCCCAGCTCTTGCGCGGCGCGGTCCAGCACGCCGCCCGGCTCGGTCAGGCGCCCGGAGGCCAGCGGCGCCCAGGGCATGAAGCCGATGCCCTCAGCCTCGCAGTAGGCGAGGACATCGTCGTCGGAGCGGTCCGACAGGCTGAACCGGTTCTGCACCGTGACCACCTCGATGACCTCGCGCGCCGCGCGGATCTCGTCCACGCTGACCTGGGAGAGCCCGATGTGGCGGATCTTGCCCTCGCGCTGGAGGTCGGCCAGGGTGGCGAACTGGTCTGCCGCCGGCACCTTGCTGTCGATCCGGTGCAGCTGGAAGAGATCGATGCGGTCGACCTTGAGCCGCTGCAGGCTGCCCTCGCAGGCCTCGCGCAGGTGCTCGGGCCGGCCGTCGGTCGCCCACCGGTTCGGGCCCGAGCGCTGGAAGCCCGCCTTGGTCGCGACGACAAGGTCGTCTGGGTACGGCGCGAGCGTCTCGCCGATCAACCGCTCGGAGACATGGGGGCCGTAGGAGTCGGCGGTGTCGATCAGCGTCACGCCGAGCTCGACCGCCCGCCGCAGCACCCGGCGACACTCGTCCGGGTCGGCGGGCTCGCCCCAGATCCCGGCGCCGGTGATGCGCATGGCCCCGAACCCGAGCCGGCCGACCGGCAGGTCGCCCCCGATGGCGAAGGTGTCGCTCACGCCACTGCCACCGGCGTCTTCGCGCCCACGTGCGCGAGCGCCTCGAGCAGGCGCGCATTGAAGCGCTCGTACTCGGCCACGACCGACCCGTGGTCGCCGGGCGCCTCGAAGACGCCCGCGCCCAGGAGCTCGGCCAACTCGCGCTGCTTGTAGACCGGCACGGCGGTGTCGGCGCTCGTTAACACGACGGCCGCGCGCACCTTCAGCGTTGACAGCCAGGGCCGGGCGTCGTAGCGCCCGAGCTCGCGGCCGGCCTCGGCGATGTCCTTGGCGCTGCCGCGCGTGAGCTCGGCCGCCGTCCAGGTCGTCCGCGGCGAGTCGGGGAAGCCGACCAGCCGCAGCGCGCGCCGCCAGGACGCGTTCGGGGCTACGCCGAGCACGCCGCGGAACGCGGCCATGCTGCGCCAGATCCGCTTCATCCGCGGGTGCGACCAGTCCGGCGCGGTCGCGCACAGGACCAGGCCGCTGACCTGGTCGGGGTGGGAGCGGGCGAGCAGGGTGGCGATCGGGCCGCCCATCGAGTAGCCCACTGCGGTGACCGGGCCGACGCCGAGCGTGCGCAGCAGGCCCGCCGCGTCGTCGGCGCAGTCGACCAGGCGGAACGGCGCCGGCGAGCGCAGGCCGCGGCCGTGGCCGCGGTGATCGATGGCCAGCACGCGGTAGCCCGCCGCGGCCAGGGGCGCATAGGTCGTGAACCAGTTGATGTCGGCCGACACGCACCAGCCGTGCAGCAGCAGGACCACCGGCCCGTCGCCGCCGGTGTCGCGGATGAAGACCTCGCCGCGACCCGGCACGTGCACGACGCGGCCGGCCGGGAGCTCGACCGGCGGCTCGGGGACCCAGGACGGGTCCGAGCGGTCAGCGGCGGCGATCTCGCGAGCGCGTTGCAGCGTGCTGGGCATGATGAAGGCGTGAACGATACGAACCTGCGCGTCGCGCTCGCCGGCTACGGCCTGGCCGGCGCCGTCTTCCACGGCCCGCTCCTCGCCGCCACCCCCGGGATGGACGTCACCACGGTGGTCACCCGCGACCCCGACCGGGCCGACCAGGCCCGCGCGCGCCACCCCGGCGTGGAGGTGGTGGCCTCGGTGGACGAGGCGCTGGCGACGGCCCCCGATGTGCTCGTCGTCGCCACCCCGAACCGCTTCCACGCCGACGCCGCCCGTGCCGGCTTCGCGGCCGGCGTCGCCGTCGTGGTCGACAAGCCGCTGGCGGTCACCGCGGCCGAGGCGCACGGCGTGGTCGACGCCGCCAAGACCGCCGGCGTGCCGCTCACCGTATTCCAGAACCGGCGCTGGGACGGCGACTTCCTCACCCTCAGGCGCCTGCGCGACGAGGGCCAGCTCGGCGACATCCTGCGCTTCGAGTCGCGCTTCGAGCGCTGGCGCCCCCGGCCCAAGCCGGGCTGGCGCGAGACCGACGACCCGGCCGAGGGAGGCGGCACGCTGCTCGACCTCGGCCCCCACCTCGTCGACCAGGCCCTGCAGCTCTTCGGGCCGCCCGTGCGCATGCACGCCGAGGTCCACACCCGCCGTCCGGGCGCCGAGGCCGACGACGACGCCTTCCTCGCCCTCGAGCACGAGGGCGGCGCCGTCTCCCACCTGTGGATGAGCGCGGTCGCCGCCGCGCCCGGCCCGCGCTTCCGCGTGCTCGGCTCCCGCGCCGCGTACGTGAAGCGGGGCCTCGACGGCCAGGAGGACGCGCTGCGGGCCGGCGGCGACCCCGCCGCGCCGGACTGGGGGCAGGAGCCGCCGGAGGCGTGGGGCGAACTGCAGGCGGGCGACGAGCGCCGCCCCGTCCGGACCGAGGCGGGCGCCTACCCGCGCTTCTACGCGGAGCTGCGCGACGCGCTGGCCGGCGCCGCGCCGTTGCCGGTCGACCCGGCCGACGCGGTCGCGGCGCTGGCGCTGCTCGAGGAGGCCGCCGCAAGCTGACGCAGGGCGGCGGTGACGTCCTCGTGGGCCTCGAGCGGGAGCATGTGCCCGTACCGCGGGATCTCGGCCAGCTCGGTCGGGTCGGGCAGCATGGACGCCAGCTTGCGGGCGTGCAGCGGCGGCAGGAGCCGATCGCGCTCGCCCACCATGACCAGCGTCGGCACGGTCACGCTGGCGATCGAGGCGTAGAGGTCCAGCCGCGAGAGCGTCGCCGCGCAGTGAGCGCGGACGTCCGTCGGGCAGTCGATCACGAGCTGCTCGGAGAACGCAACCTGGGCCGGCGTGGCGGCCGGGCTGAGCGCCACGTAGCGGATCCACCGGTACATCAGCGGCGACGGGGTGCCGGGGATCGGCGTCGGCGACGAGAGGGCCGCGATCGCGATCCGCGTGCTCACCGGCTTGAGGCGCTGGGGCGTGCGCACGACCAGCGCCTCGCTCACCAGGTCGCCCATACCGCTGCTGATCAACGCCGTCGCGGACGCGCGACGGGCGACTTCGTCCTGGTGACGGCCGGCCCAGGCGACGATCGCCATGCCACCCATCGAGTGCCCGGCGAGCAGCGCGCGCTCGCCCGCGGGCACCGTCGCCTCGAGCACCGCCTGGAGGTCGTCGCCGAACGCGTCGATCGCGTAGTCGCCGGTTGCGGCGGGGTCGCTGCCGCCGTGGCCGCGGAAGTCCCAGGCCACGACGCGGAAGTCGGGCATCAGCGCCTGGATCTGGTAGGTCCAGAACCGCAGCGCGCATGTCCAGCCGTGGCAGAACACGATCGTGGGCGCGCCGTCCGGGCCGAAGACCTCGGCGTGCAGCCGCGTGCCGTCGCCCGCGATCACCGTGACCTCGCGCCCGTCCAGCGGCGCGTAGAGATGCGCGTACTCGGGGTCGTCGCGGATGCGCCGGCGGTCGAGCTCGCGCGTGGCGAACCAGGCAGCCGCGGCCGCTCCCCCGAGCCCTGCCGCCAGAGCGAGACGCGACCGTCGCACGGCCGAAGACCCTACCTACGCGTTGCTCAACCGGCCTCGGTCAGCTTCAGCGAGAACGGGCCCGAGCCCGACCGCCGGACCACGATGATCGTCAGGCGGTTCGGCGGCGGCTGGCGCGGCGCCGAGCACAGCGTGCCCGCCACGCGGTCCTTGCTGCCCGCCTTGTGGGTGCTGTCGACGGTCTCGCCGCCGAGGCGCACCTGCAGGTCGTAGTTCGCGGCGCTGGGCCCGTTCAGCCGGGCCACGACGGGACCGTCGAGGCTGACCACGAGCGCGAAGCGCTTCTTGCCCGTGCTGCTGCCCAGGGTCCCCGTCTCGGTGCGGGTCACGTTGCCCGGCCAGGGCGTGAAGATGTCCTTGCGGACGGCGTCGAACGCAGCGGCGTCGCGGTGGAACAGGGGGCTGAACTGGAACGGCGCCGACTCGAAGCCGTTCTCGGGCAGGTGGGCGTAGGTGTCGGCCCAGCCCTCGCCCGGGTTCTCCAGGTAGTGCTGGTCCTCGTCGCCGGGGAAGAACACCGGCGGCTTGCTCAGCGCGCCCGCGCAGATGAACTGCGACGTGGCCCAGTACTCGGGGCCGATGGTGAAGGCCGACCCAAGCGCGTTCTTGCGGTGGTTGGAGATGTGGTGGCCGAACTCGTGGGTGATGATGTACTCGAGCGGCACCGGGCTGTTCGGCGGCGTCTCGCCCGGCACATACATGCGGTTCTCGCTCGGCGCGTAGCAGGCCAGCGCCTCGGCGGCCCCGCAGATGCTGCTGATCTCGGGCGGCGGGCCCACGAACACCTTGAGCAGCCCGAGCTCGGGGCCGTGCACCCGCGAGGAGAGGAAGTTGACCGCGTTCTGGGCCGCCGCCTGCGAGGTCGGCGTCTGCCCGTAGGAGTTCGAGATCGTCACCGTCAGCGGCGTGCCGTCGGGCGTGTTGAGGACCACGTCGGTCCCGGCGGCGGCCGCGGCGCGGGCCTTGTGGCTCGGGTGATGGAGGATCGCGTCCCGGAACGCGGGGTGCTGCGGCAGCGGGACGCCCTTGGACCGGAGGTGCATCAGGCCCCACGGCTCGGCCGCCGCAGACGCGGTCGCGGCAAGCCCGAGCAGGGCAAGCGCGGCAACGGCGAGGGTGGGAATCAGGCGGTGGGGCACGTGCAGCCTCCAGGCGAGGGTAGTCGGCGACGGTATGTCCACAACGCACGAGCGGCCTTAACGGTGCGCTGTCTCGCAGAGCGGAAGTCGGCCGAGCCTACCGTCAGCTCGGCGGCGACGGGGCGGGCTGGACCCCGTGCGGCGCCCGTGCGCTGCGCTCCCGTCGCACCGCCGGTACCAGCGCCGCGACCGAGGCCACGCCAGCCAGGCTCTGCATCCCCAGGGCGATCGCGCGGTAGCAGATGATCGCCGCCCCAGCCAGCCCCGCATCCACGCCCGAGGCCACGAAGATGCCCAGCATCAGCGGCTCGACGCCGCCCACGCCGCCGGGCAGCGGCAGCAGGTTGCCGAGCTGGCCGAGCATGTAGGCGAGGGCGACGATCCCGATCGCGGGCGCGCCGCCGCAGGCCTGGAACGTCGCCCAGAGCACGGCGCAGTCGCCCGCCCAGTAGGCCAGCGCACCCAGCGGCCCGAGCGGGTGGCGCGCGAACCAGGGCAGCTCGCGCAGCCCGTCTGGCACCACGGCGAGCGTCTCGCGCGTGATGAACTTCCAGCGCTGCGAGCCCTCGAGCCGGCGCGAGCGGCGCAGCGCCATCGCCGCCAGCACGCCGAGCACGCTGACGAGCACGACGCCGAGCGGGGCCAGGGCGACCAGCGTGGACACCGTCCCGGGCAGCACTCCGGCGACCGCGCCCAGCCCCAGCGCGATCGCCGCGGCCAAGTAGGGGATGTTGAAGAGCACGCCGTGGACCACGCTGCGAACGCCGATGTCGCGCCAGGGCATGCCGCCGCCGCGCAGCGCCCACAGCCGCACCGCGGGACCGCCCGCGCCCGTGGGCACGAGCGCGAACCCGGCCAGCTCGCCGAGGGCGATCTCGGCGCTGCGGCGCAGGGTCAGCCCGTGCGGGCGGCGCCCGAAGGTGGCGTGGAAGAGCACGACGGAGCCGGCCAGGGCCACGCCCTCGAGCACGACCGCAATGGCCAGCCAGGCGGGGTCGGCGGCGTCGAGCCGTCGCCCGGCGCCGGGCACGAGCAGCTCGATCGCCAGCAGCACGGCACCGAGGAGCACAACGAGCCCCGCCCCGCGCAGGATGATCGTCCTCGGGCTGGTCTGGTCGTTCATCGCCGCTCGTCCCGCAGCGTAGGCACGTTTCGTGAGAGAAGCCGGAGAGGGCCTAGCGGACGGCGTCGGCCGCGGCGCGCCGCGCGCCCAGGCGCTCGGTCCCGATGACCGCCGTGTGCTGCGCGCGGTTGAGCATGCGCTCGACGCCGGGCGTCGCTACGAACGCCCTGAGCGCCAGCGACCGGAACGACTGGGCCGACTCGGGCCAGACCCCGACGACCCGGCCGTAGCGGTTCGTCCAGCGCTCGGTGTGGTCGGTGAGCGGGCGACAGGCGCGCTCCCAGGCGCCCAGGCCGGTGGTGACGTCGGGCGAATAGGTCACGAACTCGCTCAGCGCCAGCGCGTTGGCGAAGGCGAGGTTGGCCGCCTGGCCGAGCCATGGCGGCTGGCCGTGCGACGCGTCGCCGATGATGGCCACGCGGCCCGCCGACCACCGGGTGGCGGTGACGGTGTCGAAGTCGTCCCAGCGGCCCTGGTCCTCCACCCGCCCGGCGACGTCGGCGACCATCGGGAAGGACTCCGCCCACGTCTCGCGATCCAGCGGCACGGCGCGCCCGCGCGCGTCGTCCACCGGGCAGACGAGGCACAGGTACACCCAGTCGGGCCCGCAGGGGTTGTAGAGGAAGACGCGGTGCCCGGCCCAGTACTCGCGCGAGGTGTGGAAGGTCTCGTCCGGCAGGCGCGGGATGAGCATGCGGATGGCGCCGTTGCCGAGCTTGGTGTAGCTGTGCGTGAGCCCGAGGCCCTCGCGGATCCGCGAGCGCAGGCCGTCGGCGGCGATGACGAGGTCGGCCCGGTGGGTGCTCCCGTCGGCCAGCTTGAGCACGCCCGCGGGGTCGGCGCTCTCGACCACCGAGCTGGTGACGATCTCGGCGCCCGCGCGGCGCGCCTCGCTGATCAGCGCCTCGTAGAGGTCCGCGCGCGGCGGGACGATGAGCCGGTCGGTGGGCCCGGCGTCGCGGCGCCGCAGCACCGCGTCGGTGTGGTCGATGACCTCCCAGGCGGTGATATGGGCGCCGTCGCGGATGGCCTCGTCGAGGACGCCGAGCGCCTCCAGCGCGGTCAGGCCGTTCTCCCACAGCCAGATCCCGGCGCCGAACATCCGCAGGTCGCTGCTGCGCTCGTGGATGCGCACGCTCCAGCCGCGCTGGGCCAGCGCGGTCCCCGCGAACAGCCCCGCGAGGCCGGCGCCCGCGATCTCGGCGTGCCGCGTCTCCTTGGCCACGAGGCCACATACTACGTGTAGGATGTGATTATGCAACCGGCCGAGCAGGCGCGCCCGGTCGAGCCGGGCCGCTGGGACGCGAAGTACGACAGCCACTTCTCCCAGGCGTTCGTGGCCGATCGCTTCGTCTTCGTCTCCGGCCAGCTGGCCACCGACGCGGACGGCAACCTCGTGGGCGGCGACGACGTGGCGCAGCAGGCGCGGCAGGTGTTCGAGAACATCGCCGCGATCCTCGCGAGCGAGCAGCTCGACCTGCGCTCGATCGTCTCGGTCAACGTCTTCGTGACCGACATCGAGGACATTCCCCGCATCGCGCCGGTCCGCCGCGAGCTGTTCGGCGACCACCGCCCCGCCTCGACCGCGGTCGAGATCTCGCGCCTGCTGCTCCCGGGCGCCAAGCTCGAGATCAACGCCGTGGCGCTGCGATGAGCGCGCCGGCCGCCACCGGCCCGCAGGTGGTCAAGGTCTCGCTCGTCGACCAGGTCGCCGACATCGTCCGCGACCGCGTGGCCAACGGCGAGCTCGCGCCGGGCGAGACGCTGCACATCGAGCGGCTCGCCCGCGAGCTCGGGGTCTCCCGCACGCCGGTGCGCGAGGCGATCTCCAAGCTCGAGGTCTCTGGCACGGTCGTGCGGCGCCCGGGCCACGCGCCCACGGTCTTCGCGGCGCGCTCCGAGGACGTGCGCGAGTATTTCGAGATGCGCATGGAGCTCGAGCCCCTGGCCGCGCGGCTCGCCCTTCCGCACCTTGACGGCAAGCAGGTCGCGGAGCTGGCGTCGCTGACCAAGGCGATGGACACGTTCGACGCGCCCAACTGGCCGTCGCTGAACCGCGCCTTTCATCGCACGCTCTACGTGGCGGCGGACCGGCCCTTCCTGGTCGACACGATCGAGAACCTCATCGCCCGCTCCGAGCCCTACATCCGCATCTACTTCGACAGCCACGACCTGCGCCAGACCCAGCGCGAACACCGGCGCATCCTCGCCGCCGTGCGCAAGCGCGACGAGGCCGAGGTGACCGAGGCGATCCGCGACCACCTGCAGCAGGTCATCGCCGGCGTGCTCGAGGCGCTCGAGCACCGCAGCCGGCAGCCGGCGGAGGACGCGCGCTGATCCTCCAGTATCCAGCCGACGTCGCCGGCCTCACGCTGCGCGTGCTGGAGGCGGGCACCGGCAACGACAACGTCGTGCTGCTGCACGGGGTCGCGGCGCGCGCCGACCGCTGGCGCGAGAACCTGGGCCCGCTCAGCGAGGCCGGCCTGCACCTGTACGCGCTGGATCTCCCCGGCCACGGCTTCTCCAGCCACGACCCGGGCTTCGACTACTCGGCGCCCGCGTTCGCCGAGGTCGTGGCGCAGTTCATCGTCGACCGGCTCGGCGGCCGGCCCACGCTCCTGATCGGCACGTCGCTGGGCGGGCACGTCACCGCGCGGCTGACGCTGGCCCACCCCGAGCTGGTCTCCGCCGCGGTGCTGGTGGGACCGACCGGCATGCGCCCGCTGGGCGAGGAGCGCCGCGACGCGATCGCGCGCGGGATCGTCGACGCCAGCCTCGAGGGCACGCGGGCCAAGCTGAAGTGGCTCGTCCACGACCCGGCGTTGGCCACGGAGGCGTGGGCGCTGGAAGAGTCGCGGATCAACGGCGCGCGCGGCACCCACGCCGCCATCGAGCAGCTCGCCGCCTACTTCCGCGACCGCATCGACGACGACGCGCTCTCGCCCGATGAGCTGCGGCGGCTGGAGCAGACCGCGCCGCTGCTGTTCGTGTGGGGCGACGACGACACGATGGTGCCGCCGAGCGAGGCCGACGTGCTGCACGAGCACATGGCCGGCGTGCGCCTCGTCGTCGTCCCCGACGCCGGGCACGCGCCGTACTTCGAAGTGCCGGACGTCTTCAACGCCGCGGTGCTCGACTTCGTGCGGTGAGGCAGCGGGTCGATACCCACGTGCACTACATGCCCTCGGCGCTGCGCGAGGCGCTGGAGGGCCGCGAGGACATCCCGCGCCTGACCGGGAGCAACGGCGACCTGGTCGTCGACTGGCACGACGGGATCTCGTTCCCGCTGTGGCGGGCGGCCATCGACCTCGAGGCGGCCGGGCGGCGGGCGCAGGCGGCGGGGATCGACACGTCGGTGCTCAGCGTGATCACGCCGAGCGTGGAGCAGTTCGCGCCCGCAGAGGCGATCGCGGTCGCGCGCGCGTGCAACGACGAGCTGGCCGAGGCCAGCCGCGACGCCCGCTTCGCGGCGGTGGCGACGCTGCCCTGGCAGGCGCCCGACGCGGCCGTGGCCGAGCTCGAGCGCGCCGCGTCGTTGGGCCTGTCCGGCGCCTACGTCTCCTCGACCGTCGGCGTCGAGCCGCTGGACGCTCCCGCGTTCGCGCCCGTCTTCGACGCCGCCGCCGCGCTCGGCCTGCCGGTCATGCTCCACCCCGCCTACCCGATCGGCGTGCCCGCGGTGGACGCCTACGCGCTGCCCACCACGCTCGGGTTCCTGATGGAGACGAGCGCGGCCACGCTGCGCCTGATCCTCGGCGGGCTGTACGTGCGCCACCCCGACTTCAAGCTCTACCTCGTCCACATCGGCAGCCTGCTGCCCTACATCCTCGGCCGCCTCGACTACGAGGCCGAGCGCTACGAGGGCGGCATGGGCAAGCTCACCGTGCCCCCGAGCGAGCACGTCAAGCGGCTCTACACCGACTCGGTCTGCGTCTACCCGCCGGCGCTGCGGCTCGCGTTGGACACCTTCGGCGCGGACCGGATGATGTTCGGCACCGACGAGCCGTTCTGGGCCTCGGACAAGGCGGTCGACGCGGTGGCCGCGCTCGACCTGCCGCCCGCCACGCAGGAGCGCGTGTGGGCGCGCACGGCCGAGACGGTGTTCGGCCTCGAGTAGCGGCTACTGCACGTAGACCGGCGTGCCGACGTCGACCTTGCGGTAGAGGCGCACGACGTCGGGGATGGCCATGCGGATGCACCCGTGCGAGGCCGCGGTGCCGAGCGAGCCCACGTCGTCGGTCCCGTGGATGCCGGCGCCGCCGTTGAAGCCCATCCAGCGGGCCTTGAGCGGGTCCTGGGGCCCGGGCGGGATCGTCTTGCCGGCCAGGTCGCCGGCCCAGCTCGACTGGGGCACGTGCCAGGACGGGTTGATCTGCTTGCTCTGGACGTCGTAGAGGCCGGCGGGGGTCTCCAGGCCCTGGCGCCCGACGGCGATGCGGTAGGTCCGGGCCAGGCGCAGGCGCTGGTAGAAGCGCAACCGGAAGCCCCGGCGGTCGACGACGATGTAGGACGGATAGCGGCGCGGCAGCTCGGCCGCCGTGACCGTGGGCTTGAGCCGCCGCCGCGGCGCACGGAAGGTGCCGGAGTCGCCGCGGTGCACGAGGCGGCGCACGATCCCGCGCTGCAGCGCGGCCCGGCGCACGGCCACGCCGTAGCGGCCGGGCAGGCGGCGCAGCCGCGTGCCCGACGGTGAGACCGTGGCGTCGGCGGGAGCGCGGTTCAGCCGGGCGGCCACGGTGCGCACGGTGTCGCGCACGGCCGCCCGCGAGAACTGCACCTGGGGGCGCAGCTGCCGGTTCAGCTTCCCGCCGGTCACCGCACGCCAGGTGCGGCTGAGGATCGAGCCGTCGCGGCTCTGGGCCAGGGCCGTCGCGATCGAGCGGTCGACGTCCAGGCGCAGGCGGGCGCGGTCGGGTGAGAGCCGCACGCGGCGCCCCGAGCCGATCGTCACGACGACGGTGCGCTGCAGCGGCTCGACCAGCGTGCGGTTCAGGCGCACCTGGGCCTGCTGGCGGTTGAGGCCGCCCACGTCGACGCCGCCGACGCGTACGCCGTCGGCGATGCGGCCGTCCTGCCCTTGGTCGTAGATGTAGGCCGCCACGGCCAGGCCCACAAGCACGACGAGCAGGCCGGCGGCGACCACGAACCACCTCCGCTTCACACGCAGAGGCTGCCCGCGAAGGCGGGTTTCAAGCGGCTAGCGCGCGTGCTCGGCGGCCTCGGCGGCGGCCTTGTAGAGCCGCACCTTGCCGGCGTCCTTGCCCTGGCGCGCGGCCTTGGCGGCGCGCGCCCAGCGCCGGGCGATGTCGTCCACCGTGCGGGCGGGACGGCCCTGATCGGCCTTGTGCTGCTCGCGCTCGACCTCCTCGCGCAGGGCGTCAAGGCCCTCCTCGTCGCGCTCGGCCAGCGCGTCGACGAGCCGCTGGCGGGCATCCTCCTGGTAGGCGCGCTCGTCCTGGCGCCCGCCGCCGGGTCGGCCCCGACCCTCGGGCGAGAGCTGGTTCTGCGAGCGGAGCCGGCGCGCCATGGGTCGAGCTTAGCCGTCCGTCGCCCGACGGCTGACGCCGCGTAGCCTGCAGCCGATGGAAGGCGTCAGGTCCCGACGCGGCTTCGCGCTGGTCATCGGCGCGCTGATGCTGACCATGCTGCTGGCGGCGCTGGACCAGACCATCGTCTCCACTGCGCTGCCCACCATCGTCGGCGACCTCGGGGGCCTCAACCACCTGTCGTGGGTGGTCACCTCGTACCTGCTGGCCATCACCATCGTCACGCCGCTGTACGGGAAGCTCGGCGACCTCTACGGCCGCAAGCGCGTGCTGCAGGGCGCGCTCGTGCTGTTCCTGATCGGCTCGGCCCTGTGCGGGCTGGCGCAGGGCATGACCGAGCTCATCGCCTTCCGGGCGCTGCAGGGCCTGGGCGGCGGCGGGCTCATCGTCAGCGCCCAGGCCTCGATCGGCGACATCGTCTCGCCGCGCGAGCGCGGCCGCTACCTGGGCTTCTTCGGCGCCGTGTTCGGGTTCGCGAGCGTGGCCGGGCCGCTGATCGGCGGCTTCTTCACCAGCAACGCGAGCTGGCGCTGGATCTTCTACATCAACCTCCCGCTGGGGGCGCTCGCGCTGGTCGTCATCGCGGTCGCGCTGCCCAGCGCGGGCGAGCGCGTGCGCCGTCGCGTCGACTACCTGGGCACGGTGCTGCTCGGCGTGTGCCTGGCCTCGCTGGTGCTGCTGACCACGCTCGGCGGCACCACCTACGCCTGGGACTCGGCCTTCGTCATCGGGCTGGGGGTGCTGGCGGTGCTGGCCCTGGTCGCGTTCGTGGCCGTCGAGCGCCGCGCACCCGAGCCGATACTGCCGCCGTCGCTGTTCCGCAACCGGGTCGTGGTCCTGGCCAGCCTGCTCAGCTTCGTGATCGGCTTCGCGCTGTTCGGCGCGCTGACCTATCTCCCGCTGTTCCAGCAGGTCGTGCGCGGGCTCAGCCCGACCGCGTCGGGGCTGCAGCTCATCCCGCTCATGGTCGGCCTGCTCGCGTCCTCGATCGGGTCCGGCCAGGTCATCTCGCGCACCGGGCGCTACAAGATCTTCCCGATCCTGGGCACGGCGATCGCGGCGATCGGGCTCCTGCTGCTCTCGCGCCTGAACGAAGGCACCGGCACGCTGGAGGCGGCGGCGTTCATGCTCGTGCTCGGCGTCGGGCTGGGCTTCGTGCTGCAGGTGCTCGTGCTCGTCGTGCAGAACGCCGTGCCCTACGCGCAGCTCGGCATCGCCACGTCTTCGGCCACGCTGTTCCGCTCCATCGGCGGCTCGCTGGGCACGGCGCTGCTGGGCGCGATCTTCTCCAACCGGCTTGCCGACGAGCTGGCCTCGCGGCTGCCGGCGAGCGCCGCCGCGGGCGGGCGGCTGGCCTCCGCCGGGGTGAACCCGGCGCAGGTGAAGTCGCTGCCGCCGGCCCTGCACGACGCGTTCGTCCTGTCGTTCACGGACTCGCTCTCGACCGTGTTCGTCATCGCCGCCGCCGTGGTGGCGGTGAGCTTCGTCCTCGCTTGGATGCTGGAGGAGCGGCCGCTGCGCCGGACGATCGAGGACCGCGACCTCGGCGACGCGCTGCCGCCGCCGCAGGACATCGACTCGCTGAGTGAGATCACGCGCGAGCTCAGTCGCTGCGTCGGGCGCGACCGCACCCGACGCTTCATCGAGCGCGTGATCGCCGACGCCGGCGTCGACCTGACCCCGGCCGAGGGCGTGGTGCTCGCGCGCTCGCGCGACGGTCTGGTGAGCCCGGCCGCGGTCGTGGCCATGCAACCGGACAACGCGCTCAAGCTGCAGGCCGGCCTCGTGGGGCTCCAGGCCCAGGGGCTGGTCGAGCCCGGCGAGCTGCCCGCGGCCGTGACCGAGGACGGCGGCGCGATCCGCGCACGGCTGCTCGAGGCGCGCGAGCGCGACCTGCGTTCGCTCGTCGCCGACTGGGAGCCCGAGGGCCCCGGCGTCGACCGCATGATCGCCCGCCTGGCCGACGAGCTCGCGCATCAGCAGGCGCTCGCCGCCTAGATGGTTGACTCCGCGGCCGCTATCGTTGGGCGAGCAAGGGAAGTAGCCCTGCGACACGGCGCGTTCGTCAGCACGGCCTCAACGGGCCCGGCGCGTCGATCCGGCCTCCGGCCGGCCGGGCCAAACCTTCGAGACATCCCCGACTCGAAGGAGCCCGCAGTGCTTCCCTGGATCGCCGTCATCGCCTTCGTCGCCGCCGCCCTGCTGGTCGATCTCCGCGTGGCCGGTCGGCGCACCCCGTCGCTGCGCTCGGCCGCGGCCTGGTCGGTCGCGTGGATCGTCATCGGCGTGGCCTTCGCCGGCGTGCTGCTCGTGCTCGACGGCGGGCAGGCGGCGAGCGAGTACCTGGCCGGGTTCGCGGTCGAGAAGTCGCTCTCGCTCGACAACCTGTTCGTGTTCGCGGTGCTGTTCGGCTTCTTCGCCGTGCCCGCGGACGAGCGCCGGCGCGTGCTCGTCTACGGCATCGCCGGCGCGATCGCCCTGCGCGCGCTGTTCATCGTCGTCGGCGTGACCGCGCTCGAGGCCTTCCACCCCACGACCTACGTGCTCGGCGCCCTGCTCGGGCTGACCGCCTGGAAGATCGCCCGCGGCGGCACCGGCGACCACATCGACCCCGAGAAGACCCTGGCCATGCGCGCCCTGCGCCGGGTGTTCCCCCGCGGGCTGACGCCCGTGCGCGCGGCGATGGTGATGGTGGCTGCCTTCGACGTGATGTTCGCGATCGACTCCATCCCCGCCGTCCTGGCGATCACGCGCGACGGGTTCCTCGTGTTCGCGGCCAACGCGTTCAGCCTGCTGGGCATGGTGAGCCTCTTCTTCGTGCTCGATGGGCTGCTCGGGCGCTTCCGCTTCCTGCACCTGGGGCTGGCGGCGATCCTCGCCTACGTCGCCGCCAAGCTCCTGCTGGTCGACGTGTGGCATCCGCCCACGGGGCTGTCGCTGGCGGTCGTGCTCGGCCTGATCGGGGCGGCGGCGCTGGCGTCGGTCGTGGCCGAGCGCCGCGACGCGGGCCGGGCCCAGCCGTCCTAGCCGGCGACCCGGCCGACCGCGGACTCGGAGCCGCCGAGCTGGCGGCGCAGCTCGCGCTTGAGCACCTTGCCCGACGCGTTCTTGGGCAGCTCGTCGATGGGGTGCACGGACTTGGGCACCTTGTGGGGCGCGAGCCGGCCCTTGGCGTAGTCGATGAGCGCCTGCGGCTCGATGTCCTCCTTGAGCACGACGACCGCGGCGATGGCCTCGATCCAGCGCTCGTGGGGCAGGCCGACGACCGCGACCTCGGCTACGGCGGCGTGGCCGTAGAGCGCGTC
>Ga0068868_100001517_pt1 | contig 15937 bp, 15 predicted proteins | sample KBSMisM42_FD_64660 | JGI IMG/M metagenome (GOLD analysis project Ga0068868, IMG submission 64660) | Miscanthus rhizosphere microbial communities from Kellogg Biological Station, Michigan, USA - KBS Miscanthus M4-2 | ecosystem: Host-associated > Plants > Roots > Rhizosphere > Soil ...
GCCCGGCATGATGCCGATCTTGCACTCGTTCGGCGTCAGCACGCCCGGGCAGTTCGGACCGATCAGCCGCGACTTGGAGCCCGAGAGCGCGCGCTTTACCTTCACCATGTCGAGCACCGGAATGCCCTCGGTGATGGTGACGATCAGCGGCACTTCGGCTTCGATCGCCTCGAGGATGGAGTCCGCGGCGAAAGGCGGCGGGACGTAGATGACGCTCGCGGTCGCGCCGGTCTTGGCGACAGCCTCCCGGACGGTGTCATAGACGGGGAGGCCGAGATGCTCGGTGCCGCCTTTGCCGGGCGTCACGCCGCCGACCATCTGTGTGCCGTAGGCGAGCGCCTGCTGGGTGTGAAACGTACCGGTCTCGCCGGTCATCCCCTGGGTGATGACCTTGGTGTTGCGGTCGACGAGGATGCTCACGCCGCGGCCTCTTCGGCGAGGCTGTTGTCGATCTGCTTACAGGCGACGAGCAACTCCTTGACCGCCTCGACGCTAACGTTGAAGTTCTCGCGAGCGGCCGCATCGAGCTCGATCTCGACGATGCGCTCGACGCCGCCGGCGCCAATCACGCAGGGCACTCCGACGTAGAGGTCGTCTACGCCATACTGGCCGGTGAGGTGCGCGGCGCAGGGAAGGACGCGCTTCTTGTCCTTCAAAAAGCTCTCGGCCATCGCGATCGCACTGGTCGCCGGGGCGTAATAGGCGGAGCCAGTCTTCAGGAGAGCGACAATCTCGCCGCCGCCGCCGCGCGTGCGCTTGACGATGGCGTCGATCTTCTCCTGCGTCGACCAGCCCATCTTGATAAGGTCGGGGATCGGGATGCCCGCGACGGTCGAATATTCGACGATCGGCACCATGGTGTCGCCATGACCGCCGAGCACGAAGGCGGTGACGTCCTCGACACTGACGTTAAACTCCTCGGCGAGGAAATGGCGGAAGCGCGCGCTGTCGAGCACGCCAGCCATGCCGACGACCCGGTTGTGCGGCAGGCCTGAGAATTCGCGCAGGGCCCAGACCATCGCGTCCAGCGGGTTGGTGATGCAGATGACGAAGCTGTCGGGCGCGTGGGTGCGGATGCCCTCGCCGACCGCCTTCATGACCTTGAGGTTGATGCCGAGGAGGTCGTCACGGCTCATGCCCGGCTTGCGGGCGATGCCGGCGGTGACGATGCACACGTCCGCGCCTGCGATGTCGGCATAGTCGGTCGTGCCCCTCATCTTGGCATCGAAGTCGTCGACGGGGCCCGCCTGGGCGATGTCGAGCGCCTTGCCCTCGGGAACGCCTTCAATGACGTCGAACAGGACGATGTCGCCCAATTCCCTCATCGCTGCGAGGTGGGCGAGCGTGCCGCCGATCATTCCGGCGCCAATGAGGGCGATTTTCTTCCGAGCCATGAGGCCGCTTTTCCTTGCCTTTGTTGTTACGAGCCGAGGGGGGAGTCGGCTGGTGCTAGAGCGCGGCGCCCGATTAGCGACAGGGCTTAGGCGGGGCAACCGTGCTATAGTACTCGTGAAGCAGGAGCGCGTGCCCGATGACCCTCGAGCAGTGGTCGTTCATTGCGCAAATTATCTCGGCGATCGCAGTGATTGCTTCGCTGATCTTCGTCGGCTTCCAGCTCAGGCGTGCCACCTCTGCCATCCGCGCAACGTCCTCGCAGGCTCACTGGGGTCTCTACACCGACCTCGTCCGGAGCATCATCGACAATGCTGATTTCGCGCGGACTTGGTCCACGGGGCTTTCGGATCCCAAAGCCCTGCCAGAAGAGGAATGGGTCCGTTTCGTGGCTTATGCGAGCGCGCTTTTCCGGATGTACGAGTCTTCGCGAGTGCAGTGGCTGAACGGCCGCCTGGACGAGGAACACTGGCATACAATCGAGCGGCAAGCCGCCGACTTCGGTCATCTGCCCGGCTTGCAGAGGGCTTGGGATTTGCGAGGCCACTGGTTTTCGCCGGAATTTCGCGCCTGGTTCGATGGTCTGAGGCCAGAGCACGAACCGCGGCCCTACGTGCGCGACTAGGCCCGCACTCTTTTCGCGCAGCGCTTGCTTGAAATCGTGGGCACCCGCCCGGAGCAGGTGAAATTCTCATTGCTCCCAGATGAACGGCGAAACTCCGGGAAAACCCGGGCGTTTTCTTTTCATCCCGAAAGGAGTTCATCATGAAGAAGGTTCTTCTCGCCCTGGGCGCTTCGGCAGTCGCGCTGACGGCCGTCCCCGCCGAGGGCCATAACCGCCATCATGGGCGCGTCTGCGCCAAGTGGCGCCACGGCCACTGCGTGCGCTGGAGCAATCATGGCTACTACCGCTCGACGGCGATGCACAGTCGCTATCGCGTCGGATATCGTTTCGGCCCCGATTATTCCTACACGTCCTATAACGCGATCCCGCGCACCTATGTGGACCGGTATCACCTCGCCCCTGACGGCCGCTACGTTTACACCAACAATACGGTCTACGTGGTTGACCCGGCCACCTATGCGATCACCCGGATCCTGACGGGCCGCTAATTCGGATCGGCAGGACGTAATAAGGGCCGTCGGAATGTTCCGGCGGCCCTTCCGCTAAGGTAACCATTTCGCTCAACGAACGTTCAGGAGGGAAACGGCAATTATGGTGAGGCTATGAAACATCTTCTTCTCATCGCCGGCGCTGCGGCGCTCGGCATAGTTGGCCCGGCGCTCGCGCACCCAGGCAATGGCCACGGCAACGGTCACGGCAATCCCCATGCCTATGGGTACAACGGGCCGGTCGGCTACGGCGTGGGCGGGTGCCCGCGCGGCCTGGCCAAGAAGCATAATGGCTGCATGCCGCCGGGACAGGCGAAGAAGCTAGCCCGCGGCCAGCGTTGGGCGAGCCCCTACGGGACCCGCTACGGCTACGGGCAGATTCCCTACGACATCCGCAATCGCTACGACCTCGATCCGAACTACCGTTACTATTACGGCAACGGCTATCTCTATCAGGTCGACCCGCGCACCCTGCTGGTGCAGCAAGTGATCAGCGCCCTGCTTCGGTAGAGCCAGTTTCAGCGTGCCGAGAGGCCGTCCGGGACGACCGGGCGGCCTTTTCTTATGGCCGGCCCGCGTGCTAGCGGCCTCGCATGGCTGAGTTCACCCTTCCGAAGAACAGCAAGATCACCAGGGGCCGTGAGTGGAAGCCCGAAGAGGGCAAGCGCCTCAGGACGTTCAAGATCTACCGCTACGATCCCGACGGCGGCTCGAACCCGCGCTTCGACCGATATACGATCGACCTCGACAAGTGCGGTCCGATGGTCCTCGACGCGCTCATCAAGATCAAGAACGAGATCGACCCGACGCTGACCTTTCGACGCTCGTGCCGCGAAGGGATTTGCGGCTCCTGCGCGATGAACATGGAAGGCCGTAACGGTCTCGCCTGCACCACGGCGATCGACGACCTTAAGGGGGACATCCAGATCACCCCGCTGCCGCACATGGAAGTGGTCAAGGATCTCGTTCCCGACCTCACCCACGCCTACGCCCAATATTCGCTGATACAGCCCTGGCTGAAGAGCGCGTCCCCTGCTCCGTCGCGCGAGCGGCTCCAATCGCCCGAGGACCGTGCGAAGCTCGACGGCCTCTACGAGTGCATCCTCTGCTTCTGCTGCTCGACCAGCTGCCCGAGCTATTGGTGGAACAGCGACAAGTTCCTCGGTCCAGCGATCCTTCTCCAGGCCTACCGCTGGCTGGCCGACAGCCGCGACGAAGCGACCGGTGAACGGCTCGATCAGCTCGAGGACCCGTACCGGCTGTACCGCTGCCACACGATAATGAATTGCGCGAATGTCTGCCCCAAGGGCCTCAACCCGGCGAAGGCAATCGCCGAGACCAAGAAGCTGATTGCCGAACGGGCCGCTTGACGGATCGCGACCAAACGTAAAGCACGGACCCGTGAGCGACGAGCAATACCAGGCCGAGGGCCTCGAGGACGTCGGCGTTCCACGCGGCGCCACCCCAGATCCTGAAAATCCGGGCTGGTACAGCTGGGGCGACTTTCCCCGGTCAAGCTTCGCAGCGGCAACCGGGCGGCTGCTCTTCAAACCTGACGGGCCGGGTCGCGGCGTGGTCCGTATGTTCCCGACCATCGACCATATGAATATGGGCGGTTCGATCCACGGCGGCGCGATCATGAGCTTCATCGACATGTCGATGTTCGCCGGTGGTCTGTGCGCGGGGATGGAGCGCGCGCATTATGTGACGCTCGACCTCACCACTCACTTCCTCGCGCGCGGCCAGGCCGACACGGCGCTCGACGCGCATGTCGAGCTGGTGAAGCAGACCCGCGGTCACGCGTTCCTCCAGGGCGTGGTCAAGCAGAACGGCGAGAATTGCTACAGCTTCAGCGGGACGCTGAAGAAGGTGAACCGTCCCAACGGACCCTCGGCGCGATGACCGGACCCGTAAGGGTCGCCTACGACGCCCTCATTGCCGCCCACGAGCTGAAGCCCGACGAGGCGCAGTCACGCGCGGTCGCCGCGCTCGACACGCTCGCGAATAATCAGGACGCGGGCCTGTTCGCCCGGCTGTTCGGATCGAAGGGCGAGGGGCCCAGCGGCGTCTACCTGTGGGGAGGTGTCGGCCGCGGCAAGTCGATGCTGATGGATCTGGCCTTCGAGCAGATCAACATCCCCACCAAGCGCCGCGTTCACTTTCACGAGTTCATGCTCGACACGCATGCACGCCTGAGAAAGGCGCGGGAGCGCGAAGAAGGCGATCCGATCGAGCCCGTTGCCGAGCAAATCGCCGCTGAGACCAAGCTGCTCTGCTTCGACGAGATGCAGGTGACCAACCCCGCCGACGCGATGATCCTCTCGCGGCTGTTCACCAAGCTCCTCGCCGAGGGTGTGAAGATCGTCACAACCTCCAATCGGCCTCCGCGCGACCTCTACAAGGACGGGCTCAACCGCGAGCTTTTCCTGCCTTTCATGGAGCTGATTGAGAAACAAATGCTGGTGGTGGAGGTGAATGGCCCGACCGACTACCGGCTCGATCGCCTGACCGGTGTTGAGGTGTGGCACGTCCCGAACGGCCCCGAAGCGACCGCCGACCTCAGCCACGCCTTCTTCCAGCTCACCGACTATCCCGTCGAGGACCGCGCCAAGGTGCCCTCGGAGGACATCGACGTGGGCGGCGGACGAACGCTGCACGTGCCCAAGAGCCTGAAAGGCGTCGCGGTCTTCTCGTTCAGGCGGCTATGCGGAGAAGCGCGCGGCGCAGCCGATTATCTCGCGATCGCCAGGCGCTACCACACGGTCATCATCGTCGGCATTCCGGTGATGGGCCGCGATATGCGCAACGAGGTGGCGCGGTTCGTTACCCTGATCGACGCGCTTTACGAGCATAAGGTCAAGCTTCTGGCCGCGGCGGACGCCGAGCCGGAAGGCCTTTATCCGAGTGGCGACGGAAGCTTCGAATTCCAGCGGACCGTCAGCCGCCTCGAGGAAATGCGCAGCGCCGAATATCTCGCCGAGGGGCACGGCGCTGTAACTTGACGCGGGCAGCGCCGACGGTAGCGTCGCGCAACTCATTTCCGGGAAGAGGAAATCCATGCGTCATTTGCCCGCCGCCACCGCGCTCGCCGCGATCGCTTCAACTGCTGCGACAGCCGCCGGACCCCAGCTCACGCCGGCTCAGCGCGAGGCCACCCATGCGATGTTCGAGCATGTGATCGACATGCCGACGGTGATCGGCCGGCACCAGACGCCTGCAATGGCCCAATATGTCGCCGACCAGTTCAAGGCCGCCGGCTTCCCCGAGGCGGACGTACACGTGCTGCCCTATCACACATCGAGCGCCACCACGGGCGAGGACGACACGGCTGCGTTGATCGTCCGCTGGCGCGCCGCCGGCGCGACCACGAAGAAGCCGATCATGCTGATGGGCCACATGGACGTGGTCGAGGCGAAGGCGGAGGACTGGGCCGGGACCGATCCGTTCAAGATGGTGGAGAAGGACGGTTATTATTACGGTCGCGGCACCATCGATATGAAGGATGGCATCGTCGCGATCACCCAGGCGATGATCAACCTCAGGAAGTCCGGCTTCAAGCCGAAGCGCGACATCGTCGTCCTGTTCACCGGCGATGAGGAGACCAACGGCATCGGCGCCCGGAACGGCGCGGGCCAGTGGCTCGAGCTGCTCGGCCACCCCGAGTTCGGGCTCAACGCGGACGGCGGCGGGATTTCGTTCAACACCGACAGGTCGCCTGCCGGCGCTACGATGCAGACCGCGGAGAAGACCTTCGCCGGCTACACGCTGACTGTCCGCAATCGCGGCGGCCATTCGTCAAAGCCGCGGAAGGACAATGCGATCTACAGCTTGGCCCACGCGCTGGATAAGATCGAGGCTTATCGCTTTACGCCGATGCTGAGCGAGACGACGCGGGCCTATTTCGAAGGCCGGCAGAAGCTTGAGAAGAACGCACTCGGCGACGCGATGCGCCGCTGGCTTGCAAACCCCAACGACGGTGACGCGGCCGATTTCATCGAGGCGAGCGAGAGCGAGGTCGGGCTGACCCGCACTCGATGCGTGCCCACACGGCTTTTCGCCGGCCATGCCGACAATGCCCTGCCGCAGCTTGCGACTGCGATGATCAACTGCCGCATCTTCCCGGGCGTGGACCCCAACGCGATCAAGGCCGAGCTCGAGAAGGTCGTTGCCGATCCGACCGTGGTGGTGACCCGCAATGACGATTATGTTGCGTCGCTTGCCTCACCGCTACGGCCCGACGTGACTTCCGCTTACACCCATGCAGTGCAGACGCTGCATCCCGGCATGCCAGTCTTCCCCGAGATGTCGACAGGCGCCAGCGACGCACGCCCGTTCCGCGTCGCCGGCGTTCCGGTCTACGGCACCAACGGGGGCTGGACCGTGACGCCGATCGACAACCGCGCCCACGGCAAGGACGAACGCCTGCCGGTGCAGTCGCTCTACGACAACGTCGTCCACTGGCAGATGATGATTGAGGATCTTGCCGGGAAATAGCCTTGTAAAAGAGTAACTTGACGCGACCGCCGCCCGGCCTAGGAGGTTGCGTCATTGTCATAAGGATGTGATTTTGATGCGCCGTCTCGCCGCCATTGCCCTCGCCCTCTGCTCGACCGCCGCCTTCGCGGCGACGGACCCGCGAACTGTCCCGACGAAGCTTGCTCCGGCGTGGCAGGCGAAGACGCGCGAGCTGTTCAAGCAGGCGATCGAAATCCCGAGCGTCCACAACCGCGGCGAGACGCCGAAGGTCGCCAAGCTCCTCGCCAACCAGTTCCGCGCGGCAGGCATTCCCGAAGCCGACGTCCACATCATGCCTTACGAAGGGCTGCCGGGCGACCAGACCGCTGCGCTGATCGTCCGCTGGCGCGCGCCCCACGCGACTAAGAAGCCAATGTTGATCCTCGGTCACATGGACGTGGTCGAAGCCAAGCGCGGGGATTGGAAGTTCGACCCGTTCGTCTTCCGCGAGCAGGACGGCTACTTCCTCGGCCGCGGCACCAGCGACATGAAGAACGGCGACGTCGCGACGACGATGGCCGCGATCAAGCTGATGAGCGAAGGGTTCAAGCCAAACCGGGACATCATCTTCTTCTACAGCGGCGATGAGGAAACCCGCGGCGTGGGCGCAACCCTCGCCTCGACCAAGTGGCGCGACCTCACCGACGCCGAGTTCGGCCTCAATGCCGACGGCTATTGCGGTGGTTACGACGAGAAGTTCCGGCCGATCGGCTGCCAGATCTCCATCGCCGAAAAGACGTTCCAGACCTATTTCCTGACCACCCGCAATCCCGGCGGCCATAGCAGCCGTCCACGCCCCGACAATGCGATCTACGAGCTCGCGGACGCTTTGAAGGCGCTGCAGGCGCATCGTTTCCAGCCGATGCTCAACCCTGCGAACCGGGGCTATTTCGAGCATCGCGCGAAGCAGGAGGGCGACAGCACCCTGGGCCGTGCCATGAGCGCCTGGCTTAAGAACCCGAACGACGGGGCCGCGGCCGACATCGTCGAAGCCAGCCCGATCGACGTTGGCCTCACCCGCACGCGCTGCGTAGCGACGATGCTGAGCGCCGGCCACGCCGACAATGCGCTTCCGCAAAGCGCGACCGCTACGGTCAACTGCCGCATCATGCCGGGTGTCGAGCCGAAGGAGGTACAGGCCGAGATTCAGCAGACGGTCGGTCCGAAGGTCGAGGTCGTTCCTGATCCGAACTACATCGGAGTGCCGACGCCCGCCTCTCCGCTGCGCGCGGAAGTCCAGGCTGCGGTTACCAATGCCATCCACACCATCGTCGACCCGAAAATGGACGTCTTTCCCGTAATGGCCGCGGGTGCGAGCGATGGTTCGTTCTTCCGCGCGCAGGGCATCCCGGTTTACGACGTCGACGGCGGCTGGGCGATTTCGCCGCTGGACGACCGCGCCCACGGTCTGGACGAGCGCATCCCCGTGCGCGCCATGTTCGACGATGTGGTTTACTGGGAAAAGCTGATCCGCACCCTCGCGGGCTAGGCCCGCGCCGCCTTCAGGACCTCGGCGGCGTGGTTAGGGACCTTGACCTTCCGCCACGCCTTGAGGACGCGTCCGTCGGCGCCGATCAGGTAGGTCGCGCGCTCCATCCCCATATATTTGCGGCCATACATCGACTTTTCGACCCAGGTCCCGAACGCCTCGGAAATCCGGCCGTCCTCGTCTGACACTAGCGGCACCGACAGGCCGTACTTGCCGATGAACTTCTCGTGGCTCTTCATCGGGTCGCGTGAGACCCCAACGACCTTCACGCCCGCCTTGGAATAATCGCCGGCAAGTGCAGTAAAGTCCTGCGCCTCGCGGGTGCAGCCCGAGGTATCGTCCTTGGGATAGAAATAGAGCACCAGCGGCTGGCCCGGCGACGCGAGGTTGATGCTGCCGCCGTCACTCACGCTCACCGTAAGCGCCGGTGCCCGGTCTCCTTCTTTGACTTCGCCTTCGTCGATCATGTCATGCCTCTCGCCTGATGCTGTCCCACAATGCCGCGATCCTCTGCCGCGCCGCGTCATGCTCGGCAAGAAGCTCGTCCCAATTCTCGGCGCCGCATGCAAGCGCGACCAAATGCCAAGTTTCCGCCGTCGGCTTAATGTCTCCGGGCGCGACCAGTCGCATCATCACAAGCATGCGCGAAAGCAACTTTAGATCGTTGACAATAGTTGCCGGAACTAAAGATTCAGCCGCAAGCTGTTCGAGCGCAACCTCGAGCCGGGTGTTGAGGCCGACATGCCTGGTCAGCTGCAGGACATGCGTCGAGAATTCGAGGTCGACGAGCCCGCCGGGGCCGAGCTTCACGTCGAGCGGGCTGTGCGGCGGCTTATGGCGGGCAATGTCGGCACGCATCTTCGCGGCGTCGGCGGCCACCGTGGCATAATCCCTCGGCATCCGGAGCACGCCATCGATCACGGCAGCCACCCGGGCCTTGCCTTCATTGGAACCCAGGAGCGGACGAGCACGGCACAGCGCCATATGCTCCCAGGTCCACGCCTGCTCGCGCTGGTAGCGCTCGAACGCCTCGAGCGACACGACCAGCATCCCCTTCGCGCCTTCGGGCCGGAGCCTCGTGTCCACGTCGTAAAGCGGTCCGGCCGCCGTTGGAACGCTGAGCGCGGCGGTGACCCGGCTCGCGAGCCGGTTGAAATAGTCGTTGGGCCCGAGCGGCTTGGCGCCGTTCGAGGTGCCGCCTTCCTCCACCGTGTGCAGGTAGATGATGTCCAGGTCGGACGCATGCGTCAGCGAATAGCCGCCGAAGCGGCCAAGCCCGAGCGCGACCAGTTCGGCGCTGGGAAACTCGCCGTGGCGCTGTCGGAACTCATTGGTCGCTGCTCCGCCCAGGGCGATGAGCGCGCCTTCCGCGACCGCGGCATAGCCTTCGGTCACTTCGAGCGGGTCGCGGCGGCGGTCGATCAACTGAACCCCGAGCGCGAACCGGCGTTCGTTGACGAGGCGCCTAACCCGGTCGAGGCCGACGTCATATGGCTGCCCGTGCATTGCCTCAGTCAGGATTTCGGCGAACTCGGCCGCGGGCGGGGGCATTGCAAAGCTGGACGCGTCGAACAGGCCTTCCAATAATTCGGGTCGACGGGCCAACTGGTCGGCGAGCGCGGGCGCATGGGCAAGCAGCTTCGCGAGGAGCCGCGCGAGCGCGGGCCTCGCTTCCAGCAGCCGGAAGAGGTTCACCCCGCTCGACAGGCGCTCGATGATGTCGCTCAGCCGGTTGAGCGCGCGATTGGGGTCGCCCGCGGCTGCGGTCGCTTCGAGGAGGCCCGGCAGCATCGCTTCGAACGCCTGCTGGGCTGGTGGAGAGCGAAGCGACCGCGCCTTTCCCGAGCGCCAGTCGGCGATATGCCGGAGCACGATTTCGACATCGGGGAAGCCGAGCTGTGCGAGTTCGTCGGCGAGGATGTCCGGGTCGTTCGAAAGCTGCCTGCGTTCGTCGGGTGCTAGGCTGTCGAAGATCTCCCCCGTTTTCTCGACGTGTGGGCGAAGCAGGTCGAGCAATGCCGGTCCGTGGCCAAGGCCATGCAGTTGCGCGACATTGTCGAGCGCCTCGGGGCTGGCCGGCAGCAGGTGCGTCTGCGCGTCGTCGACCATCTGCACGCGATGCTCGACCGTGCGAAGCAGCCGGTAGGCTTCGGCCAGCTCCTTGGCGTGATCCTCGTCGAGGCGGTCGGCTGCCAGCAGGGCAGCGATCGCATCGAGGGTTGCCGGGACCCGGACGGCTGCATCGCGGCCGCCATGGATCATCTGCTGGATCTGGACGAAGAACTCGACCTCGCGAATGCCGCCGCGGCCTCGCTTCAGGTCATAGCCAGGACCGATGTTCGCGCCTTGTGCGAAGTGGTCGCGGATGCGCGCCGAGATCTGGCGCACCTCCTCGATCACGCCGAAGTCGAGTGAGCGGCGCCAAACGAAGGGCTGGATCGCATCGAGGAACTGTCTCCCCAGCGCGATGTCGCCGGCCGCCGGGCGCGCGCGGATGAAGGCGGCGCGCTCCCAGGGCAGCGCGCTCGATTCATAGTGCGAGATGGCGGCGTTCACCGGCAGCGCGATCGGCGTCACCTCCGGCGACGGACGAAGGCGAAGGTCGACACGCTGGACGTATCCGTCCTCGGTGCGTTTCTGCAGCAGTTCGATGACACGCCGCCCGACCCGCACGGCGGCTTCGCCGGCGTCGTCGCGCGCCCGCCTCGGCAGCGTCTCGGGGTCGAACAAAAGTAGCAGGTCGACGTCGGATGAATAATTCAGCTCGTGGCTGCCAAGCTTGCCCATGGCGATGACCGCAAAGCCCTGCGGCTCGGCATCGGGCACGCGCTCGGCAATCGCGGTGCGGATCGCTTGGTCGATCGCGCTATCGGCGAAATCGGAAAGCAGCTGCGTGACCTGCTCCAGCGCCAATTCGCCGGAGAGGTCGCCAAGCGCGACCGCGAGCGCCAGCCCCTGACGCTGCCTGCGCAGCGCCGCCGAAAGGTCATCGGCCGATGCTTCCAGCGCGAGCGACGCTGCGGCCGCTGCGCCCCGTTCCACGAACGCATCTGCGATCTCCGCTCGAGCGCCGATCAGGTCGCGCAAGAATGGGCTATGGCCGGAGGCGCGGGCCAGCGCGGCCGTCCGATCACTGCTCGAGGAATTGCGACTCATCCGCCCCTTTTGACCGTTTCGCGCGCGAATCCCACGAAACTCCGCGGGCTATCGGTCGTTTGTCTGGATAATGAAGCTGGAGCGAAACACCATTTCAGCGTCGGAACTCAACACGATGGATCGCCGAGTCATCCGAGTGGACATGACGCCGACGCAAGCGGGCATCACCGCTGCGCTCCGCCGCGCCTTCGAGGCAGCGGCGTCGGAGCCGTGCGACCGTGATTTTTCCGACCTGCTTCGCCGCCTCAACTAGGCGTCTTGTTCGCCGGTACCTGGTGGATGCTCGTGGTCGCGGCTTAGATCGTCGACCTCGCCCATGATCGTCTGCAGCGCCGACTTGTCAGGGTCGGTGCGATGCTGCCGGCGCGACGGCAGCTTGCCGCTCGACAGCAGCTGCTCCAGCGCGACGCGTCCGCGCGCAACCCGGCTCTTGATCGTGCCGACCGCGCAGCCGCAGATTTCCGCGGCTTCTTCGTAAGCAAAGCCGCCGGCTCCGACGAGGATCAACGCCTCACGCTGCGGCTGCGGCAGATGCATCAGGGCGCGCTGCATGTCGCCGAGCTCGATGTGCCGATCCTGGCTCGCCGGCGCGGCAAGGATCTTCGAGGCCGTGATGTCGTCCCACTCGCCCTTGAAGCGCGCGCGGCGCATCTGGCTCAGGAACAGGTTGCGCAGGATGATGAAGGTCCACGCGCGCATGTTCGTCCCGGCCTGGAACCGCTTCCGGGCGGCCCATGCCTTGAGCAGAGTCTCCTGGACGAGGTCGTCGGCGAGGTCGCGGCTGCCCGACAGCGAGCGGCCGAAAGCGCGCAGGTGGGGAATGACCGCCGCCAGCTGATCCTTGAATTCGGGATCGGATAGAGGAACCGGCTCCGCCGAGGCGGCTGCTGGTCGGTCCTCCTGGCTAACTTCGGTCAAACTAGAACCCCACCCGTTGCGCGCGGAGCCGTGGCCCTGCGCTTGTTGATCCAACATGAACAGCAATTGTGACGAAGTTAGGTGTTCAGGAGCGCCAAACCAAGAAGATCACCGCAAAGATGATCACCACCAGCAGGAGCCCGAAGATGAGGACATTTCGGGCAACCCCAGGGGTCGAACCGGCACGCGCCTCCGTTGCGGTCTCTCGAACCGGCGGATCGGAATTGCGGGCATCGGTCATTTACGCTCTCGTCACGAAATCACTGTTCGGGCGGCCAACGCGCCGCATGGAACCGTGTTCCGGAACTTAGGCAGCAGGCACCGTTGCGGCGTCGAAAAACAGCGCCTGGGCGATTGCCGCCTTCACCGTAGAACGCTGGAACGGCTTGGTGATGAGGAAGGTCGGCTCCGGCCGAGTGCCCGTCAGCAGTCGCTCCGGGAACGCGGTGATGAAGATCACCGGCACCGAAAATTCGGCGAGGATGTCCTTCACGGCATCGATCCCGCTCGAGTCGTCGGCGAGCTGAATGTCGGCAAGGACGAGTCCCGGCGGGTTCGAACGCGCCTGTGCAACCGCTTCGTCGCGGGTAACGGCAACACCGGTGACGTTGTGCCCGAGGTCGCGGACGATGGTCTCGATATCCATCGCGATGATCGGCTCATCCTCGATGATCAGCACGTCGGCGAGGGTCTGCCGCTCGATCTCCTCGAGCGCTTCGGCAACGAGACTGTCGACGTCCTGCGGGGCGGCACCGATCAGATAGGCGGTGTCCTCCGAAGAGAATCCCTCGAGCGATGTCAGAAGCAGCGCCTGGCGCGACAGCGGCGTGATCCGCGACAGCCGGGCCTGGGCGATCCCTTCGGCACCCGTCGGCGACTGATTAGGTTCCTCGCCCTCTTCGATATTAGCGGTCGACCAGATCGCGTGGAAGGTTCGGTACAGGCCAAGGCGCGGGTCAACGTCACGCGGGAACTCGTCGGGCTTGGCGACGATCGCTTCGAGCGTTGCTCGAACGAACGCATCGCCGTGGGCCTGGCTACCGGTGAGGGCGCGCGCATAGCGGCGGAGGAATGGCAGGTGCGGGGCAAGTTCCTGACCAAGCGACATTTCCGGATATTCTCCCTCGAAACTCGAATTGGCGCCGTCTTTGAGCGCGCGGGTGGATTGTTGCAACCCTGGAAGGATCGTTCGAACGCGAAGGTTCTCTCTTGCCCCCAAGACACGTACGGCTGGAACAAAGGACCGGGCATTTGGTTTCCGTCACCGGGCCGCGCTTGCTGCACAGCAGATATTGCCGCGCAGTGAGCCGGCCCATTTTGCATCGCCGATATGTGAATCCGGCGGTTGCGCCGTGGAATGAGATGATTATGAGCGCGCGAATACCCGCGCCAGGGGGGATTTGAGTTGAGTGCCAGGAAGCGAAGCGACACGGAGGGAGCCGGAGATATCAGGCACTCGAAGAAAGCCGCAGCTTCGGACCGTGGCGGCCGCAAGGCGCGCTCGAGCGATCTTGGACGCGCTCTTCGCTCGGTCTACGACGACACGCTGCGTGAAACTGTCCCTGACGATTTCCTCAACCTGCTGGGAAAGCTCAGCTAGGCCGACATCGGCAGCTGCCGCTGAGGTGGTGCGGTGAGCGCCGCCGAGCGGTTCGAGCGGCTGCCCACCGCGGCCAAGCTCCTCCTCATCCTGACCGCCGTGCTGCTGCCGATTGGCGTCGCTCTGGCGCTGCTCGGCAACAACGGCATCCACCAGGCGAACGCCGCGCTGAACGAGCGCAATGCGGTACAGTCCCGCGCAGCCGCGGGCGGCATTGAAAGCCTGATCGCTCGCAACGCCCTCGCCCTGCGCATCGCGTCCGCCGCCGCGCTTCAGGATTCTTCAGGCGCGGACGCGTGCAACAAGGCTGCAAATGCGCTGGCCACCGCACCCGCAATCTCGCGGCGATTCGCGCTACGCTCGACAAGCGGCGACCTGCTTTGCACCTACGGCGGGTTCGTCCCGAAGGACCCGACGCCGCTAGTCGCTCCCGGGGACATCCGCGTGTGGATCGACCAACCCAACAATGAGGTCGATATCCGCGTCGGCGTCGTCGGTGGAATGGCGACGGCAAGCTTGCCCGTCGCCGAGCTCCGCGCGGCTGCGAAGGATGACAGCGGCCTCATCAAGTCGCTGGATTTGCGTGACGGCGACAACTCGTTGAGGCTCCTCGGATCCGATGCCACCAGCGATGATCTGTCGGTGGCCGATTGGCCGATCAGCAACGGCAGCCTCGTTGCGCACGTCGGCATTGCCCGCCAGCGCATCACCACCGCCGACCGGCTCCTGATGCTGCTTCCGCTACTGATGTGGATCGCGGCCGCGATCATCACCTGGTCGCTGGTCAGCCGCCTTCTCGTCCGGCCCCTACGGAAACTGGAGGGTGCCGTCGTGGCCTATCGCGCCGGCGGGGGGTCGGAGGAATTGCCGCGCAAGCTTGGTCCCAGCCAGGAAATCGAGGGGCTCCGCAACGCCTTCGCCAAGGCCATCGACCGGGCTGAGGAGTCGGAGCGCGAGACCGGGGCCGCTCTCGAGGGACAGCGTCGACTCGTTCGCGAGGTACATCACCGGGTGAAGAACAATCTTCAGGTGGTGGCCTCGCTGCTCAATATCCACGGCCGCAGCGCCGGGACAAGCGATGCCCGCGCCGCCTATGCCGGGATCAGCCGGCGCGTCGGGGCCCTGTCGATCGTCCACCGCAACCACTTTGCCGAGATGGAGGAGAACCGGGGCATCTCCTTGCGCCCACTGCTGTCCGAGCTAGCGGCGGAGCTTCGCGCCGGAGCGCCGGAGGAGGCGCGTGGCCTCAGGATCGATCTCGAGCTCGACAGCGTCTACACGACGCAGGACGCCGCGGTCGCGGTTGCCTTCCTGATCACCGAGATCATCGAATATGCGATGCTGAGCGCGCCTGAGGCGCCGATCGAGGTTTCGCTGCGGCGAACCAGCGAACTTACCGCGCGGCTGACGCTCGCAAGCCCCATCCTGCGCCCGGAGGAGGACGACGAGCCCGGCAAGTCGCAGTTCGAGCGGATCGTTGCCGGTCTTGCCAAGCAGCTGCGCTCGCCCCTCGATCGCAAGCTCGGCCGGTACAGCGTTGATCTGCCAGTCTTTCCGCCGGTTTGACGCGGAGGACAGGTCGTTACGGAGCGATCCAAAAAAGTTGCAAAAAGTTGCGGATCTGCCGGAACCCATTTCGAACAAGGGGCGTTGTGCTGTTCGGATAGTGACCTTTTGCCCCCCCGCTCTCGCTATCCGCTTAAATGGGCCCGGAACCGCCAACCCTCCCCCCCCCCGGTGGCGCTTCCGGGCCC
>Ga0068868_100001520_pt1 | contig 15901 bp, 10 predicted proteins | sample KBSMisM42_FD_64660 | JGI IMG/M metagenome (GOLD analysis project Ga0068868, IMG submission 64660) | Miscanthus rhizosphere microbial communities from Kellogg Biological Station, Michigan, USA - KBS Miscanthus M4-2 | ecosystem: Host-associated > Plants > Roots > Rhizosphere > Soil ...
CCGGACCGTAGCCCTCGCTCGCGGCCTTCAGCACGTGCACGAGACGCATGAGGGGGATGTCGAGGCCATAAATGGCGTTCGCCCCGCCGTTCAGCTCGTCCTTGAAGAAGTTGTATCTTACAAGCTTCTTCTTGTTGTCGATGTACTCCTCCGTCCCGAAGGAGATGATCATGTCGTACAGGCGCTGGTACGCGTTGCGCGTGACCTGCGGTCTTTCCCTGACGATCTGGAGATATTCCTCGAACGTCCCCTCCCAATGCAGCTCGCGATACAGCTTGTAGTCCTGCATCCCTGCAATGCGTTCGGTCATCGACGTACGGGTTTCGGCCATGCGTGGGAGCATAACACCCGAAACTGCGTGCGGTGAGTGTCCCTCTCTGTCCCTCGGTCGCAGAAAGTTCGGGGCCGGCGGTCGCGCACGTAAAGGTTTGTGAGACCCAAGTGTGCGGACTTGCGGCGTGGCAAGAAGGGCCTAAGAATTGCTGGGACATGAGCGCGATGCCCTCCTCAGTCGCTTCGCGACTCACTCTCCTCTGCGTGGCTCCGTTCTTTGCTGCCGGGTGCGCGCCTCTTTACGAGGAAGTCCCCGCGTTTGGCGAGAGCGATCCGAATCAGGTCGCTGTCGCCGATCGTCAGGCGCAGCAGGCTCAGCCGCAGCAGCAGTATGCCATTCAGTCGCAGGAAGCCGTCGATCCGGGACAACCCGTCAATCAGGTTGGAGTGGATTCCCAGCAGCAAGAGCAGGAGTACGGCGACACGGATCCGAGCGCGCTCACGGAGTTCAAGTCGACGCTCGATCCGTATGGCACCTGGCAGGACGACACGCAGTACGGAACCGTCTGGCAGCCCGATGCGGGCGTGGTCGGAAATGATTTTGCGCCGTACGTGACCGGCGGTCACTGGAGCTATGACAACGATTACACCTGGGTCAGCGATTACGACTGGGGCTGGGCGCCGTTCCATTACGGGCGCTGGGTGTGGATCGCGAGCCGAGGTTGGTGCTGGATTCCCGGCCGTCGCTACGCCGGCGCGTGGGTGACCTGGCGCGTCGGGCCTGCGGGCTACGGCTACGTCGGATGGGGGCCGATGGCGCCGTCCTGGTACTGGCGCAACGGGTATGCGTACGACGTCGGCTGGAACGTGAACACGCCGTACACGTTCTGTCACAGTAACGAGCTCTTCTCGCCGACGCTGCGCGGCCGCACGGTCGGCGGCGCCGAGGTGGCGAACAACACGCGTCCCTACACGGACGGTCGTACGCCCGCGCATCCCACGGTGGGCCCGCCGCTCGCGCACCTCGGGCTCATCCCGCCGGCGATCGAGCGTTCACCGGGTATCCTCCGCGCACGCGCGCTCGCGCATCCGGCGGGCAGCGTTCCGAATTTCCCGTCGCAGGTTCCGTACGCGCGCCCACGCTCTCTCGGCAGCACGTACAACCCGCCGGTGGTGACGGCGCCTCGTTACAACGGCGTCATGCCGCAGCCGTATCACGCACCGCCGATTTATCGTTCGGCGCCTCCGCAGTGGAGCGCGCAATCGCGCCCGCCGCAGTTCAACAACGGAGGAGGTCCGCAATTCAACGGTGGCCCGCAATTCAACGGCGGACCGCAGTACAACGGCCCGCGATACAACGCGCCACCGCAATTCAACACGCAGCCGCGCTTCAACGGCGGGCCTTCGTATAGCGCGCCGCGCGCGTACTCGGCGCCGCCCGTCTATCACGGTGGCGGAAGCATCGGCGGTGGCGGCAGCACGTCTTCGTCTTCCTCCTCGTCTTCGTCGCACTCGTACACCCACTCGCACAGCGGCGGTGGTGGCGGTCGCCATCGCTGAAAAGGAATCATCGAAACATGCGTCACTGGGCACTGGCGGGTTTGACGGGAGCGCTCCTGACGATTTCTTGCGCGCTTCATGGCGGCGGCAACAACAACGATCCGCCGACGAGCACGCAGCCGCTCACGGTCGTCGTCGACACGAACCAGACGATGAACGTGCAAGGCGGCCAAGGCGTCGGCGTGTTCGTGCAGTACGCGACGGGCGGGCACTGGCACGTGTTCTGGGCGTGCGACACCACGCTGTCGGGCTTGCCGTGCGATTACCAGCTGAAGATCACGGGCACGTCGCTCGCGAATCCGAAGACGTCGCAGTTCGACAAGACGGACGCGCTCGACTCCGCGACGACGGATCAGCTCGTCGCGACGTCGCACGTGACGACGGGCGTGGCGGCGGTCGACTTCGACGCGAAGCCTGGCGCGGACATGAAAATCGATTTGACGATGAGCGGCCTCCGGACCGGTGAGTTCTTCTTCTTCGTTCAGAACGGACAAGTGAACGGAAACTTCCCGGGAGACAAGCTCACCGATCCGTTGATCTTCGAGCCTTCCTCTCCGTAGTAGTCTGGGCGACGTGAACGTCGTCATCGGGCTTGGCGCGAACCTCGGCGATCGCCTGGGCTCGCTTCGCGTCGCGTGTGACGGCATCGCGAAGCTCGGCACGATCCGCGCGCGCTCGCGCGTGTACGAGACCGAGCCCGTCGGAGAAGTGAAGGACCAGCCGCTCTTCTTGAACGCCGCGGTGGCGCTCGAGACGAAGCTCTCGGCCGACGATTTGATGCGCGCTCTTCTCGAGATCGAGCGCGCGATGGGACGCGTTCGGGCCGAGAAAGACGGGCCGCGAACGATCGACCTGGATCTGCTCTGGATCGAAGGCAAGACGCTCTCGACGGAGCTCGTGACGGTGCCGCACCCGCGCCTCAAAGCCCGCGCCTTCGCGCTCGCACCGCTCCTCGAGGTGGCGCCCGCCGCGCGCGAGCCTGCCACGCGGATGGCGTACGCCGAGGTCGCCTTCGACGCTTCGGGCATTCGCGCGACGACCGACGTGCTCTAAACTGAGCATCGATCCATGCGTGTCGGCGAAGTTCTCGCGGGACGCTTCGAGCTGCTCGAAGAAGTGCGCAAGGGCGGCATGGGGAAGGTGTTCCGCGCGCGTGACGGCCAGGACGGGAGCATCGTCGCGCTCAAGGTGCCGATGGTCACGAGCGACGAGGACACCGCGAGGTTCGTGCGCGAGGCGAAGGTCCTCTCCGACCTGCAGACGACGTCGGGCATCGTGCGTTACGTCGCGCACGAGCACAACGAGGGCATGACGTACCTCGCGATGGAGTGGCTCGACGGACGAGATCTCCGCGCGCACATCATCGACCGCGGCGCGCTCGGGATCGCGGAGACGCTCGAGCTCGCGCGCCACCTCTCGACGACGCTCGAGTCGATCCACGCGCGTGGCCTCGTCCATCGCGACTTCAAGCCTTCGAACGTGTTCTTGATCCACGATCGCCCGCGCGCGCCGGTCTTGATCGACTTCGGCGTCGTCCTCGATCGCGGCAGCGCAGGGCGTGACACGCGCGCGGGCTTCCTCGTCGGGACGCCCGCATACATGGCGCCCGAGCAAGTCCGCGGTGACGACATCGACGCGCGCGCCGATCTCTTCGGGCTCGGGTGCGTCATCTACACGTGCCTCTCCGGAAAGCCGCCGTTCTCCGGTGAGAGCGTCGTCGCCGTGCTCGCGAAGATCATCCTCGAGCAGCCCGCGCCGGTCGGAGACACGCGCGACGACATCCCCGACGAGCTCGCGGATCTGGTCGAGAGCATGCTCTCGAAGACGCCTGACGGTCGGCCCGTCGACGCGCGCGCGGTGCTCGAGGTGCTCGCGCGGCTCGAGAAGGATCCTTCGCGGCGAACGTCCACCCACCATCCGGTCGCGCGCCCGGCGCTCGGCTTGTCGGAGCAGCGCTTCGTGACGCTGCTCTTGTGCCGGCTCGATCGCGATCGAGGGCAAGAGGTGCAGGAAAAGGCGCGTGCGCTCGCGGAGAAGTTCTCGGCGCACGTCGAGCGGCTCATCGACGGATCGCTCGTCGCGTGGATCGACGCAGGCGCGGCGACCGATCAAGCGTCGCAGGCTGGTCGATTCGCGCTCACGCTGCGAGAGCTCGTCGCGCCCGCGCCGATCGCGATCGCGACCGCGCGCGGCGTCGTCTCGCAGCGTTTGCCGATCGGCCCGGTGATCGAGCGCGCCGTCGCGCTGGTGTCGAGCGCATCGGAAGGGCGCGTCGTGCTCGACGAGGTCACGGCGGGCCTGCTCGACGATCGCTTCGAGGTGAAGCTCGGCGCAGGACCGCCCGTGCTCGTCGCGACGAACGATCTCGCGCAAGGCGAGCGGACGCTCCTCGGTCGCCCGACGGCGTGCGTCGGAAGAGACCGCGAGCTCGTCACGCTCATGTCGCTGTTCGAAGAGGTCGCGAGCGAGCCGGCCGCGCGCGCGGCGCTCGTCGTGGGCGAGGCCGGGATCGGAAAGACGCGCGTTCGCCACGAGCTCGTGCGGCGCATTCGCGAAGCACACGAGGACACGACGATCTGGATGGCGCGCGGCGATCCGCTCGGCGCGGGCTCGCCCTTCGGTCTCGTGCGTCGAGCGCTGCGGATGGCCATGGGCATTCGCGACGGCGATGTCGTCGCGGCGCAGTCGATGAGGCTCGCATCGTTCGTGACGCGCGCGGTCGCTTCGGAAGAAACGTCGTTCGTGGGCGAGTTCGTCGGCGAGATCGTCGGCGTGCCGATCGCCGCGACGCCGAGCGCCCAGCTCCTCGCGGCGCGCGCCAACGCCGTCTTGATGGGCGATCAGCTTCGTCGCGCGTTCGAGAGCCTCGTTCTGGCGGAGTCGAAATCGCATCCGCTCGTGCTCGTTCTGGAAGACTTGCACTGGGGCGATCTCCCGACGGTGCGTCTCGTCGAGGCCGCGCTCCGCTCCGCGCGCGATCGGCCGTTCTTCGTCCTCGCGCTCGCGCGCCCGGAGATCCACCAGCGTTTTCCGCGTTTGTGGGAAGGCCTCACGGTCGTTCACGTCGCGGGGCTCGGAAAGAAGGCGGCGACGAAGCTCGTGCGCCAGGTGCTCGGTGACGCCGACGACGAGCTCGTGGAGCGCATCGTCGAGCGCGCGAGCGGTCACGCCTTCACGCTCGAAGAGCTCGTCCGCACGGCCGCGGCGCCCGGCGCGGCGCGCGATCTGGTTCTTCCCGATACCGTGCTCGCGATGATGCAGCGTCGTGTCGACGAGATCGCGCCGGACCAGCGCCGCATCTTGCGTGCGGCGAGCATCTTCGGCGCGGCGTTCTGGTCGGGCGGCGTGACCGAGCTCGTCGCCCAACGAGATCTCGGCGAAGCGCTCGACTGGCTCGCGTGGCGGGAGCTCGTGCAACGACGGGCCGAGAGTCGTTTCCGCGGCGAGAGCGAGTGGACGTTCCGTCACGCGCTCTTGCGCGAAGCCGTGTACGGGACGCTCACCGACGAAGATCGCACGCTCGGCCACAGGCTCGCGGGGCAGTGGCTCGTACGCGCAGGCGAGAGCGACGCGGTGACGATCGCCGAGCACTTCGAGCGCGGCCAGGATCGCACGCAGGCGGCGGAGTGGTACTTGCGCGCGGCCGAGCGAGCGCTCGCGGGCAACGACTGGCGCGAAGCCATCACGTGCGCCGAGCGCGGACTGCCGCTCGCGACCGACGCCGACGCCAACGTGCGCGGCGAGCTCCACCTCGCGCTCGCGCAAGCTTGCGGATGGAGCGGCGACGTTCGCCGGTGCGAGCGCGAAGCCATCGAAGCCGCCGAGAGGCTCGACCCCGGATCCGGGCGATGGTTCGACGCCGTCGGCGAAGCCATCAACGCCGCCGGCATGGGCCTCGGCCACGCCGACGTGGCGCGCAAATGGGTCGACGCGCTCATCACGGTGGACGACACGCACGAAGACCCGCAAGCCACGACGATCGCGCTCGCGCGCGCCATCACGCCGATGCTCCTCGCCGGCGATCGCGCTCGCGCGTCGGCGCTCCACGACATGCTCGAGCACGCCGACACGGAAGGCTCGCCGCTCGTCGAGGCGTACGGATTCCGAGCGCGCGCGTCGTGGGCGTTTCGCGGCGAAAAAGACATCGGCGCGTACGTCGAGCTGACGCGCGCCGGGCTCGCTGCTTTCGCAGCGGCTGGAGACGAACGCACGGCGGCGCAGCAGCGTACGAACCTCGGTTACGGGTTGGTCCTGCTCGGCGCGCCCGAAGCCGAAGAGGTGCTCACCCAAGGCGTCATCGAATCCGAGCGCGTCGGCCTTCCGATTCAAGCCGCGACGCATCGCCAGAACCTCGGCCTCGTCCTCGCTTGGCGCGGACGCTTCACCGAGGCGCTCGCTGCCGAGCGCGCTTCCATCGACGCGTTTCGTGAAGCGGGCGATCGTCGCTTCGAGGCCGCGAGCCACGTGTACCTCTCGACGATCCTCGAAACGTCCGGTGACTTCGAGAGCGCAGAGGCCGAAGCGCACGTCGCGCTCGACATGTCCGAGAGCTATCCGTCGCGTCGCGCCACGGCGTACGGCGCTCTCGCCGCTGCGCTCCTCGGGCAGGGCGATTACGGCGCCGCGCGATCGTTCGCCGAGAAGGGCCTCGCGATCGTCGCCGAGCTCGGCGCGCTCGAAGAAGGCGAGGAGAAGCTCCGCATGACGTACGCCGCCACGCTCGACGCTCTCGGCGAGACCGATCGCGCGCGAGAGGTCCGCGAAGACGCCCAGCAGCGCCTACGAGATCGCGCCGCGCGCATTCGCGATCCACGATGGCGCGAGAGCTTCCTCGAGAACGTCCCGGAGAACGCCCAGCTCCTCGCGGATCACAGCCCGTAGGCGCGGAGCTTCTTGTGCAAGCCTTCGCGCGTGATGCCGAGGGCGCGCGCCGCTGCCGTCTTGTTGTTGTTGTGCTCGCGCAGGGCTTCGATGAGGAGCCAGCGCTCGACCTGCTCCATCATCTCTTTCAGCGTGCCCTTCGTCGGGCGCACACGGTCGACCATGCCTTCGACTTGGCGCACGCGCGGCGAGAGCAGCTCGGGCGTCACGAAGCCGCCCGTGTCGATCTGGATCACGAGCCGCTGGATTTCGTTCTGGAGCTCTCGCACGTTGCCAGGCCACTCGTAGCTCGTGAGAAGCTCCATCGCCTGCTGCGAGAAGCCGCCCGCGGGCTTGCCGAGCTCTTGCGAGAAGCGCGTGAGGAAGTGATTCGCGATGAGCGGCACGTCGTCGCGGCGCTCGCGCAGCGGAGGCACGCGGAGCGGGAAGACCTTGAGGCGGTAGTAGAGATCTTCGCGGAAGCGACCCTCGGCGACCTCTTTTTCGAGGTGGCGGTTGGTCGCCGCGACGATGCGCACGTCGACCTTGCGCTCCGCAGTCGCGCCGATCGCGCGGATCTCGCCTTCTTGGAGCACGCGAAGGAGCTTCGACTGGAGCGAGATCGGCATCTCCGTGACTTCGTCGAGGAAGAGCGTGCCGCCGTCCGCGATTTCGAAGAGACCCTTCTTGTCCTCGTGGGCGCCGGTGAAGCTGCCCTTCTTGTGGCCGAAGAGCTCGCTCTCGAGGAGGTTCTCCGGCATCGCCGCGCAGTTCTGCGAGACGAACAGCTTGTCGCGCCGCCGCGAGCGATAGTGCACCGCCGCCGCCACCAGTTCCTTGCCGACGCCCGTCTCACCTTCGATGAGCACCGTCACGCGCGTGTCGACGACCTTGTCGAGCTGCCCGAGGAGCGTGCGCATCGACGACGACTGGCCGATGATCTCTTGCTTCGAGCCGCCCTTCGCGCCCAGTCGCCGCTCTTGCTCGCGGCCCTTCAAGAACTGGTTTTCTTTGCGGGCGCGCTCTTCGGCGGCCTTCAAACGTTTCACGAGCCGCGCGTTCGCGACGGCGAGCGACGCGTGGTGGGCGAGCACCGTGATGAGCTCGAGATCTTGCGACGTGAAGACGCCGGCCGACTCGCGGTTGTCGAGCTGGAGGACCCCGAGGATTTCGTCGCGCTTCCAGAGCGGCACGGCCATCGTCGAGCGGATCGACGCGCCCATGAGCGACTCCGTGTTCGCGACCTCGCGCGGAGCATCCGCAGCGACGACCGCGGCGCGCTCCGTCACCACCTTGCGAAAGATGCTGCGCGTGATCGGGATCGGGCCCGAAGGCTGCGACTGCCCGCGCACGCGCGTCATCACGGGCACGTAGCCCGAGACGCCCTCGGCGGGATCGACGTCGTCGTCGCGGAGGATCATCGTCACGTGGGTGGCGCGCGGCACGAGCACGAGCACCGAGTCGGCGATCGCCGCGAGCACGTCCGAGAGATCGTCGGCCTCGCCGATGCGCTTCTGCGCCTCGTACAGCGCGCGCAGCCGCGTCGTGTCCTGCTCGACGTTGCTGTTGACTGCCGGGATGTCGTCGATGCTCCGCGTCGCGAGCACGTGCGCGGTCCGGTCGTCTTCTTCGTCTTGCAGCGACACGGCGAGGCGCACGCCTTTGTCCCCGTGCCCGAGCTCGATGACGTCGCCGTGCTCGAGCGCGAACGGGCCTTCTTCGATCGCGTGGCGCTCGCCGCCGCGCACGACGGCCGTTCCGTTCGTCGACTTCAAATCGTGGAGGACCCACGCCTCGCCGCTCGTCTGGACGCGCGCGTGGTCGCCCGAGACGTGATCGTCGGTCAGCAGCAGATCGTTGCCGTCGGCGCGACCGATGCGCAGCACGCCGGTCTCGGATTCGACCTTCGTGCCGCGCTTCTGTCCGCTCAGGGCCTCGATCTTGATCATCAGCTTACTGCGTCGCCCTCGCGCGCAGCATGAGGGCCACCTTCGAGAGCGCGTCGTCGCCCTTGAGGGCTTCGTTGTCCTTGCGCGTGGTGTCGTCGGCCACGATCTTCTCGAGCGCGTCGGCGTCCGCCGCGTCGCCCTTCGGCGCGAGGTGGTTGATCGCCACGGCCATCGCGAGACGCGCGCCCGGGTTCGTCACCTTCGTGATGTGCGCGATCAGGTCCTTGCGCGTCTTGTCGTTGCCGAGAACGCCGGCCATGTGCGCCGCCTTGATCGCCTTCCAGTTCGAGTTCGCCGTCTGCGGGATCGGCTCCTCGAGCACCTTCACGTAGCAGTCGGCGTTCGACTGGCACTTGTCGAGCGACTCGCTCGCGTTCTTGAAGACGGCGCGCACGTTGTTCGAGACCGCTTCCTTCTCTTTCGCCGTGAGGCCGCTCGACTCGAGGTTCGTGAGCGCCTTCTCGACCGTCGCCTTGTCGGCCGGCCCCATCAGCTTGATCGCCGACTGGATCGCAGAGACCTTCGCCGAGAGCATGTTCGTGCCCTTCGCCGTCGACGCTTCGCTGACGGCCCACGGCCCGAGCGAAGGCTCGAAGAACTCGCTCGCGACGCCGAGGAGCTGCGCGCGCTCGTTGCCCGTGTCGCCGCTGCTCGTGTTGCTCGCGATCGGCGGGAGCTTCGAGTAGAGGCCCTTGAACGTCGCCACCGTCATCGGCGTCGTCGGGAACCAGATGAGCATCTGCGCCGCCGCGGAGCGGTTCGTGTCGTTGTCGAGCTGCGGGATGTACGCGAGGATCGCGTCGCGCGCCGAGTCGAGCGAGGTGTACGCGAGCACGTTGATGATGATCGGGACGTAGTCCTTCGTCTTCGGATCCCAATCCGCCTGGAGCTTCGCGAGATCCGGATCGCTGCCCGTGAGCGCGGCCGCGAGGTGCGGCTCGGCGTCCTTCGGCATGCGCTGGATCGCCGACTGCGCGAGCGCCGCGATGCCGAGCTTGTTGTGCGTCATCAGCACCTGCACGAGCGGCTTCGCGGCCGCCTTGTACTGGAGCTCCTTGATCACTTGGATCGCGGTCGTCTGCCAGAACTCGAGCTGGTCGTTGACCTTCTTCGTGCCCTTGTCGCTGACGGAGTCGTCGAGGATCGCCGGCGCCTTGATCGCGACGATCGCCTTGTCGCCGTACGAAGGATCCTTCACCGCGAGGATCGCGTCGTGGAGGGCTTGCGTGCCTTGGATCGAGTTCGTCTTCGACGGCTGGTACTTGGTGAAGCACGTCCAGAGCCCGTCGACGACCGTCTTGTCGAGCTTCACGCCGTTCTTCGCCATCTGGCCTGCGGCTTCGGCGGCGAACTTCACGTCCTCGTCCGTCTTGCCGGGCTCGTACTCGCCGAGCGCCTTCGCGAGCGCGGGCTGCGTGCGCGGATCTTTCATGCCGCCGAGCGACTTGATCAGGTCCTTGCGCGTCTTGTCGTCGAGCCCACCGGCCGTGTACGCCTTCGTGAGCGGCTCGACGATGACGTCGGCGACCTTCTTCACGTGCTCGCCGTCGCGCTTGTTGCCGTCGCTCGTGAGCGCGTCCTCGTAGAATTGTCCGAGGCGCTTGATGGCGTTCGTGCGCTGCGCGGGATCGTCGAGGCGCTTCACCCACGTCGCCGGATCGTTTTCGTCGGCGCATCCAACCGTCGCGAGCGGCATCGCAAGCGCGAGAGAGAGGGCAAAAATCGCGTTCTTCATGGGAGACCCCTTTTGGCGGGAAAGACGCTACTTCCCGCGATCGGGGGGTGTCAACAGACGGTCACACTCCCCTCGAAAACGCGCTAAAATCGCTGGATGAGGTACCTACTCGCCCTCGGTTTGGTGGCCTGTGACGGCTCGGGTGGAAACGGCGTCCCGCAAGGTCATTTGGAGGTCGGTTTCAACATTCAAGGCGCCTCCAACTCGACTTGCACGCTCGTCGCCGCGACCCCGTTCGACGCAGGCGCGCAGAGCATGACGTTCTCGATCGGCGCGCCGTCACCGCCCGTCGCGCAAACCGATCTCTCGCCTTCACGATCGCCCGCGCGCGTCTGCACGAACAACATCACGAACGGTGTCACGGTCAGCGGCCCCGTTCCGGCGGAGGCATCACGAACGTCGACGGACATGTGCTTCCAAGCCGGCGACGTGCGCACGAACCTCGGCTTCGATCTCCAGCAGAACGATTGCCCGATCACGCTCACGCTCACGTGCGAAGGCGTCGTCCTCTACGACCACATCCCGTGGAGCGTCTGTCACTAGATCACTTGACGAGCAGCTCCACGTCGCGCACGAGCTCGCTCGCGTCGATGCGCGACAGGTCGCCGAACTTCGCGGGGCTTCCGGACTCGCGGCGGAGCGTGAGCTCGCCGAGCTTTTGGTCCTCGGGCTTCGACTGGAGGAAGCCGAGGCCGGGATCGCTGTCGAGCATCGCGATGTAACCGCCGCGCAGGACCTTGCCGATGGCGTAGTCGTAGAAGCCCCAGCCGCGGTTCTTGAGCGCGAAGAAGCGGCTGCCCGGAACGGGGCGCTCTTCGAAGCGCGTGATGACGTGGCTCTCGCGCTCTTCGGCGGTGAGCGCGTATGTTTCGCGACCGAGCTGCGGGAACGGCTGCACGATCAGGTAATCGGTGAAGGTCGTCGACCACGCTCCGACGCTGCTCGCGATCGAGATCGGGTGCGCGATACGGACGCGCGCGTCGCCCGGGATCGTGCGCTCGCGATCGTCCTCGCCCGCGAACGCGCGGTCTTCGATGATGCGAAACGCGATGCTGTTGTCGGTGAGCCACACGAGGCGCCGCGCGAGGTGGACCATGAGCGGGTGCTCGATGAAGAACGTGCGAAACTCGGCGACGCTCCACGAGCGCTCGGTGCACATCGCGCGCTCGAGCCTGCGGACTTGATCGGGCGCGATCTTCTTCGCGTCGGACTGCAAGCCCTTGAACGTCGCGATGGCGCGCGCGGCCTTCGCCTCGTCGTCGTCCTTGTTCGCGCGGGGGAGACGAGCGAGGCGCTCGCCGGCGACGTCGAAGAGCTCCGGTACGAGGGCCTCGTCGAAGCTCACGCGGAAGCGCCGCGCGCCGAAATCGAGCCACGTGCTGCCGCTCGGATCGAGGCCGAGCGAAGGCACGAGGCGATCGCCGAGCTCCTCTTGCGAGAGGTTGCGCGCCTTCGCGATCTCATCGAGTGTCGCCGCGGCGTTCGTTCTGAGCGCGCCCTTCATCGTGCGCGCGATGCGATCGGTGTGCATCAGCGCGACGTCCGTCCCGACGAGCGAAAGCGCCTCGAGCGCGACTCGTGACCGCGCGTGGATCTTTGCCTTCGCCCACTCGACGGTCCACTCCGCGAGCTTTCGCGCTGCGATGTCGTCTCCGAGCGCGCCTGCCGCGAGGAGCGCCCACTTGTGCTTCGTCTCCGCGCCCGCCTCCACCCATTCGTCTGCGAGCGCGACACCCAACGTCGCGAGCGAGTCGGCGTCGCACCCCGCCTTCACTTGATCGATCGCGTCGCGCGCGGCTTCGAGCGGAAGGAGCGACAGGAGCTGCACGAGCCTCGCGCGCGGCTCTTCGCCGATGATCTCGCCCTCCTTCGTGAGCGGCATCGGAAGCTTCACGAGCGAGACGAACTCCGGAAGCGAGGGCGCGCGCGAAGGCAGCGGCTCGGGCGCGAAGAGCGCGTCGATCTCCGCGCTCGCGTCGGGTCCGTAGAGCGCCGCCGCGTCGCGGATGGCTTCCTCGTGACCGTTCTTGCGCATGTGCGAGAGCGTCTTTTGGGCGATCTTGCGGTCTTTCGAATCGCCAAGCGCGGCCGGCAAGAGCGAGAGCGCAGCCGTGACCGGATGAAACGACGCCCAGTCGAGGAACATCTCTTCGTACGGCGCGAGCCACGACGCGACGCGCAGCGAATCGACGTGACGGAGCGCGTCGAGGGCGCACGCCGGCGCCTTCGACAAGAGCGCGAAGAGCGCGTCGAGCACTGCGAGCCCGTATTTCGCGATCGCCACGTGCGCGATCGCGTAGTGCTCGACGAAGCGCTTTTCGCACCGCTGCATCGCGCGCACGAGGTCTTCCATCTCGAGGTTCGTCGCCGCGTCGATGCGGACGATCTCTTTCATCTCGAGCTTCGTGAGGATCTCTTCGCGCTCCCACACCTCGAGGTGCTTCTCGATCCCGCCGCCCGGGTGCGCCCACTCGTACTGCTCGGTGTTCTTCCACACCACGCGCTCGTCACGCACGGGCACTTCGAGCGCGAGCACGTTCCGCTTCCGAGGCGCAGGCCACGGCGGCCGCGCGATGACTTCAGGCAATGACATCGAACCACACGGTGCTACCGAGTTGTTCTCGTGACGCCCATCGCACTTGTATGTCGTCTCGACTCACGCGACGATTCTCGTATCCGCAACGACGAGGAAGCGGAAGGGGGAAATGATGGGACAATGGCGTGTTGCGAGTGCGCTCAGAAGTCGCACGCTGCTGATCATCGCGTTCCTGATCGCGTGCGCGTCGCACGATGAGATCGCTGTTTCGGAGGGACTTTCGGTGGATGCGTTCGCCACGGCGTGCTGGACTTCGCGAGCGGTGCGCCCGACGCCTGCGGCATCCCGACGCCGCGAATCGCTTGGTCCGGCCGCAATTTCGGGCAAGCCGAAAATGTGGACGGCATGGACCACGACTTTGGCGCAGGATCAAACAGCCAAGGTGGATTGATGATTCAAGCCGGCGACGGCGCCGCTACCGTCGTTTACTCGGGGAACGATCAGGTACCACGATTCTGTACGACGACAGACGTCAAGCGAATGAGCTGGGGATCCGTGACGACGTTCGATGGTGGGCAACACTGGACGTCATCGAGTCCGTCATTCTTCATCACATCGAACAATTACCGCTGGTGCGTGCTCGACAACAAGACCACCGGGACCCCCAATGACACGCCGAGCTTCACCACGGGTCTACGCGATTTCGGATTCGCGCGTGCGAGCAATGGTCGTTACTACGCGGCGGTACACGACACGCGTTCGACGATTCGCATTTTCGAGAGCGCCGACAAAGGTGGTCACTGGCGCGAATTCTGTCCTACGCACGTGGGCGAGTCGCTCGGTGGAACGGGCGAGAGCCAAGGATCACCCTGGCGACCAGGCACGTCCGCCCTGCCCCACGGCCGCCGTTGATGTCAGCCAGATAGCAACGACGATCACGCCGACGGTCCAGACTATCGATCTCTCATTGGCGTGGCCCAACCTCTCTGCGGATGGTGAGGCCTGGCCTCCTCCCCTGCCACCCACGTCTGGCGTGACTACCCTTGCCCAGAACGGGCAACACAAGAGCCGATTCGCTCTGACGTTTCTCGAGGGCAACACACTCCTCGGCACGAGCAGCAATTTCGACAACACATTCTCCGTCGTCGCGCTCATGAACACCGACCCGATTTCACCGAACGCCGACGCGAGCGGAACGATGCCAGCGAACAACGTGTTGCAACCGCCAACTCCAGTCGACCCGCTAACCAAACTCCAGACATCGCCACCCGGCAAGCTAATCGGAGTGTTGGGACCAGGCAGCATCGACTACGGCGATTACATGAGTGTGGCCGTGAAGTACCCCATAGGCTGCGCCGAGGCTTTTGCTTCCACTACGAGCGTCGAGACGAGCATCCAGTGTGACGAGGCGAGCACGTGGCCATTCTGGCCGACCAACGTCGCAGCGAGCTCAACCGTTGGCCTGCTGGACTCACAGTTTGGTGGCACGAATTGAGACTGGGACAACTCACCGTCATCGCGTTGGCGCTTGCGTGCGGCGGGCTGCTTTGGTGCGGCGGCATGACGCAGGGGAATCCCGACGACAGCGGGGTGTCGTCGTGCACGTACTATTTTTCTGAACCCGAGACGATATGTGAAGAGAGCGATTCGGCGGCTGCGCTCGACCGGTGTCATCACGTGTTGGATGACCTGATCGATGGTGGACTCGATGTCGAGATTCTTCCGCATCGATGCGCAACGAACGGTGGCGGCTGTTGCGCGTTCAACGATGACTCGGGTGTGTGGAACGTCTGCTATTACGGGGACGCGTTTACGCCAACCGTCGTGCAGGGGGCGTGCGCGCTCGCCGACGCGCACTGGGTATCTTCACCCTGACGCACGCTCATCCGATGATCATCGCCTCGGACAGGAGCTTTCCCTCTTTGAAGCGGCGGAGGTTCCAGCGGTCGAAGAGCGGCTGCGGTTTCGGGTCGCGGATTTGTTGCGCCATGAGCTTGCCCATGATGGGGGCCATCATGAAGCCGTGGCCCATGAAGCCGCTCGCCTGGTGGAAGTGCTCGATCTCGTCGACCTCGCCGACGATCGGATTCGCGTCGGGCGTGATGTCGTAGCAGCCCGCCCACTGGCGGAGGATCTTCACGTCGGCGAGCACGGGGCACGCACGGACGAGCGCGCGCGCGTACAAACCCAGGAAGGCGAACGACGAATTCTGATCGAGACCTTCGGGGACGCGGTGCTGGCCGATGCCGCCGACGATTTCGCCGCGCGTCGACTGCGAGAAATACAAACCGTCGCCGAGGTCCGCGACGAGCGGGCGGAGCCAGGGCTTGAGCGGCTCGGTGGAGCAGATCTCGTGGCGGTGCGGTTTGTTCGGGAGCTCGACGCCGACGAGCTTCGCGATCTCGGGTGACCACGCACCGGCAGCGTTGATGACTCGGTGCGTGCGAATTTTCTCGGGAGGACCCAGCGTTCCATCACGCTCGATGTGGCGCGTGACGACTGCTTCGATGCGCTTTCCCTTCGTCTCGATCCCGACGACGTCGCGGAACGTCTCGACGTCGACGCCGAGCTTGCGGGCGGCCTGCGCGAAGCCCCACACGAAGGGCCACGGAAAGACGACGCCGTCGTCCGGGTTGTAGCTCGCGGCGACGATTCCATCCGTGTCGAGCTCGGGGACGATCTTCTTCGCCTGCTTCGGCGTGAGCATCTTCGTGCCGAGGCCGCACGCGTTCTGCACCTTCACGCTCGCTTCGAGCGCGCGTCGCTTGTCTTCGTCGCGGACGACGAACAGGTAGCCGCCTTGGCGGAGCCAGACGTTGATCTTGAACTCGCTCGCGAAGTCCTGGCACATGCGGATGCTCTCTTGCATCAAGCGCACGTTGGCTTCGCTCGACCACTGCGCGCGCACGCCGCCGCCGTTTCGGCCGCTCGCCCCGCCGCAGAGGTAGCTCTTGTCGAGCACGACGACGTCGGTCGTCCCCGCCTTCG
>Ga0068868_100001525_pt1 | contig 15871 bp, 16 predicted proteins | sample KBSMisM42_FD_64660 | JGI IMG/M metagenome (GOLD analysis project Ga0068868, IMG submission 64660) | Miscanthus rhizosphere microbial communities from Kellogg Biological Station, Michigan, USA - KBS Miscanthus M4-2 | ecosystem: Host-associated > Plants > Roots > Rhizosphere > Soil ...
AGGGTGGTGCCGTTGGGCCCCCCGGCGCGCTGGAGCTGGACCCAGCCGTGCCCCTGGTCGTGGATCGCGGTGGTGGCCCAGTAGTTCAGCCGCCGCCGGCCGGTGATCTGGGCAGGTGCCTCGACCAGGACGGATCTGACGACCTGATTCAGGAAGAAGTCGGTCGGCGGGAACAGGGCCGCCAGGTCCGGGAAGAAGCCTTGATTCAGGGCGTTGGCCAACGTGATGGGGAAGGGAAGGAAGTTGAAGAACGAGTCGGTGCGCGGGCCGGCGAAGATCTTGATGCCGCGCCCCACCTCCAGGACCTCTCCCACGGGCGCGTTGCGGGGCGTGATGATCCTGCCGCGGGCATTGCGGTCGGTGGCTTGCCTGCCGGTGAGCTCGGCCACGACGACGTGCTGGACGCCGGCGGAGTCGACCGGGAAGGTGAACCGCCAGGTGATGTCCTCGACCAGGTCCTGGTTGGTGTCGACCTTAAGTTCGTAGTAGCCCGCCGGGTCCCAGGGACCGGCGCCGTTCGGGGCGGCGTTCATCCCGAATACCGTGCGCGGGCCGGAAGCGTCGCGGGCCCCGGCGAAGCAGTAGGCGTCGCTGATATCCAGCCGTTCGTCGGCCGTGTAGTCGAAGTGGTGAGACATTGTTCTCCTATCCGGTGGTGGTGCTGCGGGGGTACGGATGGCGGGACAGCGGCTGCAGCGCGAGCGTGTAGAACCGGTCGCGGAACGGGTGCTCCTTCGTGGCGCCGAACTCGCCGTAGACCCACAGGACGGGCAGCTGGCCGGCATCCCACATCACGCGGTCGGCCCTCCCGTTCGCATGGATGAGCTCGTACCAGCCCTCGGTGAACCCGGTCAGGATCGCGATACGGGTCGGGGCGCCGCGCCCGGGAATGACCGACGCGTCGACCGTCGTGCCGTCGGCCGCCGTCATGTGCGGCCACGCCGACCCGGCCGGCGCGAGGTGCGGATGATGGTAGTAATCCTGGACGGGCACCGCCGTGATGCCCGCCGGCAGCACCAGCCGGGTTCCCGGTGTGAGCAGCGGGGCGTTGTACCGCCGCTCCGCCCCGCGCACCAGGTCGCCCGCTGCCGCGACGACGCGGCCCGGCCGCGCCGCCGTCGCGGCCAGGGCAGGAGCGGCCGACCCGACGCCGGACAGGACGACGGGGAGAGCGGCGAGACCGCCAAGGACGCCGCGCCGGCTCAGGGTCCCTCCCCCCGCGCCGTCCGCGCGCCCGGCTTCCGCATGCTCTCGCTTACCTCTGATGACGTTCACCCACGTTCCTCTCTTACTGCTCCCACTGCGGTCGGGGCTTCTTTCTGCTGGCGGGGATGGCCAGCGCCCGCGGGTTGGAACCATCGGTTGAGCGTTCATCTGCGCTTTCCGGCAGGTGCCACCGGAACGGCGCGATCAGCCGGTCCACGGAGGGCGGACCCCAGGAGCCGGGTTCGTAGGGTTCGACGGGCGGCGGGTCGTCCAGTAGCGGCGCGGAGATCTCCCACAGCCGCTCCACCCCGTCGGACCTGGTGAACAGCGACTGATCGCCGGTCATGGCGAGCAGGATGAGCCGCTCGTAGCCCTCCAGCGCGTTGGCGCTGGCAAAGGAGTCCTGGTAGCTGAACGTCATCTTCGTGCCGGCCAGCCTTATCTCCGGCCCGGGCACCCTGACCAGGAACTCGATGCTGATCGACCCGGGGTCGGCGAAGTCGATGACGATCTCGTTGGATCGACGGACGGCGTCGGGCAGTTGCGCGCGGAACATGTGCAGCGGCGGCCGGTGGAAGCCGAGCGTCAGGACCTGGCGGCTGGCGCCCATGGCCTTGCCCGAGCGCAGGAAGAACGGCACCCGCTGCCAGCGCCGGTTGTCCACCTCGGCCCGCACCACGGCCATGGTCTCGGTGTCCGAATCGGCCGCCACCCCCGGCTCGCGGCGGTACCCGGTGTACTGGCCGCGCACTACGTGCCGCACGTCCAGAGGCTTCAGCGCCCCGAACACCTTGACCGTCTCGTCGCGCAGGTGCTTGGCCGATAGCGAGACTGGCGGCTCCATGGCCACGAAGCCCATCACCTGGAACAGGTGGGTCACGATCATGTCCCGGTAGGCGCCGGTGGCGTCGTAGAACGCGGCCCGGCCCCCGATCGACAGCGTCTCCGGCACGTCGATCTGCACGTACCGGATATGCCGCCGATTCCAGACCGGCTCGAACAGGCCGTTGGCGAAGCGGAAGGCCAGGATGTTGTCGACCGATTCCTTGCCCAGGAAGTGGTCGATGCGGAACACCTGCGACTCGTCGAAGACCTCTTGCACCGCCCGGTTCAGCGCCCGGGCCGAGTCCAGGTCCGTGCCGAACGGCTTCTCGACGATCACCCGCGCGCCCTCGGCCAGGCCGGACGCGCCGAGGAGGCCAATGACCGAGGTGAACGCGGCCGGCGGTACGGCCAGGTGATAAAGACGCCGAACGGGCCCGGCGATTTCCTTCTCCGCCCGCTGGACTGCCTCCTCCAGGGCAGTCGTGTGGCCGGGTTCGGCCGCCGCGAACGACACGCGCTCCGCGAATGACGGCCAGGACGGATGGTCCGGCTTGGTGATGCCGAACTTCCCGGCCGAGTCTGCGACCTGTGCGCGGAACTGCTCGTCGGTCAGCGCGAACGACGGTGGCGCCGATCCGATAACGCGGTACTCGCGTGGCAGCAGGCCTGCCGCGTGCAGGTGGAACAGCCCGGGAAGCAGCTTGCGCCTGGCCAGGTCGCCGGTCGCCCCGAACAGCACCATAACGTGGTTATCAGGCCGCTGGTCCGCGTCATTCCTGGTCATTGCCTTGGTCATCACGTATGCCTCACGCTGAGGGCCTGCGGCGCGCCGGGGCGTGGATGTATAGCTGCTTGCGGTCCGGCGTAACTGTCGGCTTGTCCGCGGGCGGCGGGAGCAGGTAGCGAGGCTCGCGCTGGTGGTCGGAGTACTGCCGGTCGGCGTGGTAGACCTGGTTGAACTTCCAGATCATCTTGGCGAAGTTGGTCTGGCCGCGGAGTAGCTGCCGGGCGACGATACCGCTGGTCTTGGCCAGGGCCGCCACCCCGAGGTGCTTGCGGGCCAGAACCTGCTGGGTCTTGACCAGCTCTTCATAGAAGCTGTGCAGCGGCAGCCGGGTGGGCAGCACGGCGTGCTGCACGTCGAACAGCCGGTAGTCCAGCGTGGTCAGACGGCGACCCTCGGTGAGCCAGGTCTCGGTCCCCGGGTACGGCGTCTGCACGGTGATGTTGACGATCTCCGGGACGCTCATCGCCCACTCCCGGACGAACGCGAAGCGCGCCTGGTCCCAGTCCGGGTCGGCGATGATGTTGATGGCCACGCTGAGCCCCATTGAGCGGGCTACTTCCAGGGCCTTGTTGTTCACCGTGGGCGTGGTGCGCTTGCGGAACGCCTTCAGGCCGTCGGCGTCGAGGGCCTCCAGGCCGAGGAACATGTAGTTCAGCCCGAGGCGCCGCCAGCGGCGGAACACCTCCTCGTTGCGGAGCAGCACGTCGCAGCGGGTTTCCAGGTAGTACTGCTTGCGAATCTTGCGCTGCTCGAGCTGCCGGGCGATCTCGTCACCGTCCTCGGCCTTGATGAAGGCCACGTCGTCGACGATGAACACGCCGGGCTCGGCGATGCGGGCCATGTCCTCGGCGGCGGCCTCGGGTGACAGCCTGCGGTAGCTGCGGCCGTAGAAGGTCCAAGCGGAGCAGAACGAGCAGTCCCACGGGCAGCCGCGGGTGAACTCGATGGACGCGGCCGGGTCCATCACCCCGATGAAGTACTTGCGGCGGCGCCCGCCCAGGTGCCGGGCCGGCAGCGGATCATCCAGGCTGTGCAGCATCCGCGGCGGACGCCCCGGCCCGGCTGGGGTGACCGCGCCGGGCACCTCGGCCAGCGCCCGGTCCGGTGCCGCGGCGAGCAGGGCGGGGGCGCCGGTCTCGCCTTCGCCCTTGAGCACGACGTCGATGGCGCCGTCGGCGTGCGCGAGGACGTGCTCGGCCACGAACGAGACGCTGTGGCCGCCCGCGAAGACCAGGCAGCCGGGCAGCAGGGTCTTAATCCATTTAGCCAGGTCCACCACCTCGGGCACGTTGGCCAGGTAGTTCAGGCTGAAGCCGACCGCCTCGGGCCGGAACTCGGCCACCTGGCGCCGCAGCTCTGATGTCCGGTAGACCTGCAGGTCGACCAGGCGGACGTCGTGGCCATCCGCCAGCAGGGCCGCCGCCACACGCTCCAGGCCCAGCGGCTCGAGCCGCAGGAAGATCTCCGAGTACATCAGCGCACTGGGATGGACCAGCAGAACGCGCATCAGGCAGTGCCTCCCTTGACGCCTTCGGCGTGCCGGGCACGACGGTTCAGGAAACGCACGAACTCGCTGCCCTCGCGCAGCCGCCGGGCGGCCATGTCGGGTCGGCGGAACAGCTCGGCTGACATCTCAGCGAGCTTGCCGGCGCGGAAGTAAAACCGCCGGTAGAACGCGTCGACCGAGTCCAGGATCTCGGTGTGGCCCAGGTGCGGGTACGACAGCGCCGCGAGCTGGGTGCCGCGCTCGCTGACCAGCGTGGCGCCATCATCGTCGCCGGGGAGCCACCCGTTGGCGACGGCCTGCCGGTGCAGTTCGGTTCCCGGGTAGGGCGCGGCGACCGAGACCTGGATGGTGTGCGGGTTGACCTCGCGGGCGAACCGGATCGTCTCTTCGATGGTTTCCCTCGTCTCCCCGGGCAGCCCGAGGATGAAGGTGCCGTGCACGGTGATCCCGAGTTCCCGGCAGTCGGCGGCGAAGCGCCTGGCCCGGTCGACCCGCAGGCCCTTCTTGATGTTGATGAGGATCTGCTGGTTCCCGGACTCATAGCCGACGAGCAGCAGCCGAAGCCCGTTGTCCTTGAAGACCTTCAGGGTGTCCCAGGGGACGTTGGCCTTGGCGTTGCACGACCAGGTGAGGCCCAGGTGGCCCAGTCCGCGAGCGATCGCCTCGGCCCGCGGCCGGTCGTCGGTGAACGTGTCGTCGTCGAAGAACAGCTCCTTCACCTGCGGGAACAGCTCACGGACCAGCACGGCCTCAGCCAGCACGTTGTCCACGCTGCGGGTCCGGTACCGGTGGCCGCCCACGGTCTGCGGCCACAGGCAGAACGTGCACCGGGACCGGCATCCTCGCCCGGTGTACAGCGAGACGTACGGGTGGAGCAGATAGCCGATGTAGTAGTCCTCGGGGCGCAGGTCCCGCTTGTAGACCGGGGTCACGAACGGAAGGCGGTCCATGTCGGTCAGGAGCTCGCGGTCGGGATTGCGTATCACCCGCCCGTTCGGGTCCTTAAAGCTAATGCCCGCTACGGAGGCTAGCGGCCGGCCTTCGGCCACCTCCGCGATGGTGAAGTCGAATTCCTCCCGGGCCACGAAATCGATGGCCGTCGAGGCCCGCAGCGAGCGCTCGGGTTGCACGGCGACCTTGGGTCCGACGAAGCCGACTATGACAGCCGGGTTTTCCGTCTTGAGCGCCTCGGCCACCTTGACGTCGCCCGCGAACGTAGGCGAGCTGGTATGCAGGACGACCAGGTCGTGGTCGTGAGCCAGCGGGGCGACGTCGTCGAGGGTCAGGCCGGCCGGCGGGGCGTCGACGAGCTTGCTGCCGGGAACGAGGGCAGCAGGCTGGGCCAGCCAGGTCGGATACCAGTACGAGCGGATCTCCCGCCGGGCCTGGTATCTGGCCCCGGCCCCGCCGTCGAAACCCTCAAAGGACGGTGGGTTGAGCAATAGCGTGCGCAGCATGTGGTTTCGGCTCCTCTTGGCACTGCAGGTTCAGGCCGATCCGCTGGAGGGCGGCGACGTAGGCGGGTTCCCAGCGGGGCGGCTGGCTGGTGGCTGGGCAGACGGCTTCGTCACGCAGGGCCAGCACGCTGGCGGTCACCCCGCCCGCCGTGGGCACGCATGCGTGGGCGCGGCCCAGCTCGAATTCGTGCAGCAAGTTGTCCCGCCCGTGCCCCGGCATGACGTCCAGGAGAAGAAGGTGACGCCCCACCACCCGGGCTTCGCTGCACGTGTTGGCGCCGGGCAGCGCCATCACCACATCGGCGGCGGCCATCAGCTCGGGGACCCGGTCGGTGAAACCGAACGCCGTGATCCGGGGCGTCCGGGCGGCCAGCTCCCGGAGCCGCCGCTCGATGCCGCGATCCCGGCCCGCCACCGCCAGCACATGCACCCCGGCACCGGCCAGCGCGGACACGGACTCCACCAGGGGACCGAAGCCCCAGCCGCTGTCGATCACGAGCACGCAGAAACCCCCCGGAGGGATCCCGAGCGCCTTCCTGGCCTGCTCCCGGGGCGGCGCGGCGTAGAACTCCGGCCGCACCGGCGGCGGCACGACCGCGACCGGCGCCCTGGGCAGGTAGCGCCGGACCGACGCCGCGGCCGCCGCCGAGGTCACCAGGAACAAGTCGGTGCCCTCCGCGGCCCAGATCCGGTGCACCGCCACGTCCGTGCACAGCACGACCGTCCGCAGCCCAGGCATCTCGGCCTTGAGTCTCGCCGCCGCCAGTGCACCAGTGGCGAACACGCTGAGCAGCAGGTCAGCCGGCTCCCGTTCCAGTTCGGCGCGCAGGGCGGGCACAAGCCGGGCGCTCGACGCGCGGCCCATGCGGTCCGCGAGCCGGCTCCCGGTCCGCAGGTGAGCGAAGTGCAGCCCGTCGTACAGGCCGGGGATGGCGACCAGGCGCTTGAACGCCTGTTCGCCAGCGCCCCCGCTCCACGGCCCGAGTAGGGACATGCTGTCCAGGCGGCGGACGCGCCACCCAGATCGTTCGAGCAACTGGACGCAGCAGCGGGCCATCATCTCGTGGCCGAGTCCCAGCGGCCCGGTCAGCAGCACCGCGGTGTTTGTCATGTGGCCTCCAGCACACTGTCACCAGCACAGGGCCCGGCCGCGGAGCGGGCGGCCGCGGCCGGGCACGCGACGAGCGAACTGGCTAGCTTCCCTGCCGAGGGTTCTCGCGCTCGTTCAGTTCCTCGACAACCCAGTCGACCATCGCCGCCAGCAGGCAGGCTGAAGCGCCGAGCAGCAGCCCGATCCGCGCGTGCTTTCCCATGAGATCTCCTTTCGCTGGCTGTCTGACGTGCTAAGCCTGCCGTCTGACCTGGTGAGACCGAATCGCACAAGCTGTGTGATTCCGTCTCACCCATCCAGGCTTGAGGCTTGGCGCTAGGCACTCACGGAAGAGGCTTTGACCTATGGGCATCATCAGTGCGGGCGCCAGGTTCCGCTCTCTGGCCGCGCGGGCGCCGACCCGCCGTATCGCCTGGCCCGGCGGCGTGGCCCTGGTGACCGGCGCGTCCTCCGGGATCGGGGCGGCCATGGCGGACCGCCTGGCCGCGGACGGCTGGCGGCTGCTGGTATCCGGGCGCGACATCGGCCGCCTGGAGCGCGTGGCCGTCCGCACCGGCTCGGTACCGCTGCCCGCCGACCTGGCCACCCTGGACGGCGCGGACCAGCTCGCTCGCAGCGCCCTGGCCGCCGCCGGGCGGGTGGACCTGCTGGTGGCCTGCGCCGGGGTCGGCTGGGCCGGGCCGTTCACCGCGATGCCGCCGGACCGGGCCGGAGAGCTCATGACCGTGGACCTGGTCGCGGCGATCGAACTGGTCCGCCTGCTGCTGCCGCCCATGCTGGCCCGGCGTCATGGCCAGGTGGTGCTGGTCGGATCGATCGCCGGCAGCGTCGGAGTGGGCGGAGAGGCGGTATATTCCGCAGCCAAGGCCGGGCTGAGCGCGTTCGCCGAGGCGCTGCGCTACGAACTGCGCGGCACCGGGGTACACGTCACCCACGTGGTCCTCGGCGTAGCCGATACCCCGTTCTTCGCTCGGCGTGGCGCCCCGTACGTCCGGGCCCGGCCGCGGCCGGTTCCGCCGGAACAGGTAGCCAGCCTCGTCTGCGCGGCCGCGCGGCGCGGGCGCGAGGACGTCTTCATCCCCGGCTGGACGCGGTTGCCGGGCGTAGTCCGCGTCACCGCGCCGTCTCTGTACCGCCGCCTGGCCATGCTGTTCGGCTGAACCGAGTCACGCGACTAGCCGTCGCGCCCGGGGTCGCGGCGTCCCGGTCGCCGTCCCGCACGGATGCTGCGCTGCCTGCTGATGCCGGGCGGCGGCGTCAGCAGGAGCGCGAGGGGTATCGGGAGCCCGACTATCCATACGGCTACAGGAGGCACCAGCCCGGCCAGGCGAGCCGCCAGCACGAGCACAAAGAAGGTCCAAATCAGCAGGCCGATCAGGCGCCGGCTGGCGCTCTGCGGCGTGCGGCGCGAAGCCACGATGTCGGAGGGCAGACCGGTTCGCGCGGCCGGCAGGGGAAGGTCGGCGGTAAGATCGCGCAGCTCCCCGTACGTTCTGGCCGAATACGCCGCGGCGAAACGCTCGTCGAATTCCTCGCGGCTCAGCCGACCCACAGCGTAGGCCTCGCTCAGCAACTCAACGACGCACTGCCGGTCCTGATCTGACACGCGAATCCAGCGATTGGTGCCCATGCGCTTCTCCGACTTAGCGTCGCGACGTCCGCGGAACGGTGACGTTGCGCGGCCTACGGCGACTGGTCATGAGCGAACCGCCGGGCTAATGTCGCACGGCACGTCTGGTGACTCTAGATTCCGTTCCACCAGGTCCACGGCTAGTTCCAGCGCCGCGGCAAATCCTGGTTGCTTCTGCTTCAACAGCCTGCGCACGTATTCCATATTCTCCGTGCTCTGCTGGGTGACAACCATTGCCATCGTCAGCTCCTGGGTAAATTCCGACATCAGTGTCTGGCGCGGCCAGCGTCAGCTGACGATGCGCAAGGCGAGCCGTAGGGGGCAGCCGTGCTGCACCAGCCGGGCGATCTGGTGCCAGTCGATGCGGTCGGCGTAGATCTCGGCCAGCGGCCCGGGCATGCCCAGGCGCCTGAGCTGCGACACGCGCCAGTGGTGCACGGACGACTTGTCATGATCGATGGCGTCGTGGCCGACAGCGGTCGGTTCCATCGCTCCTCCGTTCAGCTAGGGCAGGATCACAACGTCATCGTCATCCCGGCCGGGCCCCACTCGGATCCGCTGAGGTGGCCAGCGCAACCGGCTAGCCACGACTGGGCGGCCGGCCGGGACGCCGGAGGACGTGGCCCAGGTGGTACTGCACGGTGCGCGGGACAGGAACAGCCGGGCGCCGATCTCCGGGTTCGACAGCCCGTCCCGGGCCAGCCGGGCGATCTGCGCCTCCAGCATGCCGTGGGCGGTACGCAGCTCGCCGCCCAGCCGTGACTGGCCAGTTGCGCTGGCTACCCCAGCGGATCCGAGCGCCACCCGGCCGGGATGACGATGGCGTTGTCGAGCCGCTGGCTGGCTCACCGATCATGTCGTGGGCGGCGTCACGCCCACACACGGAAAGGAAATACCATGGCCACTCCCCTCAGCCGCCGTCCGGAACCAGATGACGGATCTTCCTGGGCCGTGCCGACTGGCCCGGCCGCGGCCGGATACCTGCTGCCGACCACCCGGCGCGACATCGCCGCTCAGGCGGCTGCCACCTTCGGCCTGCTGACCGGGCTCTGGGTCGCCGTCTCCCCGCTGTTTCTCATGCTGCAGCACGACGGCAACAACGCTGCCTTCGCCAACTTGATCGCCGGGCTGGTCACGGCCGCTGTCGGCGCGGTCGCCCTGGTCAGCCGGCGCGGGTTCGGCGCCCTGCAGTTCGGCAGCCTGGTGCTGGGCGTCTGGGTGATCATCTCCTCGTTCATCCTGGACGCGAAGTTCCCGATCGCGGCCCCGATGTTCTGGTCCAACACCTTCTCCGGCGCGGTGCTGGTGCTCCTGGCGCTGGCCGGGCTGGCCGCCGTGGGCCGGGTCACCCGCTGACGAACGCGTGCGGGCCCTGGCCTTGCCCGCCTGGGCCCGCACCCCAGCATCGAACGGTCAGGAGCACGCAATGGGTCTCAACCGCCATCAGGAACACAAACTTCGCGTCATCGAAGCTGGCCTATGCCGGTCAGACCCTCCTCTGGGCGCGATGTTCAGCATGTTCGGCAGGCTCTACCCCGACCAGGACATGCCCGCCGAGGAGCAGGTACCCGCCAGCCAGGGCCGTTCGCGGCGAGCCCACTGGCTCGGGGCCGTGCTAACTGCCATGGCCGCAGCCTCGCGGCGCGCCCGCATCCGTAAACCGGCGGCGAGGCCCGAGCGCACCCGCGATGGCGGGGAAACCGGTGACCAGCACAACCATTCGGGCCCTGCTAGCTAGCGGGCGCCGGTGGACCTTGCCTACCACGAACCTGGCCGGCTATAGGAGGGCTGACAGTTGTCCCCGCTGATCGCCGTGGTAACCGCTGTCGCGGCCGCGCTGATGCTCGGGATATCCTCCGTTGCCGACCAGCGCAGTACGAAGCGGGTTGAGAGCCGACGGGCGCTGTCGCCCCGGATCCTGCTGGATCTGGTCCGGCAGCCGCTGTGGGTGATAGCCCTCGGCGCGAATCTCGTCGGATTCGCCCTACAGGTGGTGGCGCTCAGTTTCGGAAGTCTCGCGCTCGTACAGCCGATCCTGGTATGCGATCTGATTTTGGCCGTCCTGATCCTCTGGATTCTGTGGCGGCGGTCGGGCATTCAGCGCCCCGGGCGCGCGCGGCAGACCAGGATCGTCTTCGCGGGAATCGCCGCCGCCGTGGTCGGCGTGGCCGGGTTCCTCGTTATCGGGCGCCCGTCGGGCGGCAGTACACATGTCAGCTTCAGCATGTTTCCTCCGCTGGCCATAGGGCTCGTTGTGGTGGTGGGAGGCTGCCTGGCCGTCGCGGCCCGGAACCGGAATCTGCGGCCACTCGCGCTGGCGCTGGCCTGCGGCGTTAATTACGGGGTCGCTGCGTTCCTGGTCAAGCTCTTGACCACAGAATTCGGCGGCGGACTTAGCGACGTATTCGGCAACTGGCCCATCTATGTTTTTGCCGTCGTCGGCCCGGCCGGCTTTGTGCTCAGCCAGGACGCCTTCCAGCAGGGCACATTCCTGGCGCCGGTCCAGGCGATAATGACCTCAGCCGATCCGGTTATCTCGATCGCTCTCGGCATCCTTTGGCTGAATGTGCGATTGCGCAGCAGCCCCGCGGATATCGGCGGCGAGGTCGTAGCGATCCTGCTGATGATCGCCGGGATCGTCATCACCGCCAACTATGCGCCCTTGGTCGCAGGACCCGGATGGATCTCCTCTCCGCCTGGCGCGCCGGCTTCGACCACCCCAATCGGATGGAGACCCAGTGATACTGCAGGACGCATTCACCGTGGAGCCGTGGAACCTCAGGGAAACTCACCTGGACCTGGACCTGCTGGCTCAGACTGAGTCGGTGTTCGCGCTGGCCAACGGGCACGTGGGCTGGCGGGCCAACCTGGACGAGGGCGAGCCGCACGGCCTGCCCGGGAGCTACCTCAACGGGGTCTATGAGTCACGGCCGCTGCCCTACGCCGAGAGTGCCTACGGCCTGCCGGAGACCGGGCAGGAGATCATCAACGTGACCAACGGCAAGCTGATCCGCTTGTTTGTCGATGATGAGCCGTTCGACGTCCGGTACGGCGAGCTGCGCTCGCATGAGCGGCTGCTGGATTTCCGCACCGGCACGCTGAACCGGCGCGCCGATTGGGTGTCGCCGACCGGGCGCCCGGTCCGCGTGTCCTCGGTCCGGCTGGTGTCATTCACCCAGCGGGCGGTCGCGGCGATCTGCTATGAGGTAGAGCCACTGGACGGCCAGGCGCGAATTGCTGTGCAGTCCGAACTGCTCGCCAACGAGCAGCTGCCATCGGCCGACGGCGACCCCCGTGTGGCCGCGGCGCTCGGGGACCCGCTCGGCGGCGAGTATGGCCATGCCACGGGAACGGCCGTGATCCTGGTACACACGACCAAGCACAGCGGGCTGCGGATCGGCGCCGCGATGGATCACCTCATCGAATGCCCGGCCCCGGTGCGGGCCGAGTCCCGGGTGTTCGAGGACGGAGGTCTTGTCACCGCGGCGGCCGTGCTGCAGCCGGGGCAGAAGCTGCGGGTGATCAAGTTCGTCGCCTACGGCTGGTCGGGCGGGCGGTCGCTCCCGGCCGTGCGTGACCAGGTGTGGGCGGCGCTGAGCGCGGCCCGGCAGACCGGCTGGGACGGGCTGCTCGCCGAGCAGCGAGCCTTCCTTGACACCTTCTGGGACCGCGCCGATGTCGAGGTGGACGGGGACCCCGAGGTACAGCAGGCCGTGCGCTTCGCGCTGTTCCACGTGCTGCAGGCCGGGGCCCGGGCGGAGAACCGGCCGATTCCCGCCAAGGGGCTGACCGGGCCCGGGTACGGCGGGCACACGTTCTGGGACACCGAGACGTTCGTGCTGCCCATGCTAAGCTTCACCGCCCCCATCGCGGCCGCCAGCGCGCTGCGATGGCGGCATAGCACGCTGCCGCTGGCCATCTCCCGGGCCAGCCAGCTGGGGCTGGAGGGCGCGGCCTTCCCGTGGCGGACCATCGCCGGCCAGGAGTCCTCGGGCTACTGGCCCGCTGGTACAGCCGCGTTTCACGTCAACGCCGACATCGCCGTCGCCGCCGCCCGCTACATCGATGCCACGGGTGACGAGGAATTCGCCCGGGGGGCCGGGATGGACCTCCTGGTTCACACCGCCCGGCTGTGGCGCTCCCTGGGCCATTACGATGCCGAGGGCCGGTTCCACATCGACGGGGTCACGGGCCCCGACGAGTACAGCGCCCTAGCCGACGACAACGTCTACACGAACCTGATGGCACGCAGGAACCTGCTGGCGGCCGCCGACGCAGCCAAGCAGTACACCGAGCGCGCCAGCGAACTCGGCGTCAGCGATGCGGAATCTGCCGGCTGGCGCGATGCGGGGCAGGCCATGACCATCCCCTTCGACCAGGCCCGCGGCGTGCACGCCCAAGCGGAAGGATTCACCCGGCACCAGGCCTGGGACTTCGCCCGCACCCCGGCCGGGCAGTACCCGCTCATGCTGCACTTTCCCTACTTCGACCTGTACCGCAAGCAAGTCGTCAAGCAAGCCGACCTGGTGCTGGCCATACACCTGTGCGGCAGCGCGTTCACGCCTGAGCAGAAGGCGCGGAACTTCGAGTACTACGAGCGGCTGACCGTACGGGACTCCTCACTGTCCGCCTGCACCCAGGCGGCCATCGCCGCTGAGGTCGGTCACCTCGAGCTGGCCTTCGACTACCTCGGCGAGGCCGCCCTGATGGACCTGCATGACCTTGAGCACAACACCCGCGACGGGGTCCACATCGCCTCGCTGGCCGGCACCTGGGTCGCGCTGGTCAGCGGCTTCGGCGGCCTCCGTGACGCGGACGGGACGTTTGGCTTCGCGCCGCGGCTCCCCGCGGGCCTGGCCAGGCTCGCGTTCACCCTCTTCATCCGGGGCCGGCGCCTGCGGGTCGAGATCACGCACGCCGAGGCCAGATACGCCCTGGCTGACGGCGACCGGCTGGAGATCGTGCACCACGGCCGGCCGGTGAGCCTCTCGGCCGGGAAGCCGCAAGCCCGGCCCATCCCGGCGGCACCTCCCCGGACGCGGCCCAGTCAGCCGCCCGGACGCGCGCCGGCGCACCGCATACCCGTCGGGTCCGCGAACCAGCAAAGCGCTATCAGCAAAAGCTGACACACGTCAGTGGAGGGATAATGCGGTACAGCAGAAGAGGGCGCCGGCGCCAGGTTCAGGGAGGCGTCGTCGAGGTCCCGGCGGCTCCAGCTCCTCGTGATCCGGCTTTGGTTCCGCACGACGCGGCGGAGACCAGAGCGAGTGGGCCACTGGAAGAAAGAGGACCGGGGCCGTGGACGCCGGTCCGCAAACTCGTCCTGGTGATGCTTGGCCTGACGGTGGTGGTCGTGGCGTTCGTCTCCAGTTACGCAAGCGCGCTCGGCAATCCCAGTCCCCGTCATGTCCCGGTCGCGGTGAGCGCCCCGCCGGCCGTGCTCGGCCAGCTGGACGCGTCCCCCCAGCTTAGGGTGTACCCGGTTCCAGGCCTCGCCAAGGCGCGGGCGATGGTCAAGGACCGTACTGCTTACGGGGCGCTACTGCTTCCCCGGGCCGGGCCGGCCACTTTGCTGGTAGCCAACGGCGGCGGCCACGCGGTGGCGACCATACTCATGCAGTTGGGGCAGCAGGTGGCAGGCGCCCGCGGGACCACGCTGATCACCGTCGATGTGGCGCCTACCAGCCCGAACGATCCCAACGGGACTGTCGAGTTCTACTGCATCGCATTTCTCTTTCTCGGCGGCGCGATTGGGGCAACGGTCCTGGGCAGGGTCGCGGGCCCGGTACGCGGCCTGCGCGGTGCATTCGCGCGGGTGGGGCTGGTGCTGGTTTACACCGCGTTGCTCAGCGTCGTGGTCGCGCTCTTCGCCGACGTGGCGCTGGGCGACCTGGTGGGCCATTTCGGGTTCCTTTTCCTCACCCTGTGGCTGTCTGCCGCGGCGGTGTGCCTGGCGGCCACGGGGCTTTCCGCACTGGTGGGGCTAGCCTCGATCGTGCTGATCCTCGTGCTGATCTGCTTGGGCAATCCCAGCTCCGGCGGCCCGGTCCCCCGCCCGCTGCTCAATGGCTTCTACGCTGCCCTGAACCCGGTACTGCCGCAGGGGGCGGCACTGTCGGTGGTGCGCGGCATCCAGTACTTCGGCGGCCGGGGAATCGATCTGGGGCTTCTGTGCCTGCTGATCTGGGTCCTGGCCGGCCTGGCGTTGCTGGGCGCCGCGGTATTCCGGGATGCCCTCAGAACCTGGCCATCCGGGCCGTGAACACTGAGCGGCCGCGCCGTCGTTGATTCACCAGTGGCCGCGTGGGCTGGTGCGCTGGCCGGGAGGCATGGAGGCATATAGCGTCAGCATCGTGCAGGAATCGTCAGATTTCGCGGTGCCGGGGGGCGCGGCACGGCTGGCGGACCGGCGGGTGGAGTGCGCCGCGCTGGACCGGCTGGTCGAGGCGGTCCGCGCGGGTCAGAGCCTGGCGCTGGTGGTGCACGGTGAGCCGGGGGCGGGCAAGACGGCGCTGCTGGAGTACCTGGCCGGGCGGGCAGCGGACTGCCACGTGGTACGTGTCGCAGGCGTCCAGTCGGAGATGGAGCTGGCGTTCGCCGGGCTGCACCAGGTGTGCGCGCCGCTGCTGGACCGGCTCGAGGCGCTGCCGGGGCCGCAGGCCGAGGCGGTGCGGACCGCGTTCGGCATGAGTGCCGGGCCGGTGCCGGACCGGTTCCTGGTCGGCCTGGCGGTACTGGGCCTGCTGGCCGAGGCGGCCGCGAAACAGCCGCTGGTCTGCCTGGTCGATGACGCGCAGTGGCTGGACCGGGCCTCGGCGCAGGTGCTGACGTTCGCGGCACGGCGGCTGGGGGCCGAGTCGGTCGGCCTGGTGTTCGGTACCCGGACCCCGGGCGGCGACCTGGGGGGACTGCCAGAGCTTGTGGTCGGGGGGCTGCCGGAGGCCGAGGCGCGGGCGCTGCTGGATGCCGTGCTGGCCGGGCCGATCGATGCGCGGGTCCGTGACCAGATCATCGCCGAGACGGGCGGCAACCCGCTGGCGCTGCTGGAGCTGCCGCTGGGTTTGACGGCGGCGGAGCTGGCGGGCGGGTTCGGGCTGCCCGGGGCGGGGCCGCTGGCCGGCAGCATCGAGGACAGCTTCCGCCGGCGTGTGGAGGATCTGCCGGCTCAGACCCGGCGGCTGCTGCTGGTGGCGGCGGCCGACCCGACCGGGGATCCGGTGCTGGTGTGGCGGGCCGCCGGGCAGCTGGCGATCGGCGCGGCGGCGGCGCGGCCGGCGGTGGAGGCGGGCCTGATCGAGTTCGGCGGCCGGGTGCGGTTCCGGCATCCGCTGGTCCGCTCGGCGGCCTA
>Ga0068868_100001532_pt1 | contig 15839 bp, 17 predicted proteins | sample KBSMisM42_FD_64660 | JGI IMG/M metagenome (GOLD analysis project Ga0068868, IMG submission 64660) | Miscanthus rhizosphere microbial communities from Kellogg Biological Station, Michigan, USA - KBS Miscanthus M4-2 | ecosystem: Host-associated > Plants > Roots > Rhizosphere > Soil ...
ATCGACGCCAGGAATCCCAGGAAAATCAGTGTCACCGAATACTGGAACACGCCATACTCGCGCGCCAGCTTGCGCTGAAAGCCGGGCCAGACCAGAGTATTGACGTACTTCAGCGCTTCCAGCAGTAGTCCGACAAAGATGGCCGCCGGTAGCACGCGCTTCAAGGGCGTCGGTCCATTCGGCAAATAGCGATAAATCAAGTACAGCACCAGCACGGCTAGCGGGACCGCCGCCAGTTTGAAGAACAGCAGCGACACCCATGCCGCGCTTCCGCCTGCCAGATTCTGGATCCAGCTGTTGCCATACCCGGCCGGGCGAAACGACTGCTGATTCAGCGCCGTCAGTAACATGGAGCCCAACGCCAGGCCGCCGCAGATAAAGATTAAGCCCAAACTGACGATCTGATTACGGAAGAAGCTGCGATTCTTGCGGATGCCCCAAACCCGGTTCAGGCCGACTTCCAGGGGCTCGAAGATGCCGTTCGCGGTGAACAATAGCAGCAGGATAGAGATCAACTCCAGCGAGCCGGTTTGCGGCAAGTTTCGTTGCAGAAATTGACCCAGAGCGTCGGGGAAATAGTCCCGCAGCGCCAGGTCAATGGCGCCGGCGGCGGCCTGTTGGCCGAAAACTCGCCGCGAGAGCGACAGCATAACGATTAGGAAGGGAAAGAACGATAGAAGAACATTGGCGGCAACCGAAAACGCGTAGACGTGCACCTCGGTCTGCATCCAATAACGAAAAGTGAGACCCAATCCGGTCGCGAAGCGCCGCATGTTTTTCAGGTTAGTCGATGCGGGACGGAGCGCGCATCGCGGCGGAATCGCTAACATGGAGAATCGACGTTAAATCTTATGAATGTCTCGATCATTGGAACTGGATATGTGGGTCTGACCACCGGAGCGTGCCTGGCTTTTCTGGGGCACAAAGTAACCTGCATCGACGCCGACGAACGCAAAGTAAAGGCGCTCCAAGCTGGTAAGATTCCGTTTTATGAACCGCACCTGCCGGAACTGGTAGCGGGCGCACGTAACAATCTTTCGTTCACCACGGACTACGCGGAAGCCATCCCGGCATCGCAGGTGATTTTTATCGCGGTGGGAACGCCGCCGGGACAGAACGGCGCCCCAGATTTGAAATATCTGGAAGCCGCGGCGCGCGGCATCGGCGAATATATGGCAGGCGATTTCGTCGTCGTGGTGAATAAATCCACGGTGCCTATCGGCAGCGGCAACTGGGTGGAATCCATCGTGCGCGACGCATACGAGAAGCGCACCAACCAGAAGGCTAAGGGCATGTTCGCCGTGGCATCCAACCCCGAGTTCCTGCGCGAGGGATCGGCCATTTTCGATAGTCTTTACCCGGATCGCGTAGTGGTTGGCTCCGACAACCAGCGCACCGCGGAAGTGCTGTATTCGCTCTACCGGCCTCTATTGGAGCAGACTTTCACTGCGCCTTCCTATCTGCCTCGTCCGGACCGTATGGGTGCGGTGCCGCTGATTTCGGCCGACTTAGCCTCGGCGGAACTCATCAAGTACGCTGCAAATGCTTTCCTGGCGCTGAAGATCAGCTACATCAATGAAATCGGCCAGCTCGCCGAGAAGGTGGGCGCGGACATCACGCAAGTGGCAAAGGGCATTGGACTGGACGCGCGCATCGGCACCCGGTTTCTGCAGGCCGGCATCGGCTGGGGCGGATCGTGCTTCGGCAAGGACACAGCAGCCTTAGTCGCCACTGCCAGCGAGTATGGCCTGGACGCGCAGATCGTCAAAGCTGCGCGCGATATGAACCGGCGGCAACGTGAGCGCGTGGTGGAAAAGCTGCTCGACGAATTGAAGATCCTGAAGGGCCGCACCATCGGCCTGTTGGGATTGGCATTCAAGCCCGACACCGACGACTTGCGTGAAGCCCCTGCGCTCGATATCGCCCGCAAATTGATCGAACGCGGCGCGCGCGTGAAGGCCCACGATCCGGTGGCCATGAGCCGGTTCCTGCAAGAGTATCCCGATCTCGACGTCACTTTGTGCGCTAGCGCCGAAGAAGTCCTGCAGGATTGCGACGCCGTGGTGCTCGTAACCGAGTGGCAGCAATATCGCGAACTCGACTGGGAATCGATCAAGAACAGCATGCGCGGCCAAGTGCTGCTCGACGGCCGCAATCTCCTGGACCGCGCCAGATTGACGAAGGCCGGGTTCCGGTACTTAAGCCTGGCAGGGTAACTACTGTGCGCAGGTTCGGGATCGGCTCCGCTTGAAAGCTGCGGCTTTGGCATTCGCTTCCGCGGCGAGTGCCAGAAGCCGCTCGGCATAATCCAGGATGCGGCGGCCGATTTCGGTTATTGCGATCGTTTTTGAAAAGCGTTGACGCTCCAGCAGCCGCACGCCCAATTCGCGCTCCAGCGATTGGATGTGAAAGGTCACAGTCGGTTGGGTGTAGCCCAGTTGACTAGCGGCCTCGCGGAAGTTGCTGGTGACCGCCACCATGCGGAACGTCTCTAACTTCTGTAAATCGAGCATGGAATCGCTCCTAGAGTACGCTCTCCCCGCGCTCACCATTGCGGATGCGAACCGCCTCGTTGATGGAAGAAACGAAGATCTTGCCGTCGCCAATTTTTCCGGAACGGGCGGCGTTGGTGAGAACCGTAATAATTTCCTCCACGCGGGACTCGGGAGCAAACAGCTCGATTTTTATCTTGGGCAAGAGATCTACCTGGTATTCCTGTCCGCGGTAGACCTCCTTGTGGCCCTTCTGCCGTCCGTGACCGCGTGCGTCAATAACCGTCATGCCGTCGACTCCCGCGGCCTTCAGCGCTTCCTTTACTTCCTCAAGTTTGTGGGGCTGGATGATCGCTTCAATTTTGTTCATCATAGTTTCCTTTTAGGTGGAAGCCGGTTCCTTAGGCCTCGAAGTTGTACCCTTCTTCACCGTGCATGCTCAGATCGAGACCATCCGTCTCTTGCTGCTGGTCAACGCGCACTCCGAGAATCAGATCGCAGACTTTCAGGATCACGAGCGTTCCCACAATTCCCAGGACCCAGGCGATAGCCACCGCAATAAGCTGGTTCCACACTTGGCCGGCATCGCCGTCCACCATTCCCATGGCTTTGCCCATTCGGAGGTCGTTCACTTCTTTGGTGGCAAAGACGCCGGTGAGAATAGCGCCTAGAGTTCCGCCAATACCATGCACGCCGAACGCATCCAATGCATCGTCATAGCCGAACACTTTTTTCACTTTGCTCACCATCAGGAAGCAAACCACGCCTGCCAGAAGTCCGATCAACATTGCGGGCATAGGCTTTACAAAGCCGGAAGCGGGAGTAATCGCAACCAAGCCCGCGACGGCGCCAGAGACCGCTCCGAGAACGCTGGGTTTGCCCGTTGACATCCACTCGACGGCCATCCATCCCAGGACTGCAGCGGCAGTTGCGAAATGCGTGACGACGAACGCGCTGGTCGCCAACGGCCCAGCATTCACGGCGCTTCCGGCATTGAAGCCGAACCAGCCGACCCAGAGCAGGCACGCTCCGATGACGCTAAGTACCACACTATGGGGCCGCATCGATTCGTTGGGATAACCGTGGCGCTTACCCAGATACAAGGCGCACACGAGGGCTGAAACGCCCGACGTGATATGCACCACGGTTCCGCCGGCGAAGTCCCACGCGGGAAAAACTCCTCCGAGTGTTCCGTTCAGGAATCCGCCTTTGCCCCAGACCATGTGCGCCATGGGAAAGTACACCACCAGCGACCACAATGTCATGAACAGGAGCATTCCCGAAAACTTCATTCTTTCGGCGAACGCGCCCGAGATCAGTGCCGGTGTAATGATGGCGAACATCAACTGGTAGATCATGTAGGTTTGCTGTGGAATGGTCCCGGCATAATCGGCGTTTGGCTCGGCGCCGACGCCGTTTAGAAAGGCATAACGCAGATCGCCCAGGAAAGCCGATCCTTCCCCGAAGGCCAAGCTGTAGCCCACCACCGCCCACAAGATCGATACCGTCGCCATCATGACGAAGCTGTGCATCATGGTGCCGAGTACGTTCTTGCGGCGGACCAAGCCGCCGTAGAACAGAGCCAGACCCGGTCCAGTCATCATCAACACCAGCGCGGCGCTCGTCAACATCCAGGCGTTGTCACCCGACATCTGAGCGCTCTTGACTGCCTTGTCGAGGTCGTCGAGTCTCTTGCTGACTTCCGGCGCCGCAGTCTCGCCGAACGCCGCACCGGCGCACAGGAGGTTGAGGACGATCCAACTCGCCGCAGCCGTCCCGAACGACTTTCTGTCACGCGTATTTTTCATTCGTCGTATGATCCTTCCGTTTCGAAGTTGGCCCGCGCGTACGCAAGCCGCTAAAACACAAGTCTTGATAGCGCCTGGTTGCAACGCCGGCGGCAAAAAATGAATCTTTGGCTCTTTGGCGCTGGCGGACTTGGCGAGCGCGTATGTGAGGGAAAGTCGAGTGTAGCGGGATCCACTGATCGCGTCCAATCAATACTTTGAATAAGGAGGAAAGTTCGGTATCGACCAAACTTTAGTTAGCGGTAGTTAGCAACGTCGGCGCCGCTGCGTGCTGCGGCGAGAAAGTTCTTGCTCCGAAAATCGTATGGCCTTATCTTCTAGCTAGTGATCCCGAAACTTCTGCGAGCAGGCAAAGCAAAAATTCTAACCGCGACCGCAATTCTAGCGATCTCGGCGACCTTGCTTGATTGGGTGACGGGAGATAATGTCTCCCTCGCCGCGCTTTACATTGTTCCGATGATGCTAGGCGCCGTGGTCTTGCGGCCAGTTGAGACGGCGGCGTTTGCCATTATTTGCTCCTACCTTCGCTCGTGGTTCGATGTTCCGGGCACGCCTGCCGATCTCATCTTGCGATTTGTTTTTGCGGCGCTGGCATACTTTGTTTCCGGTCTCTTTGTCGCCGGGTTGGTGAAGAATCATCAGCAAGCTACTCTTCACCTCGCACAGATTCAGCGTGAGCAGAAGCTCCGGCATGACGTGGAGGAGCAACTCAGCCTACTGGCGGAAAGCAGTCCCGCCGGGATTCTAACTATGGATGAAAACGGCACTGTCTTAGCTGCGAATAGCGCAGCTTGCAGATTATTAATGATCCCCGAAGGACAGACGCTGAAGGGACGGCTGGTTGCCGGCTACTTTCCCCTACTTGCCGACGCCCTTCGCTTGGACGCGCATTTGCTCGGCTTGCGCACCAGCGTGAAGTGTCAAGGCCACCGCGACAACGGAGAGATGTTCCTGGCGCACATATGGTTCTCTTCATACGTGGCGCCGGAGGGAAAACGCTTGGCCGCCATCGTAGTCGACTCTTCAGACGAAATGCGCGAGCGCGAAGAACAAGGTCTGCGCCACCTTCTCACCGGAAATCGAATCGCGACTGCGGCGATCGCTCACGAAGTGCGCAACTTTTGCGAGGCCATGTCGATGCTGTGTGACGATCTGCGGCAACGGCGCGGGCTTGCAGGGGATGAAGGTTTAAGCGGCCTGGACAATCTGGTCGACGGACTCGAAACAATTGCCGCTCTTGAACTGCACTCGACAACGCAGGAAGTAATCGAAAATGTTCCCTTGCGAGGGGTGCTGGATAACCTGCGGATCCTCATCGAGCCCGAATGGCGGGAGATCGAAGGAACCGTACATTGGCAGTTGCCGGAGCATCTGCCGGCGGTTTTGTCGGAGCCGCACGGCCTTTTGCAGGCGTTCTTGAACCTCGCCAAAAACAGCAATCGGGCTGTGCAGGAAGTTGCTCTCCGCGAGCTGCACATCACCGTCTTGGTCCAAGGGCGAAAAGTCATTGTTCGATTTCACGATTCCGGTCCGGGAATACGGACGCCCGAGAAATTATTCCAGCCCTTTCAAAACGGTGCCGCAGGCAGCGGCCTGGGTCTATATATTTCCCGATGCATTGTGCGAAGCTATGGCGGTGAACTGCGGTTCGAGCCGCCGCCAATGGGCTCGTGCTTTGCGGTCGAACTGGATGCGGCGTAGAGAGTGCATTTGAGCAAAACGTCAAAATCGATAAACCTCTTGCTGGTGGACGACCACGCCATGTTCCGCGAGGGCCTTGCGCGAACCCTTGAAAAAGAACCGGACCTTAAGGTGGTGGGCCAGTGCGAATCCTCGGTCGAAGCGCTCGCCTTGCTCAATCAGAATGTGAATATGGTTTTGCTCGACGTCGATCTGGGCAACGAGCGAGCCCTGGGGTTTGTGGAAGGCGCCAGAGATGCGGCGTTTGAAGGTCAGATTCTGGTGGTGACTGCGGGTATCAGCGGCCAGGAAGCAGTGCGTTTGCTCCAGGCAGGCGTGGCTGGAATCATACACAAGAAACATTCGGGCCGGATCTTGTGCGACTCTATCCGCAAGCTCGCGGCGGGGGAATCCTGTCTGGAAGAAAAGTATCTAACCTCGCTGATTCGGTCGGTAGATCGCACGCGCTCGGAGTCGAGTCCGAAACTGACCGAGCGCGATCGAGCTTTGCTCCGCTACATCCTGAAGGGCTTAACCAATCGGGAGATCGGAACACACTTGCAGATTTCAGAGGGCGCCGTAAAATCCTCCCTCAGCGTGTTGTTTGAGAAGCTAAATGTTAAGACCCGCACTCAACTCGTCAAGGTAGCGCTCGAAGAATACCAAGATCAGTTGTGAGTGCGGGCCAGCGGGCTACTTCGCAGAACTGTATCTCACAACCTTCTTCGCGCCAACTTCGCCGCCGTAAATGTTGCCCTTCGAATCCGCGACCACGCCTTCGGCGCCGCTGGTGGTTGACATCATGAATGCGGGATTATCGGGGTACTTGTCGTCGCTCTCCGGAGTCAGCAGCGTATCCGGAATGAACGCCGTGACCTTGCCGTTCTTGCCGTCCTTCACCTTGCCCACGCGAATCCCACGCTTAAAGCCCGGATTATTTTTGGCGTTGGACTGCGAATCCGCCACATAAATATTGTCTTTAGCGTCAATGAAAATTCCGCTAGGCGCGCCGTATTGCTTCCATTCTTCGATGAAATTGCCGTCCTGATCGAAGATTTGAATGCGATTGTTATTGCGGTCGCCCACGAACAAGCGCCCCTTAGCATCGAAAGCCAGCGTGTGCGGAGTATCGAAATCACCAGGGGCTGTGCCTTTCTTTCCCCAGGTCTTGATAAATTTCCCCTCACTCGAAAATTTGACGATGCGGGCGTTGGTGTCTCCGCCGTGTCCGTCGGCGACGAAGATGTCTCCGTTCGGCGCAACGGCCACGTCGGACGGGCTGTTAAAGGTATCGTTCGTGGTCCCGGCGACGCCGGCTTTGCCGAGAGTTAGCAAAACTTTGCCGTCCTGGTTCAATTTGAAAACCTGGAAACCCTTGCCATCTTTAATCGCCTGGTCGACGATCCAAAGGTTTCCATCCTTATCGATGTACATGCCGTGCGGCGTGACGAACATTCCGCTGCCGAAGTTCTTCAGCATTTTTCCAGAGGTATCGAATTCGAAAATCGGATCCAATTTACTTCCGCCACAGGTAGCGGCGCCGCAGCGATCCACAACCCAAATGTGTCCGGTCTTGCGGTCGATGTCGATGGCGCTCGCCGATCCCCATTTTCTTCCTTCCGGAAGCTTCGCCCATTGATCAAGCGGGTGATACGGGTTGGGCTGGCTATAGATCTGGCTTGCGGATGCAAGGATAAGGCACAACGTAGTGATTTTCATGGAAACTCCAACGTTTATATTACAACTGATACCCGCCCACGCGCATACCGTGGAGCGACTATTTCGTCTGCCACAATAGAATCAGGTGCCCGCAGCCAATCATCTCCGCTATTTGCTCGAGGAAGATCCGCCCAAGGGGCGCCTCGACCACGCAGCTCTCGAGATGGCTGCCATCGATACTCCTGGTCTTGAACCAGAGCCTTGGCTCGATCGACTGAATGAGCTGGCTTCGCAGCTGGGCGATCGGCTGCGCAATTTCAACGACGGCCGCGACTTTGTGGAAACCGCGCAGCGCTACCTCTTTGGTGAGCTCGGGTTTCATGGCAACGAGGACGATTTTTTCGATCCGCGCAATAGTTGTCTGGATCAAGTGTTGGAACGTCGCGTCGGCATTCCGATCACGCTCTCGGTGATGTATATGGAGATCGCGCGCCGCCTGGCAATGCCGGTATTCGGCATCAGTCTCCCGCGGCATTTTGTTATTCAGTTTGACGACGGCAATTACTCCACCTACATTGACCCGTTCAATGGCGGCCGTCCCATCACGGCACAGGAATGTTTTGCGCTCGCCGGCGCTAAGGTGGCCGATCCAGCGCTGCTGCGCCGCGCATCAAAGAAGGAAATCGCCATCCGCATGCTTCAGAATTTACGCGGCGTGTATCTGCGGCGCAACGACTGGGCACGCGCCGTCGACACGCTTGATCTTCTGCTGGTTGGCGTCCCCGGGCTATCCGGATGGTACAAACAGCGCGGCCTTCTGCAGTTGGAGTTAAAACGCTTCCAGGCCGCCCGCCGCGATCTAGAGCAATATCTGGCCATGGAACCGGACGCTGCCGACCGGCCCGAGATCCTCAAACAAATGCAGGCTATCCACGCTTGGCTGGCAAGGGTAAACTAAAGCTTGGACCACGCGAGTCCCCAAAATAATGTACCAGTCTGAACCCGACAGCGAGACAGTTTTGGCGCAGTTCAACCGCCTTATTCAGGAATTGCTTCGCGGCAATATGCATCGCAACACCTTCCGGCCGTGGGAGATCGAGTTGCTCCTGGATATCGAAAGCTGCAGCCTTCGCGAAGCCCACAAGCGCGACACGCTGCGGCGCTATCAGAAGGCGGTGCAGCGCCACATGGAAAAAGGCGCGAAGCAGCCGCTGAAACTCTCCGAGTATCTGGCTGCGGTCAAAGCCAAGCGGGCAGGCACAACCGAAGCCGGCACGACCGAAACCACGGCGTCTTAATCCAGGATGCGGGTCCCCGAAGAGCAGGAAACCCTGAAAGCACCGGCAGGGATCCTGCGGCGGCGATTTCTGGCGTTGGGCGGCGCGGGTGCTATTGCGAGCACCGCCGGGATTGCCAGCCTCGCCCACGCTGCGGATCGTGACGCTTCACGCACTGCCCATTTCGAGGGCCTGCGTATTCACTACGAGAGCTATGGCACGGGTACCGAGGCGCTGATATTCATCCACGGCTGGGTTTGCGATCTCACTTTTTGGCGCGGACAGGAGGCGCTCTATAACCAGCCCAATCGCCGAGCTCTTTTGATCGATCTGCCGGGCCACGGCTCCAGTGACAAGCCGCATCGCGCGTATCCCATCGAGTTTTTCGCGCGTGCCGTCGAGGCCGTGATGCGCGACGCCGAAACCGACCGCGGCATTCTGATCGGCCACAGCCTGGGCGGCCCCATCGCCTATGCCTTCCTGCGGGAGTTTCCGGAGAAAGCTATGGCGTTGGTGCTAGTCGACGCCTTCGTATCGCGCCACATGGCCGGACCTGCGGATCGCGTTGCTGCCGCCGCCCATTTTGCCAAGGTCGCGCGCAGCTTCCAGGGAGCCCATGGCGAGAGGAATTTCGCTGAGCGCGTCGAATCCTGTTTCGCAAAGCAGACGCCTGACGCTTTACGCGCCGAGATCCGCGCGAAGATGGCCGCGACTCCCAAGCACGTGCGCATCGCGTCGCTCAGCAGCATTTCCTCGCTGCCGCCGCCTCCCGATGACGAGGTTTTCGATCTGCCGGCCCTTGCGATCCAGTCCGCCGAGCCGGGAACGCAAGCGCGTTTCGAGTTGATGCAATCCATTTTTCCGCGCATGCAACTGAATAGCTGGGAGGGAGCCGGCCACTTTCTGATGATGGAAAATCCGCAGCGTTTCAACGCGGAGGTCGAACAGTTTCTCGCCGGGATGTCGTAACGCGTGCGCCTGAGCAAGCATCCAGTCAGGCGTTCGTGCATCATGGTAGCAATGGGGAAGGTAATGAAACTTAGGCTGCTCGCGGTGGGATTGTGTTTTATGCCGCTGCTTGGCGCGCATCTCGCCGCACAAACTGTTCGGCCGGAGGAGCCACTCGCCGCCGCTCCCGCGTGTACCGCGCAAGGCCCCATCGACAATTGGAACAATGCTGCGCAATTGATAGCAGGCATGAGCGACGCGGCGTATGCCGGATCCATGACCGCCGAGCAGAAGGCCGCCTGGACGGATTATTCCAAAACCGCCGCCGCGGACTGGAACCGTCTCAAGCGCCGCTATGTGGATCGGATCTCGGCGTGGCGCGGCAAGTATCTGCAAAAAGTCCCTGCGACCAATTCCGTCTTTTATCCCTTCAGCGGACCCGACGCCACTAATCCGCTGGCGTTTTTTCCTGATGCAAGCGAGTACGTGCTGGTCGGCCTGGAGCCCGCCGGCTGCATCCCTTCCAAGGCTGAAGACTTCACGCCCGAATACTGGCCGGCTCTGCGTCAAGGTTGGCAAACGGCGGCATCCATGGGCTTTTTCAAGACCGAAAACATGGAGCGCGACCTCGCGGAAGGACCCGCCAGCGGGGTCTTGCCGGTGCTGCTTTTCTTGATCACGCGGGCCGGCAACTCAGTGGTGGATGTGGCGCCAGTCGGAATCACGCCCTCCGGGGCGCTGATCGCGTCGGACGATAAAGCGGCGACCGAAACCCGCGGACTGACGATTCACTTCAAGGACGCGCACCAGCGCTTGCGCACCTTGCGATACTTTGCTCTCAACCTGCAGAACCGGCGACTCGAGAAGAAGCCGGGAGCTACCAAATATCTGCGGACGCTCCCGCCCGGCGGAACGCTGGTAAAATCGGCGTCCTATCTGATGCACAAGAAATACTTCTCGACCATTCGCGGCATCATTCTGGAGCGGAGCACTATGGTGATTGAAGACGACTCAGGCATTCCTTATCACTACTTTTTCGAGCCGCCGGTGTGGAATGTGCACCTGTTCGGCGCCTACGACCAGCCCATCGATCTGTTCAAAACCGGCCTGCAGGAAGACTTGAAAGCTGCCTACGATGCCCACACCGGCGTGGAGCCGCTGGAGTTCAGCATCGGCTACAAATGGCGCCAGAACGAATCCAACCTGCTGTTGGCGGTGCGGAAGTAGTAGAACCGCTCCCGCGCGCTAAACTGATTGCATGGCAGATCCGACCACTCCCGCCGCCGGCCGCACCGTGTTTTGTGTGAAATTGCAGAAGGAAGCCCCCGGCCTCGACGAAGTTCCCTTTGACGGGCACCCTCTGGGACAACGCATCTACGAAAACGTTTCCAAAGAGGCGTGGAAGGGCTGGGTGGAGCACATGAAGATGATCATGAACGAGTACCGCCTCAATCTCGGCCAGCCCGAAGCCCAGGAGTTCTTGCTGAAACAAATGGAAGAGTATTTCTTTGGCAAAGGTTCTGAGCTGCCTCCGGAATTCAAACCAGAAACGCACTAAAGGCGCACCGCGCCCCCGTAGCCGTCCTCTCTCCAATCGTGTAACATCGCGCTGGAAGGGCTTCGTCTTGCGCTTGTGTCTATTCTCTATCCTGCTCTTCGCCTCCCTCGGCGCGCAGCCCGCGCCCGACTCCGCCGCGCGCACCGCGCACCTGGAGGGTCAGGTTCTCAGTCGGGCGGGAGAGCCTTTGCGCAAAGCCACCTTGCGGCTAGAGGCTTATTACGCGGATCGCGGTTCGAATCCCATATCCTATACCGACACCACTGACGGCGCTGGCAAATTTGTATTCGAAGGAGTCCTTCCCGGACGTTACATACTTACTGCGGGGCGTGCCGGTTTTCTGCCGCAAAAATACGGTGCGCGAGGCGCCACCAATGGCAGTCCCGGATCGGTGCTTACGCTTGCGGCCGGCCAGAGCATGAAGGACCTCGATTTCAAGTTAATTCCCCAAGGTGTGATCACGGGGCGCGTAACAGATGCCGATGGCGATCCGATGCCCGGCATTCAGGTTTTTGCCATGCAGACATATCGCACGCGCGGAAAGCGCGGACTGGGGCCCAAGGGACTTGCCCAAACAGACGACCAAGGCAGTTTCCGCATCGCCGGCCTTTCACCCGGATCCTATTATGTCTGCACCGACGATCCGCAAGCGCGCCAACGCGCCCAAGACCATAGCGTACGTCCTGGCCGCGTTGAAAACCCTGCCAGCAACGTCACTACTTATTATCCGGACTCTGTGGATGCCTCCGGCGCCACTGCCCTGCAGGTCGATGCAGGCTCCGAGCTCCGCGGAATTGACATCCGCATTCGTCGGGAGCGAGTGTTCTCCATTCGCGGATTAATCATCGACGCAGTCACCGGGAAGCCTGCGAAAACGGACTTGAGCGCCCATCTCCCGGGCTCGTCGAGAGGCTACTCTGACCCGGCGTGGCAAACGTCCAGCCGTGAGGATGGAACCTTCGAGCTTCGTAGCTTGTCTCCGGGTGAGTATGTTCTGATGGCGTCTACGAGCTATCGCGGGGAACGGGCCTATGGCCGCGAGGAAGTTAGCATCGCCGATTCGGATATTACCGGCGTGAAGTTGACTCTAGAGCAAGGCGTGACAGTAACGGGAACCATCAAGCTCGAAGGCGACGGGCCGCCAAGTCGTCTGTCGGTATTCCTCTCCGATTTGGGAGGGTCGTACGGCCACGCTTACACTGCGGGAGCGACACGCGATGGCACTTTTGAGTTCCACGGCGTCGCCCCGGGCAAATATGACGTGCGGATGGAACTCATGCCGGATGGAGCGTATATTAAGTCCGTTCAGTTTGGTGGACAAGATGTCACGCACGCGATGCTCGACTTCACCTCTGGCGTGAACGGCACTCTCGATATCCTGCTTTCGCCGCATGCGGCAGAGGTATCCGGCACAGTAAAAAATAAGGATGGCGCAGCGACGGCCGGCGTCGAGGTCACGCTCTGGCCCAAGTACGGGCAATCGAAAAGCGTTTATCGAGGTTCCACGGACCAGAACGGCGATTTTCGCGTAGCGGGCTTGCCCCCCGGTGACTATTACATGAACGCATGGGAAGATCTCGATGTATACCTGAGCTTCGATCTGGACTTTCTCAAGCGATTCGCGTCACCGGAGACGACAATAACTCTGGAAGAAGGCGCGCACCAGACCGCCCAGCCAAAATTGATTTCTCGCGAGGACACAGCCGCCGAGGCAGCCAAGCTACCCTAGTTTACTTTCCAGCTCTTTTCGCCAGCCGCTCTTCCCGCTTGCGCAGCTCCGCTGAACTCTCCAGCGCCATCGCTCCGCGCGTAAGTTCGAGCGCCTGCGCGTAATCCTTGGTCCGATGCTCGTGATGTTTCGCGAGCTCTTCCATCGCCCGCACTCGGAACGGATTGCGGCATGCCGCCAAGTCATTCCAAACGCCCACGGCGGCGTCGTCGCAACCCAGTTTGCGTTCCAGCGCGGCAATGTCCCACAGCGTGCGGAACAGAATATCGTCGGGCAGGCCGGCGTCCACCGCACGGCGGAACAATGTGCGGGATTGCTCCATGTCGCCCGATTCACGCAGCCAACGCGCAATCCCCGCCATCTCGGCGCCGTGGCGTAACGGGGCAGTGGCCGGATCCTTGAACGCATACGGTACGATGCCGGTTAAGCAAGCCAGCGTCAAAATATCCAGGGCATTGTGATGAAACACTGGCAGCAGCCGCGCCATCTCTCCCGTACGGACGTAATCGAAATAAATATACGGAATCATCGCGCCGGGTACGTCGCCCTCGCGTTCGAAGCCTAGAATCCGCTGCTCCAGTTCGATCAGGCGGCAGCTCTCGAAGCGCAATTTCCAAAGGCGGCGCGCGCCGTGCAATAAGTCGAGGTGCTCGAAGCGGGTGAACGGCGAGCGCGTGCGATTCAGGCGATAGCGAGTCTCGAGGAGCGGCTGGTCGAAGGTCTTTCCGTTATATGTGATCAGCACGCGGAACGGCTCCAGGTAGCGCGATAACGCGTCCAGCTGGCTGGGTTCCTCGCCAAAATCGCGCATGAAAAACTGGCGGATATGAAAACCTTCGGGAGTAATACGGCCCACGCCCACCAGGAACGCGCAAGTGCCAGTCCCGCCTGCGAGCCCTGTAGTTTCCGTGTCGAGGAACGCCCACTCCTGCGGCGGAACGTCGCGGACCGCGCCATGCGACAAAATTTCCAGCAGATCTCCGGGAAGATCCGCTAGCTCGCTTAGCTCCGCCGAGCCGTGACGGCGATGGCGCGCATAAAACGTTTCAGTCTCAAAATGTTTTCCTTGTTCTGTCTCGATTTCCTGGCCGGGAAACCATTCATGCACGTGGAATTTCTGTGGAAAAGTAGCGGAATGCCCCGTAGAATAAGGCGTTTCCGGTCTACTGTACTTTTCATCGCACTCGGCTGCAACGCGTGCCATGCGCTGGCGGAGAGCCGCGAGTTGGTCTTGAAGCTCGCTCATCGATGTTACGTTGCCAGAATAGCATTCGAGGTGCCGGAGTCAACGAAAACTGTTGTGGCCGCACGTTCGAGAGGTGTGCATTGCACGAAACCCGCTAAAAATCGATGTTTTTTGCACTTTTCCCTTTACACCAGGATTGCGCATCCCGTATGATGCAGTAGTAAATGCGTGCCTGCCGCTGTTTGCAGCATTGGCGCGCGAAAGAAATGCAACACCGGGAGAATTAGATTTTCGACAAAGGAGCAATATGGCAGCAGCAAAAATGACGCAGTCCCAATTGATCAAGAAGCTCGCGGAGACCGTTGGTGTCCCGAGCAAAGTAGCGAAGGCTTTCACCACGGCTTACGCCGATATGGCGATTGCCGAAACCAAGAAGAATGGCGTCACCGTTCTGCCCGGCATCGGCCGGTTAGTGCGCGTGGACCGCAAGGCGCGCATGGGCCGCAATCCGGCGACCGGCGAAGCCATCAAGATCCCGGCCAAGAAGGTGGTCAAATTCCGCGTCGCCAAAGCCGTGAAGGACGCAATCGTTCCACCCAAGAAAAAGTAGTTGCCTTCGCCGCGAACGCGGCCGGCTAAAAATTAAAACCCCGCCCGGCTCGATGCCGTCGCGGGGTTTATTCTTGAAATCCGATTGAGACGGGTCCAAACTGCGGACTCTGCCAGGAAGCCTTTATGCCTGCTTCTTGTCGTCGGGCGGCGCATTAGGGTCCTTCAAAGAGTCTTTGAAGTTGCGGATGCCTTCGCCCAAGCCTTTTGCCAGCTCAGGTATTTTTTTGCCGCCGAACAAAAGTATGGCGACTACCAGGATGACCATTAACTCAGGCAAGCCGATGGAACGTAACATAATACGGCCTCCTTATCTGCCAGCATAGCATAGCGTGATCTCATGAACCGGCGCAAGCGGGTCAAAAACCCCAAGAAATCCACTAAGTTCGATCAATCCAACGAGGTGCGGGCCATCGCGCGCGAACGCGTTGGACCTGTGAAAGCGTCGCAGGCCATCCTGCCTAAAACTACCCGAAAGAAGCCCAAGTATAAGAAACCATTGGATCAGGAGTGAGTCGCGCTTAAAACGCGCCGGAACAAGCTGTATTGAAACGACTGCGCCGCGCCCCAAGGTGTATGGTGCAGTTCCAGTACGCTCTTGACCAAGCGGAACCGGGGCCCCAATTCCGCGGCGAGCGTGCTGCCGTCGTAACGCCGGACCTCCAACCCGCTGCATTTTTCAGGACCGTCCAGCGCAAAAGTTGCGATCACCGCATGCCCGCCTATGGATACCGTTCGGGCAAGCAGGTCCACATAGGCAGCGCGTTCTGCGGGCGTGAGCAGGAAGTGGAAGACCGCGCGGTCATGCCACACATCGAAGGTCCCTAGATCGGGACCCGCGGTCACATCCGCCACCATCCAGTCAACTTCATTAGCGCGTGCTCCCAGCCGCT
>Ga0068868_100001540_pt1 | contig 15748 bp, 14 predicted proteins | sample KBSMisM42_FD_64660 | JGI IMG/M metagenome (GOLD analysis project Ga0068868, IMG submission 64660) | Miscanthus rhizosphere microbial communities from Kellogg Biological Station, Michigan, USA - KBS Miscanthus M4-2 | ecosystem: Host-associated > Plants > Roots > Rhizosphere > Soil ...
TGGTAAAATGCATTTATTGATCGATAGTATCCAGACCAATCATTTTTTCAATTTCACCATAGATACCGGTAATACCTGCTGGATTAATATTTCAGGCAAAGGATTGTACAAATACCGGCTCCCGCACCAAAAAGGAGAAAATGCGTTTTTATATAAGTATGATTCCAATACGGCCGGGTATCCATTCATCGATAACCAGCATAATTTATGGATTACCAGTTATGAAGGGTTGATAAAAGTAATACCTAAGATATTTGAAGATATCCCAACGCCCAAAAAAACAGATATATCCAAAAGATTAAATGTAATTCCGGCCGGGCGGAATGAAATCATTCTATCGGATGGCAATGGTCTGTCGCTTTTAAAAAATGGGAAATTCATACAATTCAAAAAACCTGTTTCCTACAAAGATGAAAATAGTTATCATCTTGATATTGTTGAAGGATCGGCAAAAGACAGCAGGCAATTTACCTGGATGATAACCCGGCAGCGGAAAATGCTGTGCTGGAATGGCACCCAATTGCTGGATTTCTCACGCTTACTGGTACCCAGAGCCAGGCAATATATCCGCAATCTGTCTGTTAATCCCCTCGATAACAGGGTATTTATTTGCGATGATTCAACATTGATATGCGGGAATGAAAATAAGTTTGGCCCGTTTATCGACAGAAACGGATCTGTTTTTCCCAAAACAACGACCGTTTTATTTACGCACAATGGAATAGGGATAGTAAATGTCAATGCTAAAGGAATTTATTTTATAACCCGGCAAAATGAAATCATCAAAGCTCCCAGTGAACTCGATATTATTGACAAAGGCAGCTACACTTATTTTTTTGAAGATAAAGAAGGCTGGGTTTGGATAAGCAACGCCGGCAAAGGATTGGTGCATTTTCGCATTGATGAAAATACATACTCGGTAAATGATCTGACGATTCTTACAACAGACCAGGGTTTGCCTTCCAATAAGATTGCAAATATGGTGTTTGACAATGAAGGGAATAAATGGGTAAGTTGCAGTAACGGGCTGGTTATTCTGAAACCGCATCCTGCAAACAGTAGTGTATGGGATATATATACTATAGGCAAAGAACAAAATATAAACCTTACAGGTCCGCTGGAAATGACTACAGACGATGCCGCAAACGTATGGCTGGCTTCGCTGGACAAGCTCATCCGTGTTGACGCACAGAAACTGCTGTTAAAAAAAGTAACCCCGTCTGTAGTAATTGACAAGGTAATGCTGGACATGAAAGAAACGGACTGGTCCAAATTTGGCGATTCAACATATAGCTATTTCCAGTTGCCCGTTTCCCCGGTGCTGAATTATGCGCAGAACACATTGGGCCTGGAATTTTACGGCGTGTCTGTTTACAATGCCGATTACTTTGAATATGCCTATCAACTGGAGCCGTTGGACAAAACATGGAGCTCCGCTTCTCCGGGCAATTATATTTCCTTTGTTAATTTATCTCCGGGTGCCTATGTTTTTAACGTAAAGGCACGTGGAAGAGGAACTGATTGGAGCAGGCCCGCTGTTTTTCGTTTCACCATCAAGCCACCCTTCTGGGATAGCTGGCCATTCAGATTGTTGATCGCCGGTTTAGCTTCTGCAATTATCGTAAGCATTTACTTTGGCCGCATTAAAAAGATACAAGACAGGGCTGAAATACAAAATCAGTTAAGGGAACTGGAAATGAAAGCACTAAAAGCCCAGATGAATCCGCATTTTATTTACAATGCACTTAATTCTATACAGTCGCTCATTGCCGACGAAAAAAAATCCGAGGCAATCAATTATATAGGCACTTTTTCCAGGTTGTTGCGCCATGTACTTGAATATACAGAAAACAACGTTATCAGCCTGGAGAAGGAATTACAGACACTCAGGCTGTATATTGAACTGGAATCTTTGCGATTGAACATGGACCTGCATTATACCATTACCACAGCTGATGAGGTTATTTGCGAGAACGAAAAACTACCCCCGCTTACACTTCAGCCTTTTGTTGAAAACGCACTCTGGCATGGATTGAGCAGAAAGCAGGGAGACAAGTTGCTGACTATTGCTGTTTCACAAACAGTCAGCACCCTGATTATCGCAGTAGAAGACAATGGCATCGGACGCGCCAGCGCGGCGGTTTTAAAAAAACAGTCGTCCACCGATCTTTATCCATCAAAGGGTATTGATATTACTGCAAAGCGTCTGCGGGCTTTCAACAGAAGCAATGCACAACCCGTTGAATACTGTGATTTGGTGGATAGCCTGGGCAATTCCATCGGCACCCGGGTAACTGTTACTATCAACAGACATTCGTCCTGAAAGCTCTTTTATTTCCCATTCAATCATTGATTACCACCAGCCAGTAAATACGGGTTTCCGCACCATTATTCCGGTATAGTTTTATGCAAACAGGCAATATGTCTTTTATCACAGGTATTGTATTATCGACAGGAATGATTGTATGCGGAATTTTCTGGAACGATATATTACTGGCTATAAAAAAAATATACCGTTTGATAAAACAGCTTTGAATTTTCACAGGCAGGAATCTGTTGTTCGCTCAATCAAATGGCTATCCTGATAAACGGCATTTAAACTGAAGTATAAAATTTGTTGATTTACGGGCTTATTTCTCTCTGATTGGTGCATGTGCCGTGCATTGTTTTGGTTAACACTTCTATTTGTATACGACATCTTCTTTCGCTTCCGGATATACGGGGCGGAGATGTTTCAGTGACTGAACTGGCCTGATAGCTTATCTGCAACCGAACTTTTTGTAACTATTATTTTAAACCTTTCAAAGCATTATTATGCAACCGAAACAATCCTCCACCTTCGCTTTTCACCGATGGCAAAAAAGACCGTTCCTTGCCGGTTTACTAACAGCATCAGCAATTTTGACGGCTATTTCTTTTATTTATGGCAAGCAAAAATCCATTAGCCTTTAATCCCATCAGTTATAAAATTTCCTTTACTCAAAAAAAATATCATGAAAGCAATTGCACAAAAATCAGTCACAACATGGCTACTTGTATGCAGTATTGCCATGTTAGGTATTATTTCCTGCCGGAAGGAACTAAAACCAGATCCCGCTGCCACGGTTTTGGATGACGCTTCTACCGGTAACAATAAAAACGAACACGGCCATTTACAACAAGCCAAAACTTATTCATCAGAAGTGGCGATTAGTTGGATCAATAAGCAGTTGGATATGCTGCGGGCCCCATTGCCAGCCGGCACAGGAGCCCAGGCCCAGGAAAGATGCATGGCCTATTGCGGTATTGCCCTTTACGAAGCGGTGGTACCCGGTATGCCAGCCTATCAGTCTTTATATGGCCAGCTCACAGATTTTCCGGCCATGCCTTCTACCGAACCGGGCAAGGCTTACCATTGGGCTGCCAGTGCCAATGCAGCACTTGCTGGAATGAACCGGAAACTTTTTCCCACCACGGCCCAGGTAAATAAAGATGCCATGACCCACCTTGAAGACAGTTTGCAGGCTGTGTATGCCGGTGAAGTAGATGCAGCCACCTTAGATCGTTCAGTTGCTTTTGGAAGAGAAGTGGCATCCAGGGTTTTTGCATGGGCGGCCACCGACGGCACCGCGCAGATTGCATTGATGCCAGCTTATGTGGCTCCGGCCCCTACGGCCGAACACCCCGGATGGTGGATACCCACGGCACCCACACCAGCCGTTAACCCTTATGCCTATTTGCGCAGGATTTTAACACCCGGTGTGGCCGAAGGTACCACACTTGAACCACCACCTCCTTATTCCACGGTGCCGCATTCTGAATTTTGGGAAATGGCAATGGATACTTATAATAAGAGGAATCACTCGACTGCAGATCAGCAGGATGCAGTTCGGTATGCCTGGGATCCGGGGTATGGACCAGGTGGTGGTTTTATAGCCATATTGGCTCAAACATTCAATAAGGCAAAGCCAATGCTTGATGTAGCCGCCTTAGCTTATGCAAAAGTGGGGATAGCCCAGAGCGATGCAACCATTATATGCTTTGTTAATAAATACAATTTAAATTTTAACCTGATACGCCCGATCACTTATATCAACAAGTATATAGACGCCAGTTGGACAACACAAATTCCAACCCCCAACCATCCCGAGTTTCCGTCTGGCCATTCTACCATCAACCCCGCGGTACTGGCTATGTTTACCAATGTGTTTGGCGATAATTTCCAACTTACACTGCATACCTATGATTATCTCGGCTATCCGCCCCGCAGTTATAATTCTTTTGAAGAGATGAGCATAGATTTCGCCAACAGCCGGGTATATGCCGGACTTCACTACCAGGCCACTTGTGATAAAAGCAGGGTGCAGGGAAAGAAAGTCGCGGCCAATATTCTGGCTAAATTGAAATTTTTAAAAGATTGATTTTGCTATAAGCAATAGTCTAAAAAACAGGCAAGCTAAGATTGCATAATTGTTCATCGCAGGAGGATAGGGTAACCTGTTCGGGAAACCATACTGTGTTTTTTTGAAGGATTTATTTAGCAATAGAAATAATAACTCCCCGCTGTATTCTTATGGTGGGGATGTTATTGTAGTGAAGCGCTTTCGGCCAATCTGCCTCCTGGATTTTCCGGCTGTTAATACTACAAAAAGCGATATATTCCAAAAGCACATAAAAAAAACGCTGCGCAGCTTCACCTGCACAGCGTTTTTATTTATAGTAGCTTATTTCAATTTCGCCAATGCCTCTTTGATCCTTATCCATGCCCTTTCAATATTAGGCATGCTGTTGGCAAAGGAAAAACGAACACAATTGGGTTCGCCAAATGCGTCGCCCATCACAGAGGACACGTGTGCGGTATTTAAAAGATACATACAAAATTCAGCAGCGTTGGAAATGCTGGTAGTGCCATCGCTTTTACCATAGTAATAGCTTACATCAGGAAAAATGTAAAAAGCACCTTCCGGTTCAAAGCATTTTATTCCGGGAACTTCTTTTATAATTTCCAGCACACGTTTTCTTCTGCGTGTAAATTCTTCTGTCATTTCTTTTGAAGGCTTCAGATCGCCGGTAAGCGCAACAATAGCGGCTCTTTGCGTAACAGCGGTTGCTCCGCTGGTAAATTGTCCCTGTAGCTTTTCACATCCTTTGGCTACATCAGCGTTGGCGGCGATATAACCAAGACGCCATCCCGTCATGGCAAAACCTTTGCTTAATCCGTTTATGATGATGATGCGATCTTTCAAATCGCTGAACTGCGCAATGCTTTCATGTTTTCCGCCGAAATTGATGTACTCGTAAATTTCATCTGAAATAATAAAAATACCGGGATGTTTGCGGAACACGGTAGCCAGTGCTTCCAGCTCTGCCTTGCTATATACTGCACCGGACGGATTGCAGGGCGAAGAAAACAGAAACATTTTTGTTTTGGGGGTAATCGCGGCTTCCAGTTCAGCCGGTGTTATCTTATAACCGTTTTCTACGGTGGTTCTCACTTCAACCACTTTACCACGGGCTATTTTTACCAATTCGCTATAGGTAACCCAATAAGGTGTAGGTATAATCACTTCTTCATTGTCGTCTACTACCGCCAGTATTGCATTGGCCAGACTCTGTTTGGCGCCCGTTGAAACAACAATATTCTCGGGTTTATATTCAAGGTTGTTATCGCGTTTCAGTTTTGAGCAAACGGCTTCACGCAAATCCAGGTACCCTGCTACCGGTGTATAGTGGGAAAAATTATCGTCTATTGCTTTTTTTGCGGCTTCCTTAATATGTGCCGGCGTGTCAAAGTCAGGTTCGCCCAGGCTTAAATCAATAACATCTATTCCTTTGGCGCGGAGCTCGCGTCCAAGCTTTGCCATTTTTAGTGTTTCCGGCTCATTAAATCGTTGAAGTACTGATGACAGTTGCATTAGCTAGTTTTTTTGAGGGCACAAAAGTAATGATTGAATACGAATTAGTAAGACACTAATTAACGCGAATTTGAACGAATTAACACAAACGTGAATGACCGGGCGTCAAAAATGCAAATAAAGAGTAAACAAAGAAATGGGTTACTTACGTTCTCACTTCTATCAATGAACGTTAGTTAAAACATTACGAAAGTGTGTTTTTGATGGCAAACGGAAATTGGTGTTCATACGGAATGATTTGTGAAAATCAGCACATAAAAAAAGCCCTCCTGGGAACAGGACGGCCTCTAACGATTGCTTGCCATATGAAAAAAGTAAAATATTTTTTCAGACAGTCAACTTCATTATTTCTTCTTTGAAGTATCCGCTTTTAAAGTATCGGCCTTCATTTTTGAAGTTGTGTCAACTTTAACAGTATCAGTAGTAGTAACTTTTGTAGAATCAACTACAGAGGTTGAATCAGTTTTGGTAGCAGTTGTATCTGCAGAGTTATTACAAGAAGTTACAATTGCGCCAATGGCTAAAACCAACAGAAGTTTTTTCATTTTGAGTGTGTTTGTTTGTAAAATAATTATTTGGTCTTTATACCCTAAATTGGAAAAGGTAACCCGCTATTTTTAAAAAAAGTTTTGGGTGGCAGTTTGGGTTACAATTAGTTAATTTGAGTATTAAATAGCAGTAAGATTTGAACACCGCGATCCAGGAAAAAGAATTATTGAAAGGACTGGCAAAAAATGATAAAAAAGCTGCCGAGACCATTTATAAAGACAATTATAATATGGTGCAGACGTTGATTATCAACAACAATGGTTCTGCAGACGATGCAAGGGATATTTTCCAGGAAACGATGATTGTCCTTTATGAAAAGGCCAGGTCGGGTGGTTTTGAATTGAACTGCCAGCTAAAAACCTACTTATATTCCGTAAGCAGACGATTGTGGCTCAAACGATTACAACAGTTACAGAAATATCACGGGCGGGTAGAAAGTATGGCTGAAACGGTTCCGGTAGAAGAAGAAATAGAAAACCACGAGCAACGCAATACACAGTTTCTGGCCATGGAAAAATCGCTGATGAGCCTGGGGGAGCCCTGCAAAAGTTTACTGGAGGCTTATTACCTTCAAAAACGAAGTATGACGGAAATTGCCAGTAGTTTTGGATATACCAATGCAGACAATGCCAAGAACCAGAAGTACAAATGCCTGAACCGGCTAAAAAAAATATTCTTTGCAGAACATAAAAATAATAACGGACAATAAATGGAAGACAGTCAATTACAGGATGCTGTTGAACGCTTTTTGAAGGGTGAGATGGGTGAAGCCGAACGCGCCCATTTTGAACAGCTCCGTAAATCAAACCCCGAAATAGACCAGTTTGTCGTAGAAACCAGTTTATTTCTAACCCGGCTGAACGAATTCGGCGATCGTAAACAATTTCAGTCTTCGCTCCAGGATATCCATACTGATTTGCTGGAAGCAGGCGCTATTAAGCCAGTCGTAAACAAGGCTAAAGTAACTGACCTGTTTAAAAAATACAGGCGCGTTTGGGCGGTAGCGGCCTCCATTGCGGGCATAATCGCCATTACCATCAGTGGTTTGATGGCTTATTTCACCCCCAATTCGCAGCCCCAGATCGAACAACTGCGCCGGGAAGTATCCAGATTAAAAACGCAGACCAGTATTTTAACCAACGAGGTGCGGGACAGTGCCAAAATTACCCGCGTGCCCCAAAACGAAATATTCAAATTTGGCGGAACAGGATTTCTTATTGACGCGAAAGGCTACCTCGTAACCAATGCCCATGTTATTAAAGATGCTAAAACCATTATCGTGCAGAGTAGGGGCCAGGAATTTAAGGCAGCTGCAGTAAAAATAGACCTGGACCGCGATCTGGCTATTCTTAAAATTGAGGACCGCGATTTCAAGCCTTTTGCCAGCTTACCTTACGGATTTAAAAAAACGGGTGCAGACCTGGGAGAGCAAATTTTTACCCTGGGATTTCCCAGAGACGAGATTGTGTACGGCGAAGGATATATGAGCGCCAGTACCGGATTTAACGGAGATACCATGAGTTGCCAGATTGCAGTAGCGGCCAATCCGGGCAATAGCGGTGGGCCTGTGTTTAATAAAAATGGTGAAGTAATTGGAATTTTAAGCACGCGCCAGGCGCAGACGCAGGGATTTGTTTTTGCTGTAACAGCCAAAAACATTTTTAAATCACTGGAAGATCTGAAAAAAGATACGGTTTACCAGGATATTAAAATAAATACACTTTCTTCGGTGAAAGGAATGGAAAGACCCCAGCAGATTAAGAAAATAGAAGACTGTGTGTTTCTTGTTAAAACCTATCAATAATATTTTCCTGATTAATGCCAATAAAGATAAAAGCCCTTTCCGGGGCTTTTATTATTTTAGACATATTACTTAATTATTTCCAGAGGCTGCCGGGATACTCACCTGCGTTCACCAATTCATCCAGGCTTGCTTTAACGCCGGGTGCATCTTCCTTATATGTTACTCCAAACCATTGCGAGGAAGTTGGTATTACTTTAATAACGCCTCCCCCACTGTTGATAAACTCATCCGCTACAATAGGGATAAAAAATTCCGATTTTGGATTGCCCAGGTTTTTACCGAGAAATTCATTAAACAATTTTTCGGAATAAGGAAAAATAGATGGTGAAAAGCACCAGAAATTCATGGATACACTTGAATTCACCGGTAGTTCTTTGGGCAACTGGTTATCATCACAGATGATCTTTCCATCTTTTCTCGCGATATTAATGCGCTCAGCTATGGCCGTAAGATTTCCGTTTGCGTCAACCTGGCATACGCCGCGGTTCACCGTTCCATTATCAGAAAGCGTTTTCAGCAAATCATAACCAATGATAGCATAGACCTTATCAGCAACATCGGTTGTGAGAAACGCATAGGCTTTTTTGAATGCATCACGTCCGTAGAAATCATCTGCATTAATAACAGCAAACGGTTCATCTATCGCGCCTTTTGCGCACAACACGGCGTGTGCCGTACCCCATGGTTTGGTGCGATCTGCCGGCACCTGGTAACCGTCTGTAAAAGCATTTAAATCCTGGAAAACATAATCCACAGCAACTTTGCCCTTTAATTTGGGTTCAAAAATCTCTTTGAAATCGTCCACAAATTCTTTGCGTATAATAAATACAACTTTTGTGAATCCGGCACGTATTGCATCATAAATGGAATAATCAACAATCGTTTCCCCCCCAGGCCCAAAAGATTGTATCTGTTTCATACTTCCGTAACGCGAGGCCATACCGGCGGCCAGTATCAAAAGTGTCGGTTGCTGCATGTATTTTTATTTTTTGTCGGCACGAAAATATAAAATAAAGTTGTGGAACAAAATATGCCATGCATTTATTACCGGAAAACATTGTCAATCTAAGCGCCGCTGTAACCGATCGGGTGCAGTTAAATGGAAACGATAAACAGTCCGTTCTGATAGACGTCTTAAGACTCGATAAAATAGATTCAGTCATTTCAGGTAATAAATGGTTTAAATTGAAGTATTACCTGAAGGAGGCTCTGGCTGAAAACAAAAAAACGCTGCTGACTTTTGGAGGTGCCTGGTCCAACCATATTGTGGCCACTGCCTGTGCAGCAAAAAAGATCGGGCTGGCCAGTATTGGCATCATACGTGGTGAGGCACCAGCTGTACATTCTTACGCGCTTCAAACGGCTTCTGCCCTCGGCATGCAATTGGTATTTGTTGGCCGCGAATTATACAATCAAAAAAACGATCCTGCGTTCATAGCTTCGGTACTGCAGCAGTATGACTATCCTTATATTATTCCCGAAGGCGGAGAAGGAATAGCTGGTGTGAAAGGAGCAGGTGAAATTATTGATCTTGTACATAAAGAAGATTATACACATATCATTTGCGCGGTAGGAACAGGCACGCAATTGGCAGGAATTGCCGGAATTGCCGCAGATCAGCAGCAAATCATCGGAATACCTGTCTTAAAGGGATTTGATAATTGGCATTCACCGTTTATCACGAAGGAAACAATGCCGCGCGTGCATATCCTGCCTGGTTATCACATCGGCGGCTATGCAAAAAGGAATGAAGCGTTACTGAACTTTATGAATCAGTTTTACAACGAGACAGGCATTCCGACCGACTGGGTATATACCGGCAAAATGTTTTTTGCGATTAGCGATTTGCTCAAAAAAGACTATTTTCCTGCCGGCAGCAGGTTGCTGGCGATTCACAGCGGCGGATTGCAGGGAAACCGTTCCCTGGCGCCGGGTCGATTGATTTTTTAACCTGACCGCTTTAAACGGACGGCTATATTTGCAGCTTTAAAAAAGAATATACATGCTCCAACGGTTTGGCTTTTTATTACTGGTTAGTCTGGTTGGTTTGTTTGCTTGCGCCCAGGACACATTGCCCGCATTTACCCTGGTTAATAAAGGTAATAACCGGATTATCATTAGTTGGAACAACCCCTACAAAAGCATTCACCAATTAAGTATTCAGCGTTCGCCTGACAGTACCAAAAACTTCAGATCTATTTTAACGCTTCCCGATCCGACGGCTCCACAGAATGGTTATGCAGATACCAAAGCCCCGGGCGACCGCATGTTTTACCGGCTGTATATTTTGCTCGATAGCGGCAAATATGTTTTCAGCAAGGCAAAGCGGCCCACGGTGGATACAATACGTGTTAAGGAGCCACCAAAAGAATCCAGACCACCTGCTTTACAAGTGAATGAACCACCAAAAATTGACAGTAGTAACCGGATCAATTTTACGGAAGAGGTAAAACCCAGGGAGCCTGAAAAAAAAGAAATGGCGAGACCCGAGCCGGCAAAACCTAAAGAAATCCCGGAACGGATCATTTACATCAAAAAAAGAGACACGCTTATTGGGCAAATAGGTGAAAGATCGGTCAGGCGTTTCCGTGATTCCGTCGCCATGCGTACCAAAGACACCCTTAGTTATAACACTGCCGATACGATTGTATTAAAACCTTTTGTGCCAAAAGAAATTTATAAGCCATCAAGGTATGTATTCACTGAAAAGGATGGCAACGTAAAAATTGTATTACCGCTTGCCGGCGAGAAAAAATACAGCATTAAGTTTTTTGATGACCTCAATATGCCGGTAATGGAAGTAAAACAGATAAAAGACAGTGTGCTCACCCTTGACAAATCAAATTTTATTCATGCCGGCTGGTTCAAATTTGAATTGTATGAAGACGGCTTACTCAAAGAAAAACACAAACTATTTGTTCCGAAAGATTTTTAGGAGATTAGTTCTACTTTAAAGACTTTTTCAAAATTCCTTTTCAGCTTTTCTTTTGCCTCCGTCATGCTGATTTCCCTGCCCAATTCACGTGCAATGGAAGTTACCTGTTTGTTTTGTATACCACAGGGAATGATATTATTGAAGTAAGCGAGATCCGTATTGATATTAAAGGCGAATCCATGCATAGTTATCCAGCGGCTGCACCTGACACCAATCGCACAAATTTTTCTTTCCTTTCCCCTGATGCCCGGATCCAGCCATACCCCGGTTTCGCCGGCTGAGCGTTCGCCTTTCAAACCATATTCCGCCATGGTAAGAATAACGGTTTCTTCCAGGTTACGCAGATAGCGCCCGATATCTGTATAAAACTTTTCCAGGTCCAGGATAGGATAGCCAACGATTTGCGCAGGACCATGAAAAGTAATGTCTCCTCCCCTGTTGGTGTAAAAAAAATCAATCCCCTGTTGCTTTCTCTCTTCCTCTGTAATCAATATGTTTTCAATATGTCCGCTTTTACCCAATGTGTACACCGGCGGATGTTCAACAAAGAGCAGTGAGTGGCGGGTGGTGAGTGGTGAGTGGTGAGTGGTGAGCCTTAGCGGGTCAGATGTAGGGTATTCGGGGTCACCCTTCCTTTCCCCGGCAACAGTCTTGCGCTGGGCAGTCTTTGCTTCTACATTGGCGGAAAGGAGTTGTTCCTGGTAATCCCACGCGGCTTTATAATCCATTTGCCCCAAATCAGTAAAATACACTTGCTGCATAGGCTGCAAATTTAAGTTGTTTCAGGTTCAGTACCATTCCGGATGTGCAACACGCTATATGACGGTATTATGCGGTCGCCCTGCAATAAGGTATATTTGCAGTAAATTGATACACATGCCCGATGAACTGGAACAGGAAGAGGTGCTGGAGCAGGATGGCCCGGAAGAATTATATGAACGTCTTTCAATAAAAGTTGACAAGGGGCAGGAGCCATTGCGCCTGGACAAATTCCTGACAGCCCGTATTGAAAACGCCACGCGCAACAAGATTCAGAAAGGAATTGAAGCGGGCAGAGTACTGGTTAACAGCAAGCAGGTAAATCCGAATTACAGGATAAAACCGGCGGATGAGATAATTGTTTACAGTGATAAGGAAGTACATGGAGAAGAAATCATTCCGGAAAACATAACACTGAACATTGTTTTTGAAGATGATGACATCCTGATCATTAATAAACCGGCTGGCATGGTAGTACATCCCGGCTGCGGCAATTATACAGGTACATTGATTAACGGCGTTGCCTGGTATCTCACCCAAAAAAATAAGGACATTACAGAGGAAAACCTGCCGCGTTTTGGCATGGTGCACCGTATCGACAAAAACACCAGTGGTTTAATGGTACTCGCAAAAACGGACAAAGCGGTTGCTTCACTGGCCAAACAATTTTTTGACCACACCGTACACCGGCGTTATTACGCATTGGTATGGGGAGATGTAGTGAACGATACCGGAACTATTGTGGCGCATATCGGGCGCAATCTTAAACACCGGAAATTATTTGCAGCCTATCCGGAAGGCGATCACGGCAAAGAAGCCATTACCCACTATACTGTGCTGGAACGTTTCGGTTATGTGACGCTGGTAGAATGCCGGCTGGAAACCGGCCGCACGCACCAGATCCGTGTACACATGCAGTCTATCGGCCACCCCCTGTTTAATGATGACACCTATGGCGGTGATACTATTGTTAAAGGAACTGTTTTTGCCAAATACAAACAATTTGTAGACAATTGCTTTGCTATCTGCCCGCGACAGGCTCTGCACGCAAAAACAATTGGGTTTATACACCCGGGCAGCAAAAAAGAAGTACTCTTCAACAGCGAGCTGGCAGATGATATACGGGAAGTGATTGAAAAATGGCGTGTGTACGTGAAAGCAAAGGGAATACCGGAACAGTAGCAAAAGAAACGCAGGCGCGATAAATAGCTGGTTGGCTAATAACCCCTGTTGAAACCAAACAGCGTAGCAGTAAAAATGCCGCGCTCTCTTTTTTTAAACAGCGCATGCCAGTTACCGTTATACCTGATTAACTTTGGCACCAGCAGGTCTTCAAATTTATCCATCTGCACTTCCATCTGCACATTGAAATCATATATGGCTGCATCATAGCTGATATCATAGTTCCGGGCCACAATCTCCAGCGTTTTACTGTTGAACCAGGTGACCATTTCATTGATGACGATATCGTTTTTCTGACTGCTGCTCAGGTCTGCCCGGGCTTTTACCGTAAACACATAACAAAGCTGGCCCTGGTAATCGGCCATATCAATGATAAAATCATACAAGGGAGAAACCTCATCGTCAAAAATGGCTATCTTATTGCCAATAAAAGGTATACCTGGTATTTTCTTACCCGGGTTGAAAAAAAGCATTTTCAGTTGCTCCTTATTTTTTTCAATGCCTTTTTTATCCTTTATGCTAAAATCGTATCCTTTAACGATATTCGTTTCGCCGCAAACCGTTCCTTTGGCAAACAACAAGCCCGCATACAGCTCACCGGTATAATAATTCCAGTTCCGGTTGTCGTCATAAATATCGCCCCTGGTGGTCTCTTCCAGGGTTTTGGTAGTGCGGCAACCATTTTTCACCAGTTGCATCGTTTTACTTTGGAGGGAAGCTATTTCAGTACTGGTTTTATCCTGCATACGGATATCATTCAGCGCCGTATATCCGAGCACCTTCAAATTCCTGAAGGCCTTATAAAAGGTAGTGTCGTTCTTAACGCGTTCAATAAATCCACCCACGTTCAGGCCGTTTCTGATCACAACCTCTTTAAGTGTCACTGTTTTTTTTCCCAGGTTAACGGATGAATCCTGCTGGGCCAATATTGCACCGGAGTAAAAAAGAAAAAGGCAGGCAATGCGCAGGTGTACGGGTATCTTCATGTATACTTTTCATTTTAAAGGGCGCGTGTTAAGGGGTAAATAAAGGTTCCATTACTTGGGGAAAACCATCTTGTAATCGACCTTGACTTTTCCCCTGGAAATATCATCGAGTTTGCCTTTGAGCAGTTTACGTTTCAATGGCTTCAGGTAATCAATAAAAAGTTTCCCTTCTATATGATCGTATTCGTGTTGGATAATACGACCCGTAATGCCAGAAAATGTTTTGGTATGCGGTTGGAAATTCTCATCCAGGTATTCAATAGTTACCTGTGCGGGACGCTGAATATCTTCGCGTATTTTGGGTATGCTCAGGCAGCCTTCATTATACGGCCACTCGGCCCCATGCAACTCTTTTATATGTGCATTAATAAATAATTGTTTTATTCCCGGCTCATCGGGATATTCGCCTTTCTCCTCGTCTTCAAGATTGGCAAAGACTTGCGCGCTGTCAATCATGAAAACCCGGATATCCCGATTAACCTGCGGAGCGGCTAAGCCCACACCATTGCTCGCGTACATGGTTTCCCACATATCTGAAATAAGTTTCTCCAGCCCGGGATAATCATTGCTAATGTCTTTTGCAACTGTTCTCAACACCGGTGTACCATAAGCCACGATCGGTAAAATCATTCCTGTATAATTTGTATATAAGGCTGCTAAATTATTGCAAAACTGCTTAACAGCCAACAGCTTATTAACTATTCCTTTCCATATATTCCTGCAGCATAATAGTAGCTGCAATTTTATCAACCATGGCTTTATCGCGTCGCTGCATTTTTTTCATACCCATCTCAATCATGGCGCCTTTTGCCATTTTAGACGTGTAGCGTTCGTCTACTGTTTTCACAGGAATAGCAGGAAATTCCTTTTTCAACCGCTCAATCACCTTTTTAACGTGGGGCGTGGCGTGTGTATCGCTATCGTCGAGGTTTTTGGGATCGCCAATGATAATGAGCTCAACGATTTCTTTTTTAAAATATTCTTTGAGGAAATTGAACAACTGCGGTGTCTCCACCGTGGTGAGTGCGCCGGAAATAATTTTAAGGGGATCTGTGACCGCCAGGCCCGTTCGTTTTAACCCATAATCGATTGCCATGATGCGTGCCATAGTATTTATTATTTCTCTGCGGCGATAGGCGCCAGCATGCTAAAAAACCGATCCGCGGCCCGGGCATCCGCAAAAAAATGACGCCCTTCTTTTATTTTATTATTTTCAAACGTCCATAGCACACAAACATGGTGGTCTATATTGTTGGCATCTTCACGGTGCGTGGTAATGTGCTGGCATTCTACCAGGTATTGTTCGTTGCTGCCCGCTACCAGCTTTTCTGCTTTAATTTTTGAAGAACCCATGATAGCGGCCATGTTATCGAAAAATGCCACCACTTCTTCAATACCGTTTTTTACCCCCGCCAGCGGATGTTGCCCGAGAAACACCCATATAACGTCTTCAGACATCACTTCCCTTATTGCAACAAAATCATGTTTGCCATAGGCCTCAAAAAATTTGTCAATAATCGCTGCATTTTCCATTTTGAATGACTTATAGAATTAGATACTACTACAATAGTTGCGCGTATATAAACAAATCGGCAATCACGAACATCGCAAATACAACACTGGCGATGCCATTCGCTGT